>Ga0182009_10000373_pt1 | contig 9874 bp, 8 predicted proteins | sample Sormic07211187_1_FD_161052 | JGI IMG/M metagenome (GOLD analysis project Ga0182009, IMG submission 161052) | Bulk soil microbial communities from the field in Mead, Nebraska, USA - 072115-187_1 MetaG | ecosystem: Environmental > Terrestrial > Soil > Agricultural land > Bulk soil | place: USA... | reverse complement strand
GACATCCACTTCCGCGGCCACACCTACCTCTGGTCCAAGCACCAGAACTTCCTGCGGATGATCGACCTGCCGACCCGAACCCGTCAGCCGATCGAGATGGCGCTCGAGGTCACCGATCCGGAGACCCGGGGGCTCCTGACCCGCAACGGATGGACGCTCGCCGACGCCTACCAGGTCTCACGAGACATCACCACGTACCGGCAGCACATCCAGCGGTCGCGAGGCGAGTTCACGGTGGCCAAGGACCTGGTGGCCCGGACCAACAGCGGCTGGTTCAGCGACCGGAGCGTGTGCTATCTGGCCGCCGGCAAGCCGGTCGTGACCCAGGACACGGGCTTCGGCAAGTACGTCCCCGAGGGCCTCGGCCTGCTCGCCTTCGATACCGTCGAGGGGGCGGCCGCCTCGCTCGACGAGGTGAACCGTGACTACGAGCGTCACAGCCGCGCGGCGCGACGCATCGCGCGGGAGCACTTCGCGGCCGACCGGGTTCTCGGTCGGCTTTGTCGAGAAGCAGATCTGTAGCGTGCCGCAAGGCACTGAAATATCGTAAGTCCGCTTCATCGCTGCGATCTTGCGCCCATAAACCGCTTGGCAATGTGCGTCACCCTATGCTAAAAGTGCGGAGGCGGTGAAGGTCTCAGTTTCATTTCCCGGAGGCACACTGGATTGGACGCCGCGTTGGAGAAGAGGCAGGTCAAGAGAGCGTACAAGCTCTACGCACCCGCCTACGATTTCGTCTTCGACTGGATTTTCCATCCCGGGCGTGAGGCGGCCATCCGGCTGCTGGACATCAAGCGGGGCGATCGCGTGCTGGAGGTGGGAATCGGCACCGGCCTGAACCTGCCGCTCTACCCTGCCCACTGTCACCTGACCGGCATCGACCTCTCGGAGGAGATGCTCGAGAAGGCCCAGGACAAGATCGTCGAGCTCGGGATCGGCAACGTGACGCTCAAGACCATGGACGCCACCACCATGGACTTCGGGCAGGCCGAGTTCGACTCCGCGGTGGCCACCTACACCATCAGCGCGGTGCCCGACCCGGTCGGGGTGCTGCGGGAGATGAAGCGGGTGGTCAAGCCGGGCGGCAACATCGTGGTGCTGAACCATTTCCGGAGCGAGCGCCCCGCGGTGGGACGCTTCGAGGACCTGGTCGCCCCGGTCTGCACCCGCCTGGGGTGGAAGTCGAACCTGCCGCTCGAGCCGCTGCTGAGGCAGGTGGGGCTGGTGCCGGACATCACGGCCAAGGTCAACCTGTTCAACGGCTGGCGCTTGATTCGCTGCATCAATCCGAAGTAGCCGATCCAGCCCGTCCCCGACCACCCCGCGCTACTCCCCGGCCCGATTCCGCCCGACGTCGCCGGGCCGGGGCGATGCCGGCTACGCGGCGGGGCGCTCCTCGCTCACCACGGCCGGATTCCTTCCGCCGACCCCCTCACCGAGACCAGGCGCCGGGCGCTCTCATCGACCTTCAGCAGCATGAGGGGCCGCTCCTGCGGGCCCCGGGTCAGCGCGCCTTCCGGCGCCGCGACCGCCGCCTCCAGCGCCTGACCGGACACGGCCTCGCCGGACTCCCACCACGGCTCGGTATCGTCCGAGCGGACCTCCCCGACCTTGGGGAATGGGTGCACTACCTGATCCCTCGACGCCCGCTCGCTCAACACCTCGAGCACGCCCACACCCAGGAGACACGCGGCCACCGCCACTGCCAGTAGAATCCGTCCCAGGCTCATCTCGCGTCCTCCTTTCATCCAGGAACTGGTCGGTACGCATGATTAGCATCACGAGTGCCATCCTGTAACAGGCTGAAATGACGAGTCGATCAGGTTCTCCACTCGAGGTCGGCGGGCAAGGTGCCCCCTCGGGCGGCGGCACATTGCCCGATCCCGCCAAGTGCGTTTACAGAGCGTGAGGATGGCCGCCGCCGCGCGGCTCCTGCTGGCGGGCCTGCTGGCCCTGCCCGCCCTCGGGACGGCCTGGACCCAGGCCGAGACGGCGGCCTTCCTGGCCGAGTTCCTGGGCCAGGGACGGGGGCGACCGCTGTCGGCGATGACCCAGGAGCCGGCGCTCCGCCCACTCGGCCCTGGCCTCGACCTCTACGCGAGCCCGGCCCTGCGGCGTCTGCCGGGGCTCGTGCTGGTGCATGGTCTCTCGCCGGAGGGCAAGGACGAGCCGCGCCTGCAGGAGGCGGCGCGGCTCCTCGCGCGCGCAGGCTGGGCGGTGGCGGTGCCGACGGTGGAAGGCCTGACGGTGCTGCGTCTCCGACCGGATGACGCGGGCGCGGTCGCCGGAGCGGTTCGCGCGCTGCACGCCGCGGGCTACCGCGCCGCGGTCCTCGGCGTGAGCCTCGGAGCGGGGCCCGCCCTGCTCGCGGCGGCGGACCCGTCCGTGGCCGGGGGCCTCACCGCGGTGCTCGCGCTCGGCGGCTATGCCTCCGCGACCGAGCTGCTGCGCTTCACGCTGACCGGCGCCTACGCCTTCGAGGCGGAGACCGGCCGCGCGCCGGTGCACGAGGAGGCCATCGCCCAGTTCGCGCGAGCCAACGGAGAGCTGGTCGACGCGGCCGGGCGACGGCTGGTGGACAACCGCGATCCCGCCGCCTTCGATCGCCTCGCCGCCGAGCTGCCGCCGTCGACGCGAGCGCTGCTCGACGCCCTCTCACCAGGTCGGGCGACCGGCGGTCTGCGAGCGCCGCTGTTCCTGATCCATGGCCGGCAGGATCCGGCGGTGCCGTTCACCGAGAGCCGGCGGCTCGCGGCGGCGGCGAGGGCGGCGGGCCGGCCGGTGCGCCTGGCGATCGTGGGCGGGGTGAGCCACGTGGAGGCCGGACGGCGGCCGGCCGGACTCGCCGACCTCGCCCGTCTCTGGGCCGCCTTCTACGCCTTCCGGCGCGCGAGCGGGGGCTGAGGCGGGCCGGCTACTTCGGCGGCTTCAGGTTCATCAGGGCCATCGCGTCGCGGACCGGCTGGTAGTCGCCGTCCCCCGCTTCGATGAACCCGTCGATGCCGTAGATCTCCTTGAGCACGGCGGCGTGCTCCGGGCCCTTGATCGAGAGCAGCGCGCGCTTGATCCTTCCGAGCGCCTCCGCGGGCACGCCCGGCCGCGCGCAGATCCCGGCCTCGGGGATCTCGGGCGTCTCGCCCACCCAGGTGAGCCGCGCCACCAGCGCCGGATCCTTCAGGTAGAGCTCGGGCGACTTGTCGAAGGACGCCGCCGCGTCGACCCGCCCGTGGAGCACGGCCTGCAGCGCGGCCTCGTGCGTGCCGCTGAAGAGCGCCTCCCTGAAGAACGTTTTCGGATCCCGATCCCGCACCAGCCCCTGCTTGATGAGCAGCACCATCGGGTAGATGTAGCCGGACGAGGAGGCCGGATCCACGAAGGCGATGGTCTTGCCCCGCAGGTCCTCCACCCGGTGGATGCCCGCCTCCTTCCGGACGAAGAAGCGGGCAGTGTAGGCGGTCTTGCCCTGCCAGATGTCGCGCACCAGGATCTGGCACCCGGCCTCACGGTTGGCCAGGACGTAGCCCACCGGGTGCACGAAGGCCAGCTCCACGCGTCGGCCGCGGAGGGCCTCGATCACCCCCGCATAGTCGGAAGCCACCAGTGCGCGGACCGGCACGCCCGACACGCGCGTGAGCGTCTTGGCGAACGCATCGGCCGCCTCCTTGAGCGCGGTCGGGTCGCGCGACGGCGTGAAGACCAGGGTGAGCGGGGCTTCGCGGCGCGTGCAGGCCGCGAGGGAGAGGATGCCGCCCAGGGCCAGCAGCAGGCCGACCAGGAGCGGAGCGGACCGGCGACACATCGCGGCCGACCGTACCATGCCGTGCGCCGGCGGCGCAACGGCGGCCCCGCCCCCTGGCCATGAGGGCGACGTGGTCACGAGGGAGGGCGACGGGCGGGCAAGACAGGCGAGGATCGTGCGAGACCGCCCGGTCGTGATGACCGCGGTATGCCCGTGATGTCCGACGAGCCTCGTCGAGAGTCCCGGCCGGTCCCCCGTTCCATCGGCACCCGCCGCGACGAGTCGGGTGAGCTTCTGGATCCCTCCGCCGGCGATCAGTAGCTCAGGAGCCGGAGGGTCGACCGGCGGCCGCCTGCGCGAGGCTCGCGATGCGGCCCAGCAGGTCGTGGAGATCCGCGCACTCCTTCTGACGCCTCTCGTTCTCAGCCGTGAGCTGCACGATCTGCCCCCGCATCCCCTCCATGTGCGATACCTCGATCCGCAGGCGATCGGCCTCCTCGGCCATGCCCCCCAGCCGGCTCTTCAGCTCGTTGAGCGCCTCGATGCGCTCCTGCCACGTCGTGAAGAGACGACGCCCCTCGAGCACCCATACGGTGAGATCGTCGTGCAGACGGCCCCGGAGCGCCTCCTCGGACGCTGCGGCGCTCCGCGCTCGACCGGACCAGAGCACACGACGATGACGAGCAGGACCACGACCACGGCGGCGAGGACCAGGATCACCGACTCTTGCGACATGGACCCGAAAGGCATTCGCAAGAGACATGCCTCGACGGGAACGCTTGCCGCACGCCTACATCGGTCGCGAGGAGGAGCGGCGTGCGCCGGAACTACCGTGGATTTTCTACACGTTCGCCGGAGGCGGCGCGAATAGCGGCCGTCCTCTCCTAGCGCCGTCTCGTCGAGGCATAACCGGTTTTACCCATACTGGGTTATCGATTACCTCTCTCCATCTGCATCCTCTCTCAGCTCGATCCGGTTCCCGTGGCACGCCCCTTGACCGGTGCGGGGCCCGGCTCCTCACGCTGGAAGCCCCATGCCTGCAGGCGGGCCAGCAGCGTGTTCCGGTGCACGCCCAGGCTGCGCGCGGCGCGGCTCTGGTTCCAGTTCTCGCGCTCCAGCGTGCGCAGCACGAAGGCCTGCTCGAATCGATCGCGCGCCTCGCGGAGGGTAAGCGGGCCGGGCTCGCCCTCTCCCCGCACCGGCGCCACCTCGTTCATGGCCAGGTCCAGGGGCAGATCGTCGAGCCCGATCACCGGTCGGGTGGCCAGGGCCACGCTGCGCTCGATGATGTTCTCCAGCTCGCGCACGTTGCCCGGCCAGTCGTAGCGCTCGAGCGCCATCCGCGCCCCGCGCGAGAGCCCGCGCACGTCCTTCTTGAACTCGCCCGCGTACTTCCGCACGAAGTGGGCGGCCAGCACGGGCAGGTCCGACTTCCGCTCCCGCAGGGGCGGCACCCCGACCGGCACCACGTGCAGCCGGTAGTAGAGATCCTCCCGGAACGTCCGCGCCCGGATCGCCTCGCGCAGGTCGGAGTTGGTGGCCGCGATGACCCGCACGTCCACCTGGATGGTCCGGGTGCCGCCCAGGCGCTCGATCTCGCGCTCCTGCAGCGCACGCAGCAGCTTGGCCTGGAGATCGATCCGCAGGCTGCCCACCTCGTCCAGGAACAGGGTGCCGCCGTGGGCCAGCTCGAACTTCCCCGGCTTGCGCGCGTAGGCCCCGGTGAAGGCGCCCTTCTCGTGGCCGAACAGCTCCGACTCCAGCAGCGACTCCGGGATCGCGGCCAGGTTGACGGCCACGAACGGCAGCGCCCGACGCGGGCTCTGGTTGTGGATCGCGCGCGCCACCAGCTCCTTGCCGGTGCCGCTCTCCGCGGTGATCAGCACCGTGGCGTGGGTCTGCGATACCTGGGCGATTAGCTCGTAGAGCCGGACCATTCGGGGATGGCGCCCCACCAGCTCGTCGAAGCCGTGCGCGCGGTCGAGCTCGGCCCGCAGGTAGTCGAGCTCGCGCTCCTTGCCGCGCTGCTGGGCCGCCTCGCGCACGAGGCGCTGCAGCTCGTCCACGTCGAAGGGCTTGGCCAGGTAGTCGTAGGCGCCCGCCTTCATGGCGTCGACCGCCATGCGCAGGTGCGGATCGGCGGTGATGAGGATGACCGGGATCGACTCGTCGATGGCCAGGATCTGGGGCAGCACCCGCGAGCCGGGCTCACCGGGCATCCGCACGTCCAGCAGCGCCACGTCGACCCGGCGGGCGCCGAGGATCGCCAGCGCGGCGGCGCCGTCGGCCGCTTCCAGCACCTCGAACTCGCCCTCGAGGATCAGCCGCAGCGATTCGCGGACGCCCGGCTCGTCGTCGATCGCGAGCACCACCGGTCGCGGCGGGTACACCGCCGCGGGGTCATCGCCGCGCGGCGTATCCTTGCGTGCACGCTGCTCGGTCGTCATTGGCGGTGCCCTCACGGCTCGTTGGAGTGAGCGAAGTGAGCGGCACCTTAGGCAGCGCGGGCCCGGCTGTCAAGGGGTATCCTGCGCTTACTGCGTCGACGCGGCGAGCGGGCCGGCTCAGGGACGCGGGGCGGTCAGCATCACGTACTCGCCCCGGCCCCCGCCACGCTGCAGATACACCGGGACCGACTCGCCGGGCTTGAGCCCGGCCACCAGCTGCTGGAGCGCCGCCACGTCGCCCACCGGCTCGCGGTTCACCTCCACGATCGCGTCGCCCGGCTTGATGCCGGCCTCCGCGCCCGGGCTGCCGGGCTCCACCTCGGTGACCAGCAGGCCGCGGCGGGCGGTCAGGCGGTTCTGCCGCGCGGTCTCCGGGGTGAGCGGCTCCACGGTGAGCCCCAGCACGCTCTCGGAGCCATTCTCCGCGTCGGCGAGGGCCTCCTCGCTCGGCTGCTCGCCCACCTTCACGCTGAGCGTGACCGTCTTGCGGTCGCGCGTGACCGTCATCGGCGCGGCCCGCCCGGGCTCCACCGCGGCCACCCGCTTCTGGAGGTCGGTGACGTCCTTCACGCCGCCGCCGTTGAAGTCGGTGATGACGTCGCCCGGCTTGAGCCCGGCTGCGCCGGCGGGGCTGTCCTTCATCACCTCGGCCACCAGCACGCCCGCGTCCTCCTTCACCCCGAAGCCCGCGGCCAGCTCGGGCGTCAGGTCCTGGATCACCACCCCGAGCCAGCCGCGAACCACTCGCCCGCGCGCGATGAGCTGGGTCATCACGTCGCGCGCCATCGTGATCGGGATCGCGAAGCCGATGCCCTGCCCGCTCGAGACGATGGCGGTGTTGATGCCGATCACCCGGCCGTCCAGGTTCAGGAGCGGGCCGCCGGAGTTGCCGGGGTTGATCGAGGCATCGGTCTGGATGAACGCCTCGTAGGTGGCGACGCCCACGTGAGTGCGCCCGGTGGCGGAGACGATGCCCGCGGTCACGGTCCGGTCGAGGCCGAACGGATTGCCGATGGCGATCACCCACTGCCCGACCCGCAGCTTGTCGGAATCGCCGAGCTCCGCCACCGGCAGGGGCGACGGGCTGTCCACCTTCAGCACCGCGAGGTCGGAGCGCGGGTCGCGGCCCACCAGGGTGGCCTTGAACTTCCGGTCGTCGGAGAGCCGCACCTCGATGGCGGTCGCGTTCTCCACCACGTGGTTGTTGGTGAGGACGAAGCCGCGCGGATCCACGATGACGCCGGAGCCGGTGGCCCGGCCCTCCTCGCGGGGGGCGCGCTTGCGGAAGAAGCGCTCGAAGAGCTCGGGACCGAAGAACTCGCGGAAGCGCTCCTCCATCTCGGGCGACGGAGCATCCTCCTGCGCCGCCTCCGGCTTGAGCTTCACGCTCACGTTCCCCACCGACGGGGTGGCCCGGTCCGCCACCGAGACGAACGCGTCCTCCAGCGCGCGGAGGATCGCCTGGGAGCCGGGCGAGGGCGCCGGCGCGGCCGGCGCCGCGGGCCGCTCGGCCGGACGGGACTGGGCCAGGGCGACCGGCGCGCCCGCGAGGGGCAGCATCGCGAGCGAGAGGACGAGGGCGAGCCCACGACGGCGAACCGGGTGGCTGAGCATGGAGAGACCTCCGTCGGTCATCTTACCGCCGGGCTCGAGGGCGGACCAGCCGGCTCCAGGGCGAGCTCGAGGACGCGCGTGGTCGCGGCGGTCACCGGCGCCCGCCGGCCGCGTCGCACCCCCGCCACCCACACGATGTCGCCCGCCACCTCCACGAGGGGCGTCCGCGGGCGACGCCACCGCGGCACGGCCGCGTCGATGAAGAACGACTTGAGCCGGCGCAGCGCCGGCCCGCCGAACGGGTCGAACACGTCGCCCGATCGGCGCGCCCGCACCGTGAGCATGGCGGGCAGCGCGTCGGCGTCGAAGGCCGCGCGCGACGGCTCCCTCGGCACCGCGTACTCCGGTGCGCGCGGCACGACGCGCGCGACCAGCCGCTGGCCGATCTCGGGTAGATCGAGGATCCCCGGCGTCGGCCACGCGCGCGTGGCGACGGCGGGCAGCGCGCGCGGACCCACCCGGAGCCGGCGGCCGCTCCGCTCGACCACGAGCCCCCCGAGGCCGACCGCGCGGCGTCGGGGCGCCTCGCCGAGCAGGCGCCGGAGGGCGCGCTGCGCCGAGGCCCGCTGGGGCCGCGTCTCCCCGAGTCGCGCCGCGGCCTGACGGACGACCTCCACCGCCAGCTCCCGCGGGCACGTCTCCAGCTCGGCGACGTCGAAGACGAGGCCCTCCACGCCGACCACCGCGTGCCGCTCGACGTCGGCCCGCGCCCGCTCCTCGAGGTCGGTCAGCAGCGCGCGCACTGTCCCGGCGGCGCGGGCCAGCGCCTCGACCACCGAGCCGCCGGTCAGCTCGGCCATGAACGGCAGCAGGTCGTGGCGGATACGCGCGCGGAGGAAGCGCGGGTCCCGGTTGCTCGCGTCGTCCGCCCACGCGAGCCCTCGCGCGTCGAGGTGAGCCACGATCTCGCTCCGGCGCGTCTCGATCAGCGGGCTCACCAGGAGGCCGCGCACCGGGGCGATGCCGGCCAGCCCGCGCGGTCCCGCTCCCTGGAGCAGCCGCATCAGCACCGTCTCCGCCTGGTCGTCCGCGGTGTGCCCGGTCGCGATGCGGACCGCGCCGACCGCCCGCGCCGCGGCCGCGAGAGCCGCGTGCCGGGCCCGCCGCGCCTCCGCCTCGAGCCCTTCCCACGGCGGCGCCCGGCGCACGGTCACGTGCTCGACCCGGCACGGCACGCCGAGGCCTTCGCAGAGATGGGCGACCGCGTCGGCCTCCGCGTCGGCCTCCGGTCGCAGGCCGTGGTGGACGTGCGCGACCGTGACGGTGAGGCGGAGGCTGGTCCGCAGGGCGCACAGCACGTCCAGGAGGGCGACCGAGTCGGGCCCGCCCGAGACCCCGACCAAGACGGCTTCGCCGCCACGGAGCATTCCGTGACGGCGAATGGTGTCCTGGACGCGCGGAACGAGGCTAGTGGCGATGGTCACACTGCGACTGCAGCCCCACCCATACCTCGCCGTCCTCGAAGTGCTCCTTCTTCCAGATCGGCACCGTCTCCTTCAGGGTGTCGATCGCGAAGCGGCAGGCGTCGAAGGCCGGACCCCGGTGCGGCGAGGAGACCGCGATCATCACGCTCGACTCCCCGATCTCGAGGCGGCCGATGCGGTGGACGAGGGCGACGCGGGCGGTGGCCGGCCAGCGCCCGCGGATGGCGACCGCGATCTCGCGCATCTTGGCCAGGGCCATGGGGGCGTGGGCCTCGTACTGGAGGAACTTCACCCGCCGGCCACCGGTCTGGTCGCGCACCACGCCCGAGAACAGCGCGATGCCGCCCGCCCCCGGATGCTCGACCGCCTGGGCCACCGCGCGCTCGGAGAGCGGCTCGGCGGTGATCTCGATCCAGTCCGCCGGCGAGGAGACCGGGTGGGAGCCGCCGCTCACGGGCGGAAACAGGCAGAGCTCATCGCCGTCTCCCAGCGGATGATCGGCGCCGACGTAGTCGTTGCGGAGAGCGAAGAGGGTGAAGGGCCGGTACGGCTGCAGCGCGGGAAGCTGACGGGCGACCGCTTCCCAGGCCCGCTCGACGGTGCCGCCGTCGGGGAGCTCGAGATCGAGCGAGTCGCGGCCCGCCGCCTCG
>Ga0182009_10000372_pt1 | contig 9881 bp, 10 predicted proteins | sample Sormic07211187_1_FD_161052 | JGI IMG/M metagenome (GOLD analysis project Ga0182009, IMG submission 161052) | Bulk soil microbial communities from the field in Mead, Nebraska, USA - 072115-187_1 MetaG | ecosystem: Environmental > Terrestrial > Soil > Agricultural land > Bulk soil | place: USA... | reverse complement strand
CGAGCGGATCCTCGAGATCAACGGGGTTCTTCTCCACGACGAGATCGATTTCGGGTCGCAGATCTCCGAGGAGCATCTGCGCCTGCGGCTCCGCTCGGAGGACGGTACGGAGCGCGAGGTGGAGGGTCTCCGCGAGTACGGCGTGCCTTTCGGGGTCGAGTTCGAGGCCCGCCAGCCCAAGCGCTGCCACAACAACTGCGTCTTCTGCTTCGTGTACCAGCACCCCAAGGGGGTCCGGCGCGAGCTGTTGATCAAGGACGACGACTACGTCTTCTCGTTCGTGCACGGGAATTTCATCACGCTGACGAACCTGGGCGAGGCGGAGTTCCAGCGCATCCTGGACGAGCGCCTGTCGCCCCTCTACGTGTCGGTGCACGCCACCGATCCCGCCGTGCGCGTCCGCATGATGAAGAATCCCAAGTCGGGGAAGATCCTCGCCGACATCGACCGGCTCGCCGCAGGCGGGATCGATCTCCACACGCAGCTCGTCGTGGTGCCGGGGATGAACGACGGGGCCGTGCTCACGCAGTCGATCGAGGAGCTGTCGGCCCGCCACCCCCGCGTCAAGACGATCGCGGTCGTGCCGGTCGGCCTCACGAAGCACCGCGGCCGCCTGCCCGACCTGCGCACCTTCACGCGCGAGGACGCGATCGGCGCGCTGGAGGTGGTGCACGCCTTCCAGGCCTCGCTCCAGAAGCGCCACAAGACGCGGATCGTCTTCGCCGCCGACGAGATGTACGTGCTGGCGGAACAGGCGGTGCCGCCCGCGCGCGCCTACGAGGGCTTCCCGCAGCTCGAGAACGGGATCGGGATGCTGCGCCAGACGATCGACGCCTGGTCGAAGGGAGCCGAGGCGATCCGGCCCCGGAACGGGACGCGCGAACGCGTCGCCGTCGTGACCGGGACGAGCGCCGCGCCGACCCTTCGCCGTCTCCTCGACGAGCGCCCGCCTCAGGGCGTGGACGCCTCGCTCTGCGTGGTCACGAACGAGTACTTCGGCGACACCGTGACCGTCAGCGGGCTCCTGGTCGGCGCCGACATCGAAGCGGCGCTGCTCCGCCACGGCCCGGTGGATCGCGTGCTCCTTCCGCCGAATTGCCTGAAGGAGCGCGAGATCTTTCTCGACGACCGCACGCGCACTGACCTGGAGCGCGCGGTCGGCGCGCCGGTGCAGATCGGCTTCGACGAGGGCGCCCGGTCGGAACGGGCGGCCTAGCCTCCTTGCTCCCGATCGTCGCGATCGTCGGCCGCCCCAACGTCGGCAAGTCCACCCTCTTCAATCGCATCCTGGGCCAGCGCCGCGCCATCGTGGACGAGCTCTCGGGGCTCACGCGCGACCGCCACTACGCCGAAGGGGAGTGGAGCGGGCACAAGTTCCTGCTCGTGGACACCGGCGGGATCGATCCGCAGAGCGCCCATCCCATCCAGAAGCAGATCCTCCAGCAGACGCAGGTCGCCCTGGACGAGGCCGACGTCGCGATGGTCGTCGCGGACGCCCAGACCGGCGTGACGCCGCTCGATCGCGAAGTCGCCGAGCGCGTGCGGCGGCGCGGAAGGCCGACGCTCCTCGTCGTGAACAAGGCCGACCAGCCCTCGCGCGAGGAGGTGGTCGCGGAATTCTTCTCCCTGGGCCTGGGCGAGCCGATGCCGGTGTCGGCATTGCACGGCCTCCGCTCCGGGGATCTCCTCGACGAAGTGGTGCGCCTCCTTCCCGATCACGAGGCCGAGCCCGAGGAACCGGACACCATCCGGATCGCCGTGCTCGGGCGGCCGAACGTGGGGAAGTCCTCCCTGGTGAACCGCCTTCTGGGGCAGGAGCGGATGGTCGTGGATTCGGTGGCTGGAACGACGCGGGACGCGGTGGACACCACGCTGCAGGCGCACGGCCGTTCCTTCCGCCTGGTGGACACGGCGGGGCTTCGCCGCGAGACCAAGGTGAACGATCCGGTCGAGTTCTACAGCGTGACGCGCGCGCTCCGCGCCGTGTCGCGGGCCGACATCGTGCTCCTCGTGATCGACGTCGGCCGGGAGCCGGCGCGCCAGGACGCGCGGCTGGCGGCGCTGGCCGAAGAGCAGCGGAAGGGCCTGGTCGTGGTCTTCAACAAGTGGGACCTGGTCGAGGAGCCCGCCGCGGCGCGCGCCGAGATCGAGGAGGAGTTCACGAAGGTCTATCCCTTCCTCGAGCACGTGCCGCGGCTCTACGTGTCGGCCCTCTCGGGGCGCGGCGTGGGCAAGATCCTGCCGACCGCCGTCACGGTGTTCGAGGAGTACACCCGCTCGATTCCCACCTCGACCCTGAACGAGGCGATCGGGACGATCCTGAACCGGGTCAGCCCGCCCGCCACCGCCGAGGGCCGGCACCTCAAGTTCTACTACGCCGCCCAGATCGGCACGCGCCCGCCTTCATTCGCGCTGTTCGTGAACAATCCTCGATATCGAGCTAAGAATTATGTAAGTTACCTGGAAAGCGGCTTGCGAACCCGCTTCGGCTTCCAGGGGACGCCGATCATCTTGGAGTGGAAGCGAAGCGAATAGTTCGAACTCGGGTCCGGTTCGGGGGAAATCGCGATTCCGTTCCATCCCATCCCCGTCATCCTGGGCTTCCTTCTGGGCTCGATCCCTTCGGGCCTCTGGATCGCGCGCGTCCGCGGCGTCGACCTTCGCAAGGTCGGAAGCGGGAACATCGGCGCGACGAACGCGATCCGCGGGCTGGGCCCGCGATGGGGCGGCCTCGTCTTCGCGATCGACACCGCGAAGGGCGCGGTGGCGGCGCTGCTGGGCCAGGGCCACGTCCCGACCGCGCTCGCGGCCGGAGCGGCGGCCATCCTCGGCCACGTCTTCTCCCCCTGGGCCCGTTTCAAGGGAGGGCGCGGCGTGGCCACCAGCCTCGGCGTCTTCCTCGCGATCCTTCCGGTCCCGGCCCTGCTCGCCCTCGCGATCTGGATCGTTCTCTTCGCGCTGTCGCGCCGCGTGTCGGTGGGCTCCCTGGGCGCCGCGATCGCGTATCCGCTCCTCGTGCTGTGGCTCGCTCCGCACGACGAGTATCGCCTGGCCCGGGTCGTCGCCGGCATCCTGGTGGCGCTTCTCGTCGTGATCCGGCACATCCCGAACATCCGCCGGCTCGCCGCGGGAAACGAGGCGCCCAGCTTCGGGGGGAAGGGAGCGAAGCCGTGAACGTCGCGGTGATCGGAGGCGGAGGCTGGGGCACGGCGCTGGCGGCCCTCCTCGTGAAGAACGGGCACGCGGTCCGCCTCTGGGTCTACGAGGCCGATCTCGCCGAGCGGATGCGGCGCGATCGGCGGAACGACCTGTTTCTCCCCGGCGTGGCGATCCCCGAAGCGGTCGCGATCACCTCCGACCTCGCCGAGGCCGCCACCGGCTGCGCCACGGTTCTCTTCGCCACCCCCTCGCACGCGCTCCGCGCGACCGCGACGCGCCTGGCCGCGGAGAAGACGGCGCTCGCCGCGGCCCGGCTCGCCGTGATCGCGACGAAGGGGCTGGAGCAGGACACGCACCGCCGGATGAGCGAGGTCGCGCAGGAGACGCTGCCGGCGCCGCTCGGCAGCGATCCGGTCGTGCTCGCGGGGCCGAGCCACGCCGAGGAGGTGGCGCGCGGCATTCCGACCGCCGTCGTCGCCGCGTGCCGGGATCACGCGCGCGCCGCGTCAGTGCAGGAGGCCTTCTCCAGCGAGACGTTTCGCGTCTACACCAACGACGACGTGCTGGGCGTCGAGATCGCTGTCGCCCTGAAGAACGTCGTCGCGATCGCGGCGGGGATCAGCGACGGGCTGGGCTTCGGCGATTCGACCAAGGGAGCGCTCTTGACCCGCGGCCTTGCCGAGATCGCGCGGCTCGGCGAGGCGCTGGGCGCGCGCCCGGAGACCTTCTCGGGTCTCGCCGGGATGGGGGACCTGATCGCGACGGCGACCAGCCGACACAGCCGGAACCGCCGCCTGGGCGAGGCGGTCGGACGCGGCGCCACCCTCGCTGAGGCGCTGGCGGCGTCGCCGATGGTGGCCGAGGGGGTCGGCACCGCGCAGGCGGCGGTGGACCTCGCGGCGCGGCTCGGCATCGAGCTCCCGATCGCGGAGCAGGTGCGCGCAATCCTGTACGAAGGAAAGAGTGCCCGATCGGCCATGCGCGAGCTCTTGACGCGCGATCTCAAACCGGAGGCCCGAACCGTTTCGAGGAGGTGAACCCGTGAAGTCGCTTCCGACCGGAAAACTCTACTACTCGATCAGCGAAGTGAGCGACTTGGTGGGCGTCAAACCCCACGTGCTGCGCTACTGGGAGACCCAGTTCAAGATGCTCCACCCGCGCAAGGGGCGCGGCGGCGCGCGCATGTACCGGAAGCGGGACATCGAGGTGCTGTTCGACATCAAGCAGCTCCTCTACGACCAGCGGTTCACGATCGCCGGCGCGCGGCGGAAGATCCTGGACGACAAGCAGGACGGCAAGGACCAGATCGAGCTCCCGTTCACCAAATTCGACAAGGAGGAGACGATCCGATCCCTCAAGAAGGACATGGAGTCGCTGCTCCAGATGCTGAAGCAGGACATGACGAAGCGCGCCCGCGGGCGCTAGGCGCCCGCACGGTGCGCGGCGCCGGCCGGGGGCGACTTGTCGCCGCGAGGCGCCCTCGTGTAGGATGGACCTGAGGCCGATCGTCGCCGCCGGCTTCGGGTCGGGGCGTAGCGCAGCCCGGTAGCGCACCTCCTTGGGGTGGAGGTGGTCGCAGGTTCAAATCCTGTCGCCCCGACCATTTTGATTCCCGCTGTCCCTCGCCCCGGCGCGAACCGTCCGGGGCGTCCGTGTTTCGGGGCCCGGCGCCGCGCGCCGCCGGCCCGCCGTTTCCGTGGGGGAGCATGACGGATCTGGGCTACCACATCGCCTCGATCGCGGCGCGCCGCCTGCCGGTCTGGATGACCGACCGGATGGCGGCGTGGATTGCCGACGTCTACGTCTCCACGCATCCCTCCCGCGCGCGCGAGGCGTCGCACCGCGTCGGGCGCGCGTGGCGCGCCGCCGGCCTCGGCGGACCCCCTCCGCCCGCGCGCGAGACCTTCCGCGCCTTCGCCTGGGCGCTCCGCGACTTCCTCGCGGCGCGCGGGGGAGGCGCCCGCGTCCCCGCCGTCCGCCTGGACGCCGAGGCCGCACGCCATCTCGCCGCGGCGCGCGCGGCCCAGGCTCCGACCCTCGTCGTGAGCGGACACTTCGGCCCCTGGGAAATGGCGCTTTGGTGGCTGGCGCGCGAGGTCGGCCCCATGGAGGCGCTCTCGGCGCCCCACCGCCTGGAAGCGGTGGAGCGCTTCTTCCGCTCGCGGCGCGCCGCCTTCGGCGTGCGCACGCTGGGGGGCGGGCGGCCCGCGGTCGAGGCCCTCCGGCGGCTTCGCGCGGGGGGTTGGATCGCGGCGCTCGCCGATCGCTCGTGGCGGCCCGCCGCTCCGGAGACGACGCCCTTGGGCGAGCGGCTCGTCGCCGTGGATGCCGCCCCGCTCCGGCTGGCGCAGCGCGCGGGAGCCCAGGTGCTCCCGGGAGCCGCGTGGCGGGATGCCGACGGGCAGATCGCGGTCCGCTTCCACGCGCCGTTCACCCTCGATCCGGAGCGGGGCGGCCTCTCCGTGGAGGAGGCCCTCGCTTCGCTGTCTCGCTTCTTCGACGGTCACGTCCGCGCCCATCCGACGCAGTGGTTCGACTGGAGCATCCGCAGCGCGCGCCAGGAGCCGCGCGGCCGCTCCGCGCGGGAACGCTCCCTCGCGCGGAGCCGCGTCCGCTGATGCGCGTCTGCGCGGTGATTCCCGCGCGCGACGCGGCGGGCACCGTCGGCCCGGTGGTACGAGGCCTCAAGACGACCCTTCCCGAAGCGACCATCCTCGTCGTGGACGACGGCTCGTGCGATGAGACGGGAGCGCGCGCGAGGGAGGCGGGCGCCGAAGTGATCCGGCACACGCTGAACCAGGGGAAGGGGGCCGCGCTGCAGACCGGCTTCGACGAGGCGGTCCGTCGCGGGGCCGACGCGGTCCTCGCCCTGGACGCCGACGGGCAGCACGATCCCGCCTGGGCGCCGCGGCTTCTGGCCGGGCTCGCGGGCGCCGACTTGGTCGTCGGCTCCCGCCTCCAGAGCCGGGAGGGGATGCCCTGGCTAAGGCGCGTGACCAACGACGTGACGAGCTGGTGGGTGTCGCGCCTCGCGCGCACGCCGATCGAGGACTCGCAGTCGGGCTACCGCGCGATCCGCGCTCCCGTGCTGCGCCGGGTGCGTCCCGAGGCGCGCCGCTTCGAGTACGAGTCGGAGTTCCTCGTCGCCGCCGCGCGCGCGGGGTTCCGGATCGCCGCGGTCGGGATCCCCACCCTCTACAACGCGCCGGGGAGCCACATCCGCCCCGTCCGCGACACCGTGCGGTTCGTCCGCTTCGTGCTGCGTCACCTCTTCCGATGATCCTGGTCACGAACGACGACGGCATCGCGGCCGAGGGGCTCCGCACCCTCGCCGACGCGATGCGCCCCCTCGGCGAGGTGACGATCATCGCCCCCGACCGGGAGCAGAGCGCGACCAGCCACTCGCTCACGCTCCATCGTCCGCTCCGCCTGCGGAAGACCGGCCCGGGAATCCTGAGCGTGGATGGCACGCCCACCGACTGCGTCCTCCTCGCCGTCCACGGGTTCCTGAAGGAGCCGCCGAGGCTGATCGTCTCCGGCATCAACCACGGCCCCAACATGGGGAACGACGTGCTCTACTCGGGCACCGTGTCGGCGGCCAGTGAGGGATCGTTCCTCGGGATCCCCTCGATCGCCTTCTCGCTCGCGACCTGGGAGCCGACCGACTTCGCGGCGGCCGGACGGGTCGCGGCGGCGCTGGTCCGGCTGCTCCTCGCGCGCGGGCTCACGCCGGGGATGTGCCTCAACGTGAACATCCCGCCGCTGCCGTACGGCGAGATCCGGGGCCTGCGCGTGGCGCGGCTCGGGCGCCGCGTCTTCCACGACGTGATCGTCGAGAAGACCGACCCGCGGGGAAAGTCGTACTATTGGATCGGAGGGGAGAACCCGACCTGGGACCCCGACGAGGCGAGCGACTTCCACGCGGTCTCGCACGGCTACGTGTCGGTGACGCCGCTCTCGTTCGACGTGAACGACTACAAGGCGATCGTCGAGCTGGAAACGATGGGGCTCGCGATCCATGACGAATGAGATGAATCCGTCCGAGCAGGGCGCCGCCCGGCGGCGCATGGTGCAGTCGCAGCTGCGCGAGCGGGGCATCCACGACCCGCACGTGCTCCGGATCATGGAGGCGATGCCGCGCCACCTCTTCGTGGACGAGGCGCTGGAGGCCAAGGCCTACAGCGACAGCGCGCTCCCGATCGGAGCGTCGCAGACGATCTCGCAGCCCTACATGGTCGCCCTGATGACCCAGGCGCTGGAGCTGAACGGCGAGGAGAAGATCCTCGAGATCGGCACCGGATCGGGGTACCAGACGGCGATCCTGGCCGAGCTGGCCGACCGCGTCTTCACGGTCGAGCGGATCGCGTCGGTGGGGGTCGCCGCCCGCGACCGGCTCACGACGATGGGTTACACGAACATCGTCTTCCGCATCGCCGACGGATCGGTCGGATGGCGCGAGATGGCGCCGTTCGACCGCGTGCTGATCGCGGCGGGCGCTCCGCGCATGCCGCACTTCCTGGACGAGCAGCTGAAGCCCGGGGGCATTGTGGTCATGCCGATCGGGGTGGGGGAGAACCAGATGCTGGTGAAGGCGGTCCGCACCGAGACGGGATGGCAGCGCCGCGAGCTGTGCGGGTGCGCCTTCGTGCCGCTGATCGGAAGGGATGCCTGGGAGCGGCGCGAGTCCCGTTGACCCGGCGGCGGAGGGGTTGCTACACTGCCCCGGCAAAGGCGACCCCCTCCGCGAGGGGATATCCTTTGACTTCCATAAGACTCGATTCGATCGGGGCGTGGCTCAGCCTGGTAGAGCACCTGGTTCGGGACCAGGGGGTCGGAGGTTCAAATCCTCTCGCCCCGATTTTTTTGTCGGAGGCCCAGCATGACGGCGCCGCGTGAAGCGGCCGCATCCCGGGCCGATGGGCCGCGCGCCCGCTTCGTGGCGGTCGTCGCGGGAAGGGTGCAGGGGGTCGGCTACCGTTTCTTCGCCCAGGAGCGGGCTCGCGCCCGAGGGCTCGCGGGCTCGGTCCGGAACCTGCCTTCGGGCGGCGTCGAGGTCGACGCCGAGGGCCCGGACGCGATGCTCCGGGCGTACCTGCTCGACCTTCACCAGGGTCCCCCCGCCGCGCGCGTCCGCGACGTGACCGTGCGCTGGCTCTCGGCGCAAGGCGCTCGCGACTTCGTCATCCGGACTTGAGCGAGGCTGGAATGGGACCCCGGCGGTTCGTCTCCGATCTCTCCGAAGCCATGCGGGAGGGCCTGTCCCTGGGCTCCCTGGACGAGGGGGCGCTCGACCGGCTGCTCCACTCTCCCGATTTCGACGCGAGCGCGTTCGATCTCTTCCTGGCCGAAGCCCGCCGGCAGGGGATCGCGCTTCCCGAGGGCGCCGCCGCCCCGGAGATGCCCGTTCCCGACGAGGCCGGACACGGCATCGGCGACCTGGAGCGGCGCTACCTGAAGGAGATCCAGCGCTATCCCATCCTCCAGCGCGACGAGGAGCGTGCGCTGTGGGACTCGATGCGGCTCGGCGTCGAGGACGCGCGGAAGCGCCTCATCCTCTCCTATCTCCGCCTGGTGGTCTCGCAGGCGCGCGCCTACCGGAACCGCGGCGTGGAATTCCTCGACCTGGTCGAGGAGGGGAATCTCGGACTGATCACCGCGGTGGACCGCTACGACGTGGACCGCGGCATCCATTTCGCGACGTACGCCACCTGGTGGATCCGCCAGGCGCTCGCGCGCGGCGTAGCCAACCAGTCGCGCACGGTGCGCATCCCGATCCACGTGCTCCAGATGATGCGCCGCTTCATCGCGACGCAGCGGCGGCTGGAGACGGAGCGGCGCCGGGCCCCCGACCTGGAGGAGATCGCGCGGGTCATGGGCGTTCCCATGACGCGGGCGAAGCGCCTCGAGACCCTGGTCCACTCGGTCCGGTCGCTCGACGTGGACCTGTCGAACGAAGCGTTCCATGGCCTGGTCGAATCGGAGGCCGTGGAGCAGCCGCCGACCCTGGACGAGATCGTGGAGCTCCAGCTCCGGGACCAGCAGGTGAACGAGGTGCTGAAGCAGCTCTCCGAGCGGGAAGAGGCGATCCTGCGCTTCCGCTACGGCTTCTTCGACGACCGGCCGCGCACGCTGGCCGAAACCGGCGCCCAGTTCGGCCTCTCGCGCGAGCGGATCCGCCAGCTCGAGCAGCGCGCCCTGGTCAAGCTGCGCACCCTGCTCGAATCCGAATCGACGGAGTCGCAGCCATCGGTGCACTGAACGCGCTCGCCGCGATCGCGGGCGCGCTGCTGGTCCTGATCCCGCTCTGGGACGCCTACGAGACGATTCTCCTGCCGCGCCGGCTGCCGGGCGACATCCGTGTTTCCCGGCTGGTCTTCCGCCTGCTCTGGACGGTCTGGAAGTTTCTGGGCCGCGGGATCCGCGCGCGGAATCGCCGCGAGCTCTTCCTCAGCTTCTACGCCCAGATCTCTCTGATCCTCGTCTTCGCCATCTGGGCGACCGGAATCATCGTGGGCTTCTCGCTCCTTCATTGGTCGTTGGGCTCGACGGTCCAGGGATCGAGCGGCATGAGCGGCTTCCCGGCCGACGTCTACCTCAGCGGGAGCACCTTCTTCACGCTGGGTCTCGGGGACGTGGTGCCGATGACGGGGCTCTCGCGCTTCCTGACGGTGCTGGAGGCGGGGCTGGGCTTCGGCTTCCTGGCCCTGGTGATCGCGTACGTG
>Ga0182009_10000371_pt1 | contig 9885 bp, 4 predicted proteins | sample Sormic07211187_1_FD_161052 | JGI IMG/M metagenome (GOLD analysis project Ga0182009, IMG submission 161052) | Bulk soil microbial communities from the field in Mead, Nebraska, USA - 072115-187_1 MetaG | ecosystem: Environmental > Terrestrial > Soil > Agricultural land > Bulk soil | place: USA... | reverse complement strand
TTGAACGCGAGCGCGGAGAACGGGGCCTTGGGATCGGCGTCCCGGGTCTCGCTCTGGCCGGTATCGGGATTGACCCCGGTGACCGGCGGGATGTCGAGCGGCGACGGCAGGTAGTCCACCACCGCGTCCAGCATCGCCTGCACGCCCTTGTTCTTGAAGGAGGCGCCGCAGATGACCGGGAAGAGCTTCATGGTGATGGTGCCGGCCCGCACCGCGGCCTTCAGCTCCGCGGGGGTGATCTTGTCCGTTTCCCCGCCGAGATATTTCTCCATGAGGTGGTCGTCGACCTCGGCGAGGCCCTCGATCATCTTCTCGCGGTACTCCTTGACGAGGTCACGCATGTCGGCCGGCACGTCGACGGTCTTGAACGTCCCGCCGAGCTCCTCGGAGTCCTCCCACACGTGGGCCACCTGCGCGATGAGGTCGACCAGCCCCTTGAAGCCGTCCTCCCGCCCGATGGGCACCTGGATCGGCACCGCGTGCGCCCCCAGGCGGTCCTTCAGCATGGAGAGGCAGCGGTAGAAGTCGGCCCCGATGCGGTCCATCTTGTTGACGTACACGATGCGGGGCACCCGGTACTTGTCGGCCTGACGCCAGACGGTCTCGGTCTGGGGCTCGACCCCGGAGACCGCGTCCAGGATGCCGAGCGCGCCGTCCAGCACCCGCAGCGAGCGCTCCACCTCCATGGTGAAGTCGACGTGGCCGGGGGTATCGATGATGTTGATCCGGCAATCCTTCCAGAAGCAGGTGGTGGCCGCGGAGGTGATGGTGATCCCGCGCTCCTGCTCCTGGACCATCCAGTCCATCGTGGCGGTGCCCTCGTGCACCTCGCCGATCTTGTACGATCGGCCGGTGTAGTAGAGCACCCGCTCGGTGGTCGTGGTCTTGCCGGCATCGATGTGCGCCATGATGCCGATGTTCCGGGTTCTTTCCAGGGGGTACTGCGCTTCCACTGCTCGTCTTCTCCCTAAGGCCGGCGGCGGAACTCAAGAGAAGAGGGGGGCGAGGTCACCGCCCCCCTCTGTGCATCTCGTCGCTACCAGCGATAATGCGCGAACGCCTTGTTGGCCTCCGCCATCTTGTGAGTGTCTTCTCGCTTCTTCACCGCGGTCCCGCGGTTGTTGGCCGCGTCGAGCAGCTCGCCGGCCAGCTTGTCGGCCATGCTGCGCTCGGAGCGACGGCGCGCGGCCCCGATGAGCCACCGCATGCTCAGCGCGGTCCGCCGATCCGGCCGCACCTCGACCGGCACCTGGTAGGTGGAGCCGCCGACCCGCCGCGACTTCACCTCGACCGCGGGCTTGCAGTTGTCCACCGCGCTCTTGAAGAGCTTCAGCGAGTCCTGCCGGGCGCGGTCCTCCATCGACTGCAGGGCGTCGTACATGATCCGCTCCGCGGTCGACTTCTTGCCGCCGTACATCATCATGTTCACGAACTTCGCCACCAGCCGGCTCCCGTGCTTGGGGTCCGGCAGGATCTCTCGCCGCGTCGCGCCCGCCCGCCGCATGCTAGCCTCCGCCGCCCTTCGGCTGCTTGGCCCCGTACTTCGAGCGGCTCTGCTTCCGGCCCGCCACCCCCGCGGTGTCCAGCGAGCCGCGGATGATGTGGTAGCGGATGCCCGGGAGGTCCTTCACGCGGCCTCCGCGGATGAGCACGATCGAGTGCTCCTGCAGGTTGTGGCCGACGCCCGGGATGTAGGACGTCACCTCGAGCCCGTTGGTGAGCCGCACGCGGGCCACCTTGCGGAGAGCCGAGTTCGGCTTCTTGGGCGTCGTGGTGTAGACCCGGATGCACACCCCGCGCTTCTGCGGACAGGACTCCATGGCGGGCGTCTTGGACTTCTTCCGCACCGCTTCCCGGCCCTGCCGCACCAGCTGGTTGATCGTCGGCATGAATTCGCTCGGCTTCCTTAGTACTCGACTAGTTCCCGACTCGTGTCCCGTGCATGCCCGTCAATTGGGCCAAAACCCTAACTTTATATCCGACCAGCGGGTCGTTGTCAATCGCTGGCCGCCGGGGCCGGCCCTAGCCGGCCTCGGGCACCGCCTCGTCGTCCCCCTCCGCCCCCTCGTCCCCGGTCAGCTCCGCGACCACCTCCACCGGGGCCTCCGCGGCCGGGGCCTCCTCCTCGCCACCCTGGCTCACGACCTCGACCCGGGTGTAGTTGCTCAGGCCGGTCCCGGCCGGGATCAGCCGCCCCACGATCACGTTCTCCTTCAGGCCGCGCAGGTCGTCGACCTTGCCGCTGATGGCGGCCTCGGTCAGGACCCGGGTCGTTTCCTGGAAGGAGGCGGCCGAGATGAAGCTGTCGGTGGACAGGGAAGCCTTGGTGATGCCGAGCAGCACCGGCTGGGCGGTCGCGGCCGACTTGCCGGCGGTCACCGCCTTGTCGTTCTCGTCCTGGAAGACGAACTTGTCGACCAGCTCGCCCACCACGAACTCGGTGCCCCCCACTTCCTCGATCCGCACGCGCCGGAGCATCTGGCGCACGATGATCTCGATGTGCTTGTCGTTGATGGTCACGCCCTGCAGGCGGTAGACCTCCTGCACCTCGTTCACGAGGTAGCGCTGCAGCTCCCGGTCGCCGAGGACGGCCAGGTAGTCGTGCGGGTTGGGGGAGCCGCCCATGAGGGCCTCGCCCGCCTTCACCCGGTCGCCTTCCCGCACCGAGATGTGCTTGCCGCTCGGGATCAGGTACTCCTTGGTCTCGCCGTCGTCGGCGCGGATGACCATCTTCCGCATGCCCTTCACGAAGCCGGCGAACTCCACCACCCCGTCGATCTCGGTGATGACCGCCTGCTCGCGGGGCTTGCGCGCCTCGAACAGCTCGGCCACCCGCGGCAGACCGCCGGTGATGTCCTTGGTCTTGGTCGACTCCCGCGGGATCTTCGCGATGATGTCACCCGCGTGCACGTCGGTGTTGTCCGCGATCAGGAGGTACGCGCCCACCGGGAGCATGTAGCGCCCCCGGGTCTCGCCGAGCGCGTCCACCGCCCCCGGCGCCTCCCCGCTGCCCGCGGGAGCCTTCACCGACACCCGCGGCTGCAGCTTGCCCTCCGGATCCTCGATGATGACCCGCTGGGCCAGACCGGTGACTTCGTCAATCTCTTCGCGAATCGTCACCTCGTCCACCACGTCCCGGAACGCGATGGTGCCCGACACCTCGGTGAGGATCGGGGTCGTGAACGGGTCCCACTCCACGATGGTGGTGCCGCCCTTCGGCACCCGCGCCCCGTCCCGGAACTTGATCTTGGCCCCGGGAACCACCGGATAGCGCTCCTTCTCGCGGCCCTTCTCGTCGTGCAGCACCACCTCGCCGTTCCGGTTGAGGGCGACGATCTCGCCGTCGCGGTTCTCGACCCACCGGATGTTGTGGTAGGTCAGCACCCCCGCGTTCTTGGCGTCGTGTCGCGAGGTCGCGACCACCTTGCTCGCGGTCCCGCCGATGTGGAACGTCCGCATCGTCAGCTGGGTGCCCGGCTCGCCGATGGACTGGGCGGCGATGATGCCCACCGCCTCGCCCAGCTCCGCGAGGTTCCCGGTGCCCAGGTTGCGCCCGTAGCACATCACGCAGATGCCGCGCTTGGACTCGCAGGTGAGCGCGGACCGCATGCGCACCCGCTCGAGGCCGGAGTCCTCGATCTTCTGGGCCAGCTCCTCGTTGATCTCGCTGTTGGCCTGCACGATGATCTCGCCGGTGTACGGGTCGCGGATGTCGCCCGCGGCCACGCGCCCCAGCACCCGGTCGCGGAGCGACTGGATGATGTCGCCGCCCTCGATGAGCGGCGAGGCCTCGATGTACTTCACGGTGCCGCAGTCGTACTCGGAGATGATCACGTCCTGGGCCACGTCGACGAGTCGACGGGTGAGGTAGCCGGAGTCCGCCGTCTTCAGCGCGGTGTCGGCCAGACCCTTGCGGGCCCCGTGGGTCGAGGTGAAGTATTCGAGGACGGTGAGGCCCTCGCGGAAGTTCGAGGTGATCGGAGTCTCGATGACCTCGCCGCTCGGCTTGGCCATGAGGCCGCGCATGCCGGCGAGCTGTCGGATCTGCTGCTTGGAGCCCCGCGCCCCGGAGTCGGCCATCATGAAGATGGGGTTGAAGTCCCCGTTCTCGGCCCGGACCTCCATCTCCTTGAAGAGCTGATCCGCGATCTGCTCGGTGACGTGGGCCCAGATGTCGACGACCTTGTTGTACCGCTCGCCGTTGGTGATGACGCCGTCCTGGTACTGCTGCTCGACCTCGTTCACGTTCTGGCGGGCCCGGTCGATGATCTCGCCCTTGGTCGACGGCACGTGCATGTCCACGATGCCGATGCTGAGCCCGGACAGGGTCGCGTAGCGGAAGCCGATGTCCTTCAGCTCGTCGAGGAAGGTGACGGTGGCCTCGTTGCCGAGCCGGTTGTAGCAGTCGGAGATCAGCTGCCCGATCTCCTTCTTCTTGAGCTCCTTGTTGAGGAACCGAAGCGGCTCCGGCACCACCTCGTTGAAGAGGGTCCGGCCCACCGTGGTCTCGATGATGCCACCGTTGTAGCGCAGGCGGATGCGGGCCTGCAGGTCGACGTCCTCGTTGTCGTAGGCGATCCGGAGGTCCTCCGGATCCGCGAACAGCCGGCCCTCGCCCTTCGACCCCGGGCGCTCCTTGGTCATGTAGTAGATGCCGAACACCATGTCCTGGGTCGGCACCGCCACCGGCGCCCCGTTGGAGGGCGACAGGATGTTGTTGGCGGAAAGCATCAGCACCTGCGCCTCCATCTGGGCTTCCATGGAGAGCGGCACGTGCACCGCCATCTGGTCCCCGTCGAAGTCCGCGTTGAACGCGGTGCAGACCAGGGGGTGGATCTCGATGGCCTTGCCCTCCACCAGGAGTGGCTCGAAGGCCTGGATGCCGAGCCGGTGCAGCGTGGGGGCCCGGTTCAGCAGCACCGGGTGCTCCTGGATGACCTCCTCCAGGATGTCCCACACCTCGGGCCGCTCCTTCTCCACGTACTTCTTGGCCGCCTTGATCGACGAGGCGATGCCCCGCTCCTCGAGCTTGCGGAGGATGAACGGCTTGAAGAGCTCGAGGGCCATCTTCTTGGGCAGGCCGCACTGGTACAGCTTGAGGTACGGGCCGACCACGATGACCGAGCGCCCGGAGTAGTCCACGCGCTTGCCGAGCAGGTTCTGGCGGAAGCGGCCCTGCTTGCCCTTGAGGGTGTCGGACAGGGACTTGAGCGGACGGTTGTTGGGTCCGGTGATGACCCGGCCGCGACGGCCGTTGTCGAACAGGGCGTCCACCGCCTCCTGCAGCATCCGCTTCTCGTTCCGGATGATGATCTCGGGCGCCCGCAGCTCCATGAGCCGCTTCAGCCGGTTGTTCCGGTTGATGACCCGGCGGTAGAGGTCGTTCAGGTCCGAGGTCGCGAAGCGGCCGCCGTCGAGCGGCACCAGGGGGCGCAGCTCGGGCGGGATGACCGGCAGGACCTCGAGGATCATCCACTCCGGCTGGTTGCCGGACTTGAGGAACGCCTCCACCACCTTGAGGCGCTTGACGATCTTCTTCTTCTTCTGGGCGGACGTCTCCACCCCCATCCCGGCGCGCAGCTCGCGGGCCAGCACGTCCATGTCCATGCCGCGCAGCAGCTCGCGGATCGCCTCCGCGCCCATGCCGGCCGAGAAGGACTCGTGGCCGTGCTCCTCGTTCAGCTTGCGCACCCGGTCCACCGAGAGCAGGTCCTTCTTCTTGAGCCCCGGCACCTTGCCGGGATCGACCACCACGTACTCCTCGAAGTACAGGATCTTCTCCAGCTCGCGCAGGGACATGTCCAGCAGCTGCCCGATGCGAGAGGGCAGGCCCTTGAAGAACCACACGTGCGAGACCGGAGAGGCCAGCTCGATGTGGCCCATGCGCTCGCGGCGCACCCGGGCCCGCGTCACCTCGACGCCGCACTTGTCACAGATCACGCCCGCGAACTTCATCCGCTTGTACTTGCCGCAGGCGCACTCGTAGTCCTTGGTGGGGCCGAAGATGCGGGCGCAGAACAGCCCGTCGCGCTCCGGCTTGAACGTCCGGTAGTTGATGGTCTCCGGCTTCTTGACCTCGCCGTGCGACCAGTCGCGGATCTTCTGCGGCGACGCGAGCTTGATACGGATCGCTCCGAAGCTCAGCGGCTTCGGGTGGCGGTCCAGGATGCCCCACAGGTCCTTGGCAGGCTTGTCGTCGCGTACCAGGCTGCCGAAAGGCCGATCCGTCAGCATTCGATGAATCTCCTTACGACGGCTTCTTGCCGTCCTTCGGGATGAGCTCCACGTCCAGCGCCAGGCTCTGCAGCTCCTTCACGAGCACGTTGAAGGACTCCGGCGTGCCCGGCTCCAGGAAGTTCTCTCCCTTCACGATCGCTTCGTAGATTCGATTCCGTCCTTCCACGTCGTCGGACTTGACGGTCAGCATCTCCTGCAACGTGTGGGCGGCGCCGTAGGCTTCGAGCGCCCAGACCTCCATCTCCCCGAACCGCTGGCCGCCGAACTGGGCCTTGCCGCCCAGGGGCTGTTGCGTCACCAGCGAGTAGGGCCCGATCGAGCGGGCGTGCATCTTGTCGTCGACCAGGTGGGCCAGCTTCAGCATGTAGATGTAGCCCACCGTCACTTCCTGATGGAACGACTTGCCGGTGCGGCCGTCGAAGAGCCGCGTCTTGCCGGAGGCGGGCAGGCCCGCGTCCCCGAGGTGCGCGGTGATCTCGGCCTCGGTGGCCCCGTCGAAGACCGGGCTCGCCACCCACAGGCCGAGGGCCCGGGCCGCCCAGCCGAGGTGGGTCTCCAGGATCTGACCCACGTTCATGCGGGACGGCACCCCGAGCGGGTTCAGCACGATCTCCACCGGCGTCCCGTCCGGCAGGTACGGCATGTCCTCCTGCGGCACGATGCGCGAGACCACGCCCTTGTTGCCGTGGCGGCCCGCCATCTTGTCGCCCACCGACAGCTTGCGCTTCACCGCCACGTAGACCTTCACCATCTTGATCACGCCCGGCGGCAGGTCGTCGCCGCGGCGCAGCCGACCGACCCGGTCCTCGAGCATGCGGTCGAAGTAGGCGATCTGATCGTCGGCCAGGTCCTCGATCTTCTTCACCGTGACCGCGAGCCCGTCGTCCTCCTTGATCTTGATCTTCTTGAGCTCGTGCCAGGACAGGTTGTCCATGTCCGGCCGGTCGATCTTGTCGCCCTTCTTGGAGAGGCGCTCCTTGCTGGTTGGGTCGATCAGGTCCGCGAGCAGGGTCTTGCCGAAGAGCAGGTTCTTGAGCTTCTGGTCGCGCTCCATCTCGACCATCGCGATCTCGTCCTGGTAGTCCTTCTCCAGGGCCGCGATCTCCTCGTCCTCGATGGACTTGGCGCGGTCGTCCTTGTCCACTCCGCGGCGCGAGAACACCTTCACGTCGACCACCGTGCCCTCGATGCCGGGCGGGACGGTGAGCGAGGTGTCGCGCACGTCGCCCGCCTTCTCGCCGAAGATCGCGCGGAGCAGCTTCTCCTCCGGAGTCAGCTGGGTCTCACCCTTGGGGGTGATCTTGCCCACCAGGATGTCGCCCGCCTTCACCTTGGCCCCGATGCGCACGATGCCCGACTCGTCGAGGTCCTTGAGGGCCTCCTCGGACACGTTGGGAATGTCGCGGGTCACCTCTTCCTTGCCGAGCTTGGTGTCGCGGGCCTGGACCTCGAACTCCTCGATGTGGATCGAGGTGTAGCGGTCGTCCTTGACCAGGCGCTCCGAGACCAGGATCGCGTCCTCGAAGTTGTAGCCGCCCCACGGCATGAAGGCCACCAGCACGTTGCGCCCCAGGGCCAGCTCGCCCTGGTCGGTGGCCGGCCCGTCGCCGATCACGTCGCCCGCCTTCACCCGGTCGCCCTTGCCCACGATCGGCCGCTGGTTGATGCAGGTGTTCTGGTTCGAGCGCCGGTACTTGGTCAGGTTGTAGATGTCGAGCGGCAGGTCCTGCACCGGGTCCGCTTTCTTGGAGCGCGTCTCCGCGCGCACCACGATGCGGTTGGCCGAGACGTACTCCACCACTCCGGGACGCTTGGCCAGCACCACCGCGCCCGAGTCGCGGGCCACGATGTGCTCCATGCCGGTGCCGACCAGCGGGGCCTCCGGCTGCAGCAGCGGGACCGCCTGCCGCTGCATGTTCGCGCCCATGAGGGCCCGGTTGGCGTCGTCGTTCTCGAGGAACGGCACCATCGCCGCCGCCACCGACACCAGCTGCTTGGGCGAGATGTCGATGAAGTGCAGCTCCTCCGGCGACACCATCTTGTACTCGCCGCCCTTCCGGGCCGAGACCCGGTCCTGCATGAAGCGGCCCTGCTCGTTCATCGACGCGTTGGCCTGCGCGATGACGTAGCGCTCCTCCTCGAGCGCGGTCAGGTAGACCGGCTCGCCGGGCAGCACGCTGCCGTGCTCGACCTTGCGGTACGGCGTCTCGATGAAGCCGAACTCGTTGATGCGCGCGTAGGTGCTGAGCGAGCTGATCAGGCCGATGTTCGGGCCTTCCGGCGTCTCGATCGGGCAGATCCGGCCGTAGTGGGTCGGGTGCACGTCGCGCACCTCGAACCCCGCGCGCTCCCGCGAGAGGCCGCGCGGCCCGAGGGCGGAGAGGCGCCGCTTGTGGGTCAGCTCGGCCAGGGGGTTGGTCTGGTCCATGAACTGGCTCAGCTGCGAGGAGCCGAAGAACTCCTTCACCACCGCCGAGACCGGCTTGGCGTTGATGAGGTCGTGCGGCATCAGATTCGTGATGTCGGAGATCGACATCCGCTACTTCACCGCCCGCTCCATGCGGGTGAGGCCGACCCGGAACTGGTTCTCGAGCAGCTCGCCCACCGAGCGCACGCGCCGGTTGCCGAGGTGGTCGATGTCGTCGGTCGGCTTGCTGCCGAGCTTGACCTGGAACAGGTGCCGCACCACGAACACCACGTCCTCGCTGCGGAGGGTCTTGATGTTCAGGTTCGCGGCGATGCCGAGCTTCTTGTTGATCATGAAGCGGCCGACCCGGGCCAGGTCGTAGCGGCGCGGGTCGAGGAACATGCCGCGGAACAGCGCGCGGGCCGACTCCACCGTGGGCGGATCGCCCGGGCGCAGCCGCCGGTAGATCTCCACCAGGGCCTCGTCCGGGTTCTTGAAGTGGTCGCGCGCCAGCGTCTCGTGCAGCGAGGCGTCCGTCTTGCCCGGCACCAGGGCCAGCAGCTTGAAGGAGGCCACGCGCCGTCCCATGATCTGGGCCAGCAGGGTCGCGGTGATCTCCTGGTTGGTCTCGGCCAGCACCTCGCCGGTCTCCGAGTCCACCACCCGCCCGCCGGTGCGGCGCCCCACCAGACTCTCCGCCTTCACCGGGATCTTGGTCACCCCCGCCTCGACCAGCTTCTCGATGGTGCGCGGGTTCAGGGTCCGGCCCGCCTGGACGAGGGCCTCCTTGCCGCGGGGAGCCTTCACGTCGTCGGCGACCTTGGCCCCGTTGTGGACCTCGGCCGAGAGCTTCACCCACGCGGTGCGATCCTCGAAGGACAGCACCTCCTCGGTCTCGTAGAACTGGCCGAGGATCTCCTCGTCCGCGAGGATCACGCCCTTCTCGAGGAACCAGAACGCGCGCAGGAACGCGGTGGCCAGCATCTTGCGCCGGCGATCCACCCGCACGTAGAGGATATCGTTGGCGTCGAACTCGAACTCGACCCATGAGCCGCGGTAGGGGATCACCCGGGCCGAGAAGAGCAGCTTGCCCGAGGCCACCGTCTTGCCCTTGTCGTCGTCGAAGAACACGCCGGCCGAGCGCTGCAGCTGCGACACCACCACGCGCTCGGTCCCGTTGATGATGAACGTGCCCTTCTCGGTCATCAGGGGCAGCTCGCCGAGATAGACCTCCTGCTCCC
>Ga0182009_10000370_pt1 | contig 9899 bp, 7 predicted proteins | sample Sormic07211187_1_FD_161052 | JGI IMG/M metagenome (GOLD analysis project Ga0182009, IMG submission 161052) | Bulk soil microbial communities from the field in Mead, Nebraska, USA - 072115-187_1 MetaG | ecosystem: Environmental > Terrestrial > Soil > Agricultural land > Bulk soil | place: USA... | reverse complement strand
TCTGCAATGATGGCACCGGAGTAGGGAAGGGACGCGTACTCGCCGGCATCATTGCAGATAACTGGAATCAAAACCGCCAACGCGCGATCTGGCTCTCTGTCAATAATGATTTGCTCGAATCAGCGCGGCGCGATCTCACGGACTTAGGTTTGGCTAACATTTCGTTGGCCCGAATCAATGACTACCTGCCAGCCGGAGAAATCACCTTACCGCGCGGAGTGATCTTTAGTTCTTATTCATCGCTTATCGCCGCAGCCAAAACCGGAGAAAAGCGGATAGATCAGATCCAACGCTGGCTTGGCTCAAATGGCGTAGTGATTTTCGACGAGGCACACAAAGCAAAGAATGCACTGGCTGGCGGCTATGGTGAACCAACACTCACCGGACAGGCAGTGATTGACCTGCAAGACCCTGAGCGAAATCCCGATTATCGCGTGGTCTATTCATCCGCTACCGGAGCGACCGATGTGCGCAACATGGCCTATATGACACGCCTTGGTTTGTGGGGAATCGGGACGAGCTTTCCGGGTGGTTTTCAGGAATTCATGCAGGAGATTGAGTCGGGCGGAGTCGGAGACATGGAAATGGTCAGCCGCGATATGAAAGCACTTGGCATGTATCTATCCGGCTCGATCTCTTTTGGCGTATGTCCGCAAAGCGGGAAAGCGGTTGAGTATCGAGAACGCATTCATCGACTCACGCCGCAACAGCGCGATATGTACGACCGCGCCGCGGCAGCCTGGCAAAGTGTACTGCGCAACATTGGCGCGGCCTTGGAAGTTACGAATGGCGGACCACGTGCGCGAGCAGTCGCACTTAATAAGTTTTGGGGAGACCATCAGCGATTCTTTCGGCAAGTAATCTGTGCTTTCAAAGTGCCAAGTGTGATTGCGGAAACCGAAGCAGCTTTGTCGGAAGGGAAGTCAATTGTGATCTCACTTGTCGGAACTGGCGAAGCGCGAACCAAAGAGCAAGTAGCGAAAGCAACCGCGAATGGCGGCATGCTTGAGGATTTGGATTTCTCACCGCGCGAGGTGATCGCCGCGATGGTCAATCGCGCTTTCCCAACGACGCTTTATCAAGACGTCACCGATCCAGGAACAGGAAAAACGATCCAAGTACCCGTTAGAGACGCTGGCGGAAATGCAGTACAGAGCCAAGAAGCGTTGCGAATGAAGCAACAAATAATCGACGGTCTGTCGGCTTTGGAGTTGCCAGAGAATCCACTTGATCAACTTGTGAATCATTTCGGAGAGCGTAACGTCGCGGAGCTTACCGGACGAACGCGCCGCCTTATTAGAGACTCGCAAGGACGTGTGCAGTACAAGAAGCGAGCGCCGGAAGGTGTTGCGATGCACCGGACGAACGTTCACGAAATGGAACAGTTTCAGTCGGGCAAAAAGCGAATTGCGATAATCAGCGATGCGGCAGCTATGGGGATCTCGCTTCACGCTTCCAATCGCGCGGAGAATCGACAGCGGCGAGTGCATGTCACACTTGAGCTTGGTTGGAGTGCAGACAAACAGATGCAAACGTTTGGACGCACACACAGAAGCGATCAAGCAGTGCCGCCTGAGTATGTCTTACTTTCAACTGAATTAGGTGGCGAGAAGCGCTTTAGCTCAACCATTGCGCGACGCCTTGGCAGTTTGGGCGCATTGACTAAAGGCGACCGGCGAAGTGCGGATAGTGGCGACCTCGCCAAATACAACTTTGACACGCAAGAAGGACACGCGGCTTTATGCCTGATGCTCCGGCGTATAGTCGAGAGCGGCAATGTACCTAGACTTGCTAACCCGCGTCAGACACTGCGCGACATAGGTTTACTGGTTCGGAACCGTGATGGAGTCGAAGAAGTGCGGAAGGACGATCTCTACAACGTGCCGCGATTTCTCAACCGCATACTGGCGCTAGACGTTGAGCAGCAGAACGCATTGTTTGACAATTTTGCCGATTTGTTTGATCAAACGGTGCGATACGCCAAAGCCAATGGCACTTTTGATGAAGGAGTCACCGACATAAAAGCGCTCGCGATTAGGATTGCGAAGCCGCCTCGCATAGTGCATACCGACGAAATCACCCAAGCCCAAACTACTCACTACACGTTGGAGATTGACGTCCCCTGTCAGTCCGTGAGCTTCAATGAAGCGGAGCGCGTTAGGAAGCAAAGGAACGGCGCATTCTTTCGTCACCGCAAGAACGGCCACTTTATTCTGACAGTCGAGTCTGGACTACACACGAACGCCGAGACGGGAAACAGCTATCGCACCTTCGCAGTGTGGAAACCCGAAGCAGCGCGCAGCAGCTACATTCATGACGATGAACTTAAGGAGAAATACAAAGCTGTTACATCAGCGAGAGTTCGCGACTGGTGGATCGAGAAACATGCGATTGTGCCACCAATTGAAACTCACGCAATTCACATTATCGGCGGAGCGATTATTCCACTGTGGCAGCGATTCAAAACACACGAAGAAGCTCGGCTTCGGGTTGTGCGTGTTACAACGGACGACGGTCAGCGCATTGTAGGGATTCGCATCCCGCGAGAGCAGGTTGGCCCGATCGTTAGAGCGCTTGGTGCAGGCCGCGATCTGCGAGAGCCGGAAGAAGTATTTGCCGGCGTCCTGAATGAAGGTGAGGAAGTCACGCTCGTTTCGGGCTTGAGACTCTGCCGCAGGATGCTTCACCGAGAACCGGTCATCGAGTTAATCGGAGTCGATCCATACAAATTCGCGGAGATTCGCAGCCTGGGTTTACTCAATGAGCAGATCGATTGGAAGCAGCGATTCTTCGTTCCGACAGATGATGTCTCGGGCGTCAATGTGATTTCAGCTTTGCTCGGTCGCTATCCGATCCTCATATCCAGCGAATCTGATAGTGTCGAAGTGGCTGAGCCGGAAATGGCCACGGAGCTGCGAGCGACACAGGTTGTCGATCTTAATGAGTGGTTCGTTCCGGTTGAAAGCCTGTCCTCACCGGGATCGGAACCAGTCGAAGAACTAGCTATAGTATTGTCTGAGCCAGCAGACACTCCAGAATTCACTTTAACCAGCGAATTAACCAACTCGCTCTCAATCCCACCATCAGACGGGGGTGAGGTGCAATTAGCCTTTGATTTCTAAATAGGTTTTCGGAATGGCAGCAGCGTTTCCAAACTCAACAGATTCTATTGCGGCTCCGTGCGAGGATGCGATGCAGGAATCAGCCTCAGTCCAGGCGAGTTCTCGTATGTTCTTGCCAGATGCCGATTCAGTTGTGCTGACCGGAAGCCGTCTATTGACCTTCGAAGCAATGCATTTACTAATCTCACTTGACCGCGATTTACGCGAAGCGCGTGCCCAATGGAATGAGGACTGGTTCCGGCGTCTGATGCGTATTCGACCCAGAGCGGTATCACGCTTGAGAAGGCGGTGGGCGAAACTCGATCCACCGCCGCCGATCGCACTTGGCACTTTGACAAGACGCTACCATGCTAATCTGGCAAGATACCTCTACAAGTAGCCGTGACTTTCCAAGTAAGGACCCTCTATGCCTCTCTACCACTAACGGCTTATTCAGGAAAATGAAGACAAAAACTTAGGTGGGTGAGGTCTGAGATCCGCGCGCTCACGCGCACCCTCGTTTAGCCGACGTATGTGGATTACTGGTCAGCTTATCTTTTTCAGATGTTATCCCTGGAAGTTTAGTGCTCGCTCGGCGTCTTAGGAATGGCAAAAATAAGCCTAAGAACCAATCTTAGGAGGGCAGACAAGATAGAGTTTGAAAATTGCACTTTGAGTCAGCGTAAGTTCTTTGTTGTAAGTACCTTAGGGACTAGGAATATTAAGAAATTTTCCTAGGCATCCTAGGAACTCGCGTAAAGCCAGGTCTTCCAGCTAATTACAGCCTAAGATTATTCGAGTGAACCCATGCCACGTAACATACGAACCAGTAAAAGAAAAGTGCTTGGCCGAACGTCGGGCGTGAATCTCTATGCCGATCAGGCAGTTCAAGTCCAAGCCATCATGGAGTCGATTGGCGAAAAAAGAGAATCGCCGGTATTACGAATCTTGATCGACGAAGCGCTCGCAGCCCGACGTCGTAAGGCAGTCCATCACGGTGAGTCCGAATTGGCTGCAGCCTCAATTGATCTCGCGGAAACGTTACAGACGATCCAAATGCTCTTGTTGAAGTTGATTAGGCAAAGTGAAACGACTCTTCGTGCTCAGGACATCACTTTAATGCTCGCTCAGGAACACCTGGCCGAAACAATGTTTGGTCGAAAGATTGTTTGGAATCGGTTGGAAGTAGCTTCGCTATTGGAAGTCGGAATACTGCCGCACGAGATCAGCGAACGGTTGGCCGTCGAACTCGCCGAAGCCAAGAATTCTGCCTACGGTATAGCAGAGGAGATCAGCCAGCGGTCAGAGGAACAGCCAAACGATAACAGACCTCTTGCGACGGAAGACGAATTCCCGGTTGAAGGTGATTTCCACTCTCAGGGATAAGAATTCTTAGTGCCCTTTACTCATGCTTCGCACACTCTGGAGCAGCTTTCGCGGCAGGTCGGATTGAGGATTAAGTTGGATTAGATATTGGAACTCGCCTTCAGCCTCGGTTAGCAGGCCAGCTCTCGCATAAAAGACGCCCAGTGCCAAGTGAGAATTTTGTTTCCTGAGTCGAATCAACTCCTGCAGATCGTTCGTTGAGAGAACAGCGAACTTCATTTCAGGATCTGACGCCCCGGGAGAAACTACTTCCTTCCCGTACACGAATGTGGTCACCACCCAGGAGAAGATCTGACCGCGTCGCAAAGGCGTTGGTGCTTTCCATTGGGTTTGAGTTGCGGGCAAGTTTTCACTTTGAGCGACTTGGTTTCCATTCGCGTCTAGCACAAAAACTCGGTAATACGTGGCATCAGGTAAACGTCCCCATTTGAACACGGGTCGATTCTCAATGACGACTCTTCGTGCGGGATACAAAAGTTTAATTTGCTTCTCCGTGTCGTCAGTGCCTCGCAAGCCGCTTTTATTCGCTGCCAGATCTCTCAAAACATTTGCGGGATCGATATGCTCCGACAATATGGTCCGCGCAATCTGCTGTCGCGTAATTTCAGAAGTTTCATCCAATCCAGTGACGCGACCACTCTTATCAATCGTCACTTCTCCACCAACATCTTTTAGTTTCGCAATTGTGGTTGAGTCGTCGGCTACAGAAGGACTGGAAGCTGCATTTGGAGGTGATAAAGGAGAACTACTGGCTTTCTCGTTTCCTCGAATATCTATTTGGTCCTTATTGGCAGCTTCAAAAAATCCAGATCGCCGGTTAAGTGCAATCACTGTGATCAAAAGCACGATAGCAACGAGCACGGCTGCGGCTACAGCGTAGGCTGGTTTCGCTGCCAAGCGGTCCCACCAAGGTACTGCGGGTCCTTCGAAAGCAGCGTCGCTATCGCTAGGACGATAGGAAATCTTCATATCACCGGCAGTGGCCTGACGCGATGCAAGAAAGCTTCGAACATCTTCGCTACACAATTCGCAAGTCTTCAGGTGAACGTCAATTATTTCTTGAAGGTCGTGGCCTAGTGTGTGGTCAGCTAAGCCGACGAGTAGCTCAAAATCCAAGTGGTCATTTCGAAACCAGAACTCCGGTTCGAGAGTGAAGGAGAAGGGTCCGGCACCTTTTTGACGTCTTAATTCTTCAACAAACCGCTGGTGGCAAGCGTCGCAACTTGCCGTGTGGCTCGCAGCCGCGGCAAGTTCATCCTCTGCTAAAGCGCTGACGCAGAACTGTTCAAGCTCAGATGTCGATAAGTGGTGGGTCACTTCGAAATCGCTTTTACACTCCTCACATTACCTATGACGGGAGCCGGGGTCGAAAATTCCGGTTGCATGAAATTTATTTTCAAACCTCCAACTTGGTTTTTAGCTTTCGGATAGCTCGATACCGCCACTTCCATACGTTCTTTCTCTCCGTTCCTAATACATCTGCCGTGAGGCTGCCATCCATGGGCATTTGCGTACGCAGTTTCGCTATTTCCTCAACTGACCGCTGCATGCCGTCAGCAAGTTCATCCCACGTCACAATTCCAGCGCCGAGCAAAACAGTGAACAGGTCCTGGCCGGCCTCATCTTCAAACCCAAAAGTGAAAGCGTCACGCTGCTCTCCGGGTAACTCTGTGATCGCGTGCCACAGCCGCGCCAATAGTTCGTTCGCCTGCGCATGAGATTCAGCACTATGTATGTTCGCCTTAAAGTAGGCGTCCCACCTTGCGCCCTGATCATCGAACGATGCGACCTGGTGATCTTTGATGTTTAGTAAGTACGCGACGAGCCTAACCAACGAATCGATATCAACTGGTCTTCCAATCCAGTCAAACAGTTCTGACAGCACTTGTGATAACGGAGCCGCTTTTACATCTTCATCTGCAAAGCGGATCGATTGAAACGCTTCCAACTTTATTTCTAACTCACGCATGTCTTGATCGGGGAATGCGCTCTTTCCCGTATTCCGCCACGCTGCGAAACCACACAGTATTTCACCCTCATATTCCCACGATACGAGATCTCCGTGTCGTCTAAATAGATCGCGCAGGGTGTCCTTCAGCCGTGTACGTGCAGGCGACTTCTCACGAAGGAAATCCATACAAATGTTTGAAGTAACACGCGAGACGTAGCCTTCGAAGTTCGCGATGTCCGTTATAGTTGATGATGTATGGAGTTGATTGAGTACCTGGATTATGCGTGTCAATGCTTCTTGATAAAGGTCTTCGGCGTCCTGGTTGCTCGCGTTGATGCCCTGCGCATTAACGTAGAATCCAAGTGTTCGCCGAAGCACCTTTCTAATGAGCGGCGCCGCCCGAAGGGTCACAAGCTCGTCAAGTTGCTGTTGGCGGTCTCGCTCGTCATCGGCCGTAAGATATGGTGCCAGCACGTTATCCATATGGTCTAGTTATCGATACGCATTCGTGACCTTCAGCGGGACTGCGGCTGAAACGATCCAGAATCAGTTTCAATAGTGGGCGTCTATTTGTGGCACTTCCGAACCGGATCCAGCTGATTAGCAGAACACGGCTCAAGTCGACTTTCGTCGCTTAACCCGAGATTGATTTCTCGGTTCGTACCTAACTGTGCCTGGAAGGTTTGTGGGGAGCTCCAAACGATCGTCAACGATTGCTTCAAGATGCACGCCGGCGACACGTGCATATTCCAACAGAACAATGAGCGTCGGCTCATTCTTCCCGAGTTCGTAATCAGAGATTCTGGTGTATGGAATGTCTTCCTCGACTCCTAAACTCCTGTGGAGTTCAGTCTGAGAAAGACCAAGTGTGTTTCGAATTTTCCTGAGTTTCTCGGCGAGCCGTTCCGGCCGCCGACGCGCGTACCCCATCAACCACCTCCTTGTGAGAAGGAGGTCGAGAACGCGGCCGGATTGTCCGTTGTTGCGGATAGTGAACGGCTGTTACTGAATCTCGCGGTGAGTATGAGCTTTTCATACTCAACAGCGACCGTCATGCAGCTTCAGTAGGAGCAAGGATTCGCATGCCGACGTGCTTTTCAAAGACTCTACAATCCTAAGAATATCAGAGCAAAGCTTTCAAATCACCATCGCCACTTAACTGGAATCATTTCGGCGGTCCACAGAAGTTGTGAAATACAACTTTGATGCTTTTTACAACACCTCGCATCTGCTTATCTGCCAACAGCGTCGGTGTAACTCACTTCACAACTGCCCTAAAACTAGTTCGCTGATTACCATCGATTGCATGCGCCTGTGATCTTGCTGTTTGGGCATACAGGATGCATTTACGAATCAGCGAGCGAGAAAGCCAGGTCCACTTGGGTTGTTAAGTCATGCCTTTCATGCGCCCGCTACGCTTTGAGAAAGTCAGAATCGAGAAAAATCATTATGCGGCCAGAAACTATCGATAAGGGTGACAATAGATATCTAACGGTGACTCAATTAGCTGAACGCTTACAGATTAGCGAGAGCACTATCTACGGTTGGGTGGAGCGTGATTCCATTCCGTTCCTCATGGCTGGAGATCTACTTCGGTTTGATCCAAGCGCAATCGACGCGTGGATGATAGCCGGGGCCGATCGGAAGCGTGCGAAGAAACGCAACCTACATGTGCGTGTGGTAAAGTAGCGTCCGCTCCTAGCGGCTGCAACCGGAAGGGAGCACAGCTTGAAAATTTACAATCGAGGAAGTCGTAACTCGCCTCACTGGCATTACGACTTCATGGTCAGAGGAAGACGCTACCGGGGAGCGATCCCCGAAGCTCGAACGAAGGAAGAAGCCGAAAACGCCTTAACCAAGATTCGGCGCGATATCTACGAAAGAAAATATGATCGGACTGCGAAGGGTAACGGGAGCTTTGTGAATTACGTGAATAACACATACTTGCCTTGGGCCAAAGCTAACAAGCGGTCTTGGAGCGACGACGTGTTGCACGCTCGCGTTATCTGTGAATTCTTCGCAGGACAGACTTTCAATGATATCGACCGAAAAATGGTTGAGAAGTTCAAGGATCAACGGGCAAACACAATCACCGTACGCGGCACCAGTCGCACCCCCGCAACAGTGAACAGGGAATTGGAAGTTCTCTCAAAAATTTTCAGTCTCGCAATTGATGACGAGATTATTGAGAGTAACCCATGTCGGAAGGTAAAAAAGCTCAGAATGGACAACCAGAGAACCCGTCACCTAAGCCCGTCAGAAGAGGACCGGTTGATGGCTGCCCTGTCGGGACGACGATCTCACCTGAAGCCTTTGGTTACTGTGGCGATCTACACCGGAATGCGTCGTGGTGAGCTCTTGAAGTTACGCCGAAGCCACGTCGACTTCGGACTTAACGTGATCAATGTGAAGCAGACAAAGACAGGAAAGGATCGCACTGTGCCAATGGATGTAGCTGTTAGAGAAACACTCGTTGGACTGTGTGAAGGATTGAGTGACGATGACTTCGTGTTTGTGAATTCTCGGACTGGAGTACAGTTGACGGACGTTAAGCACGGCTTCAAGTCCGCTTGTCGATACGCGGGAGTACTCGATCTAAACTTTCATGATTTGCGTCACACCTTTGGGACACGCCTAGCCGATGCGGGTGTGGATATTGTAAAGATCGCCGAATTGATGGGCCATCAATCAATCCTAACAACACGGCGATACACACACGCAACCGACGAAGGGAAGCGTGCTGCAATAGCACAGTTGGCAAGCTATCGCAGGGAGAATTGCCACAAATTTGCCACAAGAAAAATGCGGCTGGCCAAACAGCCATCCGCATCTCGTGTTTTTGCTTAGTAAAAATGGTGAGCCGAGCAGGACTCGAACCTGCGACCCACTGGTTAAAAGCCAGTTGCTCTACCAACTGAGCTATCGGCCCATCTACATGCAGAGAGCACGCGAGGGCGTGCTCTTTTTGCGAGGAACTTCGCAGGGCATTCTACCGAACCACTCAAAGTTTGTCCAAGCCGCGGATTTTGACAATGAACACGGATTATTAATCACGTAGCCAGCCACCTAAAGCTGAGTCGTGGACGATAATGGTTTGCGAGCGTTCGGGGCCGGTGGAGACGAGGCCGATGTCGACGCCGATTTGAGACGAGAGAAAGTCGACGTACTGACGGGCTTTGGGGGGAAGGGAGTTCATGTCCGTCATCCCCAGGGTTGAGCTGCGCCAGCCGGGAAGAGTTGCGTAGACCGGTTCGACACGACGGAGATCCTGCGATACCGCCGGCAGTGATTCACATGTTTTTCCGTTGAGCTTGTAACCTGTGCAGACTTTGATTTCATCGAGCGTGTCGAGCACGTCGAGTTTCGTGAGCGCCACTGAAGAGAAGCCGTTGATCTCCGCGGCGTAGCGTGTCGCAAACGCATCGAACCAACCGCAGCGCCGTGGGCGGCCGGTTGAAGCA
>Ga0182009_10000367_pt1 | contig 9912 bp, 8 predicted proteins | sample Sormic07211187_1_FD_161052 | JGI IMG/M metagenome (GOLD analysis project Ga0182009, IMG submission 161052) | Bulk soil microbial communities from the field in Mead, Nebraska, USA - 072115-187_1 MetaG | ecosystem: Environmental > Terrestrial > Soil > Agricultural land > Bulk soil | place: USA... | reverse complement strand
TTGTTGACCCTGATCTCATACCAGGTGGGGAGTCCCTGAATATTGGACGGAAAGAGGTTCTTGCCGGAGACGGGAATCCCCATGCGAAAGATGGCCTGCATCAGGAGCCCGTTCGCGGAGGCCGAACCGGTGCCGTTGACGTTGGCCAGCTTGAAGGCGAAGTCGTTTATGCGGGGACGGGCTTCGGACATGGCTTACCGGCATAGGGCAGGAGGACGACCGATTGCTGCATGTCCCACGCGGCGGTGGGGCAACGCTCGGCGCACAGGCCGCAGTGGACACAGATGTTCTCGTCCTTGAGCATGATCCGTTTCGTCTGGGGCAGATCTTCGGAAACGAAGAGGGCCTGGTCGGGGTTCAGGGCGGGGGCCGTGAGATGGTCCCTCACGTCCTGCTCTTCGCCGTTGGGAGCGATGGTCAGGCAGAGGACCGGGCAGACATCGATGCAGGCGTCGCACTCGATGCACCGCGGAGCGGAGAACACGGTCTGCATGTCGCAATTCAGGCAGCGCTCCACCTCGCGGGCCGTCTGTTCCGGCGTGAAGCCGAGCTCCACCTCGACGGACATTTTCCGGAAACGCTCGGCCAGGTCGATATGCTTCATTTTCTGGCGGTGCACGGGATTGTAGTCGTTGGAGTAGCTCCACTCCGACAGACCCATCTTCTGACTGGTCAGGTGAACCCCGTGCGGCGGCCGATCGGTCACCGGCTGACCGTGCGCATACTGGTGCATGGAGATGGCGGCTTCGTGACCATGAGCGACCGCCCAGATGATGTTCTTCGGGCCCCACGCCGCGTCGCCGCCGAAGAAGACGCCGGGACGCGTGGACATGAACGTGGTCTCGTCCACGGTGGGCAGGTCCTGCTCGCCGAACTCGATGCCGATGTCCCGCTCGATCCACGGAAACGCGGTCTCCTGGCCGATGGCCAGGATGACGTCATCGCAAGGGAGGATGACGGAATCGATCGTTCTCGACCGCTTGGCGTCGGCGTCCCATTCCAGCCGCTCGAATTCCATTCCGACCAGCTTTCCCTGTTCCAGCACGAAGCGTTTCGGGGCGTGGTTGACGAGGATCTCGACCCCCTCTTCCTCGGCATCCTCCAGCTCCCAGGGGGAAGCCTTGAAGAAGGCTCGCGGGCGCCGGGCCATGACCTTGATGTCCCGACCACCCAGTCTCCGCGAGGAGCGGCAGCAGTCCATGGCGGTATTCCCGACGCCGATGATCAACACCCGCTCGCCGATCCGTTCGATGTGCTTGAACGCGACCGATTCGAGCCAGTCGATGCCGATGTGGATGTTGGCGGCCGCCTCGGAGCGTCCCGGAAGCTCGAGATTCTTCCCGCGGGGGGCTCCGCTGCCGACGAAAACCGCGTCGAACTTCTCCGAGAGCAGTTCTCGCATGCTCGTGACCGGTGTGTTGTAGCGAACCTGGACGCCCATATCCAGGATGGCATCGCACTCCTCCTGGAGCACACCCTCGGGGAGGCGGAAGGAGGGGATGTTGGAGCGCATCAGTCCTCCCGGCTTGTCGTGTTTTTCGAAGATCACGACGTCGTAGCCGAGGGGCATCAGATCGTTGGCCACGGTCAGGGATGCCGGGCCCGCTCCGATCAGGGCCACCCGCTTCCCGTTCTTCTGGTCCGGAGCCTTGGGCAGGAGATGGCCGATCTCACCCTTGAGGTCGGCGGCCACCCGCTTGAGCCGGCAAATGGCTACGGGCTGCTCCCCTTCCAGCCGCCCGCGCCGGCAGGCCGGCTCGCAGGGGCGATCGCAGGTGCGGCCCAGGATGCCGGGAAATACGTTGGACTCCCGGTTCACCATGTAGGCGTCGGTGTAGCGCCCCTGGGCGATCAGGCGGATGTATTCCGGCACGTTCGTATGCGCCGGGCAGGCCCACTGGCAATCGACGACCTTATGGAAATAATCGGGATTTCGGGTATCGGTCGGTTTCACTTGCGCTAATCATGCTGGATGGACGGCACCGGCTCAAGAGGAGTTGGGCGGCGATGCGTACCGGGGACCTATCCGACGGCAGACCCGGCAGTTCCACCGCTCTCCCTCAACGTCCCAGTCCGATTCGTTCCAGGAATCGCGGCCAGCGCGGGTCGGAGTGAAGGCACTGCATCGCATCCTGGTAGGTGATGAACGCCAGGCCGGGGTCGCGCAGCTCACACGCCCGATCGAGCCAGCGGAACGCCTCGTCGATCTCTCCGCGCATGGCGTGAAGGGAGGCGAATTGGAAGGACCAGTCTTCTCCTCGCTCCCGCAGCCGTGCGAACGCGGCATCCGATTGCTCCCGGTCTCCAACCATCTGATACGCGATGGAGGAGAAGTAGTCGCGATACCCCTCCGCGGACTCCTTCCTCAGTTCCGCCAGGGCCTGCTCCACCCGGCCGAGGCGCGTATAGATCAAGCCCAGCGTCCCGTGGATCGCCGTCCTGCCCGGGCTGAGCTCCAAGGTTTGGAGGTACGTATCTCGGGCTGCTTCCAGGTTCCCCACCCAATATTCCGTCCGGGCCCGATTCCCCAGAACGCTCGGATTCAGCGGATCCAGGTCTTGGGCCCGGCGGGCCAGCTGAAGCGCTTCGTCGGGCCTGCCCATGATGCCCAGATATTGAGACATGGTGACCATGGGTTCGCTCGCCCCGGGAGCGAGCTCCATGGCGCGGCCCGTTTCCAAGACGGCCTCGTCCCATCGGAACTCCAGGAACCCGAGCAGTAGTCCCTTCACGGCATGGGCGTCGGACAGGCGCTCGTCCAACGAAATGGCCCGCTCGGCCTCGTTGCGAGCCAAAGCCCGGGCCTCCCTATTATCGGCATAGCCAAAGCCGGCCTGGAAGGCATGTGTCTTGGCGAGACCCGCCCACGCGGCGGCGTCCTCGGGATTCCTTTCGGTCGCCTCTCGGTACAGCGCCACGGCTCGCTCCATCGCGGATGCCGTGTTCTGGTTGAAGAAGTGATTCGCGCGGAGCAAGAGCTCGTAGCCGGCGCCGGTCGCTCGGGAAGGGGCGCTGGACCGGCCCAGGAGCTTCACGTGGAGGGCGGACGAGACCGAGCGCGCGATGTCATCCTGGACGGCGAAGATGTCATCGAGGACGCGGTCATAGGTTTCGGACCAGATGTGAAAGCCGTCCGACACTTTCACGAGCTGCGCGGTGATGCGGATGCGGTTCCCCGCCTTGCGCACGCTTCCCTCGAGGAGCGTGCCCACCCCCAGCTTCTGCCCGATATCCCGCAGGTCTTCCTGCTTGCCCTTGAACGCAAAGGACGAGGTCCGACCGGTCACCTTGAGCTCCGGAATCTTCGTCAGCACGTTCAGCAGCTCCTCCGACAGTCCGTCCGAGAAGAACTCGTTCTCCGGATCCGCGCTCATGTTCGCGAACGGAAGAACCGCGATCGAAGGGGACTCGTGCGACCGCGGACCCGCGGCCTCACGCATGGCGACGAGCTGGGTGCGCACCTCGGAGGCGGACTGAGGCCGGTCTGCCGGGGACTTCTGCAGGCACCGGGCAACGATCTGCTCCAGGGGCCTGGGAAGGTCCGGCCGGAGGCTCGCCATCGGTCGAGGAGTGTCCCTCAAGATCGACGAAGCCACCGAGGCCGGCGTCGGCCCTTCGAAGGGGCGCCTTCCGGTGGCGAGCTCGTAGAGGAGGATGCCCAGGGCGAACAGGTCGGTCCGCGGATCGGCCGGCTCGCCGCGAAGCTGCTCCGGCGCCATGTAGGGAGCCGTCCCGACCACCTGCCCCTCGACCGAGACCGCCGGGACCGCGGTGCGCGTGTTGCCCGTTCCGGACGCGGCGTCCGTCGTCGCAACCTTGGCAAGCCCGAAGTCCAGGACCTTGACGCGCCCATCCCGCGTGATCATGACGTTCCCGGGCTTGAGATCGCGATGCACCACGCCGCTCGCGTGCGCCGCGATCAAGGCGTCGGTCAGCGGAATGGCGATGTCGAGGAGATCCGGAAGCGCGAGCTTGGCGCCCACGCGATCGAGCAGCGTCTCTCCCTCGACGAGCTCCATCGTGAGGAACCGCACCCCTCCCGCGTCCTCGATCGAGAAGAGCGTGACGATGCTGGGATGGTTGAGGCGGGCCACCATGCGCGCTTCACGCTCGAGGCGCGCGAGTCGTTCCGGAGACGAGGCAACGTCAGCGGGAAGGACCTTGACGGCCACATCGCGCCCCAGGCGGAGGTCCCGCGCGCGATACACCTCGCCCATTCCACCCGTCCCGAGAGGGGCGAGGATCGTGTAACTCCCGAGAGAGGCGCCGGGTTCGAGGCCCATGGAGCACGATCGTACTCTCCGGAACAGCGCCGAGTCACCACCTCCGCGGAAGGGGCTGAATCAGGAGCCCGCGATCCGTTAGGATCTCCGCCGTCGGAACCCTGACGGTCAGATCTTGGAGATCCAACCGGTGAATCCGCCATCCGGGCGATTCGTTCAGGTGAACGGGATCAGGATCCATTACCTGGATTGGGGCGGGGACGGGACGCCCCTGGTCCTGATCCACGGTCTCGGGGACAGTCCGCACATCTTCGAGGATCTGGCGCTCCTGCTTGGCTCCCACGCTCACGTGTACGCCTACGCCCGGCGAGGCCACGGTCATTCCGATTCGCCGGAAGGACCCTACGATCTCGAGACGCTGACCGAGGACCTGCGACAGTTTCTGGACGCGCTCCACGTCCAGCGCGCGGACTTGCTCGGATGGTCGATGGGAGGGAACGAGATCACCCGTTTCGCGGGACTTTATCCGGAGCGAGTTGGAAAGCTGATCTACCTGGAGGCCGGCTACGATTTCAACGAAACCGCATTCATGGAGGCTTTCGCAGGAGCGATGGCGAGAACCGGCCCCGATCCTTCAGCCTTCCAGTCCCTCGAGGCGTTTCGTGAATGGATGCATGGGTCGGTGTTCGGCAGAAACGTGACCTGGAGTCCGGGGCTCGAACACTATCTGCGTGACGTCACCCGCGTCGGATCCGACGGCAGGATCGAAACCCTTCCCAGCGGACCCGTGTTCCGCGCGCTCTTCCATTCGGTGGCCGCCTCGCACCGCGATTACACCAGGGTACAGGCCCCCTGTCTGTTTCTCTACGCATCCGCGTTCTTCCCTGCCCCGCACAGCCCGGACGTCGACGCCGCGGCGGCACACGCATTCGAACAGTTCGCCGACACATTCCGGGACAAGCAGATCGAGCGCGTCCGGCACGAAGTGAACGACGCGACGATCGAGCGCGTTCCGGACGCGACGCACATGGCGATCGGGGTTCGCGACCCCGACCGTCTCGCGGCAAGAATTCGCGCGTTCCTCGGGTAACCCCTGTGTGTCTAGGCAGTTAGGTGACATTCGCTTGCGCGGCCCTGTCCCGGACGTCCCGCATGAGCCGTTCGGGTCCGCTTCTGCGCGTATATTGGGTAACCACGTCGCCACGCAGGGGGGGCCATGAACGTACATCCGCGATCAAGACGACGAGCATTCGCCTTCATCGTCCATCTGCCCAGACTCCTTCCACTATGCGTTCTGCTGATCGCAGGCGTGACGCATGGCCAGATGATTCCCCTGGAAGACCTGCGCCGGAATGGCGTGGATGCCTTCTACTACGACGAAGAGGACTACCAGGAACACCTCCCATCCGACGCATTCGGCTACTGGGAGGACTTCTGCGTCGGGAACCCGATTCAATACGAGCCGTGCGATCCGCCGCAGGATCCGCCGAACCAATGCATCAAGGGCCAGACCTTCGGAAACGCCTATCAGATCAGCCAGTTCTTCCCGGCTGGGATCCAGTTCTCCGGAACAGTCTCGGGCAGCTGGGATGGGGTGCCATCCGGGCTCTATTCGATCAGCTCGTATAGCGCCTTCAAGTTCCGACTGGACGTTCCGGTGGACTACGACCTCTTCGTCAACATCGACCCCGGCGATGCACCCTTGGGTGGCGCCGTTCGCTTGTTTGGCTACATGTCGTCGGGGACCACAATCCTCGATGAGTTCTCGAGCAGTACCCATATTTCCGGGCGGTTGGGACCCGGAACCTACAGGCTCGAGGGACTGTCGAATCTCGTCGGCACGGATCAGTACGCCAACGGGATGACCTACTCCGCGCAGTGGACCGTCCACCAGCCCCCGCAGCCGCACATCGCGCTCCAGCCCAGCGATCACTCCGTCGGCTGCGGCGGCACCGCCGTCTTTTCGGTGGGCACCACCCTGGCCGCATCGAATTACACATACCAGTGGCGTCAGAACTTCGTGCCGCTCGCGAACGGCCCCGGCATCAGCGGCGCCACCACGTCCAGCCTCACCCTGACCAACGTCTGCGCCGCCGGCGACTACGATGTGGTCGTGACCGGTCCGAATCCGCTAGGAGGCGGGGCCATCTCCGAGCCGAGCCGCCTGGCCCATCTCAGCATTGCCACGCCGACCGGCGTCGACGCCGAGGCGGCGGGCTCCATGGCCCCGAGCATCCGTGCCGCGGCGCCCAATCCATTCCGCGCCTCCACCAGCGTGGACTACGTGGTCCACCAGCCGACGCGCCTCGTGGCCAACGTCTACAACGCGTCCGGAGCGAGGGTCCGCGCCCTGGCGGATCGCATGGTCAGCGACCCCGGTTCGGTTTCGTGGGATGGGAAGCTCTCATCCGGAAACCGGGCCCCCACCGGCCTCTATTTCCTGCGCTTCGAGCTGGGCGGTCTTCGGGAAACGCGGAAGGCGGTACTGCTTCAGTAGCGGAGGATACCCGGCCGAGTCATGAACGGTGCGGGTCTTGTCAAAGCCCAAGCTGCTGCATCATGCCCGCCTGGTCCCACTGTTCCCAACGCTCGACGATCCTGCCGTCAGCGACCCGATCCAGAATGAGGCCGTTCACGCGCACGCGGCGGCCGGTCGGCGGGACACCCCCGAACGAGCCACTGTTCGTTCCTTCCGCAACCCATCGAGTCGCTACCTTATCCCCCGCGACGATTTGATCTTCGATGGTAATTCGAAGATCCGGGAAGGCAGCGAGCAGGCCCGACATCATTTGCTTGAAGCCCGCAACGCTCAGATTGGGGTCGGGGCTGCCGTTGATGTGAATGACGCAATCCGCAGCATAAGCCTTGTCCGCGGCCGACACGTCTCCGCGGTTTAATCCGTCGATCCAAGTCTGCTGACATGTGGACGCCTGCATGTCCCCTCCCGGTAAGATGAATCGGGCCCCGGCAAGCTCTCGCGGCCGGGGCCCTTTTCTCAGTCACCGCCGAGTTCGCAAGAGTTGCGTGGGCTCCCCCCGACGCAATCCATTTCGAACTGCTCACAAGCCCTTGTCACTCTTGGACAGAGGGCTGACCCAGGAAAACCAGCGCAACGTCGTCCCGCCGGGCACAACGTTTACGAAGCGACCATGCCTCCGTCCGGGATGGTACGACGTCCCGAAGGCGTCCAGGGCTCTGCATCATCTCGATCATCCCGGGTAGGTCCTCGATACTGTCGAGAAGAGCATGGTCCCGAAAGGACTGAACTCCCTCAAAGATGGCCGCGACCACCTCGCTGGAAGCCGCCCCAGCGCAACGCTGACAGATCGCATCGAGGCGCTCTACCTCGAATCCCATCCCACAAGGATCGAGGGCTCGCGCGAGGCCGTGGCTGTAGAGCAGGAGGGAATCACCAGCCCCCAAGGAGACCTGGACTTCGGTGAAGTTCACGTTCTGGACGGAATGCAACATCGAGCTTCCACCCCCCTTTATGAGCCACCTAGGCAAGTCATCCCGGCGACGCAGAAGTGGGGGAATGCCGTAGCCGCCACTGCAATAGTAGAGCACTCGATGCTTGGAATCGAACTCCGCGTAGAACATGGTGATCTCTTGCTTACCCAATGCTCGAAGTCCGTGCTCGTTCAGGCGTTTCATCGACTCCAGCGTCGCCCAACTCCCATTGCAGTGGATGCGCTGCAAGGAGTGAACGTCACGCATGAGGCTCGCAGCGGTCATTGCCGTGCCACCGAACCAGGCGATTGAGAGCGCACAGCATCCGTGGCCGAGAGGGTAGTAGTCGAACAAGCACTCGCACTCCCCCATTGGCACCAAGCGACCGGCCACTTCCCAGGAGCCCAGGCTAAGGGTCGAAGGGGGCAGCAGGCTCATCTGGACCTGGCGAGCTGCATCTTCATCAGGCCAAGTCATAAGCGTCTGGGCTCTGGCCTCTCGGCGCCAATCCGATTGTGTTCCGCTGTGCCGCGCGCACCCCGGTATCGGATGAGCCAGCGCTCATGCTCGTCCTCGGAATCCGCAGCGGAAGCGATGGTACGTCCGACAAGCGGCCTCAGTTCCTCGGGGTATCGCATGAGGTCAAATGGAAGGGTCACAAGGATGGCGCATCGTAGAAGCCGATGCTTGGTCTCCAGGAATGTTCGAAGCAACACTTCCGCTCGGTGTATCTCCAAGGGAAGATCTCGCACTACAGAACCTTCGTCCCATTCACTCCCATTTCCGAAGCCTCGCCCGAGTCCATAGAGGCAGTAGACAGCGCCGGCCTTCTGATTGTCGTCGCCCCTTTCGATGACCGAATAGAGATGGTTCCGCATTCGCACACGGTCGAACTCGTGATCGAGGCAGACCCTCGTGTACCGGGGTCCCGCACTTGCTTCCATCTCGGCGATGCCGGCATCAAGGAGTGGCTCCAGAAAGACGTCGCTGATCTTGGGGGCCCGACGCAGGAGAAACCCGACAAACCACTTACGCTCATCTCTAAGGCCGGCAATCAGCCATTCGAGGTCTTCCGTGGTTGGGGCGCCGAGGGTGTGGAGTACCGGGGTGGGTGGAACGAGGTCATACCTGGCCCAGCCGCTCGCGTCGACCTTACGAGACGCGAGGTATTCTCGATACAGTCGGTCCCAGTCGAGTGGACCGCCCCAACCCGACATGCGAAACACCCTCCATGCCCTGCAGCGTGGGCGACCGCGCTCGCCAGTTGGCCTGCTACAAGCAGGCAATCAGAGAAATAGAGGCCGGGGAGGCGGCCAATCGGTATTGGGCACAACACGGTCCATCCGCACCTGAGGTAGATCTGAAGACGCCTCGAAGATCGAGTCGTCCTTACGGCCCTTCATCCTGGGGCCTTCTCCTATGCTCGGCCAGGAATTTCACCTTGTACTCATCGTGGCACCGGGCAAGCCTTTCATAGAAGACGCTCTTCTCATCGATACTGACAAACGCGGCGCCGCTGAATGGAAGAATGTAATCGCCGTAGTCCTGCTCAAAGACGATCACTTTTTCCTCAACCGATTCCTGGGCGATCTGCTTTAGGGTGGCGACTGTTAGCGGTCTAAAGGACCCAGGGTCGCTCCAGTCATTTACCTCCCCAATAACGGAATCGGGATCGAATTGACTGAGCATTTCGACCAGCTCCGAACAGCTCAGCTGGAAGTGATCGACGGTGCCGTTCGGCATGATATGGTCCTTGGCTCGACACGCCTACTTCCCGGCCATCTTCCTCGCCCTAGCGGTCACGAACTTCGGGGTACACAACGCAGGGAACGGCTGCCCCCCGAGCCTCCACACCCTTCAAAGGACCCCCTGCGGCGGCTGGGACGGAGTGGCTTCGTCCGGAGGGAGTTGATCCCTGAGCTCGGAAAGTAGAGCAACGATCGCCTCACTCGGGACATCGGATCCCTGCGCAAGACGTCCTTGAATCGTGATGTTGCCTACGAAGAATTCCCAGGCGCAGTTGGCGGACAGCAACTTCTGAAGACAGCTCCGCACTCCTGGGTGCTGAAGGGACTCCGCCGGGCCCGAGTGGAAGATTCGTGTCCAGACTCGAGGTCTCCCGCGAGAGCGGATGTAACGGTGCGTACCGTCAGGCTCCGGAGTGGCCTCGATCATGGTGCCCAACCTGAGCATGGGTCCAAAGCATCCGGCGCAAGTCAGGGAGGTGGGTTCGACGACT
>Ga0182009_10000366_pt1 | contig 9913 bp, 10 predicted proteins | sample Sormic07211187_1_FD_161052 | JGI IMG/M metagenome (GOLD analysis project Ga0182009, IMG submission 161052) | Bulk soil microbial communities from the field in Mead, Nebraska, USA - 072115-187_1 MetaG | ecosystem: Environmental > Terrestrial > Soil > Agricultural land > Bulk soil | place: USA... | reverse complement strand
TCTTGTGCTGGCTGCCGGAGACTGGCGGCCCATCGGGCAGACATCCCGCGGAGATAAAGTCTTCGTAGGCGGGGTCCGCACTCTCAAGAAGAATCAGCGTTCCACGCTGGTACGCGTCGAATACAAGGAGCCTACAATTCTGCCCCAGGGAGGACCGTTCATCGAGATGCGGGCTCGGGTCCGTGTAAATTGCGCAACTGGCCAGATCACACCTACCAGCGAATGGTTCTATATCCGTGATCGCAGCGGAAGAATCGTGGTCAGCAAAAAGGCTACGCGCGATGACCAGTTCGGTAACGAACCCGAGGGCGGTTTCCTGGAAATGGTCAGCAAGAGCGTCTGCGGCCAAGGTAAGTAGCAGGTCTTATCACTCCTCGCATTATCTTTTATCGCGTAGAAACAGCCTCTCAGGCTGTATCCGCGAAGCGAGCGGCTCATCGGTCGGCGCGAGACTATTTCCCAAAATTCGAAGGTCGCACCGGATCGTTCTGGGACTCTTTGGCCTCGCGCCGTTCGAGGTCGGCCTGGCGGCGATGGGTGGCTTCAGCGGGATCAGTGCCTGCGGCCAAATCGCTCTTCTCGAGGAAGTAGCGCCAACCCGCATGGTGGTCCGAGGGGCTTTGCCCCTGCTGGAAATCTTTCAAGGTTGTCTCTGCGGTGCGCCTGCCGTGAACCACGGCGACGACGCCGCCCGAACGATACGTTCGGACATTGTGCAGAATGATTGCGAAGGCGGTACTGGTATCGTCGTGTGTCAGAAGAAATCCGTTCACAATTCGCGTCGAAGCGGGAAGACTTGCAATCAGAAAGTGCCGTACGCGCAAGCCCTCGCAAGCGCTGGAAAAGCGAAAAGGCGATTTCGGTTGAAATCGCCTTTTTCAAATCTGCGGCTTAGACTGCCTGCACGTTCTCGGCTTGCCAGCCCTTGGGTCCCTTGGTGACGCTGAACTGCACCGTCTGGCCCTCTTGCAGGCTTCGGAAACCACCTGCCTGGATGGCGGAGAAATGCACGAAAACGTCTTCGCCATTCTGACGGCTGATAAAGCCGTAGCCTTTGGCGTCATTGAACCACTTTACTGTTCCTTGTTCCATGTGAATGTGTACTCTTTTTCTTTGATGTAGTTACGCTGGAGGGACTCGGAAGAAAACTTGTGCAGGTTACTGGCTGTTGAGGCGAGAACTGCTCACGACCGATTCGGTCTAACGCACATTTCAATACTACACGCGTCTGGTGATATTGGCAATCTCAATCACAATCTCCGGTCGACGCCCATTGCGACTTGCCGCGACCAGTGCGCGATGCGCTCTCGTGCATCTCCCTCTCCACATGCGCAGCACGAGTTCAAGCGGCACAACTTCAAACAGCGTATACTCAGGACACTTAACCTCGAAGATACGCCACGAATGTTTCGCGCCTTCGCGATTGAGAGATCGGGAGGCGTCTCTATTCCGGCGACCATGCGGAGACTACTTCGGCGTAGTACGCTTCTCCAAGGGCAACCGCAAGATTGCATCGCGAGCTTCACTTTGCTGCAGCAGCCCGCAAATGACGCTCATGCAACCCGGTTGTGCCGTGGCGCGCTCCGTCATCAATCTCAGAAACTTGCTCGAAGGAGTCCAGTATGTCCGCAGTGAATGGCGACAAATCAAGGTTCCACCGCGAGCGCAAGCAAAATATCGCTCGCAGGAAGCGGACGCGCGAATTGCTAGCTGCCGTGAACAAGAAATCGAAGCCAAACGATGCTCCAGTTTCCGCGAAGCCAATCGCGGTACAGGAATGAACAGCCGCGCGCGTTTTCGGCGAACGCCGGCGCGCAAGCAATACGGGGCCTGCCAGTGCCACGAGATCCTGAGAGACGGGCATCGAAGTGCAGCACGTCCTTGATCACCTTGGATGACTTACTCTAGAGAGGAAATGCAATGAAGAACCTTTACGTCGGTAATCTTCCCCACAGCACCACCGAGGCTGAACTTCGTCAGATGTTCGAAGGCCACGGCGCAGTCGAAAAAGTCACCCTGGTGACCGATCGCGAGACCGGGCGCTCGCGCGGTTTCGGATTCGTGGAAATGAGCAGCGCCACGGAAGCGGACACCGCCATCGCCGCCTTGAACGGAAGCGATCTGGGTGGCCGCACGTTGACGATCAACGAGGCGAAACCGAAGACGGACCGACCCAGAGGGGGAGGCGGCGGTGGTGGGCCCCGATTTGGCGGTGGTGGCGGCGGCCGCGGACGCGACGATCACCGTGGCCCGCGTCAGAAACGCGAACCGCGCTGGTAATCTGTATTTAAACACCCGTAGGAAGTGATCGGGGGCCGATGAACCTTAGACAATGGGAGATGGGGTATGCCGAGAGGACGATCAAGTTTTACCAAGCGCCAAAAAGAGCAATCGCGTCAGCAGAAGCAGCGGGATAAAGCCGAACGCAGGGTCCAACGCAAGCAGGACAAGCCTGAGGGAGAAGGTCTGCACGAAATGGACGAACTCAGGCAGGCTGCGGAGGCCCAGGCCGCAATGTTCCACGTCGGCTACGAACCGCCGGCGCATGATGAAGCTTCTGAAAAAAAGCCCAATGAATAAGTTCAGCCTCGACCTCGTAGAGACGTAGCCCAGCTACGTCTCTACAGTTCTATAGTTCTATTTTTTCGGGACTGCAAAAGCTACATACACCCCGCCAGATTTTGATTTCAAGTCTTTTCCACCGCCCGCCGCAATGACTACATACTGACGACCTTTCACCTGGTATGTAATGGGCGTGGCATTCCCGGCAAAAGGAAGGGTAGTTTCCCAGAGTAGCTTGCCGGTCGCTTTATCGAAGGCGTGAAATTTTTTGTCGTAGTTGGTCGCGCCAATAAACAGGAGTCCCCCGCCTGTCACCAGAGGGCCGCCGTAGTTCTCCGTTCCTGTATCTTTCATCCCCTGCGCCGCTAGTTCAGGATACTCGCCAAATGGGTGCTTCCAAACATACTCACCCGTGTTCAGATTGATCGCGTTCAACGTTCCCCAGGGTGGGGCAACTGCTGGATATCCCTCAGGGTCGTAGAAGCGGAGATATCCGGTGAAATGGTACGGCACAATGGGAAGCGGCGGCCCGGCGCTGGTTACTTCTTTGGTTTCGGCTTGAGACTTGACGCTTTCTCCCATGACATAGGAAACCAGCATGGAGATCTGATCGTCGCGCAGGTTGGTGAAACCGGGCATCCGGCCTTTGCCGTTCTTAATGGTTTCGGTGATTTCTTCCCCCGACAAGCGCTTGCCTGCGACAACCAGAGATGGAATTGCTGGAGGAGATCCCGCCATATTCTCCCCGTGGCAGATCGAGCACTGACTGATGTAGAGGCCCTTGGGACTGTTCTGCTCGGCTTCGGCAGGATTGGTTTCAGCCAGGCGTCCGGTCCACGCAATGTCGTTCGCATTGACGTACATAATGCCGCTCTCCGGATCGACTGCCTGCCCGCCCCACTCGGCGCCGCCATCCAGGCCGGGGAAGATGACGGTCTCTTTACTAGTCGATAAAGGAACGTACTGTCCCTCGCTCCGGAAAGTTCGGAAGCGATCGAGGGCCCATTGGTGCATCTGCGGAGTGCGATTGGTCAGGAGATCTTCGGTTAGCAGTTGCCGAGCATAAGGAGCAGGCTTTGTGGGCAGGCATTGCTGTTTCGCAGCGACCTCGCCCGGGACATCGCTTGCAGGATATTCGCGACAGTCCAAGGGGAAAATCGGTTTGCCGTTGGAGCGATCGAACAGGAAAACAAATCCCTGCTTACTATTTTGCGCTAGTGCCTCCACCTTCTGGCCATCATGGTTCAGTGTGACCAGGATTGGAGGAGTGGGGAAATCCCGGTCCCAGATATCGTGATGCACACCCTGGAAATGCCATATGCGCTCGCCGGTCTCGGCATTGAGGGCAAGCAGGCAGTTAGCGAACAGGTCATCGCCCACGCGGTCTCCACCGTAGAAATCGAAGGCAGCCGAACCGGTCGGGATGTAAATGGTTCCGGTGTTCCGGTCGAGAGTCATTCCCGTCCAGTTGTTAACAGCGCCGGTGCTCTTCCAGGCATCCTTGGGCCAAGTCTCGTAGCCGAACTCGCCCGGTCGCGGAATCGTGTGGAACGCCCAGCGCAGCTTACCGGTACGAACCTCGTAGGCTCGGATGTCGCCATAGGACGCTGGCAGGGTCTCGGACTCCCGCCCGCCCACGATCATCAGATCTTTGTAGATGACGGCGGGACTGGTGAGATAGATGACTTGCTCGGCCGGATTACGGACGAGGTCGTCGCGTAGATCGATGCGGCCGTCTTTGCCGAAAGTGGGAACAGGCTTCCCCGTTCCTGCATCCAGGGCGTACACGAAATTCATGACGCCCGCTATAATCCGACTCTCTTTCCCATCAGACCAGTACGACAGGCCGCGGTCCGGCTGGGTTCCCTTGATTTCGGAATCGAACTTCCACAGCAATTTGCCAGTCGCCGCGTCGACGGCAAAGATCTTCTGCGTGGGTGTGATGCCATACAGGACTCCATTCACTTCGATGGGGCTGGTTTGCAAACCGCCTGTTTCTTCGGTATCAAAGGTCCAGGCTACCTGCAGATGCTTTACATTCTTGCGATTGATTTGCTTGAGTGGCGAGAAATGATTGTTTTCAGGAGTTCCTCCGTATATCGGCCAATCGAGATCAGCGTTCTTATCGCCGGAGGAACCGAGTCCAGTCGTGACGAGCGCGAAAGCGAAACAAACCTGTGCGACGCCCTTTCGAAGAGAATGATGCAATGGTGCCCCCGGGATGCAGGCGGAACAATAGTCTCCAGTGGGTGATTTTAGAACACAAACGGGGCTTCTGTTTCTGAGTTGGAGTTTTTCACAGGCGGTGGCACCTCCGTAACCTGCAAACCACTTCCAACCGTCTTGGCTTGCGCTTATGCTGGTGAAGAAGTCGGAGAAAGTCCCAGCCGATTTCATGAACCTCTCTGTATGGATTCGCTGCGACTCTATGGTCTGGTAACGGCAGGCGGAGCTGCCCTGCTCGGGGTGTATGCGCTGCTGCGTCCGCGCGCCAAGTCGCCGGATGAACTGGAGAAGGAGCGCCGTTCCTGGCTGGAAAGCACCGGCCGGATCACGGATGGCACCGTGATTGATGTTCAGGAATTAGCCCCGGCCAACAACCATCACGCCGCCGTCATGCTCATCTACAAGTACGACGTGGCGGGGGTGACGTATGAGTGCTCCCAGGACGTCACCTATCTGCGTCATTGGATTAATCTGCACTCCTGCCGCCTCGGCCTGCACACATCGGTGAAGTACGATCCGCAGAACCCAGGGAACTCTCTCGTCGTCTCGGAAAACTGGATGGGACTGCGCCAGTAGCTCAAAACGTTATTGCCAGCTGAGGCGCATCGTTGAGTTGTGTTTGCCGAAGGTGACTTCGAGAGACTTGTTGTCGCCCCCCACGAAATCGGCGCTGACTGTTTTCGATAGATCCGTCGTCTGATCGGTGGAGAGAGCTCGGATCCGGAGCACGTGCCTGCCCGCAGGGACCTCAATCGTTTCCGACTCCACTCCTCGGACTCCGTTGAACACAATGAGCTTCCTCTGAACCGACCCGTGCAGCGGCCGGGTCAAAGCGACCCTGCCGTCGATGTAGACAAAAAGCATGGCGTCCTTGAACTGATGTTGCACTCCCAAATCGAGCGTTGCGGAGGGCGCTGGGGATTCGTGGCGAACCGGAGTCGGAGGCGGCACCTTCGCTCGAACTGCCGGACGGACTGCCTTGCGCAACGGTGCAGCGACGTGAACGGGTGGCGGGGACACGTCGGCAGCAGCTACTTGAGCGGGCTGCGGAGGATCCGGCTTTGTGCTGCTGCTGCTCTGGATCTCCCCGGCAGCTGTCACACCGGCAGATTTCGGGACATTCACCAACAGTTTCGATTGCGCGGCGATCACGACTAGCACAACCAGAGTGGCTGCTCCCAGAATTAAGTCGCGAACCGGGGCCTTGTAGAGGATGTACTGCACCACGCCTTGCGCCTGGGCGACCGCAGCGGCAGGCCGGGGGTCCATACTAGCGGGACGAACATTCAGATTGGTTGTCAGTGCCGCTATCGCTTGCATTGACGCGGTGGTTGCGCCGGGTTTGTACGCCTGCTGCAGCAGGCGCAAGTCCTGCGCCAGCTCCGCCCCATTCTGGTAGCGTTCGTCGGGATTTTTCGCAATGGCCCGCGCGATGACGGCATCGATCTGCGGCGGCAGTGTCATGTCGAGCGCACTGGCGGCAACCGGCTCCCGATTCGCCACTTTAAAGCAGACCGTAGTCGCGCTGCTCCCGGGGAACGGGGAATGCCCGGTGACCATCACGTACAGAATCACTCCCAGCGAGAACAGGTCGGAGCGGCCGTCGGCGCCTTCACCGCTTAGCTGTTCGGGAGCCATATAGGCGGGCGTACCCAGCACTTTGCCAGGGATCGTGAAGTGCGCCAGATTCAGCTTAGCGATACCGAAATCGGCAATTTTGGCGTGGCCGTCTTCTGTAACCAGAATGTTGGCCGGCTTGATATCCCGGTGTACGACGCCTTGGGCGTGCGCATAGTCCAGCGCGTCCGCCAGTTCTTCCGATAGCTTCAAAGCTTTGCTGAGTGGCAGCTTTTTTTCGCGAGCAAGAACCCGCTGCAGGGATTCCCCGGAAACATACTCGAGAACGATGTAAGGATCGTGGTTTTCCGGGTCTTCGCCCACATCGAAGACGGAGATGATGCCAGGGTGATGAAGGCGCCCGGCAGCTTGTGCTTCATTGCCGAAGCGCAGGCGGAACTCTTGCTCTTCCTCGGGCTCCTGCCCCCATAAGGAAACGGTCTTTACAGCCACTAGACGATCAATCTGGGGATCGCGAGCCTTGTAAACGACGCCCATGGCGCCGCGGCCCAACTCTGCCACGACCTCGTAGCGGCCAAATCGCTTGACCTCGGTACTTTCCATGAGCTCCTTGACAGTCGACAGCCATGCCTGCTGTCTGCGGCAACAACGCGTGGGGGCCTCGCCAATGATAAAGCCCGCGCTATTTACTTCCCGAGACGTTCTTTGGTGGGACGCATTACGACGGTAATCTGGTAGGTATTCCGTTTGTGCTACGGAACGGCTGGCTCAGGGGGCACAGAGGTTCACACAGATTCACGGAGCAAGCCCCTGTGCTCCCGCGTGTCCTTGCGGTGGAATGTTTGGAATCGTTAGGTTAGCTGCCAGTGGAGAAGCCGCCGCTATGGGCTAGCGTCATGCGGAGGTACTTGTAGGGATTTACCGGGGTGCCATTGATGCGAACTTCATAGTGGAGGTGTGGGCCGGTGGAACGGCCGCTCTCGCCGACGTATCCGATTACGTCACCGCGCTGAACTCTCTGGCCAGGGGTTACCGCGAAGCCTGAGAGGTGGCCATAACGGGTGCTGATCCCGCTTCCATGGTCCATCATGATGATCTTGCCGTAGCCGCCCAGCGTTTCGGTTGCTAATACAACGCCATCGGCGGGCGCAATGATCTGCTTTCCGTAAGTGCTGCCAATATCAACACCGCTGTGAAATGCGCCTTCTCCATTAAATGGATCGATGCGCTCACCGAAGCTGCCCGTGACTTGCCCTTCAACCGGCCAGACGTTCGGGGCCGAGTTGGCCCTGATCCAGTCAGCGGTCGTGGCATTGCGGGTGAGCCCCATCGTGAGTCCGACCATCGTGGCGCCGGTCAGGGCTGACGTCCGCAAAGCGTGCAACTGATCCAACGACGAAGTGATATCTGCGTCATGTATCCCGTCGCTGCTTCCGGTGACCATGATGGGCTCCGATTTCAATCCATACAAAGCCGAAACTTCACTGGCAATCGAGCCCAGAGATGCCACCTGCACGTCACGCTCTTTCGCAACCTGTTCCAGGCGGGAGTAGCTGGACTTCAGCTGATCTTTCTCGGTCCGCAGCTGGTTGAACTGTGAAACCTTCAGAAGCATGCGAGTGTACGAGCTGGCAATTCCGGTCAGGCTGAGGAATCCAATGGCAGCGCCGATGGCGAAAACGTAGAGGTAATGAACGGGAATGGAGATTTTGCGAAGGGTGCCGTCGTCCCCGCGGGCGACAAAAAGGATGTAGAAGCGTTTCTGCAAAAATCCTTCCCTCTAGTTGAAGCATCAGGTCCGGAATTTCAGGCCAAGTTCTTAGAGTGCAAGAAAGCCTGTTCGGACCACCTGACTTTTTCGGGCAGCGTTCCCCATCTTAGGAAGGGAACTGATTGCGCCCTTTTTTCTACCGGAACTCCGACCAGAACCTGAGATTTCTGTTCGTCTGCAATTGCAACTGGCTGCAGAACTTAGCCGGCCAAAGGTCTTTTGTGAATGACTCGTCAACGGTAACAAAGTAGGTTCCCCCTGTCAACGAGGTACAAAGCTGTAGCAGGTTACGGAAGATGGGGTAACCAGCACGGTCCGAAGGACATGTTACGGCAACAAAGTTGCCCGGCCCCACCATTCCCGTCGAAATCGCTCCTGGGCGGTATAGTTAATGGCGCCCATGCCGCTGCCCGAAAGAGACCTGATTGCGCAACTTCGCCGCCGGGTGTCGCCTGAGGGAAGGAAACGACGCACCGGACGAGCCAAAGCGTCGATCCTGGTTGGAATGGGCGATGACTGTGCGGTCTTGCGGATCGGCTCGGACTTGGACTGCCTGGTAACAACCGATTTCAGCCTGGAAGGGATCCACTTTCGCAGGGATTGGCATCCTCCCGAGTCCGTTGGCCATCGTTGCCTCGCGAGAGGATTGAGCGATATTGCCGCTATGGGAGGCGAGCCGGTTGCAGCTTTTCTCTCCCTGGCCCTGCCCGGTGCGATGCCCCAGTCCTGGGTCCGTGCCTTTTTTCGGGGACTCCTTCGAATGGCGGAGCAGCACCACGTAAGACTGGCAGGCGGCGACACTGCAGAGTCGCCCAATGGAGTTCTGGCCGATATCGTGGTTCTCGGGACAGTTCCCAGGGGTCAAGCCATCCTGCGCTCAGGCGCACGACCCGGAGATCGCATTTTCGTCAGTGGGACCTTGGGTGGCTCGGCAGCGGCATTAGCGCAGCTGAGGAGGCAGCCCCGACAGAAAGCAGACGAGCGCCACTTTGCTCGCCATTTCTATCCGGAACCGCGCGTCCAGTTGGGACGCATCTTGCGCAAGCGCAAGCTTGCAACAGCCATGATCGACACCAGCGATGGACTCTCCACGGATCTGGCTCATATCTGTGAGGAGAGTGACGTGGGAGCCGAAATCGACGCCAGCAGCATTCCCAAAGCGCGAGTCGCGCAATCGCGATCGGTTGAGCTGGATTTGGCACTGCATGGCGGGGAAGACTACGAACTGCTGTTCACCGTCTCCACTGGTGCTCGTGTGCCCCGAACGCTCGCGGGGGTTGCGCTCACCGAGATCGGGCGGATTACGTCGAGCCGGAAGATCAGACTTCACAGGATGGATGATAAAACGATGCCGCTGAAACCCCGCGGATGGGAGCACTTCCGCAAGAAATAGAGTCGGGGCAGCGTCTATAGACTCACAACCCCTGTGTACCCCGTGCATCTTGATGTTCTTTATTACCTTCGTCACCAGCGTGCATCTACCCACGGTTACGTTCCCGGTCTACAGTTGAACCATGCGGTTACCCCGACATCTCTTTTCCATTCTCGCGATCTTGATAACGAGCGCCGCCTGCGCGGTCGACAAAAAGCCACTACCGCCGGCGCCTGCGAAGTCTCTCGCGCAGCCAGTTACGAACGAATTCATTCAGAAGCAATTCGGCGAAAACTGCACCGTGTTGCCCGGTCTTCGACAATTCATTGGCGACTTCGATGGCGACGGCATCGATGATTTGGTCGTCGCTGCGAAATGCAAGAATCCCATGGCTGACAGAGATG
>Ga0182009_10000365_pt1 | contig 9916 bp, 6 predicted proteins | sample Sormic07211187_1_FD_161052 | JGI IMG/M metagenome (GOLD analysis project Ga0182009, IMG submission 161052) | Bulk soil microbial communities from the field in Mead, Nebraska, USA - 072115-187_1 MetaG | ecosystem: Environmental > Terrestrial > Soil > Agricultural land > Bulk soil | place: USA... | reverse complement strand
CAGGCCGCGCTCCTTCGCCTGTGCCCCCGTCCAGACGCGACCCTGCGCGATTGCGTTCACGCCTTCGGGCGTCATGTGCCGACCTTGCGCCACCTTTGTGACGAAGTTTTTGTAGAAGCCGTCCATGTACTGTCCCACTTTCACGCGCTGCTCCGGCGAGAAGCGTGCGAAGGGCGAGTAAATGTCCGAGTTCTTGCCCGACTTCACCGTTTCAGTCGTGACACCGACTTTGTCGAGTGTGCCTTCGATGACGATCTTGCCCGCGAAGATGCCGATCGAACCCGTCAGCGTGCCCGGCTGCGCGACGATTGCCTGACCAGGCACCGAGATGTAATAACCGCCAGACGCAGCGAGGTCGGACATCGATGTGATGAGCGGCCGCGAGGGTTTCTGGTCGCGGGTGATGACCAGCTCACGCCACATCACATCGGACGCAACGGAAGAACCACCGGGGCTGTCGACGCGCAGCACGATTGCCTTGATTGAATCGTCCTCGCGAAGTCGCCGCACTTGCTCGACGAAAGTGTCGGAACCGACGACCGCGCCGTTGCCCGGATCGTAGCCGCTCCTGCCCGACGCGATCACGCCGGATGCGTACAGCACGGCGATCCTCGACGATGGCCGGATGCCGAGCGACCGCGCCGTGACCCGCTGATAATCGCCGCCGTCGACTCGGCGCATCTCGCCGCCCTGGCGGAGCTGCGGGATGCGATCGTCGAGTTGGTCTTCATATGCGAGACCGTCAACGAGCCCGTATTTGACCGCATCCTCAGGGGCGAACGGCCCCTGATCCAGCAGCTGCCGCATTTCCGCTTCGGTCTTCTTACGCGCCGACGCGATGCCACGTACCAGCTGCCCGTACATATCGCCGTTGAGCGACTCGGTCATCTCGCGATGCGCAGGAGTGAACGACTTCTGCGTCAGCTGGTTGACCGCGGTTTTGTAATCGCCGATCTGCAGGAAATCCGGATACGCACCCAGCTTGTCGAGCGTGCCGCGCACGAACACTTCATACGACGCGACACCTGTGAGATCGAGCGCGCTCGTCGGCAGCAAGTACACCTTGTCTGCCGCGCTCGCGAGGTAGTACTCGCGATCGCCGCCGAATTCGAGAAATGCGACCACCACCTTGCCTGACTTGCGGAAGTCGAGCACCGCATCACGCAGCTCCTGCACCTTCCCCCAGAACGGCGAATCGAGGGACGACGGCATCAGCAGCACGCCGGTGATGCGCGGATCGCGCTTTGCCAGCCGCAGACTCTCGACGAAACCGCGTACGGTCGTCGTCTCGCTCGCAATGAGCTGACCGACGACATCGTCCGGCTCCGTGTCCTGCAGAGCTCCGGCGGGGCGCAGTACCAGCGTCGAATCGTCGGCGATTGATGGTCCGCGCGACACGAGCATGTACATGAACGCAACGCCGAGGAATGAGCCGATCACGGCGAGCGTGATCAAAGTGAGTACGATGGCAACGCCGCGCCGAACAGCCACACGGACCTCCTACGAAGGAACTCCCAACTACCAACGTCCAACTACCAAGACGATACACGTTATCGGAAGTTGGAGGTTGGAACTTGGAAGTTGGAAGTTACTGTTGTTCGAGCAGCTCGCGCGCGGCGCGGTGTCCCGATTCAACAGCGCCGTTCATGTATCCCTGCCAGCGCTCGCTGGTGTGTTCGCCCGCGAAGACGATGCGCCCGGCGCGCCGGGCGAGCAGGGGTCGCCACGCGGGATCGAACGCGGGGTCGAGGAAGGCGTAGCCGCCGCGCGCCCATGGATCGGCTGTCCAGTCGCCGATGTGCACGGCTGTGATCGACGCGCCATTCATGCGCAGCCAGCACAGGTCCGCAAGCAGTGTCCCGGCGCCGTCGGTCGCTGCATCACGCAGCGGCGCACTCGCCGAGCCACCCGCGAGAAAGGCGATGATCGAGCCGCCGCCCGACTGTTCTTCGCTCGCGTGCCAGAAGGCGCCCAGGCGGCCGTCGGTCGCAAATGCGCGAGCGTGACGGTCGCCGAACAAATCGTTCGAGCTCTGAAGCAGGACTTTCGTCGCGCGTCCGTACGCGAGCCTGGCGATCGCATGCTGCTGGTCATCCGGCAGCGCTGGGCGGATCTCGACATCGCGCAGCGTAGACGCCGGCAGCGTCATCACGAGGTAATCGCCTTCAATCTGCTGCGTCAGGCCCGAGGCGTCAACGACGGTCAGCGTGATGCGATCTACAGCCTGGACAACCGCGCGAATCGAGTGGCCGAGCAACAGCCGCGCGGGTGTGGCGCGGATCAATGCGTCGACCAGTCGATCGTTGCCACCCTGGATGCGGAGGAACTCCACCTGTGCCGGCGATCCTCCCTTGGCAATCTGCTCCACGACCGGCAGCACCGAGATCTCGTCCGGATCGGCGAGAAAGAAACCGCGCAGCGCCTTCGACATCGGCTGGACGTCCGCCGGCGCCTTCGACCGCCGTAACGATTCGCTCAAAGACATGGTGGCCATTTCGCGCACCGCATCGGCGCACGAACTGCCGCCCGCCAATCTGTAGCGCCGGACCAGCGGCGCGAGCGCGTCGCTGAGCGCATCCCACGGCGCGGTCCGGCTCACGTGATACGTTCCTGTCGCGTCACGGAACCGATGCGTGAAGCCGGCGCGCAGCACGCGAACGAGCGGGAGGGCGAACTGCTTGCAGAGGCCGACCATTTCCTTGTGGTCGGGTTCAATGAATTCGCCGCCAAGCTCCGCATGCTGGCTGGAGGGAAACGCGCGAACCGTGCGAACGCGTCCGCCGGCGTAATCGCGCGCGTCAATCACGGTGACCGCGGCGCCGGCAACGGCAAGTTCATGCGCCGCCGTTAGTCCGGCTAGCCCCGCTCCCGCAATGATGACGCGAGCACCACGCATGACCTGCATCAGAGCAACTGCAGTGCCACGCACCTATAATCGGGGCATGAAACGTGTGGCGATGGCTCTGCTCATCAGCGTGCTTGCCGCATGCGGCGGAGACAATATGGGACATTCGAACATCACGCAATTGATGAAGCAGGACGTGAGGGCGGGCACGGGCGCAGAGGCCACACCAGGCCGGCGTGTGTCGGTCCACTACACGGGCTGGCTCTACGATGAAGGCAAGACCGACCACAAGGGCCGTCAGTTCGACAGCTCGCGCGGCGGCGAGCCGTTCACCTTCCGTCTCGGCGCGGGCGAAGTGATTCCAGGATGGGATCAGGGCGTCGCGGGGATGAAAGTTGGTGGCCAGCGCACGCTGACGATTCCGCCGGATCTGGGATATGGATCGCAAGGTGCCGGCGGCGTCATTCCGCCAGATGCAACGCTCGTCTTCGACGTCGAGCTGCTCAACGTGAGTTAGTTGACCGACGTTCGCGCTCCGCGCTTCCGCCATCGCGCCTCTGGCACCTCGGCGAGACGATCTGGAGGACAAGTCGTAGAGGTCGACATCGAGGCGCTCGCCGCAAACGGCGACGGCTTGGCGACCTTGCGCGGGCAGCGCATCTCGGTTCCGTTCACGATCCCAGGCGAGCGCGTGCGCGTCCGTCTGTCCGAGCGCGTGCGCGCGGCAACGCTTGTTGACGTGCTGCGTCCGTCGGCGCACCGCGTGGCCCCTCGCTGCCGCCATTTCGGCATCGATGCGGAGCCGGGTCTTGGAGCGTGTGGCGGCTGCACGTGGCAGCACATCGCCTATCCCGAGCAGCTTCGGCTGAAATCCGAGCTCGTGGATGGACTTGTCCGCGCGGCGGTTCCGCGCGCTCCTGCGGTCAGGCCGACGCTCGCCGCGACACCGGTTCACGACCCGTGGGGTTATCGCAACAAGGTCCACTTCGTCTTTGGCAATCGACTCTCCACGCTGACGATGGGACATTACGTGCGCGGCTCGCGCCGCGTCATTCCCGTCGTCGAATGTCCCGTGCACGACGAGCGAGGGAACGCGTTCGCATTTGCGGCGCGCGACACCTTTGTAGCGGCGGGGTTGGAGTCCGCGGATGGCGATCGAGGGACGCTTCGCAGTCTCGCCATTCGCGCCGGTTGCCACACACCGGAACTGATGGCGACGCTGATCGTTTCGAGCGATCGCGATCGACGGGTGCGCGCCGCGACGCGGCGCCTGCTCGACCAGTCGCCACCCACGTCGATGCATCTCAACATCCACGCGCGCGACGACGCATTCATCTTCGGGGCGGCGACGCGGCACCTGCACGGCACGGCGCGAATGCGGGAACACGTGGCTGGCGCATCGTTCCTGATGTCACCCGCCGCATTCTTTCAAACGAACGTTCTCGCCGCCGAGCTCCTCGTGGGCCTCGTCCTTGACCACGTTGAAACACCGCGCCGCGTTCTGGACCTCTACGCAGGAAGCGGACTGTTCGCGATTCCGCTGGCACGTGCCGGCAATGAAGTGATCGCCATCGAAGAGAACCGGCTGGCCGTCGCCGACGGCGAAGCCGCGCTGCTGCTCAATCCCGCAGCGCAGGGACGCTGCCGCTTCATCGGACGGCGCGTCGAAAGCGCGTTGCAGTCGATTAGTGACGTGGAGGTCGCCGTACTCGATCCCCCGCGGGAAGGATGTTCGCCGTTCGTCATTACCGAGTTGTTCGCGCGAATTCGGCCCCCCGTTGCGATTTATATATCGTGCAACCCCGAGGCGCTGGCGGCAGACCTTCGCGCTATTTCGCGAAGCGGTTACCAGATTCGCGCGCTCCAACCCGTGGACATGTTTCCCCATACTGCACACATCGAGACGGTGGTGATCCTCGAACGACCAGAAATCAGACGTAAGTCATTGAAAAATAGATAGAAAACGAATTCTAAATTCTGGTGCACATGTGTCGCTCCATGTCCTTACTGTCATTTCGAGTTACATGTGGGTCTGTTGAAAGCTCGTCCGATGCCCGATAAAAGGATCGGAAAATCCGTGAGGCGCACACATCTAGGAGTCCAGGCAGCAATCGTCCTGGCAATGGTCGCGTTGGTGAGCTGGCCCGAATTCCGGCCGATGCGCGCGCAATCGGTGTGGCGCTACGTACCTGACTCGGTTCTCCTGGCACGGACGCAAGACGCAGCGCGCTTTGCGGGCGACAGGACTCTCTTCAATCGAACTGATTTCCCACGCGTCGCGGGTCAGCCTGCGGACCCTGGCTACGTGGCGAAAGACCTCGCGCAAGTGGGCGACCGACTGAACGGACTTACTGGGAGGGCGCTCACCTCGTTGAACGCGCCAATTCCATATGCGCGGCTCGTCCTTCGGAACATCCGCACCGGCCAGGTGCTCGCTCGAACCACGGCAAACGCGGACGGCGAGTTTTCCTTCGGCGATCTCGATCGGAATTTCTACATTGTTGAAGTGATCGGTGCCAACGATGCTGTGCTCGGCACAAGCATGATCGTCGGTGCCATGACACGCGGCGAATTGCGATCGATCGAAGTGCGCGTTGCGTCCGCCGCTGCGGCGGTACGCACCGCGGTTGGCAACATACTCACGGCGACGGCTCCCGAGGCGGCGGCGGTGGCGGCAGCGAACGATGTGACCCGAACCACCACCACTCAGGCAATCGCCGTCAGCCCAGGCGCGTCAACCGGTAGTAAACGGTAATGGTCACTCCCGGCGGTCTTGCTCCCACAGGTCCCTCGGCAGGGTCGCCGACTCCGGGACCGGCCTATCAACCCACCGCAAGAAAGACGGCGGGACTGTTCAGTCCCGACCCGAACGTCCATCTGTTCGATCGTCTCGCTATCATCATCAAGCACTGGAAGGCGGCGGTTGCGATTGCCACGCTCGTAATCGCCGGCATGATGTACCGGACGTATACGACCGTGCCGCTCTACCGAGCGCAGGCGCGTATTCAGATCGACGAGGAGTCCACGACCGCGCAAACGGATTTCAAGGAACCGTCGCTCGTCTACACGGACCCGGAACCTTATTACCAGACGCAGTACAAGATCCTGCAGGGACGCGATCTCGCGCTGCGGGCGGTCAAACGGTTGAAGCTGGAGACCGTCCCCGAGTTCAATGGCAGCGGCGCGAACCCGCCGCCACTCACGCGGATCGTCGAGGACATCAAGCAGAAGGTCGCAGCGCCCTTCCGTCACAATGCGACGGCACCACGACCACGCATCGGCAACGACAATCAGCAGGCGGATGCGTTCCTTGGTCGTATCCAGGTCGCGCCAGTGCGCGGCAGCCGGCTTGTCGACGTCTTCTTCGTGTCAGCTGACCCTCAGTTTGCGGCCCGGGCGGTGAACATAGTGGCCGAGGAATACGTCAACCAGAACCTCGAGTTCCGTCTTCAGAACACGGATAAGACGCTGCAGTGGTTGACGGAAGAAGTCGCCAAGCAGCAGAACGTGGTGCAGTCCAGCGAGCGGATGCTGGCGGAGTACCGGGAGAACCAGAACGCACTGTCCCTCGAGGATCGCCAGAACATCATCGTCTCGCGGCTGAATCAGGTGAACGATGCCGCGGCGCGCGCACGCACCACCCGCATCCAGAAGGAGGCGCTGTATAACCAGGTGGTTGCCGCGAAGAATCGAGAGAGCGTGGCCGCGATCGCATCGGGCCCGTTCGTTCAGCAGTTGAAGTCCCAGATCGTAGACCTGCAGAAACAGAAGGTGGAGCTCGAGGAGCGATACGGGCAGAAGCATCCAGACGTGCTGCGCGTCAACGGACAGATCACCGATGCGCAGCGGCAGCTCGACGCCGAAATCGACAGGAGCATCGCGGCCATCAAAGGCGATTACCAGGCAGCGCTCGAAGAAGAGAAGCAGCTGGGAAAGGATCTGGAAACGCAGAAGGGACAGGCGACGGACCTGAACCGCAAGAGCATCGATTATTCGGTGCTGCAGCGCGAGGCGGAAAGCAACCGCCAGGTCTACGAATCGCTCCTGCAGCGTGAGAAGGAGCTGCGCGTCGTCAGCAACAGCCGTGCGAATAATGTGCGCCTGCTCGATCGCGCCGAGGTTCCGGGCGCGCCGTTCACGCCGAACACGCGCCGCGCGTGGCTGATGGCGCTCCTCTTCGGCTTCGGCATCGGTATCGCCGCGGCGTTTGCCATCGACTATCTCGACGATACGGTGAAGACGCCGGAGGACGTGACGTGGCGGCTGCGCCTGAACTTCCTGGGGCTCGTCCCCAAGGTGCATGGCGAGCGTCACCCGCTGCTCTCAGGTCCCGTGCCCCACGATTTCGGCGAAGCGTTCCGCGCGCTGCGGACGGCGCTGGTCGCCAGCAGCGGCACGGACGCTACGCGGCTCATCGCGGTGAGCAGCACGCAGCCCCTCGAGGGAAAGACCACGACCGCGGTCAATGTCGCACTGGCGCTGGCCATCGGCGGTGCGCGGGTGCTGCTGATCGACGCGGACATGCGCCGACCAAGCCTGCACAAAGCCATGCGCCTGCCGAACGATCGGGGCCTTTCCGAGCTGCTGAGCGGCAAGGCGCGCATGCGTGAGGTCGTTCTGCGGTGCGGCGATCCGAACCTGCTCGTCATTCCGGCAGGCCACACCCCGCCGAACCCATCGGAACTGCTCGCCTCCGATCGTATGCGGGCGTTCCTCCATCAGCTGACGACGGGGCCGTTCGACTGGGTGATCATCGATACGCCGCCCGTGCTCGCAGTGACGGATGCGGTCGTCATTGCGCCGCTCGTCCACTCGGTCTGCTTCGTCGTGGGTGCAGAGATGACGCGCTGGCGGCTCGCTGAGCGTGCAATCGAAACACTGCAGGCAGGCCATCCACGCTCGATTACGGCTATCCTGAATCGCGTTGACTTCGACCGTAACCGCTACTACTACTCGCGGTACTACGGCCACCAGTACAAGAGCTATTACGCCGAAGCGCCGGCCGCCAGCTGATCATCGTTGGCCTTCGCTGCTGCCGGTATGCCTGGTGGTGCTGGCCACGTTCATGCTCGTATCGGTGAACGGGCGCTATACGTGGCCGTACCTGCCGGCGCTTGTCGCGGCGGCCGGACTGTTCATCATGTCGGGCGCGCGTGTCGGCGCCGATCGAACCACGCGCCTGCTGGATGTCATCATCATCGGCGCGCTCGCCTACATCGGGCTGCAAATCCTGCCGCTCCCCAGCGCGAGTGTCCGCGTCCTCTCACCAGCAACCCCGAATCTGCAGGATGCCTACTCGCTGGTGCCTCTCGGCGCGTCGCGGCCGATCTCAATCCACCCGGCGGCAACTCGCGAGGCATGGGGCCTTGCCGCCACCGCGGCGCTGATCTTCTGGGCGGCACGTGAGGCCTTCTCGCACGGCGGCAGCCGCGCGACGGGACGGCTGCTCGCGGGCGCCGGATTCGGGTGTGCGATTGTGTCGCTCGCTCAACGCACTACCGCTCCGTCAACCGTACTTTGGAACTGGCATCTTTCCGATCAGCGCGTCACGACGTTTGGCTTTTTCGTCAACCGGGATCATCTTGCAACATGGCTGGTGCTGGTCATCACCTTCGTTGCCGGCTATCTGACGATGCATGTGCGTGCGCACATGAATGCGCGGCTGCGGGAAGGGACGCACGCCGCGCTCATTGGTTTGTCCGATGGTACGTCGCTGGTTGTACTCGGTGCGATTGGCGCGATGCTCCTGACGCTGGCAGCAACACTCTCGAGGTCGGGATTCGTCGCGCTCATTACAGCAGCGGCGGTGGGCGGTTCGCTAGCGCGGCGCGATCGCTCCCATGGTCTGTGGGGCGGGATCGCGGCAGCGGCGGCACTGTTTGCGGCGGCCGCGTGGATGAATCTCGAAGGACTCGCCCAGCGCGTCGCGACAACGATCTCTACTCCGACGGCAGATCCGATCGGGCGGCTCGCCATCTGGCGCGAAACATTGCGTCTGATGCGCACCTTCCCCCTCTTCGGCACCGGACAAGGCACGTTCGCCGACGCGATGTTTGTTTACCAGCAGACATCGCGGCAGGTGCTCTTCAATCAGGCGCATAACGAATACCTGCAGATCGCAACGGAGGGCGGCGGCATCCTGCTCGTCCTCGTCCTGGCAGGCCTGATCCTGCTGGCGCGTGCCGTGCGGTATCGTTTGATGGCGAATGACGGCTCGCACCAGTTCATCAGGATCGGCGCCTGTGCCGGACTGGCTGCGATCGCGGTGCAGAGCATCTGGGAAACCGGTCTGCGCGCCCCAGCGAATCTCCTGCTGGCGGCCGTGTTCGCCGGCGTGGCAATCGCTGATCGGCGCGATGCACGCACGGAGATGACCCACCGGTGAGCATCCGTGTGGGCTTCGACGTCGACGGCGTTGTCGCGAACTTCAACAAGACGTTCCGCGAGACAGCCGCGAAGATCGACGGCGTCGCCGAGAATCGCGACCGTTCCGATGCTGGTGCACGCGTGCTGGCCGCCGACTCGATGAAGCGCGTATGGGACCACATCAGCGGTACCGCGCAGTGGTGGCTCCAGCTCGATCCCTACGAGCCCGATCAGATCCAGCGGCTGTACCGGACGTCGCGTGAGCGTCGGTGGGAGGTCTACTTCATGACGACCCGACCGTCGAGCGCCGGAGAAACAACGCAGTTCCAGACACAGTGGTGGCTGGAAACGCATGGTTTTTCCATGCCCGCTGTGCTGACTGTGCCCGGCTCTCGCGGCGACGCCGCAAACGCCTTGAAGCTGGACATCGTCGTCGACGACCGCCTCACTAACTGTGTCGACATCATCGCCGCGTCGCGGGCGAAAGCACTTCTGCTGCTGCGCAAGGAGGATACGACGGTTCGGGATCAGGCGCTGGCGCGCGGCATCGGCGTGGTGCCGACGCTTGCCGCGGCGATTGATGCAATCGAACAATTCGAAGAGGTGAAGCGCACGGCGTCGGGACGTTTGTCACGCCTCGCCGACTGGTTCAAACCCTCGAAGCACGAAGAAGAGCGGCTGCCGATGGACGCGCGGGCTGCACTT
>Ga0182009_10000364_pt1 | contig 9921 bp, 6 predicted proteins | sample Sormic07211187_1_FD_161052 | JGI IMG/M metagenome (GOLD analysis project Ga0182009, IMG submission 161052) | Bulk soil microbial communities from the field in Mead, Nebraska, USA - 072115-187_1 MetaG | ecosystem: Environmental > Terrestrial > Soil > Agricultural land > Bulk soil | place: USA... | reverse complement strand
CGTCGAGCACCCGCTCGTCGCCGCGAAGCTCCAGCCCCTCCATCGCGGTTTCCAACAGGCGCTCCCCCTGTTCGGTGTTGGTCTGGAAGAAGGAGGCGGAGGAGATCTCGAAGACGAGATCCCCCAGGCGCTCCTCGATGCGGTCCCGCCCGGCAAGCACGCGCTCCTCCTCGCCCACCGCGATCTGCGCTTTCCGCCGCGTCAGGTTCAGCACGACGCTGGCGATCGACGGGAAGCCGGCGGTGATCCGCTCGGCGAATCCCGCGAAGGAGGGGTGCGGCGCCGAGGCGACCAGATTCACCATGACCTGCCCCGTACGGATCCCCTCGCGCACGGCGAGGAATCGGAGGAGTCCCGTGTGGCGGCGCGTGTCGTAGGGCTCGAGCCCTTCGGAGCGCGCCCAGGCGCGGGTCTCCGCGACGATCTCGCTCGCGACCGGCCGGGCGATGTGGCAGCGGCCGAGGTCGAAGCTCCGGTCGAAGAACCCGCGGCGATGCAGCCCCAGCGTGAGCGCGCCGGAGGCGTCGCTGCCGAAGGAGAACTCCATCTTGTTCCGGTAGTGGAAGCGCTCCGGCGCCGGGACCACGGGGCGCACGGCGGCCGTGAGGCCCCCCAGGTGGGCGAGGCACTCCTCCACCTGCCGCTCCTTGTGGCGGAGCTGCTCCGCGTAGTCGAGGTCCTGGAAGCGGCACCCGCCGCAGATCGGCACGTGCTCGCAGCGCGGCGTCACGCGCGCGGGGGAAGGACGGAGGACCGCCTCGGCCCGCGCCTCGGCGTACTGGCGCTTTCGGCGGAAGACGGTGGCGGCGACGCGGTCCCCCGGCAGCGCGTTCTCGACGAAGATCACGAAACCGTCCACCTTCGCGAGCGCCGCTCCTCCGAAGGCGAGCCCGGTCACCTCCAGCTCCAGCCGGTCGCCTCGCCGGACGGTCGCGGCGGGGCTCGGGCGGGGGCCGGAATCGGCGAATTCCTGTGCCGGGACGGGATCGACTTCGGGGGTCACCTGGGAGCCCTCGCGGTGGGTCACGCCGAGGAGTTTACACCAAGCTCGAAGCCCAAGAACGGGCTTAGGGTAGCCCGTCCGGGGGCCGATAGGAGACGCATGCCAATTCTCCCCCGCCGGACCGCCGCCGCGGCGCTCCTCCTGGTCCTCGGCTCGGCCTCTCTCGGGCGCGCGGCCACCATCGAGGGCGCCGTGACCCTGACGCCGGCCGATCTCTCCTTCCGCGGCGGGATGAAGCCGGGCGCCTACATCGGGCAGCTCAGCGGAAGCATGGCGCGGATGGGAACGTCCGATCCGTCCGATACGACCTACGGCGTCGCCTATCTCGCCGACCTCGCCGACACCGCCGGGATCTCGACGAGCCCGGCGCTCCTCGACCAGAAGGGGCAGCGGTTCATCCCGCGGATCCTCGCGGTCGTGGCGGGGCAGGCGGTGGATTTCCGGAACAGCGACAACATCTTCCACAACGTGTTCTCCTATTCGCCTCCCAAGAAGTTCGACCTTGGCCGTTATCCGCGCGGAAGGTCGAAGCGGCTGACGTTCCAGAAGCCGGGGCTGGTGCAGGTCTACTGCGACATCCACTCCGACATGCGCGCCGACATCGTCGTCGCGCCCAGCCGCCGGTTCGGCTACGTGGACGCCCTGGGGCGGTTCCGCATCGAGGATGTTCCGGAAGGGAAGCATACCGTCGTCGTCTGGCTGCCCCGGCGCGGCGAGCGGAGCAGCGACGTCGACGTGCCCGCGAACGGGACCGCCGCCATAGCGATCGGGGCCGAGTGAGCGGAGGCGTTGCCGGAATGAACGTCGACGCCCCGGGCGTGACACCGCGACCGCGGATCTCGCTGCTCCTCAAGATCACCGTCCTCACCTCCCTTCCGATTCTCGGCATCATGATGGCCGCGCTCCTCCTCGTGAACCATCGCCTGGCGGGAGAGGTGAACCGGAACGTGGCCGCCGACCTCCAGCGCGCCGCGCTCGCCTTCGAGAACCAGATGGAGCGGGAGGGGGAGAACCTCGAGCGCGTCGGCGTGGTCGTGGCGCGCGATCCCAAGTTCTTCGCGCTCCTCACGCTTCCGCGCGGAGACCGGAAGGACGCCGACTTCCAGGCCACGCTGCTCGGCGTGGCGCGGGACTTCCAGCACGACGCCGAGGCGCCGCTCTTCGACGTGACCGACGAGCACGGGACACTGCTCGCGAGGGCCGGGCAGGGCGACGATGCCGCCGGCAGAGCTCCCGGCGCGGGCGCCGACCGGTCCCGATGGCCGCTGGTGCGCGAGGCGCTGGCGGGGCGCGCCGCGCGGGGATATCTGGTGGAAGGGGAGCGCGCCTACCGCGTGGCCGTGGTCCCCATCGTCGTGGATGGCGCGCTCGCTGGCACGCTGACCCTGGGGCGCACCATCGACGCCGCGCTGGCCGAGCGCCTCAAGGCGACCACGCGCAGCGACGTGGTCTTCGTCGTGAACGGAACCGCCTCGATCCGCACGACGCTCCGGAGCTCCCTGGCCGGGCGGCTCGCCGCGCTTCCCCAGAGCCCGGGCGTGGTCCAGGTGGCCGACGGCGAGCATCGCTTCCTCGCGCTCGCCGGCCGGCTGGAAGGGCCGACCGCCGGCGGACGTGTCGGCTTCGCGCTCCTTCGGTCCCTGGACCAGGAGACCGCGGTCCTCGGACGCGTGGGCCGCGAGCTCACGATCGCGGGCGCGGCGCTCATCGTGGTCGCCCTCCTCGTCGGCATTCTCGTCTCGACCGGCGTGACGCGGCCCGTCCGGCGGATCGTCGAGGCCGCGAACGCGATGCGCGGCGGAAACTACGACCTTCCCCTCGACATCCGGTCGGCCGACGAGATGGGGACGCTGGCCGCCCATTTCGAGGCGATGCGCGCGGCGCAGCGCCACGAGATCGAGCGCCTCGAGGAGATCGACCGCATGAAGTCCGACTTCATCGCGATCGCCTCCCACGAGATCCTGACCCCGGTCACCACGATCCGGGCGTTCGCCGACCTCATGGGCGAGGGGGCCGCCGCGAACGACACCGAGCTGCAGCGGGAAGGGTTCCGGGCGATCCGCGAGGCCGCGGGGTCGCTGACGCGGCTGGCGCGCGACCTCACGAACATGTCGCTGATCGACCGCAAGCGCCTTCCGCTCCGGCTCGCTTCCGCCGATCTGGGCCTCGTCGCCGAGGAGGTGGCGGTGCGGACCATCGCGCTCGCCGCCGAGCGGCGCCAGGCCGTCTCCCTGTCGATCGAGCCCGAGCTGCTCCATCCCCGCGTGGACGCGGACTACCTGAGGCAGGCGCTGACCAACATCGCCCAGAACGCCGTGCGCTTCACGCGCGACGGCGGCTCGATCGAGATCGGTGCCCGCCGGAACGGTGCGGCCATCGAGATCTACGTCGCCGACTCGGGCATCGGGATCTCGAAGGACGACTTCGAGCGCATCTTCTCGAAGATCGTGGAGCTGAAGGACGTGAACCTGCACTCCTCGGGAACGACGGAGTTCAACTCCTCGGGACTCGGCCTGGGCCTCTCCATCGCCCGCGGCATCGTGGAAGCGCACGGCGGCGAGATCCGGGTGGAAAGCGAGCTGGGGCGCGGGAGCACGTTCACGATCTCGATTCCGGCCGAGGGATCGCTGGACCAGGCCGCATAGGTCAACCGGCCAAGACAGATGTCGTAAATTCTAGACTACACGCCTAATCCGCTGCACTTCCGCAAGATAACGAATCGCTCCCCGAATCGTCAATTACAGGCGACAGATCCTGGTCCGTAGAGGTACCCGGGGATCTCGTTTTGCATGCTCGGCATGTGCCTGGCATATAGCAAGTTGTAGCCCCAATTCGACGGGGCCGTGCAAATGGCACGGCGGCTGCTCAAGCATGTCTCCGTCGAGGCACTCGCAGACCGCGAGCGACGCAAACCGAAAACCCAAACCAACATGGGGTGTGAGATGGAAGCTCTCCTTCTGATCGCGTTCGTGATTTCGATGTTCGGTGACGGCGGCGGCAAGGCCGGCTGGTAAGCAGCTCGATCCCAAGCGCAGCTCCAACGCAGCGGACCCCAACCCAAGAGAGGAGGTGGAACAGTGGCAACTCTCCTTCTGATCGCTTTCATCGTGGCGCTCGGAAACACGGACGGAGGTAAGGCAGGTTGGTAAGCGGTAGCGCCGCAACGTAGCGGCGCCGTCCGCAGGGAAGGGCGAACCCCTGTGGGCGCTTGAGCGGACCGATGGGCCATCGGAAGTAGCCCCCCTGGTGGCCCGTCGTTTCGCGTTCGGTGGCGGAATGGAATCCAGGGGGGCGGCTGGCCAGCGGCGGGGGCGTATGATACCGTGGCCGGTCGTCTCCCAGCCACCGAACACGCACCGCGAAAAAGGGGCGCCGCCGTTGAGCAAACGTACCGCAGCCGAAATCGGGCTGATGCTGCAATGCGATGTCCCCTCCGAAATTCCGGTGCTCCCTCTCATGAGCACCATCGTCTTTCCCCTCGGCGTCACCTCCATCCAGGTCCGGATCGAGCAGTCCAAAGCCCTCCTTCGCGACCACTCCGACCCCGACACGCTCGTGGCCCTGGTCTACAGCCCGGCCAAGCGGGAGGAGGAGATCCGGCCGGAAGACCTGAGCCGGGTGGGACTCTCGGCCCGGGTCATTCGCATCCTCAACCTCCCCGGCGGAAACGTGCAGGTGACGCTGGAGGGATTGCGCCGGGTCGCCGTCGAGGAGTTCCTGCGCGTGGAGCCCTACCTGGTCGCCCGAGTCACCTGCCCCGAGGAGCCGGTCCGGGACCCCGAGCAGGTGCACACCCTGATCCAGCGCATCCTGAAAGCGCTGCGGACTCTGTCTCAGGTGGACTCGGGCTACCCGGCCGAGCTGGACAACATCTTCAGCATGAACCTGGGAGACCCCGGGCTCTTCGCCGACACCGTTGCCTCGATCGTCCGCTTCCCGCTCGAGACCAAGAAGCGGGTGATCGAGGCGCTCGATGTCCAGGAGCGCCTCTCCCTGGTGGCCGAGGCGATCGACTCCGAGATCGCGCGCCTGAGCGTGGCCGAGGACGTCGTCCGGCGCACCAGCGCCCAGATGGAGAAGACCCAACGCGAGTTCTTCCTCCGCCAGCAGCTGATGGAGATCCGCCGGCTCCTGGGCGAGGACGACCCCCAGGAGATGCTGGTCCGCCAGATCCTGGACCGTTCGGACAGCCTGGCGCTCCCCTCCCACGTGCGGTCGGTGGTCCAGGAAGAGGCGAGCCGTCTCCGCCTCCTGCCTCCCACCGCGCAGGAGTCGGGAGTGATCCGGAACTACGTCGAGTGGGTCCTGTCGCTCCCCTGGACGCGCGACAAGCCGCACGACATCCGGCTGGAGGACGTGCAGCGCCGGTTGAACGAGGAGCACTTCGGCCTGGAGAAGGTGAAGGAGCGGATCCTCGAGTACTTATCCGTCCTCAAGCTGAAGAACGACATGCACGGTCCCATCCTCTGCTTCGCGGGACCCCCCGGCACCGGCAAGACCTCCCTCGGCGCCTCGATCGCGCGCGCGATGGGGCGCTCGTTCGTGCGGATGAGCGTGGGCGGCGTGCGCGATGAGGCCGAGATCCGCGGGCACCGGCGCACCTACGTCGGATCCCGCCCCGGGAAGATCCTCCGATCCCTTCGCGACGCGCGCTCCTCCAGCCCCGTGTTCATGATCGACGAGATCGACAAGCTGGGGCACGACTCCGACGGCGACCCCGCGTCGGCGCTGCTCGAGGTGCTGGACCCGGAGCAGAACCAGCACTTCGTGGACCACTTCATCGAGATCCCCTTCGACCTCTCCGATGTCCTCTTCATCACGACGGCCAACGTGCTCGACTTCATCCCCGGCGCCCTCCTCGACCGGTTGGAAGTGATCACCATCCCCGGCTACATGGAGGAGGAGAAGCTGGAGATCGCGCGGCGCCACCTGGTGCCCCGGGAATCGAAGGAGCATGGGCTGGCCGCGACCGACATCGCTTTCGACGACGCGGCGCTGATCAAGATCATCCGCGAGTACACGCGCGAGGCGGGCGTGCGGCAGCTGGAGCGCGCCATCGACACCTTCTGCCGCAAGGCGGCGCGGCAGCGCACGACCGGGTACACCGGCGACTGGCGCTTCTCGGTCGCGGACGTCGAGCCGATCCTGGGCCCTCCCTACATCGTTCCCGACGTGGCGGAGGGGCACGCCGAGGTGGGCGTGGCCACCGGCCTCGCCTGGACGGCGACCGGTGGAGACCTGCTCCTCATCGAGGCGCTCAAGATGCGCGGCGCCGGGCGCGTCATCGTGACCGGACAGCTCGGCGACGTGATGAAAGAGTCGGTGCAGGCCGCCCACTCCTACGTTCGCGCGCGCGCGGAGCTGCTCGGGATCAACCCGCAGCTGTTCGACGACTACGATCTCCACATCCATTTCCCGGAGGGAGCGGTTCCCAAGGACGGTCCCTCGGCTGGGATCACGATCGTGATGGCGATCGCTTCGGCGCTGGCCGAGGCGCCGATCCGAAACGACGTGGCGATGACGGGAGAGGTGACCCTCCGCGGCAAGGTGCTCGCCGTGGGCGGACTCAAGGAAAAGGTCATGGCCGCCTATCGCGCGGGGATCAAGACGGTCGTCTTCCCCGCGGACAATCAGAAGGACCTGGTCGAGATTCCCGAGTCGATCCGCTCCAAGCTCACCTTCGTCGCGGTGAGCACCGTGGACGAAGTCTTCCAGCACGCTTTCGCCGGCGTGGCCGAGCGGATCGCCCAGCTCGAGGCGCGGCGCAAGGCGCGCGAGGCGCTCAAGGCGAGGAAGGGGAAGGCGGCGAAGGAGAAGGCGGCGCGGCGGAGCAACGGCAAGGCTCCGCGACGCGCGCGCCTCCCCAAGGCTGCGGGCGCCACGCAGGACGGCAAGCCGGCGCGCGGTAAGAACGGCCGGAACGGACCGGCGTCGCGCCCGCCTCATCGTTCCCGGTAGCTGCCCGCGTTTCACGACGGCCGCGCGCCCGCCGCGCGCCGCCGCCAGGTTCACCGGACCGACGTCACCGCGCGGGCGCCTCCACGGATCGCCCTCCCACCGATTCGAGCACGATCCAGGTCGAGAGGATGACGAAGGTCGCCCGGACGTCCGCGCCGGGCGCCGCCACGAAGACCACCCACGCCTGGGCGGCCGCGAGCGCCACGAACGCCGCGGTCCGGAGCGCCGCGGCCCTTCCGTGTCTCAGGGCCGCGACGTAGATCGCGGCGCCGAGGAGAATGCCGTGGAAGGGCGCGACGCCCCAGGAGCGCGGCGCGGCGAGCGCGAGGGCCAGCCCCAGGGCCGCCGAAATCACGAGCATCGCGACACGCGGGGCCATGGGTCACTTGTCCCGGAGGAAGTCGGCGACGCAGGAGACGCCGCCGGCGGCCGCGCCGATGCCGCATCCGATCGCCGCGGCGTGGGGCGAGCCGGGCACCAGCTCTTCGGCGATGGTGGCGCCCGCGGCGCAGCCGGTCGGCATCCGCTGGGCGATGCAGTCGAACAGCTTGGTCCATTGCCGGCGCACCGGCGCCTGGTGCGCGCCTCCGGCAGGAAGGACCCACGCGTCGCCCGATCGCACCCAGGCGATCTGATTTCCCCACACGACGGAGTGGTATCCGATCTCGTCGGCGTTGGGCTCGCGGCCCATGATCATCTCCGCGAACTCGGCCGCCTGCTGATCGTTCCCCTCGGCCACGGAAACGAACACGGCGCGCGTCGGGTCGCCGTTCACCGCGAAGGGAAGAATGGTGAGTCCGAGCGGCCCCATGTCCTCGACCTCGCCGACGGCGCGCACCGCGAGATCGAATCGGGGCTTGAGTCCCGCGATCGGCGCCTGGCTCAGCGCGCGCTGAACCAGGGGATTCCTCCCCGCCGCCTGCACCGCGCCGGCGAGCGCGGCGGGCTCCCAGACCCAGCGCGCGCCGCTCACCTGCGGCGCGTCGGACGGCAGATCCGGCGCCGCGATCCGCCGCTCCCCCTTGTTCGAGCACGCGCTCGTGAGGAGGAGAAGCGGAAGGACCGCGGCCACTCCCGCGACCAGTCCGCGAGAGACTTCCAGGTGAACCCTTCTCATACGGCACCCCTTTCCTGTCGCGCGGCATGCGCGCGGAGTGGCGCCGAAGAGTGAAGAGGAGACGAGTGCGCGAGAGCAGAAAACGTTCCAGAGGAGGGAGGCGAACACGGACCCGCCCGGCCGGCGCGAGCGCGTGCGTCCTTGAGGTTGTGCCGGCAGTCGGCGGGAGACGCGGGACGCCGCGCGCGGGCACGCGCGTCGGAGCCCTGACGGCGCCGGAGTCTAGGGGAGGATCGAGATCCGCTTTCCGAGCGAGACCTCGACGGCCTCGTCGGTGTCGTGCGTCCCTTCGGGAATGAGCCGCCAGATGCGCTCCACCCGCCCCTGGATGGAAAGGGCGGCGTCGCCGAGGCCCGGCACGCGCAGGAAGGAGATCTGGAGCCGGCCGCCCGCGCGGTCCTCGCTGCGACCCTGCAGCTCGTAGTCGCGGGAGATGTACGAGAGGAAGGGTGTCACGAGGAGGCGGCTCGGCGACGCCTCCCAGCGCACTTCGAGGGTTCCCTGGATCGTCATGTCTCTCAAGTGGAGGTCGCGGTTTTCGTCGCGCTCGATGCCGCCCGAGATCGTGCTCGTCACGCGGCCCGGATGGCGCCGCATCGACACGACGGAGCCCGCGAGCACGCGGCGCTTCACGTTGACGCCCTTCTCGTCGTCGAAGGTCCCCACGTCGAAGCGCGCGGTCGTCCGTCCGCCCATCGGCTCCGATGCCGTGAATTCGGTGGCGAGCCGGGTCTGGGTGAAGTCGGTCTGCGATCCGGTCTGCCGGATGCGGATGATCGAGGGCGAGACCCAGCTGTCCTGGTTGAGCGAGAACGTGGCCCCGGCGCTCATCCGCTCGGCCGTGACCGGCGGCGCGCCCGAGGAGGCGTCTTCGGGGCGCTCGCGCCGATAGTTGGCGAAGGCCTTCCAGCGAAGGATCGGGCGGGCCAGGTCCACCGCGAATCCCTTGCGGTCGGAGATGGCGTAGGGGTTCAGGGCGGTGGCCAGCGAGGGCTGGTAGCGGAACGCCTCGGCGCGCGCCTGGAACCGCGCGACGGTCCCCGTGATCTCGCCCCGCGCCCCGGTGCGCGTGCGTCCGGTCTCCACGCCCGCGATCGTCCGGTGGCGCACGCTGGCGATGTCGGCGACGAGGCTCCACCGCGCCAGGATCAGCGAGGCCGAGCCGCCGTAGATCACCCGCGCGTGGGTGGCCGTCTCCGCGCCGCCCGGGGTGGCGTCCTCGTGCGTGTAGCCGCCGTAGAGCGAGGCGCGCAGACGATCGGGCAGGAGCACGCGCGTGAGCCGCGCCGCGTAGAGATCGGACCGCGCGTCCCGAAGCGGGCCGCCCGCCGAGCGGGGGTGCGATTCGAGCGCCATGTAGCCCTCGAACGTGCCGAGGGTGGGGCTGGTGAGCATCGCCTGGGAGGCGCGGCGCGGAACCGGGCTCGCGAGAAGGGGCGCCCCCGAAGCGAGCGCGGGAGCCAGATCGCCCCATTCCACCGCGGCGTGCGTCGACTGGTACCGCGCCAGGAATTGCTCCGGCGAGGCGCTCCCGTTCTGCACGTCGTCGAAGCGGACGCGGCTCGTCACGCGCGCCTCCAGGCTCTTCGTCGCGGAGAGCCCATAGTGCCCGCGGAAGGACGCCCAGCCGGTGACCGCGCTCCCTTCGTCGCGGAACTCGGACCGGCCGTCCGCGAGCCACGTGCTCTGCAGGCTGACGCGCGACGTGTCGGGGAGGGCCGCCGGGGGCGCGGGACCGCGAGGCGTGAGCCCGTTCGCGGGCGGCGCCGAGAGGAACGTGATCGGCTGGGCGGCCACCGTCTGCGGCGACTCGACCACGAATTGCAGACGATGCTCGCCGAAC
>Ga0182009_10000362_pt1 | contig 9928 bp, 5 predicted proteins | sample Sormic07211187_1_FD_161052 | JGI IMG/M metagenome (GOLD analysis project Ga0182009, IMG submission 161052) | Bulk soil microbial communities from the field in Mead, Nebraska, USA - 072115-187_1 MetaG | ecosystem: Environmental > Terrestrial > Soil > Agricultural land > Bulk soil | place: USA... | reverse complement strand
AGCACTTGAATATCCCGCAGACCTTCTAATGTTTCTCTGGCACTCCTGTTCTGTGCCGAAGCGCAAATGAACAGACTCAACAATAAGACGACGCTAATGAGAGCATGCTTTAACATTTCCGTACCTGCTCTAAGCGAAAGACACTGGCCCACCGAGAGGCGGGCCAGTGTGTAATAAAGAACAACGTGTTCTATTGACCGGGAACTAAGTACACGTCATACGCCCAGCGTTCGATGCCTGAACGTTTCGCAACCTGTACTCTGCCGCGATAGTAGAACAGATTATCAAACTGATCTGTTCGCTTCGATCGCTGGTAGTCGAGTGAGATCGTGCTTACACCAGACTGCGCAAACGATCGAAGTTCACCAGGCTCACAGTAACCATTGTGGTTAGTGTCCGACCACAAAAGAAGCCTGGCGTACACAGCATCTCCGGAGTCGAGTACGCCATTTCCATTACCGCCATTTTCTTCCTTGTCAAACTCTGCCAGCGCGAGGAAACCATTCGGACTCTTTGATGGTGGTTGAGGCGAATAGTTTCCGAAGAGTTCTGCTCCTGAATCAATCTTGCCGTTTTGGTTCAGGTCAAGGGCAAGAAACGCGTCATCCGAACCCGCCGCAGTCCAGCTGAGTTTTTCTGCTGGGCCATCGGCATTCAAGTCGAAATTGACGCCATGCGGACCATCCGTCATCGCAAAACCGTTGCCGGTCATGTCGATTAGGATTGGTGAACTACGCGGCACACACTGGCATTCGGGATAGTCGTGCCAGATCATCGGTGGATCACCGTATGCTGAACAGTCCTCAACGTATTCGCAGAACGCCCGTGGAACTAAACTTACCGAGCCTACATTGACGCCGTCATGGTCCCCAAATGTTCCCACCCCTCCATCAGAGCCGTCACTACCCGGATTTGTTCCGTCAGGGCCTGTACCACCATTCCAGCCTGCGTTCTGACAGTTAGTCGCTCCACCGGACAAACCGCCATCGCCGCCATTCCCAACGCCTCCCTTGAAACCGCGTTGGCCTGGTCCTCCAGGCCCTCCTTTCGAACCTCTGCCCGGATCAGTGTGAATACCGCTCGTGCCGTACCATCCGGGGTAGACCACAGTGATATCAGCGCCGCTACCACCACTTCCTCCCTGACCGCCGTTGGCGCCGTTCTTACCGCTGCCGCCCGGGCCTCCCTGGCCACCAGTTCCACCAAAGCCGGAGCCACCTTGCTCGCAGGGGCAATTAGCACCCATTCCACCTGTTCCACCCTTTCCGCCTTTTGAACCCCAGCCGCCATCCTCGCCCTTTCCACCGGGTCCTCCATCGCCTCCCCTTGCCAGGAAGGTATAGGAAGCGACGGGATAATCGGGAATCCAGTAGTTGATAGAGGTTGCATCTCCTCCATTGCCGCCAGTACCGCCCACCTGCGTGCCAGGCGTTCCATCGTTTCCTGACGGACCAGTACCGCCTGTTCCACCGTTTACGGAGGTTGTTGTACCGCACGTACCACCGGCGCCTGTAGCTCCGGTAGCGGTCACTGTTGCGCCGTCAGCAGCTCGAAATCTATCGGTTCCTGGTGCCCCGGACGCTCCATTGTGGTTTACCGTTACCTGGGCCATAAATGCCGCTTTAATGAACTTATCCTGACTCCCTTTCGTCGAAGCGGATCCGTGTAGCTCTTTCCACTCTTTATAGCCGAAGCCGGATGTGTCAACCGTAATGGAACCTCCCTCAATGAGAGGCAGGTTAGTAGGAATGTTTCGTGCCTCCCCACTGCGGAACCCTGCGTTAATAAAGCGCGCTCCTCCGTTTGCCTTAAGCGCCTGGTTCAAAGTTGCGCCGAGCAGACCGTCCTTATCGATTGGGAATATGGAGATGGTACCCGTTCCCTTGATCAGGGCCGCGCGACCTTCAAAGATCAGGTTGCGAACCAGAATCACGGTGTCGCCCTCGAGCACGACCTTTTCAGGTAAGTAAAGCGTGTGGGCCATCTGAACACCTTTAATCCGTCCTGATCCAATCCTTATTTCCTGCATTTCCGGCATTTGATCGAAAGTCGGCGCCAGTGTCTTGCGCCAATTATGAGTGAGCAAAATGTCGGGATCGAACGGGACGCCTTTCGCGAGCAATAGCTCTTTTGATTTTTTGAAGTTGGCGTGAGCGCGATCGAGTTGTTGTTGACGTTGGTCCTGGGCCAGCTTGTTATCGAGCAACTGTTGTCGTTTTGCCAGCGCTTCCAAAGCCCGTCTTTCCTGAGCTTTCGATATCAGATTACTTGTCGGAATTAGTGTGATCCCGACCATGAGCAAGAGAATTAACAATCCTGCGAGTTTGAGCCTGTAGATGGTGCCCATTGTTATCTCCTTTTTCGCTCGCGAATCCGGCACGGGTAGCGAGCGCTCTCGCGAAGTTGATGGGTGCAAAGAACGATCGTGTGCCGACACTTCTCCCACGAGTCAGATCGGCCTTGACTCTTTCTTTGTTAACGTGATGGTGCGGCTTAGAGTCACTCGCCACTTGAGGGAGCGGCACACGACTCCGGTTTCTGAAAGATGCGTGATTAAGATCTTTGCGTCTCTCAGCTAATCGGGGATGCTTTGTATACCTGAACCAGCAGTCTCGTTAGTGAGGGCTGCCGCAACCACCGTGTCGGGATGATGTGGTCTTGCTGATAGTGCAGTGCTACTAACGATTACGCGAGACTGACTTTGCGTAGAAGCGCGTAAAACTTGGGGACTTTCTATGTGGGGGTTTTTCTTAGAGAGTACTGAGAATATCTATTGGGGTGAGGCGTGATAGTAATACCGTCTTGGTCCAAATGCAATACAATTTTTTGGACCACTCCAAAATTTTTGCAGTAAGGCCGAAACGTTTCTTGTCTCCGTTTCATTATAGATAGAGTGTGAAACTGAGCTTCCGTTTTCTCACAACCGGGACTTTCCCGGAAGAACAGGATTCGCAGGTTATTGATTTGTGACGCCCAGCCTCGCGCCACCATCAAGGGTTTCAAGCTCTCACAAATGAATTAAGGGTTTCGAGCTGTAGGCGTCAGCGCGTCATCGCGCGAACGGCGCCGAAGCTCGCGTAGGTAAAGTCATGGATATAACTGCGGCTGTCAAAAAATTATCACCTTCACTCTATCGGGTCCGCATCCTGGTAATCATTGTTGCCGCGCTCGTTCTTCCGATTGCGATCTACTACTTCCTTTACGTCCGCAGCCAAACCGGCTACTTCTCAGATCGAAGTTTTAGAAAGCTGTCACTCATCAGCAGCCAGATCGCGACGAAGGTGGAGAGCACTGGTTATGTCCTCAAGAACACTTCGGAAAAATTTATCAGGCCTAAAGTTATGGAAGAGTCTTCAAGCAAGTATGAAGTCACTCTCTCGCGCAAACAGAATCTCGAGCACTTGAGAGAGCTCTTCAAAAGACTCAAAGACGACAGCCCGCAAATCATTGCCGTTGGCATCGACAAGGAAGACTGGAGTCCCAACGTCTCACCCGGAAGCGTGACGCTGATTGGCACTCGACAGGAATTGGATTCACCCTGGCTTTACTTCGACTACGTATCGGAGGGCCTGGAGACAAACACCGTAATCAGAGTTCAGGCAAAGACTGACCTGAGCAAGCTCTTGCAATCTATTTTGTCGGCGTGCGTCGGCTCCAATCCCGATCAGTTTCAAAACTTCCTGATCTCGGAGTCTGACACCGCGAAAGTCATTTATCAAAACGATCCGGCGCAAGTGCGTCTCGCGTCATTGGACAAACTGACTGCCTCAGGTAATGCCGGAAGAAAAATCGATCTGAAGGAAATTGCACAAACGAGTAACGTCGTGGACGTTGAGCTGACCGGCGTGAATTACAGACTGTTTTCGAATCCTCTAAAACTGTCTGTGCCTTCCGCGAGCGCGAGTCAACCGAACATCAGTTGGACCATCAGCGGATTAATCAGGTCTAACTTCTTTCAAACTGAAGCATGGTCGATCTCTGTTCCTTACACGATCCTGATCATCGGCGGGTTTATCGTAGCGCTGCTGGTTTTTAGCTGGCCCTTTTTCAAACTGGTTCTGGCCGGCCCAAAGGATCGATTCAGGGCGCGTGATGTTTACCTGCTGGTTTTCGCGACACTCGTGATGCTTGGCGTGGTCACCTCATTCACTCTCTACGGCTACGTTTACTGGAGTGTCGAGCGTCAAATGGACCAGCAGGTCGAAGGCCTGGCTGCGAACATCAAGATGAATCTTGACGCCGAGCTCAGCCGCGCGTTGCTGCAATTGGCCCAGTTAAGTCAAAACCCGGACCTCGTTCGAGATATTGAAAGTAAACGAGAGCCGGGCCCCTGGAACAATCGAACAGACATACTGCCGGACTTGCTCGATCACGGAGCTCCATATCCATATTTCGATACTGCGCTATGGATGGATGAAACCGGGATGCAAAAAGCGAAGTGGACCATCAAGCCCTACACCTCGCAGTACATTTCCGGCGCCGGCCGCGCTTACTTCGACAACATTCGGCGCAGACACTTTTACGAGCTGCACGATTACAAGTTTTGGCTGGAGCCTCTCATTTCGAGAACCACCGGACGCAATCAGGTTGAGATCTCAACCGCGATCCGCGATAGCACAGTTACGCTGGCTTTCGATACGCGTCTGCTGTCGCTAATGGATCCGGTATTACCTGATGCGTATGGCTTTGCGATCATCGATGGCGATGGCAAGGTCCTCTTTCATTCGGACGAAGCTCATCACCTCGGAGAAAACCTCTTGCTCGAGTGCGATGAAGATCAGGCGCTGCGTTCCGCCATCATAGGTCGCACCGATAGATCGCTCGACGTGCGTTACCTGGGTGAGGACCATCACTTCTTTGTGACCACATTGAACGGGTTCCCCGATTGGTCGCTGATTGCTTTTCGAAACAAGCAACCACTGCGAAGCGTCTTTTTCGAGTTGCTTACGTCAGTGACGGCGCTGTTCCTTGTCTATGGTTTCATTCTCCTTGCCGGCTTCACTGTTTACTATCTGCTCTACGCACGCAACAAGCGAAGAGCGTGGCTGTGGCCTTCAGAGAAGAAGAGAGCGATCTACATTCAATCGTTTTTCCTGCTGTTGACGTTTGTTCTCCTTTCATTGGGCCTCACTATTTCCATGCACGGCGAAAAGTTGGTCTGGCTGATTGCCGGCATTGCATTGTTGGGTGCATGTGCCTTCTTCATGAACTTGCGGATTGGACCACGATACTGGCCGGCGAGTTTCGAAAGTGTGCCGTCGAGATTCAGGTACGATTGGATCTACACGCTGAACGCGTCCCTGCTTCTTTTGCTGATTGCAATTCTGCCAAACGCTGCTTTTTTCAAGTACGAATACGAATCCGAGATAACGCTGTTAGTCAAACATGCGCAATTCACGATGGCGACGGCGCTAACAAAACGCGACGAGCGAATCCGGAGTCAGTACGCCAATGTCGTGACTGCGGAGGGGAGCACTGCCGGAAAACCTGAGGAGCCAGGCGACCGCTTCATGAAGCAACGATTGAGTGAGCCGTGGGATATCTACGATCACTTCTTTTACGGAACACAGCACGTGGATTCTCATGCCGGGTTCGGGCATACAGGCACGGTGCAAACCGATCTGCTTTCGCAGTTGAGTACGATACTTCCGCTCTCAAATCGGACCAGCATCGAAAGACGAGGGCTCCTCGACAATGCGGCCGTGGATGGATTGTGTAAATGGGAGTCGGTGGGAACAGAGAGTCTGATGCATCTTGATGGGAATGCTGAACGTCAGAAGGCGTGGCCCTTTGTGGATTTGAATACTGCTGTGCCTTTACTCCGCGTTCCGAAGTTGCCTTGGCTGGGAATCTTCATTCTGTTTTATCCCTTCTTTCAGGCGGTGAAGTTCATTGTTCGAAAAGTGTTTCTGCTCGACATTCACAAACCGAGCTGCCATTCGTTGAGAAAGCTGCTGAGTGAGAAGATCGATCGAAATATTTTCGTCGTTGCTGATGCGCCTTACGTCGAAAAAGTCGCAACGAACGAGAGCAACCTTTACCTCACCGATCTGCGAAAGTTGGCGTCAGCTCCCAATTGGGCAGACGCATTTGATGTTAAGTCGGCCGGTGAGGGAGTTATTGCCCTCGATCAATTCGATTACCGGCTGGATGATCCACAAACCAATCAGCAAAAGCTGAAGCTGGTGGAGAAGTTACTGGAAGCGCAGCAGACCTTGATCATCTTCTCTTCCGCTGAGTCGTCACAGTACTGCTTTGAGAACGGCGGGAATGGACACTCGAACGGCCATGTCCACGAAGGCGGTCGTTGGGAAGGACTGATCATCAGAAACTTCTTCACCGAGTATGCGGAAGACACTGACGATGGTTCAGAGTTCTGCAAGACGATCGGTCAGGAAAAGAAGCGACTTCTTGATTTGAATCTGCCCGAGCCGTCGCGGGAAAAGATCGAACTCTTGTTCGACATGTTGTATGCGGAGTGTGCGCCGCGCGAGCCGTTACAAGGCTTGGCGCTGCAGATGCTCGAGCACAAAGGCTTCTTCGATCTGAATCGGGAACATCTGCTCGGACGCCTAATCAATCAGGCCCGCGCCTATTACAAGTACATCTGGAATTCGTGTTCACCCGGCGAGCAACAAACCCTGAGCCACTTGGCCCAGGACCACATGCTGAGTCACCGCGATCCGGATATCGCGAACCTGCTCAAGCGTGGATTGATAGTCAAGGACGAAGGTCTGCATCTGTTTAATGAGAGTTTCCGTCGGTTTGTGAAGTCGACTGAGCAACTCGCCTGCGTCGCCGAAGCTGATGCTGAAGCGCGCAAAGGCAGTCTCTGGCAGATTCTTAAAGTGCCGATCCTGGTGGGACTGATGGCGATTGCCGGGTTTCTATTCGTGACGCAGCAGGATCTGTTTAGTTCGTCATTAGCGTTGGTGACCGGCGTGACGACGATAATCTCAGCCTTGTTCAAAGCCTTGTCGATGTTTCGTGCCGACCCGATGACGCAGCCGCCAGGCTAGGCTTCCCGGCAGTGATGATGAAGTGGTGTCCGCGGTTGATGGTGATGTCGTTGAATCCGGCGTTTAGCAGGAGATGTTTTGTGCGCGTTGAGCTTTGCCAGCTCTCATAACGTTTGGGATGAAGAGGCCAGGGCCATTGCTTACCGAAAAGATGTAACGACAAACCGTTTCCTAACACCCACAGCCGGTAGATTGTCGCCTTTGGGTTAAGTTGTCGCAGGCTCTCCAACAGCTCTCGCGCAGTCATGCTAAGCGGATGAAGCACGAGCCACAGCTCACCTCGCTGGTCCAGAACCCGAAACATCTCGCGTAGCGCTCGCTCGACGTGCATGTAGGGAAGCGCAACGCGGCAGATCAGTAAATCAAAACTATTGTTCGCGAACGGCAGTGCCTCACCTTCAGATCGAACAAAATGAATGCGAGTGGTTTGTTGGCGCCCGTACGTTAGCGCTGCATGGTCCAGGTCTACACCCACAGCGCATACGTTCTCGCGAAGATTGCTTGCGATCAGAGTTTGACCTGCGCCGCATCCGACATCGAGTATGCGACGATGATGCGCCGAAACATCCGGCAAGCTGCGGCGCGGATCGTCCGGGTTAACGGCGATCGAAAACTCCAGGCGGTGATAGTCTAAACTGTCCTTCGGCATTGCCTAACTTGCCTGAAAAGTGTTCTTATTAGTCGGGAGTTTCCAACCATTCCCCTCCGCGAAAGTGCGGCTTTCCTCAGGAATCCAATGTCCATCTTAAGAACTGCAAAGTTGTTAACTCTTAGTGCCGCCAGATCTCTCGGTATTCTTGAAGCTCTGCGCCGCAGCGAATGGCGCAAGAACCAGTTGCTGATTCTGGCTTACCACGGTGTCTCACAGGATGATGAGCACTTGTGGAACCCCGAATTGTTTGTTAGTCCGGAATGTTTTGCGGATCGCATGCAGGCGCTCAAGGAGTATGGCTGCCACGTGCTCCCGCTAAACGAAGCCCTGGAAAAGCTATGGGCCAAAACGCTTCCGCCCTGTAGTGTGGTCCTTACCTTTGATGATGGGGGCTGCGATTTTTATCGACGTGCGTTTCCGATTCTACGCCAGTTCAATTGGCCGGCGACAGTTTATCTGACCAGTTATTACTCGAGTTACAACCGCCCGGTATTCGATGTGATGTGTTCCTACCTGCTCTGGAAGGGACGACAACGCGCACTCGACACGACTGGTTTGATGACGAAGCCCGGGATCATTCAACTGCACGACTCCGACGTTCGTGAAAGCACAGCTCATGCGATCCAGGTCTTCGCGCGCGAGTCAAAATTCTCGGCCGCGCAAAAAGACGAACTGCTTAGCACTATCGCCGAGCGCCTCGGAGTCGACTATCAAACGATTCTCGAGAAGCGAATTCTTCACTTGTTGTCAGCCTCGGAACTGACTGAATTGGCAGCTGAGGGAGTTGATATACAGTTGCATACTCACCGGCACTACGCGCCGACAACTCGCGAGTACTTTCTTGCCGAGTTGGAGGAAAATCGGAAAACTATCGTGCAGTTCACGAAAGTGCCGCATCACTTCTCGTATCCGAACGGTTTGTATGCTGAACATTTCGACGAGTGGCTGGGTTCGTTAGAAGTGTATTCGGCGACCACCTGCGAGCCGGGCTTAGCTACAAACTCATCGAACCATTACAAGCTACCGCGTTTGATAGACACGTCTTCACTCGAACTGGTTGAGCTGGAAGCGTGGATCTCCGGCTTCTCAAAATTCCTGCCGCGAAAACGAATCGCAGTCTCGCCACATATTCCGCCGTTCTATTACTGATAAATCTTCTCTTCCAGTAGAGCTACAGCGCGGCCGATCTCGCCGGTGACAACCGGGCTGCGGTGGTCCAGGGCGGCGCGGGCGAAGTCGTCGATCAGTGGTTGGTGGATGTTTTTCGCGTTGGGATGTGTTTCGGTGCGTTCGCCATCCCGAGTCAGGATCCGGACGGTTCCTCGATTGAGAACGGGAATATGGATCGAGCCGCGAGAGCAGAAGATGTCGAGAGTGTCTTGCGGTTCGTGCGCGGCGTGAGTGACAGTCAGGGTGGCGCTTGGGCCACTCTCAAATTGGAAGATCGCTGTCGCCACGTCTTCCACTTCGCGATCGAAGAGTGTGTTGGCGAGAGTTGCTTTAACTTCAGTAACAGGACCGAAGAGGTCCAGCAGCACTTCGATCCGGTGGCAGCCAAAGTCAAACATTGGTCCACCACCTGACAGCCCTATCCTGATTAACCACGCACGAGAGTTGGACGGCTCGGGATCGAACCACTCGAAGGCGTTGATCTGAACCACAACCGGAACGCCCAGTTCGCCCGAATCAATCAACTCTTTCACCCGGTGCACAACCGGATAAAAGTGACGATAGTAAGCAACGCCGAGCTGCACGTTGTTCGCGTGACACGCAGCAATCATTCGATCGCACTCGGCGACGTTGAGCGCCATCGGCTTCTCACACAATACGTGCTTGCCTGCTTCAGCCGCTGCGATTGTCTGTTGCGCGTGCAGGTGGACCGGAGTCGCAACGTACACTGCGTCGATCTCATGGTCCAACAGCAACTCTCGCCAATCCGCGTACCAACGCCGCGCGCCAAACTCACTCGCGAACTCCGCGGCAAGTTCCGCCTTCGCGCGACTAACTGCGATCAACTCACACAACGTGGAGTCGCGCAGCGCCGGAGCCACGCGCTTGCGCGAGATGTCGCCACAACCAATCAAACCCCACCTGAGCCCTGACATTACACAAATCTTACAACACGTTCTGCGCGATGTGTGGTAAAAGCCTCGAACCCTCGCGGCGATCAACTTCACTCTCAAAGGAGGAGACTATGTTAAAGCGGCTCTTCTCGATCGGATTAGTTGTGGTGGTTTTCTATGCCGGTAATTCACTG
>Ga0182009_10000361_pt1 | contig 9937 bp, 8 predicted proteins | sample Sormic07211187_1_FD_161052 | JGI IMG/M metagenome (GOLD analysis project Ga0182009, IMG submission 161052) | Bulk soil microbial communities from the field in Mead, Nebraska, USA - 072115-187_1 MetaG | ecosystem: Environmental > Terrestrial > Soil > Agricultural land > Bulk soil | place: USA... | reverse complement strand
CCCAGGTATTTTTCTCCCTTTGAAATTTTCGGAGACACTTTAAAAATTTCATTCTTCACATTGTATTCGTGCAGATAGTTGGTTTGATTCTCTTGCACAGTTTCAAGCAATGATTTTATTTTATCTAAAACCCTATTCTTCGTTAAAATAACCTCCGCGTTTTGCATCAATTCTATCTCAGCGGGCGAAAGATGTATTTTTGAAACTTCCATAATTAAAATTATCAAAGGCGCCGGTGCTGAAAAAATTGGACATATTAGTCATTAAAGCCTTTATAGGTCCTTTCATTGCCACTTTTTTTATTACTGTGTTGGTTTTGCTGATGCAATTCTTTTGGCTTTGGGTGGATGATTTTGTTGGCAAAGGCATCAGTACACGTGTTTTATTCGAATTCATTTGGTACCAAAGTGCAGTATTGGTTCCACTTGCTTTACCACTGGCAATTTTGCTGTCTTCTATCATGACCTTTGGCAATCTTGGCGAAAGCTATGAATTGGTGGCCATAAAATCTGCCGGCATTTCTTTACTACGGTTTATGCAACCATTACTGTTTGTTACACTTTTGATTTGCGGAGTTGCATTTGCATTTTCAAATAATATTATTCCTGTTGCTACGCTTAAATCAAGAACCTTGTTGTATGACATCGTAAGATCCAACCCTTCATTCGACCTTAAAGAAGGCGTTTTTTATGACCGTATTCCAAGTTTTGCTATTAAAATCGGCAAAAAGGAAAAGGATAGCATTATTAGGGACGTTATCATTTATGAACAAACTAATGCAACCCAGGATAACTTTATTATTGCATCCAATGGTGTTATGCGTGCAACCGAAAACAGGAGGTTTATAGAATTTATTTTATTTAATGGATGGCGTTATGAAGAAAGAGGAAGCCCGTCAAATACAGAATACATTCGACTTGGTTTTAAGGAATACAAACGCATGTTTGATATCAGTTCTTTGGGTTTGCAGCAACGTACAGCGGATAGTGTGAATAAGAACAATGCACGTATGCTTAGCTTGCGCCAACTTTCTGTAGCGATCGACTCGATGAAAAAACAAAAACAAAGTTTAGGCACCAGGGTAAAGAATGAGGTATTCAGCCAATTTAGTTTCACAAAATTTATAGATAGCACATGGAAACAGAAAGCTCCCGCACATGTGAAAGCAAAAAATTTCACTGAATTGATTCCAGATACAATCCGTTCGACTTTAAAAGAAAGAGCCCTTGGTAAACTCACAAACGCTTTGGTAAATATTCAGATCGTGATAGACCAGGATGTGCCTCAAAAAAAATCGCTTTGGAGTTATGAAGTGGAGTGGCATAAAAAGTTGATGCTTTCATTTTCCTGTCTTGTTTTATTCTTAATCGGTGCGCCATTAGGGTCAATTATTCGCAAAGGCGGATTAGGGAGCCCATTGATATTTGCCATTGTTTTCTTTATGTTGTTTTATTTCAGCAGCACCAGCGGTGAAAAGGCCGCAAGGGAAGGTTCTTTATCACCTTTTGTTGGCATGTGGCTATCTACATTCATTTTACTGCCTATTGGTTTATTTCTTACCTACAAAGGCATGAGGGATTCTCAATTGTTCAACAAAGAATTTTATTTCCGCTTTGCAAGAAAGGTGAAGGCATTTTTGGGAAGAGCCAGACGTTAAGTATTCAGTAAATTTGAAAGAAAAAGCTATGGCACCCTTAAGCTCACGAAGAGATTTTATAATTAATAGTGGTAAAGCAGGATTAGGAATTTATGCGGGTTCCACTCTTTTATCTTCCTGTTCTTCAACAAAAAAATTGGTGACCGGTTTGAGTAACACGGGGTTTCAGCAAACGCCATTGCCTTATTCTTATAACGCATTGAATGATGCCATAGACGGCACAACTATGGAAATTCATTATAGCAAACATGCAGCAAGTTATGCTACCAATCTCCAAAACGCCGCAAAGAACGAAAACGTTGATATGAACAAACCGCTTGAGGATGTATTGGGCAAGATTTCTAAATACTCAACAACAATGAGAAATAATGGAGGCGGACATTATAATCATGAATTGTTTTGGAAATCTATGTCGCCGAAGTCCGACCAAAAACCAACAGGCAAGTTAGCTACTGCCATTGATTCAGGTTTCGGATCCTTTGATGCGTTTAAAACACAATTTTCAGACGCTGGGAAAAACCGTTTTGGCAGTGGTTGGGCATGGCTGTTTGTTGATGCAGACAAAAAATTGCGAATAGGATCCACGCCTAACCAGGACAACCCATTGATGGATGTTGCAGAGATCAAGGGATTTCCTTTATTAGGATTGGACGTTTGGGAACATGCTTATTACCTGCGCTATCAAAACAAAAGACCCGACTATATTGCCAATTGGTGGAAAGTGGTGAACTGGGATTTTATAGGAACACGTTATCAATCTGTAATATGATTTTGAATTATCGCATTTCTGATCTTTAATAGGTTAATGATCGGGGTCGGGGCATATCAATTCTGCATAGGCAAATCACCTTTCTTATCTTGCCACAAATTTTATAAGTGAATTCCGCTGTGTCAACACAAAGCAAGAGCAATGTGAAGCTCCAAAGATGGATTGCTATTGCTTCTGCAACTTTGTTGATTGCGAAATTCACAGCCTACTACCTTACCCGGTCGGTTTCTATTCTTACTGATGCCCTTGAAAGTATTGTAAATGTGGTTGCCGGATTTATCGGTTTGTATAGTTTATATGTTGCTGCCAAACCAAAAGATATGGACCACCCCTACGGACATGGAAAAGCAGAATTTATTTCCGCAGCAGTCGAAGGTACACTGGTCTTATCTGCCGGATTGCTCATTATCTATAATGGAATCAAGAATCTCATTTATCCGGTTGAGATTCACAAACTTGATTTGGGAATTTATTTAGTTGCAAGTACGGCTGTAATCAATTGGATATTAGGTGCTGTTGCATTGAGACAAGGCAAAAGGAACAATTCATTGGCATTACAGGCGAGTGGGAAGCACCTTCAAACCGACACTTATTCAACCGTTGCAATTATTGCCGGGTTGATTCTGATTTCAGTTACAAATAAAATATGGATCGACGGAGTGGTTGCCATTGGTTTTGCATTATTCATTATCTACGCTGGTTATAAAATTGTAAGAAGTTCGCTGGCAGGTATCATGGATGAAGCAGATATGGAGTTGTTGGCAAAGATGGTGGATGTTACAGAAAAAAACAGGAATGAAAATTGGGTAGATATCCATAACCTGAGGGTAATTAAATACGGGAATGTGTTACACCTGGATTGTCATTTGACAGTGCCATGGTATTTGAATATTCACCAGGCACATGTTGAAATAGATGAATTGTCGAAACTCATTCGAAACAATTTCGGGGAAACACTGGAGTTGTTTGTGCACAGTGACGGTTGCCTTTATTTTCAATGTCATATTTGTATAAAACATGATTGCCCGGTCCGGCAGCACAGTTTCAAAAAAAGAATTGACTGGACATTAGAAAATGCACTGCAAAATGAGAAGCATAGTTTGAAGGACCTGGAGGTAGAGATTTAATTCCAACTGGAACCATTCCATGAAACTATTTTTTAAAAGTATAATATGGTTGCAGTCAATTCCGCCATGATGATAGAAGTTACAAACAATGAGGTTCCGGATAGCTATCACCAGCATCGAAGCAAAAGTTAAATAGTAGCAATGCCCATTGGTTAATTATAATCATCTTCTGATTAATAGTTTTCCAAAATTTATATTTGCCCCTTGCATTTGAATTAAACTGATGAAAACAACAACAATTTGGAAATCGGGTCATGCGTTCGACTCGTTTCAGCACAACGCTAAGATTGAAATTGATTCAAAAGGTGGTTTTAGTCCAAAGGCTTTACTATTAAGCGGACTGGCAGGATGTACGGGTATTGATGTGATAGACGTATTGGAAAAAATGAGAGTACCATTTGCCAATTTAAAGATGGAAGTGGAAACAGAACAAACTACAGACCATCCACGCGTATTTAAGGATATTCATATTACATACATTATTACAACAGGCGAGGAAAACCGGGATAAAGTAAAGAAAGCGATTGAGCTTTCGCTGGAAAAATATTGTGGAGTATCAGCAATGTTGAAAAAAAACTCAAAAATCGGATATACCATCACCATTCAATCCGAATCGGAATAACATGCTTTCCAACAAAGCACAATATGCGTTCAGGGCGTTAACATATTTAGTTGATAAATATGACCAGGGACCTGTGCTCATTTCGGATATAGCCAGGAAGAAGAAAATTCCATTGAAGTTTTTGGAAAACATCCTTTTGGAACTAAAAAAAGCTGGAATACTCGAAAGCAAAAAGGGTAAGGGGGGCGGTTACTACATAAAACAAGACCCAGCTAAAACAAGTATTGCTTCGGTTGTAAGGATTGTGAACGGCCCTATAGCCATGCTACCATGTGTAAGCTTATATTTTTATCAACGTTGCAAAAATTGTGATGAAAAAAATTGCGGCATTCACGATGTTATGGAAGGCGTGAGAGATGCCACCTTAAATATTCTTGAAAACCGTACTTTAAAAGATCTTGCCTCCGGCAAAGAAACGTTATAAATGAAAAATATGATACTCTACTGATTTGGTAGGATATTATCTTTGCCCTAATTTCACTTAATTATTCATTATTAAACTTCGCGTTATGGCTTTACGACTTGGTGATGTGGCGCCAAACTTTACAGCGCAAACCACAGAAGGAGAAATTGATTTTTATGAATATCTCGGCAATAGCTGGGGTGTCTTGTTTTCCCACCCTGCTGATTATACTCCTGTGTGTACTACAGAATTGGGAAGAACCGCTTTGTTGAGAGAAGAATTTGCCAAACGTAATGTAAAAGTTCTGGCTGTAAGCGTAGATCCTTTAGAAAAACACTTTGGCTGGAGAAATGATATCAACGAAACACAAAATTGCAATGTTGAATTCCCGATCATTGCTGATGAAAACAGGGAAGTAGCTACGTTGTATGATATGATTCATCCAAATGCTTCAGCAACTGCTACTGTCCGTTCTTTATTTGTAATTGGCCCGGACAAGACTGTGAAATTGATGATTACCTATCCTGCATCTACCGGAAGAAACTTTTTTGAAGTACTTCGTGTTATTGATTCACTTCAATTGACTTCTAAACACAGTTTAGCTACACCTGCTGATTGGAAACAAGGCGAAGATGCAATTGTAGTTCCGGCAGTGACCACAGAAGATGCGATAAAAAAATTCCCGAAAGGTGTAAGGGTAGTAAAACCTTACTTGCGTTATACTCCTGTTCCTGACGAAAAATAACCAGGAAATTTTTATTATTGATGCTATGTGAATAGAGAGCTTCTCTAATGAGGAAGTGTATGTTCAAAATAAAAAGATGAACCAGTTAGAGCAATTGCAGGACTTTTTTGAAAAACTCTCCATTGAAGAGGCATTGAGGAAAACGACTCAGCTGTTTCCAGGTGGTGTTAAGTTTTCCACCTCTCTTGGCCAGGAAGACCAGGTTCTGACTGATATCATAGCAAGACATAAAATTCCGGTCAATATTTTCACCATCGATACTGGTAGGCTTTTCAATGAAACCTATGAAACATTAGAGAAAACAAGAGCGAGATATAAAATCAATATTGATGTTTATTTTCCGCAGTCAGACGCCGTTCAAAAAATGGTGAATGAACACGGCGTTAATTTGTTTTACGATTCGGTTGACAACCGTCAAACCTGTTGTAATATTAGAAAAGTGGAACCTTTGAACAGGGCGTTAAAAGACGCAACAGTATGGATAACAGGTTTACGGGCTTCGCAAACGCAACATCGTAAGCAAGTTCCTATTGTTGAATGGCTAGAAGACAAAAAAATTTATAAGATCAATCCATTGTTGCATTGGTCGTTTGAAGATATTTTAAACTTTATCAAAGTTTTTTCAGTGCCTTACAACTTGCTTCATGATAAAGGCTTTGTAAGCATTGGATGTGCCCCGTGCACAAGGGCTATTGAAGAAGGCGAAGACCCACGGGCCGGGAGATGGTGGTGGGAAATTTCACAAAAGGAGTGCGGATTGCATTTAGTAAAATGAATACAATGAGTAAAACTGTTTTTCCAAGAGCGTTAGAAGATGAGGCGATCTATATAATGAGAGAGGTAGCAGCCCAGTTTGAAAAGCCTGCTATACTTTTTTCGGGTGGAAAGGATTCGATAACACTGGTGCATTTGGCAAGAAAAGCATTTTTTCCGGCAAAGGCTCCGTTTCCAATGTTGCATATTGATACAGGGCACAATTTTGAAGAAACGATCGTTTTCAGGGATTGCCTGGCTGAACAAACCGGAATACGATTACTCGTTCGTTATGTACAAACTTCAATTGACCAGGGAAAAGTAAAGGAGGAAACAGGAAAATATGCAAGCCGGAATGTGTTACAAACGGTAACACTTCTCGATGCAATTGAGGAGCTGAAGCTTGATGCTTGTATTGGCGGGGCACGGCGCGATGAAGAAAAAGCCAGAGCAAAAGAGAGGATATTTTCCGTTCGTGATGATTTTGGCCAATGGGATGCAAAAAAACAAAGGCCGGAATTGTTTGATATGCTCAACGGGAAAATAAATGTTGGTGAAAATGTGCGTGTGTTCCCTATTTCCAATTGGACAGAATTAGACGTTTGGAATTACATCAAAGAAGAAAATCTGGATCTGCCATCTATTTATTTTTCACACAAGCGCCAGATCATTGAACGAGATGGACTGTATTGGCCGGCATCTTCTTTTTTAAATACAGGAGAGGATGAAATTCCTTTTGAAGCAACGGTACGTTTCAGAACCGTTGGAGATATGACTTGTACAGCAGCGGTTCTTTCAGATGCAGCAGATATCGACACCATCATCGAGGAAATAAAAGAAGCTACCATTTCCGAACGCGGTGCTCGTATCGATGACAAACGTTCTGAAGCCGCTATGGAAAAAAGAAAAAATGTAGGTTATTTCTAACCTTTTTTTTGAACTAATATCCTACTAAAAAAGTAGACTAATAAACCAATGATTGTTTGCTGATAAAACAAATCGACATTATGAGAAAGGCATTACAACAAAAATGGAATTCAAAAACTTCGAAACAAATAAGCACCTTATTGAGCTTATTTTCATTTCTGATTTTTACGCAGACAACACACGCCCAGGAAATTATCCAAATTTCAGGAGTCGTAACCAGTCAGGACAAGCATGAGCCTTTGCCCGGAGTTGCCATTAGTATCAAGGGCACCGTTACCGGTACTACCACAACCAATGATGGTTACTTTACTTTAAGAACAAAACAAAAACTTCCTTTCACTTTGTTATTTACTTCAGTGGGTTTTGCACCGCATGAAGTAGAAGTAAATGTGCTTGGCTCGCAACTGCAGGTGGCATTGGCAACACAAACTGTTTTAGGAAACGAGGTTGTAGTTACAGCTTCAAGGGTTCCTGAAAACATTTTGAAATCACCGGTGGCGATTGAAAAATTAGACATTCGTTCGATCAAGGAATCGCCTGCGCCAAGCTTTTATGACGCTCTTGAAAATGTAAAGGGTGTGCAAATGACCACTTCAAGTTTGACCTTTAAAGTTCCTAACACAAGAGGTTTTAATATTCCTAACAACTTTCGGTTTATGCAATTGGTGGATGGGGTGGATATGCAAGCTGCCACTCTTGGCGTTCCTCTGGGCAATGCCATTGGCCCGACCGAATTGGATATTCAAAGTGTGGAGATCACTCCTGGCGCTGCTTCAGCTTTGTATGGGATGAATGCGATTAACGGTATGGCAAATTTGATTACTAAAAATCCTTTCAATAACCAGGGCTTAAGTGTTTATCAAAAAATAGGAATCAATCATGTAGAAGGAATTGACCATGACCCATCCCTGCTAACAGAGACGGCTATTCGTTATGCAAAAGCATTCAAAAACAAATTTGCTTTTAAAGCAAACCTTGGTTACATGCAAGGAACTGACTGGATCTCAAATACCCGTTACGACCAAAATCCAAATAATTTAAAAAGCGCAAATCCAGCTTTCCCATCATTGAATGGAACAAACAATGTAGCTTTTGATGGTTGGAATAAATATGGTGACGATGCTCTTGCAGGCAGTAATGTGGTATCACTTGATGGATTAACCATTGACGGAAAGACCAATCAAACACTTCGTGTAGCACGTACAGGTTATTGGGAAAATGAGCTGGTTGATCCTAAGGTCGACAATTTAAAATTCGATGGTACACTGGCTTATCGTGTCAGTGAAAAACTGGAAGTTTCCTATACCTATCGGGTAGGAAAGATGGATGGAGTATTTCAAAGAGGCAATAAGATCAAGCTTGATAATGTCGTAGTGCAAAATCACCAGCTGGAGTTAAAGGGAAACAATTTTGTTGTAAGAAGTTATGTTTCCATTGAAAACACAGGTGATTCGTACAACGTAAAACCATTAGCTGATAATATGGATTTATATACGGGGGGCTCTAACAGTTCGTGGGGAACCAAATATAAAAATGCATTGAATGCATATGCTGCAGCTAATGGTGGCGTGTTGACTTCAGCTAATCTTGCAGCCGCAACAGCCTATGCCCGCCAGCAGGCGGATGCCAGTCGTGCGGAACCCGGTTCTGCCCGATTCGATTCTTTAAAAAATGTGATCAGGCAAATCAATAACTGGGATATTAAATCAAGTACAATTCCGGACGCGCCTGCAACTGGTGGAGCTGCACTTGTTCAAAAAAGTCGCTTGTATCACACAGAAGCGCAATGGGATCTTTCTAAAAAAATTAAAGTATTTGATCTTTTAATTGGCGGTGATGCCAGAGTTTATGAAGTGATTCCTGATGGAAATAATTTTGTTGACTTCAGCCGTTCAATTGCGGAAAGAAACAAACCACTAAAGGATGGAAGTTTTGGTGATAATGTTTATTATAAAAAAATAGGGGCATTCTCTCAAATAACAAAAACTGTGTTTGACGACAAATTGAAATTGTTTGGTTCATTACGTTGGGATTACAATCCTGAATTTGATCCAAAGTTTACTCCTCGCCTGGCTGCCGTATATACGCTGAAAAAATCTCACAACTTCCGTTTTACGTATCAACAAGGTTATCGCTTTCCTGCATTGTTTGAAGCGCTATCGTATGTAAATAACGGCAGGGTTAAACGGGTTGGTAGTTTGTCTTATATCAATGAGGGCTTGGGATATCTTGACAATAGTTATACCCAGTCTTCCGTCATTAATTTCAATGCAGCCGTGAGTGCTGCGGGAAATTCTGATTCGGCTGCATTGGCGAAGAAAAATTTGTTGGTCTGGGCTAATCTCCCCAAAGCCCGTCCGGAAAAAATCACTTCTTTTGAAGCAGGGTATAAAACTGTCTTAGCCAAAAATAGATTGGTAATTGATATTGATGCCTACAGCAATTCTTATGACGGTTTTCTTGGACAGGTACAGGTGTATGTTCCAACTGGGCAAACTGTTGGGTCCAATGCGGCTGTACTTGCCATGTTAGATAGAAACCGAGATCCTCAGCCGGCAAAACCATCTACGCCAACAACACCGGCTACTGCTGCTAGCAATGGGCAAGATCGTTACAGGGTATACACTAATGCAAAAAATGTTTACCGGAATTATGGTTCTGCCCTGGGGGTCACGTACAATTTTTTTAAGAAATATATTTTGTCCGGGAATTTGAACTTCAATAAGATGAAAACCAACAAAACCAATGACATCTTTGTTACTGGTTTCAATACGCCTGAATGGACAACCAATCTATCGTTTGGTAACCGGGAAATTGTGAAGAACATTGGTTTCAATGTTGTGTGGAGATGGCAGGAATCTTTCTTATGGGAAAGTCCGCTGGTAACAGGTGCCATTCCGTCTTACAGTACAATTGATGCACAGGTAACATTCC
>Ga0182009_10000359_pt1 | contig 9943 bp, 6 predicted proteins | sample Sormic07211187_1_FD_161052 | JGI IMG/M metagenome (GOLD analysis project Ga0182009, IMG submission 161052) | Bulk soil microbial communities from the field in Mead, Nebraska, USA - 072115-187_1 MetaG | ecosystem: Environmental > Terrestrial > Soil > Agricultural land > Bulk soil | place: USA... | reverse complement strand
TCGGCGGTCTTCCCACGCAGCATCAGTTTTGCGACCGGCTGGATGATGACCCTGGCGTACTTCATCGTATGTCCGTGGGAAGCGGTGGCCGTGGGCCGCATCGCGGCTTACATTTTTCCAGCTCTTGATTCCATGCCGATCTATGCAGTCGCCGGACACCCGGTATTTCTGCCCCGCCTGATCGTCGGCCTGGCCCTAACCGCGTTTCTCACTCACCTGAACTATAGTGGAGTTCGGCTGAGCGCGACTTTTCAGAACTGGACAAGCTTTGGCACGCTGGCGCTATTCGTGATTTTTGTGCTGCTGGGCGTGAGCCGGGGATCTACTCAGAATTTCGCGCCGCTGTTTACGCACACGCCACTGATCTCGATTCTGCTGGTGATCCAGATCGTTCCCTATTTCATGACCGGATTTGAGTCGGTGGGCAAGGCGGCGGAGGAGTCCAACCCGGAATTCCGCGCCGGAACTTTTTTGACCGCGATCTGGATGGCGATCCTGATTGGCATTCTGTTTTACGCCAGCATCGTGGCAGCGGTCGCGTTCGTAGCTCCATGGCCCAGTTTGACCAGCACCCGCTTTATGACCGCAGTTGCATTCCAGCAGGCGCTGGGGTCGCGGTGGATTGTAAACATCATCCTGGCGGCAGCCCTGCTGTCGCTGTTCAAGTGCTTCAATGGAAACTTCGTTGCCGCCAGCCGCCTATTCTTCGCCTTGGGACGCAGTGGAATGATCGCACCGCGGGTGGGCACGATTCATCCCCGGAATCAGACTCCGTCCACGGCAGTGCTGTGCGTGGGTGCAGCCACCGGCATTTGTATGCTCCTGGGCGACGCCATCCTGGTCCCGATTACCGAGGTTGGTTCGGTGGCGTGCGCGATCGGGTGGGCCGCGACCTGCGCGGCCTTTCTCGCAATGGCGTTCGGCGCCAAGACCCGTGATGGTCTCGCAGGCAAAGCAATCGCAACTCTGGGCCTTGTCGTTGCTATTGGGCTGGTACTGATGAAAGTGGTTCCGATTGTCCCAGGCCATTTCACAATTTCTGAGTGGATCGCTCTGGCCATCTGGATATTGTTAGGCGCAGCTGCAGCACTCATGAAGTAGGACGGGAAAGGGATTTGGATGATTCAGACAACAAGCAAAGCGCGGTTGCTGGCCTGTATGGCAGTGCTGGTCGTGGGTTGGGTTCAGGCCCAGACGGAACCAGCGTTCGACCTGGTGATCACGAACGGGCACATCATGGATGGCACCGGCTCGCCCTGGTATTCCGGTGACATTGGCATTCGCGCCGGCAAAATTGCGGCGATTGGCAACCTCTCCCGGGCCCCGCGTGAGCGCACCATTGACGCAGGAGGAAAAGTGGTTGCGCCGGGCTTCATCGACATGCTCGGCCAATCCGAGATGACGATCCTTGTCGACCCGCGGCTTCCTTCGAAGATTTACCAGGGAATCACGTCGGAGATCACAGGAGAAGGGAACTCGATCGCTCCGCTGAATGAAGCAATCATCCAATCCGACCGCAAGAGCTACGAGTATTACCACGTCACGCCCGACTGGAAGACGTTCCGGCAATATTTTGCCCGGCTGGAAAAGCAGGGGATAAGCATCAATCTCGCCAGCTATGTGGGCGCAACGCAAATCCGGCGCGTGGTGCTCGGCGATGAAGACAGGCAGCCCAGTCCAGAACAACTGGAGCAGATGAAGGCTTTGGTGCGCGAAGCCATGAAGGATGGCGCGGTGGGAGTCTCTACCTCGCTGGAGTATGCGCCCGCGCCTTACGCGAAGACCGATGAACTCATAGCTCTGGCCGGGGAAGCCGGAAAGTTTGGCGGCATTTATGCAACGCACATGCGCAACGAAAGCGACTCCGTGCTGGAGTCGATTGATGAAGCGCTGCGCATCGGGCGTGAAGGCCATATTCCGGTGGAGATCTGGCACATCAAAGTTGCCGGAAAGAATAACTGGGGACGCATGCCGGAGGTCGTGGCCAAGATTAAGGCGGCCCGGGCTGCGGGAGCGGATGTTTCTGCCGATACCTACGCCTACACCGCCTGGTACAACGATTTCTCGGCGTTCATTCCGCCTTGGGCCCACGACGGCGGAACCCAGAAACTGGTGGACCGTTTGAAAGATCCCGTCACGCGAGCGCGCGTGCGCAAAGACATGCTGACGCCATCACGCGACTGGGACAATGAATGGCAGGAGATTCCTGGGCCGGAAGCCATCATGATCGGAGCGGTGCAGAATCCCGCTCTGCTTTCCATGCAGGGCAAGCGTCTCTCCGAAGTCGCCAAGCTGTGGAACAAAGATCCGATCGACGCGCTCTTCGACTTCCTGATTCAAGATCCGAACACGGGTGTCGCAGTGTTCGGCATGTCTCAGCCGGATGTGACCCTGGCACTCCAACAACCCTGGGTTTCGGTCGACAACGACTCCGAGGGAACTTCTCCTGAGGGCCTTTTGGGCCAAGCTCATCCTCATCCCCGGGCATACGGAACGTTCCCGCGAATTCTCAGTAAGTATGTTCGCGAAGACAAAGCTTTGAGCCTGGAGGACGCGATCCGGAAATTTACCGCGCTGCCGGCGCAACGTATGCGGCTAACCGATCGCGGCGTTCTGAAAACTGGAATGTGGGCGGATGTGGTGGTATTCGATCCTGCTACCGTGCGCGATCGCGCTACTTTTGATAATCCCAACCAGCTTTCTGAAGGAATGGAATACGTGCTGGTGAACGGAGTTCCTGTGATCGATCAGGGAAAGATGACGCGGGCGCTTCCGGGGAAAGTGCTGCGAGGCCCGGGGTACGTGCCTTAAGGTGCGATCATCGTTGCAGCACACCCTAGCGCTTTAGCTGTGCCTGCTCAGTGCGGCTCAAGGGGACAACGCGCGGTGCTTCCAGCGTCCCGCCGATGCTGTATCCCGGCTCCGTGGGGCCATTCGAAACCCGCGTAAGCTTCAGGTCCACCTCGCGCTTGAGCGAGGCGGTGCCGGTCAACTCGTAGGTTCCGTCTGGCGAGATCAGGTGGGTATCGGTGATTTCAATTTGACCATCGTGCAGCCGGGCTTGGCCTTTGACGTGGCTCGCCCGGAGCGCTCCGGATCCATCGCCGATCATGACGTGTGGGAAGAGTGCATCGGTAACATCGACGTGCAGCTTTCCCTCAGCCGAGCGCCAAAAATCCGTGGGGCACGGGCCCTTGAGTTCATAACTCGCATTGGCTGTGCCCGTGACCCAACCATCGTTCATGGCGTTGGCAATCGCCGCCAATGAGATGTCGGCCAGTTCTCCCGCTCCTGCGCAGACGGCTGGAGTCTTTGAAAAGTTCACGTTCCAGTCGCCGTGATATTTTCCCTCGAGTACGTCGGCAGTGATTCCCGCGAGCCGCAGTTTGCCATCCTGCACGTTGAGGTTGGCAGAAACGTGCGTGGTCTCGATTCCGTGAATCTGAAAACGCCCCGCGGTAACTCGGCCGCTCGCGTGCAAAGTGGTCCACCATGCAGGATGTGTTTCACCGCTCATTGTCAGAACCCGGTACCAAGGACGCTTTCTGGAATTCGGATTCAGCCATTGCTGGACATCGCTCAGCGCGGTTTTATTCGTGTTCAGAGCGAAGTGTATCGGACATGCGTCCGGAGTTCCACATCCGCGTGGCAGATCCACGGACCCAGTCCATGCCGTGCCGGCCGCATTGGCGTTCAGGTGCACCACGTGAACGGCGTCGGGCAAAAATTGGATGTCCGCGGAAACGATCTCGCTGCGGACTCCGGCACTCCGCTCCGGCACATGGACGTTGTGCAACTTTGCTGTTCCGGTAAATTGGGGCGAGGCCAAGCCATTGCCGGGCACCACCCAGCTACCCGCCAAAAGAAGGTCGAGTTGGGCTGAACCGTTGATATTGGAAGCGATGGCCGGGAGCCCGGCCATGCGCGCGGCCCGCAGAGCCTTCACGATCTCGGTCTCCCCGGTGATGGAGAAGCTGTAGCCGGTGCGGTCCACGAACCCGCGGATCGTTGCGCTGCCGGGATGCGCGCCACCAATCGCAAAGGGCCCAATGTCAAGCAGTGGGCCACTGGAAGCTGGAGCACCAACTCGCCGGCTGCCTTTCGCCGCTAGTTTGGGAGGAGAGGCAACAGCAAAGGGCAGAGTCTCCGGCCCGAACTCGCCATTATTAGACGCGGAACTCAGATGAAAGTCGGCGATCTGACCGGTGCCTTTCAACGTCGGGGCGGATTGCCCATCACTGGCCAGCGAGACCTTCCCGTCCGCAGTCCCTTCGCCTGCGAGGTCCTCAGGAAGGTTCTTCTTGATTCGTTGCGCCAGGTTTACGAGTGCGGCCGCGGGTACGTTTTCGGCCGATGCGGCGAGAGAATATTGGTGAGTCCCCGGAAAACCGGCGTCCCCCGTTAAAGTGAGCAGCCCGTCGCCGATCGGAGCGCTGCACATCAGCTGTTGAAAGTCATGGGTATCAGTGCTGTAGTCGGCATCGCACCGTGCTGCCATGCGCAACGCTTTACCGCTGGTAATGTCGTAGCGGCGAAAATCGTCCATCGAAGAAGTGGCGGCGAGGTGCAGCCTGGCAGGAGTGCCTGTCAGTACGAGATCGAGAAGGATTTCTCCCCGCCAGCCTTGATCGTTGCCGCTGACCAATTTTGTTATCTGGCCCAGTTGCGCGCGGCTCCACTCGAGGTTGACCTGGAGTGGCATGTCTCGCAATGCATCCGCCCGTTGCCACGTGCCGGTGAGTTGCAGCAGCCCGGTATCGTTCAAGTTCATGTCAGTGCGAAAAGGCTGCGCTTTGAGGCGGACGCCCCAGGAATTCTCCGATTCCTGCCACAAGGAGAAGTCCGCATTGGTCAGTGCGTAAGGCTTCTTCTCCGGGCCCTGCTTGAAGTTTATGCGTCCCGAGGTGCCCTCGATGTAAGGGAAGGCCGGCCGCGCGCCCACTTTCGAACGGCCCGTGGGCGCGAGCGGGATTCGCGCAGAGCGTTCTAGTAGCGTCTCCAGATTCCAGTGCCCGCCTTCGCCATGTACCAAGTTGAGACTGGGCTCAGTCAAATCGAGCCGCGCGATCTCCATGCGCCCGCGCAACAGCGAGGTTAAGCGCAGGGCGGCCGTGACCTCGTTGGCGCGGACGATAGGTTCGGCTCCGAACGCGGGATCGTCGTACACCACGAGATTTTCCAGGTCGAAACCAGGGCGCGGTAAAAGGCGGAGGTGCACCGAGCCAATATCCACCGAGCGGCCCAAGGCGGCGCTGATGGAACGAATGATGCGAGATTTCAGCCGCGAGGCCCCGGGTCGAATAACGAAAAGGGCTAGCAGAATGGCTGCCAGGACTGCGATGCGCCGCTTAGAGAAGAACGACTTCACTCTGCCCTCACCGAAAGTCCGAGGGTCTTCATCGCACAAACTGGAGAGTTCGCTTCCAGCGTGTTTTATCGAAGAAGTGCAACACGACCTGTCCTACGATGAATTCCACGCGATCGGCAAAGGTCGTCTTGCGATATTGATCGTCGGGCGTATCAAACGACCAATAAATAAACATCGGCCGCCCAATGACGTTTTGCTTGGGGATGAAGCCCCAGTAGCGGCTGTCAAGGCTCACGCCCCGGTGGTCGCCCATGGCGAAGTAGTGATCCGGAGGAACGACAATGTCATCTCCATGGATGTACGACGGCAGATCGACGGCCCAGTTCGACCAAACGTTCGGGTCATCACCGGGAGGAACGGACGGAAAATTATTGCGATAAGGGTCGAGTGTGTCCCGGTCGTGCAGAACATAGGGCTCATCTAGAGCTTGATCATTGCGATATACAACTCCATTTCGCAAATGAATGTGGTCCCCGGGGATACCGATGATGCGCTTCACGACATAGAGACCCGGTGTTTCCGGCGACAGGAACACGACAATATCGCGAAAGTGGACGTCGCGGTAGGGAAGCAGAGGTCCGATCCAGTTGCTCTTGGGAGCAAACTGAATGCGATTGACGAAGACATGGTCGCCGATGAGCAGCGTGTTCTCCATCGAGCTGGAGGGAATTTCGAAGGCCTGTACCACGAATGTGATGATGAACAGGCCTGTGACCAGGACGGCACAGAGCGAGGCCAGAAACTCGACGGTGGTCTCCTTCGGCCTTTCTTCGGCTGATTTCTTTTCTAAGCTGCCGTCTCTCTTCGCCACCTGGGTGCTTTCGACTGTTTTGATTGCTCGGGCCACGTCATTCAGTGTACCAGTCGGAGGGTCCGGTTCCAGCGGGTGTTCTGGAACAGATGAGTCAAGGCATAGGCAAAACGGTACGCCTTGCCGGAGGGAACATCCTGATCGAGGGTTTTTATCGACCAGTAAATCAGCAGCGGCCGGCCAATGATATTTTCGCGGGGTACAAATCCCCAGTACCGGCTGTCCTGGCTGTCATCCCGATTGTCGCCCATGACGAAATAGTGGCCCTGGGGGATGATCAGTTCTCCATCTTCGACCAGTTTGCGCATTTCCAGCCACCACTTTCCCTCCATGCCATAGATAATTGGCATATCGGTGCGCGGGAAATTGTCGCGAAACAGATTGCTGGGCGGCTCGAGAAAGCGCACATAAGGTTCAGTCAGAGGTTTTCCATTGATGTAGACAGTCTTGTTGACCATGCGCAGGCGGTCGCCTGGGACGCCGATGACACGCTTGACGAAGTGCTGCTTGGGATCCACAGGATAATGAAACACAATCACGTCGCCGCGCGTGATTTTCCGGTACGGCATGATGTGATCTCCCATGCCACGCCCGCCGTAGCAAAGCTTATCCACCAAGAGGTAGTCGCCCACCAGTAAAGTGTTTTCCATTGATTCGGAGGGGATCTGGAAGGCCTGCACCACGAACGTGATGACAAAGATCGCAATCACGATGGTTCCAATGAGGGATTGCACGGAGCTGACGATATCGGCGGCAAAGCTGGGAGCGGGGTGCTGTTGAGGCGCACCCGTGGCCGGCGCCTCGGAGGCCGACTCCGGTGACGAGACACCGGGTTCCGCGGTGTCCACCGCAATGGCAGGAGGCTCGGGCTGGCCGGGTACGACGATTTCTGAGTTGGGAGAATCCATGAACTTTACTTATCTGATGTGTGAGGTGCGCGGGCCGCTGCTTTTCCTTCGCCCGCTTTCGGTCTTGAGGCCAGAAAGGTTAGCACCTGCCGTGCTGCATCCTGCTCCGCAGTCTTCTTAGTCGATCCTTTGGCCCGACCTACAAAATCTCCATCTTTGTCTCTGGCGTGCAGACGAGCTTCGACGGTGAATGTTTTGCTGTGCTCAGGGCCGGCCTCCTCCACCAGCACGTAGGCGGGCTGGGGAAGGCCGAGGCTCTGTACCGCCTCTTGCAGTGCAGACTTGAAATCGGTGAGGGGCAGCGTGCCGCCGCCCTGCTCCATGCGCTCCAACTCCGGCCCGATTACATTGCGCAAAACAAACTCGCGGGCTACCTCCAACCCGCCGTCGAGGTAGATCGCCGCCAGGATCGCTTCCAGGGCATCGACCAGCAGAGCGGTTTTGCCGCGTCCGCCGCTCTTTTCTTCTCCGCGGCCCAGCCGCAGATAGTGGCCCAACTCCAGTTGCTGTGCTACCTGGATGAGGTGCCTTTCGCTGACCAGATGGGCTCGCAATTTGGAAAGCTCCCCTTCACGAAACTGGGGAAAACGCTGAAACAGCTCCTCGCTTGTAACCAGCGCGAGCACGGCATCGCCCAAAAACTCGAGTTGCTCGTTGTCGCGAACTTTATATTTGCTCTCGCCCGCAGATTGCGCTTCTTGCTCCCGGGCCTGTGAGCTGTGCGTGACCGCTTGCTCAATCACGGCCCGGCGGCGGAAGTGGTAGCCCAATCCCTGTTCCAGAGCCGTTATTTCCCGTTCCTTCATAAAAGTGACGTTCATGTACGACAGCCGTCTGGACTGTCCTAGCGAGCGTAGCCCGCCTCTGAAGCGGAGAGTAGCTTTCTGCGGAGAACTATTTTGGCGGTGCTGCGCTTTGTCCCGGCGCCGATCCGCTGCTAAGCTTGGTCAACCTATCCTGCTCGGAGTGCGCCGCTTTGGCCGCGGGGGAATCTGGCTGGTTCTTAGTGAGGTCCACCGCTTGATTCGCGTACTTCAACGCGTCGGGATACTTGTTTTGCATGTCGAGAGCAATGGCCAGCCGCAGTACCGCTACTGGGTCTACCTGCTCGGGGAACGCTTCGACGGACTTTCGCAAATCAGTCTCCGCCTCCGCATAATTCTTGGCGTTAGAGGCGAGCGTGCCCAGGATCGCATACGCCTCGGAGCGGATGAAACGCTTGAACTGGTCGATCTTCTCGGGGGGGAAGCCGGCTGTGGGCACATCGCTGTCCACCGTCACCAGAGCGCGCTCGGCATCTTTCTTGGCCTCCGCTAATTTCTGATCGCGATCCAGGTCGGTATCCCGTGTCTTCTCCGCGAGGACTTGTGAAGCTGTAACCAGCGCTTCGGGATCATCCGGATCGATGGCCAGCGATTTCTGCGCCAAGTCCAGCATCTTGTCCGCGTTCGCCTGATACTTCTGCATGGCTGACTTGTAGAGCACCACGCGCAATTCGCTATCCGGAAACTTCGCCGAAAAATCTTCAGCCGCTTTTTCCGCTGCAGCGGGATCGGTCAGTTGGATCGCGGCTTTGTATGCTTCAAACTCCGGCTGAGTCTTGGCTGCCGGCGCTCGCTTGCCCTGCGCGGTGGTCGTTGACTGAGCGTTTGGCGCGGTTTGGGTTGCCGATTTGTCCTGCGCCCGGACGCCCACGCATATCCCCAGCACTGCGATCACGATCGCTGCTTGCTTCATAGCTCTCCTCGACAAACGTCATGAATTCCGGAAATTGCATTCTATCGCAGGCAAAGGCGGAGTCTGCAGCTTTGCTTCGGATTTCACAAGCTTACTGCGGTTTCACCGGAGGTTCGTACGCCTGTTGTAATCCTCGTTCGGCTGCCGCCTTAACTTCGGGCAAATCGGCGCCCACGGTCAGAGCGGCGCGATATTCGTTCAATGCCGCGTCGCGCTGCTCTTTCATATCCATGATTCTGCCCAAATATACGTGCGACCAAGCCAGAACTTTTGGGTCCCGGGTGGCTTGGATCGCCTTCTGGAAATTTTCCGCGGCACCGTCCCGATTCTTGTTTGCCACGGCCACCTGCGCCAAAATGAACAGCGCGCGTCCCTCGTCGCCGATCTTGCGATCCAGCGCCTGTTGTGCGAGTTCCTGCGCTCCCTTGGCATCGCCTGCGGCCAGTCGCTTCTCCGCGGTGACCAGCATTCGTCGGTCTTCCATCCGGGAAAGCTGAACCAGTTCTGGTTCCGAGCTACGCACAAATTGAACTTCGCTGGCCGCCTTCTCCTGCTGCTTGACGTCGATGGCGCCGAGAATGTCGCCGTACGCAGTTCGCAATCCCGCCGGGTCTTTCTCGAAACTCACTAACGCTGTATAGAAGTACTTGGTCAGGATGTATCCCTGCTTCATAGCGTCGTCGACGGCCTGTTGGCGCATGGGTTCGGCAGTTTGCTTGTTCCCCGTCATGCGAATCTCGATCCCCCGAACCAGGGATTCGGTGACCAGGAGCCCGATATCGGTCTTGAAGTTCTCATCCAGCGGTGCACGTTTGACTGATTGCAGCAGCGGATCGAGTCGTTTGACCGAGCTGAAATGTTTCTCGGCCATCGGGTCGAGCAGGTAGTGCAGATAGGTGTGTCGAATCTGTGGAAGCTTCAGGGGGTCCGGCACGCTGGGATCGGGAGAAGGAAAAACTACGACGTAATAGTCGTTGCCATAATTCCGCGCGTTTGTTTCACTCGGGTCGCCGAGGAAGTCGAGGTAGACGGTGAACGTCTTGCCCAGAAAGCCGCCGGATTGCAGCCGAAGGTAGATGTCCGTATCGAAGACCATCTTGGCCAGCGGTTCGTGGTACC
>Ga0182009_10000357_pt1 | contig 9953 bp, 8 predicted proteins | sample Sormic07211187_1_FD_161052 | JGI IMG/M metagenome (GOLD analysis project Ga0182009, IMG submission 161052) | Bulk soil microbial communities from the field in Mead, Nebraska, USA - 072115-187_1 MetaG | ecosystem: Environmental > Terrestrial > Soil > Agricultural land > Bulk soil | place: USA... | reverse complement strand
CTTCGGCTGATCTGTCGAATGCGCTCGGCTCGCCTTCGGCTGATCTGTCGAATGCGCTCGGCTCGCCTTCGGCTGATCTGTCGAATGCGCTCGGCTCGCCTTCGGCTGCACCTCGCCTAGCAACTGCGCCAGACAAGCGGGCTTCGGGCGGTCTTCCCTCGGCGGGCCTGGCGGCTCTCCACGACTGGGCTAGCAGCAAGGGGTTGCGGGCGCCGGGGAGGAAGACCTCGCGCGCCTCGTCGACCGTGGGCTCGACCGCCTCCATGCGCTCCGCGAGGGCGCCGCGGGCGAAGACGAGGTCGACGTCGCCGATGCCGGCCACCAGCGCGTCCAGCTCGGGCAGCGCCTCTCGCACCGCGTCGGTGAGGGCGGCGAGGATGCGGACGATCTCGATCTCCTCCTCGCGCACCGCCTGCACCAGCTCGTTGTTGCCCTCCACCATCGCCTCCGGCTCGACGAAGAGGGTCGCCCCGCTCTGGGAGCGGTCGTGGACGATGCCGCGCAGCCGGCTCTTGGCCTCGGCGCGGATCGGCAACACGTAGCGGCCGTGGCGGATCGTGACGTAGCGCTCCTGGAAGGTGGCCTCCGCGCCGGGTGCGCCGAAGTAGGCCTCGAGCCGCTTCACGAGCTCGCGCCGCAGGTCCCGGATGCGGCCGCGCCCGCGGCGCAGGGCGGGGGAGGCCTCGTCGCGCACCTGGCCGTCGGCGTCGATCGAGCGGGTGAGCAGCTCGGCGAGCTCCTTCTGCGCCGGGAACCCGGCCAGGGACTCCGCCAGCGCGGGCGCCACCGGGGCGATGGCGCGCCCGTAGGCGCGGAGGCGCCCCGCCGCCTCCAGCAGCGGGATCAGCGCGGCCAGGTCCGCGGCCTCCGCCACCGAGCCGGGGACGCGCGCGGCCTCCAGCGTGGGGCGCACGTCGATCACTCCGTCCCAGGGCGGCGCGCCGGTCTGGCCGAGGGCGGCGCGCGCCTGGCCGGTCTCGGCGAGCGCCGCGCGGATGCGGCCCAGGTCGGTCCGCGGCGCGGCCGCCCGCGCCCGCTCGCGCCCCATCGGGGTGCGGGCCTCGCGGGCCAGCAGGTCTAGCACCTCGGGCCACTCGAGCCCGCCGCTCCCGGTGGAGAGCCGGATCGCGTCCGTCGGCGTGCTCATGCCCGCGCCGCCGTCAGCGGCTCTCCACGAGCTTCATGGCCTGCTCCGCGGCTTCCTCGCACGCCCTCGCGATCGCCTCCGTCTCGTCCGGAGTGAAGGCGGAGAGCACGTGGTCGGCCACCCGCTCGCGGTCCTCGCCGGGGCGGCCGGGCCGGCCGACGCCGATCTTGACCCGCCGGAGGGCGTCGGTGCCGAAGGCCGCGATCAACGAGCGCACCCCGTTGTGGCCGCCCGCGCTGCCCTGCAGGCGCACGCGGACCTTGCCGAGGGGGAGATCGATGTCGTCGAAGACGATCACCAGGTCGGCGGGACCGAGGTGTAGCTTCCGGGCGAGGCGCGCCACCGGCGGCCCGGTCACGTTCATGAAGCTGCCCGGCTTGATGAGGTACAGCGTCTCGCCTTGCCAGCGCCCCGTCGCGACGGCGTGGCCGCCGTCCCGCTCGAAGCGCGCATGAATACGGTGGGCCAGCGCGTCCACCACACGCTGGCCCACGTTGTGTCTGGTGTTGCGATACTCCGGCCCCGGGTTCCCCAGTCCGACGACGGCCTGGGCCACCTACTTCTTCTTCTCGCCTCCGGCCTTGTCCGCCTCGCCCGCCTCTTCCTTCGGCTTGCGCTCGGTGAGCACCTCGGGCTCCGCCGCCGTGGCCTCGGTCGGCACCGCCGCCACCGCCGCGACTTCCTCCGCGGCCGGCGGGGCCACCGTCACCACCGCCTGATTGGGATCGTTCAGGACGCGCACGCCCTCGGGGACCTTGAGGTCCTTTACGGTGAACACGTCGTGGATGTTCAGGTTGGTGACGTCGGCCTCGAGGTACTCGGGGATGTTGCCGGGCAGGCAGGAGACCCGCACCTCGCGCAGGACCATCTCGAGGATGCCCGCCGAGTCTTTCACCCCGATCGACTCGCCCACGTGGTGGATGGCCACCGAGACCTGGATGGCCCGGTCCATCGCCACTTCCTGCAGGTCGACGTGGATCAGGTTCTCGGTGACCGGATCGAACTGGAGGTCGCGGATGATGGCCATCCGGGCGTCGGTGCCGCCGTCGAAGGCGATCCGGAAGAGCTGGGTGCTGCCCTCGTGGCCGTGGATGAGACGCAGGATGTCCTTGGGGGCCACCGCGATGTTCATCGGGGTGGCGCCGCCGTAGAGAATCGCCGGGACGCGGCCGTCGCGGCGCAGCCGCTTGGCCGGGCCCTTGCCGACGCCCTCGCGCTTCGTGATGGTCAGCTCACGCATGTCCATGACTCGTTGCTCCTTGGTGAATGGTCTCTACACGAAGAGGGTCGACACCGACTCCTCGTCGTGGATGCGACGGATCGCCTCCGCCAGCAGGGGGGCGACCGAGAGGACGCGGATCTTCGGCACCTGGTGCTCGGGGGTCAGCGCGATGGAGTTGGTGATGATGACCTCCTCGAGCGCCGACTCCTCGATGCGGGCGATCGCGGGGCCTGACAGCACGCCGTGCACCGCACACGCCACGATGCGGCGGGCTCCCTCGCGCTTGAGCGCGTCGACCGCCTGGACCAGGGTGCCCGCGGTGTCGATCATGTCGTCGATGATCACCGCGTCCCGGCCCTTGACGTCGCCGATCAGGTGCATGAAGACCGCGACGTTATTGCCGTCGCGCCGCTTGTCGATGATGGCCAGGCCCGCCTTGAGGCGCTTGGCCACCGCGCGGGCCCGCTCCACGCCGCCCGCGTCGGGGGAGACCAGCACCGGATCGTGCAGGTCCATCTTGACCAGGTGGTCGACGATGATCGGCGGCAGCGCGAACAGGTGGTCCACCGGGATGTTGAAGAAGCCCTGGATCTGGCCCGCGTGCAGGTCCACCGCGAGCAGCCGGTGCGCGCCCGCCGCGGTGAGCAGGTCGGCCACCAGCTTGGCCGTGATCGGAACCCGCGGCTGCACCTTGCGGTCCTGCCGGCCGTAGCCGTAGTAGGGGAGCACCGCGGTGATGCGACGCGCCGAGGCCCGCTTGAAGGCGTCGATCATCACCAGCAGCTCCATCAGGTGATCGTTCACCGGCGGGCAGGTGGGCTGGACCACGAACACGTCCTCGCCGCGGACGTTCTCGTTGATCTGCACGTAGATCTCGCCGTCCGAGAACCGCGAGACGTCCGCGTCACCCAGGGGGAGCTGGAGGGTCTTGGCGATCTCCTCGGCCAGGGGCCGGTTCGCGTTGCCCGAGAACAGCTTCAGCTCGTAGGCCATGGTGTCTCCCGTAAGGCCATTGCGGCTATCCGGTTTGCTCGTGCCACCCTTGCTTCCCTTTCACGCAGCGCCGCAGTTGCTTGGCGAGGTGCAGCCGAAGGCGAGCCGAGCGGATACCAAAGTGGCTGGGGCGGGAGGAATCGAACCTCCATTGCGGGGTCCAAAGCCCCGAGTCCTACCACTGAACGACGCCCCAGTGCCGTCATCGGCTCACCCGGATCGCCGGTCCCGAATTGGTCCTGACCGCCCAGCACGCCCAGCCGGCCCGGCTGATCCGCGAGCGGATCTGACGCGCGTGGTCGAGGGACCGCGCGAGCCCGAACACCGTCGGGCCGCTGCCCGACATGATCGCCCCGAGCGCTCCCGCTGCCAAGAGGGCCGCCTTCATGCGGCCGATGACCGGGAGCACCGGCTCGACCACCCGCTCCAGGTTGTTGGTCAGCGCGGCGGCCAGCACGCCCACGTTGCGGCGTCGCAGGGCCTCGATCACGCGCTCGGTGCCGGTCGGCTCCGCGTGCCAGCCCACCGGCACCCGGCCATACACCTCCTTGGTCGAGAGCGGCGTGCGCGGGTTCACCAGCACCAGGGCGTAGCCTCCGCCACCGGGCAGGGCCGCGAGCTGCTCGCCCCGTCCCCGGGCCACCGCCCGGCCGGTGCCCAGGAAGAAGGGCACGTCCATGCCGAGCTCGACCGCCAGCTCCTGCAGCCGGGGCCGGGGCCACCTGAGCCCCCAGAGCCGGTTGAGCCCGGTGAGCGCGGCCGCCGCGTCGCTCGAGCCGCCGCCCAGACCCGCCGCCACCGGGATGCGCTTGTGCAGCCGCAGCCGTGCTCCCCGATCGACGCCGGCGGCCTTCTGGAGCAGGCGCGCGGCCCGCATCACGAGATTGCCGTCATCGGTGGGCAGCTCCGGGTCATCGGTGTTCAGCGACAGGGTCTCGTCCGGGTCCACGGTCAGGCGATCGAAGAGGTCCACCGCTTGCAGCACCGTCGCGATCTCATGGTAGCCGTCGCCCCGCTTCCCCAGCACCTCGAGGGCCAAGTTCACTTTGGCCGAGGTGCGGAGGACAAGCCCCTGGCTACCCCGTAACCGCTTCGACAAGGCAGCACACGCTACCATGTGCCGCCGCTGAGTGTCAACGGAAGTCTTGAATTCTAACGTGTTCCGGTACAGTCAGCGTCAGCAGGGAGGGATCGAGGCCGGAGTTCATCTGGGGGTTGCGGTAGGCCACGCGCACCTGCAGCGCGCCGTCCGGCGTCTCCAGCTGGAGCCCGGCCGGCGGTCCGTCGGGTGCGGTCGGCGCGAACGTCACCCGCGCCGGGTTCTTGCCGGTCCACTCCACCTGTCGGGCCTGGCCGCTGTCGGGATCGAACCAGATGCGCTGCTCGCCGGTGGCGCCCGCGAGGCGGAGCGAGGGGCCGATCGAGTCGGCGGCCAGCAGCTCGACGGCGGCCGGGTCCGGCATCGGTCGCACCCGGCCCGCGAGCAGCGCCACCAGGTCCTCGCCCCCCAGGGCCAGACCCAGCCATCGGCGGTTGGCCTCGGGTGAGGCGGGGGCGATGTAGGCCCGGTTGTCGAGCACTTCCCAGAGCGTGACGCTCTTCGGGTCGCCGGCCACGATCAGCACCGGGGTGCCGAACGGGGACAGCGCCTCGAAGCGGAGGGACGCGGGGTCGCCCAGGAGCAGCAGCACGCCGGAGAGCCGCTGACTCCGGTTGCTGCGGCGGATCGTGATGTCGGTCAGCGAGCGAAGGTCCTGCAGCGACCGCCGGTGCTGCTCGATGCGCGCCAGCGCGGCGCGCGCCTCCTCGGAGACCGGCATGGGCGCCGGGGGCGGAGCCGCGGTGGCGCAGCCCCCCACGACGCCGGCCAGGATCAGCGCCGCGAGGCGGCTACTTCTGCTGGGCCTTGGGCGCACCCTTGGCCCGGGTCTGGTTCTCCCGCGTCTCCTTGATCTTGGTGCGGACCTGGCCGGCGGTGGGGCCGTCGGGATCCGTCTTGAGCGACTTCTCCCACGCCTCGATCGCCTCGTTGGTCAGGTTGTTCTTGAGGTAGGCGTCGCCCAGGTGCTCGTAGAGGACGGGATCTTCCTTGGCGAGGCTCACCGCGCGCTTCAGCTCGCGCAGGGCCTCGGGATAGCGGCCCTGCTGGTAGTACGCCCAGCCCAGGCTGTCGATGAAGTAGCCGTTCTCGGGCTCGAGCGCCAGGGCCTGCTGGATGAGCTGGATCGCCTCGCTGAGGTTCGTGCCCCGCTCGGCGTACATGTAGCCGATGTAGTTGTAGGACTCGGCGTGCTTGGAATCGAGGGCGAGCACGCGCCGGAACGACCGGATCGCGTCGTCGAAGCGCTGCTGCTTCTCCTCGACCACCCCGAGCTGGAAGTGGAGGTCCTTGTTCTTGTCGTCCACCGACAGCCCCTCGCGGAGCACGTTGGCGGCGCGGTCGTACTGGTTGGCGCGCTGGAGCGCGGTGCCGAGGTAGAGGAATAGCTCGGGCCGCTTCGGCTCGATGTTCACCGCTTCCTGCAGGGCCGCCACCGCCTGGTCGTACTTCTTGGCCCGGCCGTAGAGGAAGCCGAGCTGCACCCGCGCGTCGACCGAGCGGGGATCGGCCTGGAGGATCTTCTCCAGCTCGGCGCGCGCCTCGTCGTCCTTGCCCGCGTCCATGAGCGCGGTGGCCAGGTAGTAGCGCGTGCGCATGTTGCCGGGCTCCAGCGCCACCGCCTGGCGGAAGGCCGCCACCGCCCGGTCGTACTGCTTCTGCTCGTAGTGGACGGCGCCGAGCTTGAGCCACACCCGCGGGTCGCGCGGGAGGGACTCCACCAGCGTCTCCATCTCGCTCTGGGCCTCGCCGTAGCGGCCGAGCTTGACCAGCAGGTCGCCCAGGCGCTCCACGAAGGCCGCGTTCTCCGGGTTGGCCTTGAGCGCCTCCTTGTAGACCGCGACCGCCTCCTCCAGCTTGTTCTGCGCCTCGTAGACGAAGCCCAGGGCGGACCACGCCCCGTCGTGATCGGGATCGAGGTCCACCGCGCGCCGGAGGTTCTTGATCGCCTCGTCCCACTGCTCGTTCTCGATGCCGATGCGCCCGAGCAGGTAGTAGCCCTGCGAGAGGTTCGGTCGCGCGGCCACCAGCCGCCCCAGCACCGCCCGCGCCTTGTCGTAGTTCTTCTGCTCGAAGTGGAGCTGGGCCAGCGCGAGGTAGCCGTCCGGCGTCTTGGGGTCCAGCGCGACCGCCTTCTCCAGCGCGGCCTCCGCCTCCGGCAGCTTCTTCTGTCGCTTGTAGAGGTCGGCCAGCGTCATGTAGGCGCTCGCGTTGCCCGGCTCGAGCGCGATCGCCTTCTGGGCCGCGGTGAACGCGCCCGGGAGGTCGTTGAGGCGCACCAGCCACTGGGAGAGCTGGATCCAGAGGATCCCGCTGTCGGGATCGGTCTTGATCGCTTCCTTCAGCTGCGCGATGGCCTGGGGCAGGCGGCCGGCCCGCGCCTCCATCTGGGCGATCACGTAGTGGTCGTAGGCTTCGCCCTGGGCCCCGATGGGCCGGCGCGCGGCGGGGGTGACCGCGATGATCGCGGGAGGGGTCGACTCGGTCTCGCCGCCGCCGGCGGTGGCGCAGCCCGCGAAGGTGGCGGCCAGCGCGCCGCCGGTCAGGACGAGGATCGCGAGCGAGCGCGCCCGTCGCGCGACGAGGTCCTTGGAGACGAGGCGCCGCACCGTCGAGGCCAGCTCGCGGTCGGCGACGGGGGCCAGCGCGCTCTCCACGAGCGCGGTCTCGTCGGGGTCGAGGCGAAGGGAACCGGTGAATCGGGTCGCACGCCGGCGCGCCGACCGCTCCGCCGCGGGCGCCGGGCCGGCGAGGCTCAGGCGTAGCGCGGTGACAGAGGGGCCGAAGCGGGCACGGACCGCGTCGAGGACTTCCGCGGATCGCATGGAGAGCTCCTGGAGCCAGGGTGAATTGTCGACCGCGACCGTGAGCGTGCCCGCCTTCAGCTCGCCCGGTCGGGAGCGCCGCGCGAGCTCGGCGCCCACCGCGGCGCGCCAGCCCAGCCGGATGCGCTCGGCGAGCAGCCGCTCCTCGAGAGCGGGAAGGGCCGCGATCAGGACGTCGCTTACGCGAACGGGAGAGTGAGAGCGAGAAGCGCTCCGCATCGCGTACCCATGATACGCGACCGAGCATCTGGTGGCTACCTTCGACTCGTTGATTTCTGCGACGACGCGTGACGCGCGGAGGTCAAATTGACTCCAATGGGACGGGCATTTATAGTGTCGCTACCATGGCCAGACCCAAGCGCGGGGAGATTCTGTCCCTGACGATCGACGACCTGGCCTACGGCGGCGAGGGCGTCGGGCGCGCCGACGGTTACGTGGTGTTCGTGCCCGGCGGGCTGCCGGGCGATCGCCTCCAGGTCCGGCTCGTGCAGGCCCGCTCGCGCTTCGGGCGCGGCGCGATCGAGGCGGTGATCGAGCCCTCCCCCCAGCGGGTCGAGGCCCCGTGCCCCTACTTCGGGCGCTGCGGCGGCTGTCGCCTCCAGCACGTGGCCTACCCGGCCCAGCTCGCCTACAAGACCAAGCAGGTGGCGGACGCGCTGGAGCGGCTCGGCGGCCTCCGCGACGTGCCGCTCCGCCCCATCATCGGGGCGGAGGAGATCTTCGGCTACCGCAACAAGATGGAGTTCACGGTGGCGCGTCCCCGCCGAGGGGCGGGGACCGAGGCGGACAGCGCGCGCGGCGGTCTGGTGGTCGGGCTCCACGAGACCGAGCGCTACGACGCGGTGCTCGACATCGACCGCTGCCTGCTGCAGTCCGACCGCATGAACGCGCTGCTCGCGGAGGCCCGCGCGTTCTTCGTGGACCGCGGCCTCACCGTGTACGAGCAGGACACCGGCGAGGGCCTGCTCCGCTTCCTGATGCTGCGCGAGGGCCGGCACACCGGCGAGCTCATGACCAACGTGGTGACGTCCGCCCCCGCGGTGTCGGAGCTGGCGCCGCTGGTGGCGCGGCTGCAGGCCCGGGAGGCGGGCACCACCAGCGTGGTCCTGAACGTGAACCCCAAGAAGGCGAGCGTGGCGGTCGGAGTGGAGGAGCACCTGCTGGGCGGGCGCGACCACATCCGCGAGCGGGTCGGCGGTCTCACCTTCCGGGTCTCGGCCAACTCGTTCTTCCAGACCAACACCCGGCAAGCCGAGCGCCTCTTCGATCTGGTCGTCGAGTCCACCGGCCTCACCGGCACCGAGACCGTGATCGATCTCTACTCGGGCACCGGGGCCATCAGCCTGCTCCTGGCCCGCCGCGCCCGCTGGGTCTACGGGGTGGAGCTGGCCCAGGCCGCGGTCGACGACGCGGGGGCCAACGCGGCGGCCAACGGGATCACCAACTGCACGTTCCTGGCCGGCGAGGTGCGCTTCGTGCTGCCGTCGCTCATCGCCAAGGGCGTGACCGCCGAGGTGGTGGTGGCGGATCCGCCCCGCGCCGGCTTCCACCCCAAGGCCCTTCACGCCCTGATCACGCTGGGCGCCCGTCGCATCGTCTACGTGTCGTGCAACCCGACCACCCTGGCCCGCGACCTGGGCGAGCTGTCCCGCGGGGGCTACCGGGTGGAGTGGGTGCAGCCGGTCGACATGTTCCCGCACACTCCGCACATCGAGGCGGTGGCCCGGCTGGAGCGCGTCGCCTCGTGAAGTCGTACCTGCTGCGCCGGCTCTGGCAGTCGCTGCTGGTGATCTTCGGGGTCTCGGTGGTGGTGTTCCTGATCCTCCACCTCACCGGCGATCCCGCCGCGCTGATGCTGCCCCCCGACGCCACCGCCGAGGACATCGCCAAGTTCCGCCACGACATGGGCTTCGACGACCCGGTGGCGGTCCAGTACGTGCGCTTCCTCAAGGGGGCGGTCCGGGGCGACTTCGGGCAGTCGATCCGTCACGGCGAGCCGGCCATGGGCCTCGTGGTGGAGCGGCTGCCCGCCACCTTCGAGCTGGCGGGTGCGGGGCTCGTGATCGCGCTGGCCCTCGCGATTCCGGCCGGCATCGTGTCCGCGGTGCGGCGCAATACCTCGATCGACTACATCTCCACCGTGGTGGCGCTCCTGGGGCAGGCCATGCCCACCTTCTGGCTCGGGATCATGCTGATCCTGGTCTTCTCGGTGCGGCTCAACTGGCTGCCCTCCTCCGGCCGCGGCGACGTCGAGCACCTGATCCTGCCCGCCATCACCCTCGGCCTCTTCACCACCGCGCGCATCACCCGCCTCACCCGCTCCGGCATGCTGGAGGTGCTCGGCCAGGACTACATCCGCACCGCGCGCGCCAAGGGGATGGGGGAGCCGCCGGTGGTGTGGAAGCACGCGCTCAAGAACGCGGCGATCCCCATCGTCACCATCGTGGGCATCGAGCTCGGCACGCTCCTGGGCGGCTCGGTGATCACCGAGACCATCTTCGCGTGGCCGGGGGTGGGCCGGCTCTCGGTGCAGGCGATCTTCAACCGCGACTATCCGGTGGTCCAGTCGGCGGTGTTCCTGCTGGCGAGCACGTTCGTGATCGTGAACTTCCTGGTCGACGTGGTCTACACCTACCTCGACCCTCGCATCCGCTTCCGCTGATGGCC
>Ga0182009_10000354_pt1 | contig 9988 bp, 9 predicted proteins | sample Sormic07211187_1_FD_161052 | JGI IMG/M metagenome (GOLD analysis project Ga0182009, IMG submission 161052) | Bulk soil microbial communities from the field in Mead, Nebraska, USA - 072115-187_1 MetaG | ecosystem: Environmental > Terrestrial > Soil > Agricultural land > Bulk soil | place: USA... | reverse complement strand
CACTCGTTCCAGAAGAGGCAGCGCCCCAGATCCAGCGCGAGCCTCGGCGCTCCCCCGTTCCCCGCGGGCGGCTCGACGCGAATGGCCGACGTGGGGCAGCGTTCCGCGCAGGCGCGGCATCCCTCCTCGCATCGCGTCGGATCCAGAACCGGCCGTCCCCGAAACGATGCGGGCAGCACCGGGCCCGCGGCGGGCATCGCGATCGTCCGCCGTCCCTGCCGCATCCGCTCCACGAAGGCCTTCAGCACGCGCCCGCCCTCACCGGTCGTAACCCGAGTAGGAGAGATTGAAGCTCTTGTTGCAGAGCGGAAAGTCGGAGACCGGCTGGTCGCGCATCGCCATGGCGAGCCCGGCCCAGTTGTGGAACGAGGGGTCCACGATCGCGTAGCGGCGGAAGCGTCCCCCGTCGTCGGTGACGGCGACGTGGCAGATCTCCCCGCGCCAACCCTCGACCAGCGACACGGCGATCCGATTCGCGCCCCCGCCGGCGGGGACCTGCGCGCGCGCCGGGCCGGCGGGCAGCGAGCGCAGGAGCTTCGCCAGGTACTCGGCGGAGTGCGCGCACTCCAGCGAGCGCACGGCCGCTCGCGCGAACACGTCCCCTGTGTCACGGACGGCAACGGGCATGGAGCGGGTCGCATACGCCCCGAGCGGATGGTCCTTACGAACGTCTCCGGCGACGCCCGACGCGCGCGCGGCCGGGCCCACCATGCCGAGCGCCGCGCAGGTTTCGCGCGGCAGCGCGCCGGTCTCCTCCAGGCGCGATCGGGCCGTGGAGTTCTTGAGCATCAGCAGGAAGGAACGGCCCAGCTCGGCCACCGCGCGATCCACGCCCGCGGCCATGCCGCCCGCCGCCTCGTCCGAAAGGTCGGCGGCGACACCGCCGGGCCGGACCCATCCCAGGCCCATCCGGTTGCCGCACGCGGCCAGCGTGAGATTCAGGAGATCGCCGCGGATCCTTCCGCAGAAGGCGGCGGCGGGCAGGTAGCCGATGTCGCCCGAGAGCGCGCCGAGGTCTCCGGCGTGATTGGCCATCCGCTCCAGCTCGAGCGCGACGGCGCGAAGGGCCGCGCCCCGCTCGGGGACGGCCGTGTCGGTCAGCGCTTCCACGATCTGCGCGTAGGCGGCCGCATGCCCCGCGGACATGTCGCCGGCGACCGCGTCGACGCGATGGACGGTGCGGGCGTCGGGGCCTCCCTCCAGCGCGCGCTCGATGCCCCGGTGCTGGTAACCCAGGGAGATCTCCAGATGGATCACGCGCTCGCCGTGGCACTGGAAGCGGAAGTGGCCGGGTTCGATCACGCCGGCGTGCACGGGTCCGACCGCCACCTCGTGCACCTCCTCCCCCTCCACGGCGAAGTACCCCATGATCCCCGGTCGCGGCGCGTCCGGGACGGCCGTGACCGCGCCGACCGGCTCGCGCCGGGGCGGCACGAACCGCACCGGCTTGAGCCACGGGTGCCCTTCCGGCGTCAGCCCCCAGGTCTCCGCGATCTCCCGTTCGAAGAGATGGGCCTGCGGCATCTCCACCGTGAGGGACGGAAACGCCTCGGCGGCGCGCGTCGAGGTCACGAGCAGGTTCCGGTCCCCGGGGCGCTCGAGAATCGCCACGATCCGGATCGCGTCCCCATCCGGGAACCCGAACAGCGAGACCAGCCGCGCCCCGGGCGTCGTGAGGATGGCCTCGCGGAACGACGCCGGCTGAAGACAGGGCACGTCGGCGAGCGGCGCCGATCCCCCGTTTCCGAGGGGAAGGAACGCGCGGGCGCTCATCGAACGCCGGCTCCGACCAGCGCCGCCGCCGAGCGCAGCGCGCCCGAGAGTCCCGAAGGAAGGTAGAGGCCCAGGAGCAGCGACGCCGCGATGAGCGCGAGCGGCGGCAGGACGGCGAGGCGGCTCTCGCCCGCGGAGGCCCCGGGCACCACCAACGGCGGTCCCTCCCCCTGGGCCATGCGCGTCATCGTCGCCGCCATGCCGACGAACGCCACCGTCAGAAGCGCCAGGTAGAGCGCGGCGATCGCGAAGCGCCCCTGCTCCAGGGCGCCGCGCAGGATCAGGAGCTCGCTCGAGAAGGTTCCGAACGGCGGCGAACCCGCGATCGCGAAGAGTCCCGCCATCCAGAGCGCGCCCGTCACCGGAACGCGGCGGAAGAGCCCGCGCACGTCGCGGGCGGTCTTGGTCCGATAGGCCGCGAGGATGTTTCCCGCGAGGAGGAAGAGCATCGCCTTCACGACCGCGTGGTTCACCGCGTGCAGCATCGCGCCGAACGTGGCCGCGCCGCCCAGGCCCACGCCGAGCGCGAGGATGCCCATGTGCTCCACGCTGGAGTAGGCGAGGAGCCGCTTGTAGTCGGCCTGCGCCACGAGGAACGCCGCCGCGAGCGCGATGGAGAGGAGGCCGAAGACGATGAGCATCCCCCCGGCGTACGTGCCGAGCCCGGCCGCCCCGCAGATCTGCAGCACGCGCAGGATTCCGACGAACGCGCAGTTCAGGAGCGCGCCGGAGAGGAGCGCCGAGACCACGGAGGGAGCCTCGCTGTGCGCGTCGGGGAGCCAGGTGTGGAGCGGCGCCAGGCCCATCTTCGTGCCGTAGCCGATCAGGAGGAAGAGGAACGCGGCCTTGAGCCAGGGCGTCTGCAGCGAGGCCGCCTGCGCGGTCAGGAGCCGCGCGCTCAGCGGCAGGCTGGCGCCGCCCGGCGCGGTCGCGGCCACCACGAGAAAGAAGTTCCCGAGCAGCGCGAGGCCAATCCCCACCGAGCAGATGAGAAGGTACTTCCAGGTCGCCTCGAGCGAGCGGTGATGGCGGTGGAAGTAGATGAGCGGCGCGCTGGCGAGCGTGGTCGCCTCGATGGCGACCCACAGGAGCCCGAGATGGTCGCTCACGACCACGAGGGTCATCGTGGCGAGGAAGAAGAGGAGGCATCCGGTGAACACCGCCTCCGGGGCGTTCGTGAAACGGAACCCCTCGACGAAGTCCTCCCGCGCTCCCGGGAACTCGCGGCCGAGATACCCCACGGCATAGACCGCCGCGGCCAGGAAGAGCCCGCTCGTGATCGTGAGGAAGAGCTGGCCGATCGCGTCCAGCGCGAGCGCGCCGCCCCATCCGGAGCCGGGGGCCCGAACCCAGAGCGAAGCGGTGAGCCCCGCGTGCGCGACCGCCGTGAGGAGGAGGAGCGCGCGACGCCACGAAGCCGGCCGGAGGAAGAAGGCCAGGAGGCCGGCCGCGGCCGGGATCAGAACGAGCGCGGAGAGCACCGCTACTCCTTGAGCGCCGCGAGCCGGGTGGTGTCGATGCTGTCGAACTCGCGGCTGATGTGGAACACCGTGATCCCCATGACGAACACCGCAACGAAGACGTCGAGCAGGATGCCCATCTCGACGAGCACGGGCGCCTGGTAGGCGATCCCCACGCCGAAGGCGTAGATCCCATTCTCGAAGACCAGGTAGCCGAGCGCCTGGCTCACCGCCTTCTTCCGGCTCACCACGAGGAAGAGCCCCACGAACAGGATCGAGAGCGACGTGGGGACGAGGAGGTCGGAAGCCGCCGCGGCCGGGAGCGGCAGGCGGCGCGCGACCCAAAGGGCGGTCAGGAAGGCGCCGACGCCGGCGAGCACCGACGGGACGTAGCCGACGAAGGGCTCCACCTCGCGCCGGATCTTCGCCCCGCGAAGCGCGCGGAACAGGAGCCAGGGGAAGACGATCCCCTTGAGCACGATGCCGGCGGCGCCGATCGCGACGAACGGCGCCGTCAGGTGCCCCGCGTTCGCCAGGATGGCGGTCACGCCCAGCAGCACGCCCTGCACCGCCACCGTCCGGATGCTCGCGTTCAGCCGGCTCAGCCCGAGCAGGCGGAGGTTCGTGAAGACGAGGAGCACCATGATCGTGTCCAGGAGGAGGCGCATGGTCCTATCTCAGGATGAGCGCGATCGCGACCACGGCGAACGCCCCGGCCCCGACCAGGAACTGAGGCACGCGGTTCATGCGAAGGCGCGCGATCGTCGATTCGACGATTCCGATCACGATCGCGAGGACCGCCATCGCCAGGAGGAAGGCGCCCCCGTCGAGCGCGAGGATCCCCGTGCGCACGGGAAGGAGGAGCCCCACGAGGAGCGCCCCCATCACCCAGAGCTTGAGGGCCGCGCCCCAGAGGATCATCGCCAGGTCCGGCCCGCCGTGGTCCAGCACCATCGCCTCGTGGATCATGGTCAGCTCCAGATGCGTGCTCGGATCGTCCACGGGGATGCGCGCGTTCTCCGCGAGCAGGACGGCGAGAACCGCCGCCCCGACGAGGACGAGAACCGGAGCGCCGCGCTGCCAGTCGGCTTCCGTGAGGCCGCCCACGATTCCGCTCAACGAGGTGCGCCCCGAGACCCGCGCGGCCGCCGCCAGGCAGAGCAGGAGGACCGGCTCGGCGAGGGCGGAGAACGCCGCCTCGCGGCTTGCCCCCATCCCCTCGAAGCTGGATCCGGTGTCGAGCGCCGCGGCCATCGTGAGGAACCGCGCCGTGCCGAGGAGATAGAGGAGCAGGACGAAATCGCCCGGGAACGCGAACAGCGCCGGAAGGCCGCCCTGCGGCAGGAGCGTGAGCGCCGCGAGCACCGCGGCGACGCCCGCGACCGGGCCGAGTCCGAAGACCCAGGTCGTCGTGCGGCTGAACACCGCGCTCTTCCGGAGCAGCTTGCCCAAGTCGTAGTAGAGCTGGAGGAGCGGGGGGCCGGTTCGCCCCGCGAAGAAGGCTTTGGCGCGCTGGATCAGGCCCAGGAAGAGAGGGGCGAAGAGGATGGCGAGAACGGGTCCGCCGAGGCCCTCCGGATTCATGGGTTCACCAGGAACTGATAGACGAGAACGGCGACCAGGGTGAGGGCGATGTAGAGCACGTACACCTGCACCCTCCCCTCCTGGATCCTCCGGAAGGGGGCGACGCGGCGCGCGACCTCGGCCGCGATCGGAGCGACGACCCGCTCGCGGAACGAGTCCGGCGTTTCCGTGGCGTGCGACGCCTTGTCCGGAAAGAGGCCCATCGGCTTGAGCGAGGAGACGCGCGTGCCCAGGAGCGGCGCGAAGACTTCGAGGATCGGCTGCGCGAAGGAGGATGCGGTGTACTGCATGCGCGGCGTCGGCAGGGCGTAGCCGCAGTCCCACGTTCCGCTCCGCCGGACGCCGCGGCGGGCCAGCAGCGCCCGTCGCAGCACGACCGCCGCCAGGACGAGCAGGAGAAAGAGCCCGGCGACCGCCGTGACGCGCGTCAGAATCGTCGTGGCCGTGCCGAATCCGGCGGCGAGCGCGGGTGCGGGAAACGCCGCGCCGTACGGGAGCGCCGGCTGGAGGAGCGGGAGCAGCCACGGCGCCATAAGCCCGATCGCGAGGCACAGGGCCGCGAGGATCGCCATCGGCGCGCGCAGAAGAACGCCCGACTCGCGCGCCTCGGACGCCCGGGCGCTCCGTGGCTCGCCGAGGAACGCGATGCCGAACGCTTTCACGAAGCACGCCGCGGCCAGCCCCCCGATCAGCGCGAGCCCAGCGATCAGCGCCATCCCCGCCAGCGCCATCGACCCCGGCGCGGCGGCGGCGGCCTGGAACGATCCCAGGTAAATCAGGAACTCGCTCACGAAGCCGTTGAGCGGCGGAAGCCCGGAGATCGCGAGCGCGCCGGTCAGAAACGCCGCCCCGGTCCAGGGCATGCGGCGAAGGAGTCCCCCCAGGTGCTCGATCTCGCCCGTCCCGGTCGCGTGGATCACCGATCCCGCTCCCAGGAAGAGGAGCCCCTTGAACATGGCGTGATTCCAGACGTGGAGCAGCGCGCCCGAGAAGCCGAGAGCGGCCAGGAAGGGCGTCCCGTACGCGGTGCCGAGAAGCCCGAGCCCCATGCCGCCGGCGATGATGCCGATGTTCTCGATGCTGTGGTAGGCGAGGAGCCGCTTCAGCTCGTGCTGGGCGAGCGCGTAGAGCACCCCGAGGATTCCCGAGACGAGGCCGATCGCGATCAGGAGCCACCCCCACCAGGCGGGGGGCGGTCCCAGGTAGGGCAGCATCCGGAGGAGCCCGTAGATCCCCATCTTGATCATCACGCCCGACATCACGGCGGAAACGTGCGCCGGCGCGGCGGGATGCGCTTCGGGGAGCCACATGTGGAGCGGCATGAAGCCCGCTTTCGTGCCGAAGCCCACGACGGCGAGCAGGAAGAGCGCAGAGGGGCCGAGGAAGGCGCCCGCCGCGGGGGTCGAAGCGGCCGGGGCACCGCTCAGGCCGAAATCCAGCGTGGGCGCCACTCCGGCGAGCCCCAGAAAGAAGACGAGGAGAAACGCCGTGCCGATGTGCGCGGCGATCAGGTAGATGCGGCCCGCGCGCCGCGCCTCGTCCCGGTCGTGGTGCAGCGTGACGAGGAACCACGATGCGAGCGTCATCATCTCCCAGGCGAAGAGGAAGAGGATTCCGTTTCGGGCGGCCACGACAAGCGCCATGCTGGCGACGAGCAGGTTGAAGGCGAGCCATGCGGCGGCGCCGCGGCGCCCCGGCCCGGCACGCCAGGCGCCGCCTCCATAGGCGGCGGCGAGCGCGGACAGGCCGAAGATCGCCACGAGGAAGAATGCCGAGAGCGCGTCGATCTCGAGGCTGAAGGAGGCGAGGGGAACGCTCCAGGGGAGACGGAGCGATTCCGCGGGGTGGCCCAGCAGCACGCGGACCGCCGGCACCAGTCCCAGCGCGCATCCGACGACCGCTCCCCCCGCGCCGGTCCGCGCGCCGGTGCAGCCGCGGGGAACGATCCATGAAACGAGCCCCGATAGGACGAGCGTTCCTGCGGAAGCCAGAAACCAGAAGATCGGACGGCCCCTTCCCGGGTGTGGGACGGCGTTCGAATCGACGCGCTTCGGAAAAAAGGACAAGCGGCCGTTCGGACCCTACCTCATGCCGGCGCGCGCGACAAGGCGCGTGGCCGGCGCCGTCGCCCGCCGCCATCCTACTTTGGTACCGCTTGCGCGAGCCGGGCCGCGGGCAGAACCTGAATCTCGAGGTGGTCGAGCCGAGGAGGGGTGAGCCATGCCGAACACGATGGGCGATCGAACCGAGGAGAAGGGCTTCTATTTCCTGACGTCGAGCCGGCTCCGCTGGGAGCCGGCCGCATGCGGGCCGGGCGAGGTGCGCCGGCTCTACGTGGATCCCACCGACCGGATCGAGGCGCGCCTCGTGCGGTTTCCCGCCGGGGCGGTGACGGCGGGCGCGCCCGAGCTGCTCGGACCGGAGGTGTACGTCGTCTCGGGCGAATTCGAGGCCGACGGAGAGCGCCTCAAGGAGGGCGACTTCCACCGGACGGTGGGCGCCGCGGTGGACGGCCGCACCGAGGCGGGATGCATTCTGTTCACCCTGCGCGAATGCGCCCCCTCCGCGGGCACCGGCGAGGCGCCGGACGTCGGCTCGATGTGCGCCGCGGACACCATCCGCGTCGTGGAGCGCCGCTGGACCGACACCGGCCCCGGCATGCGGTACAAGCGGCTGATGCGCGACCCGGCGCATCACATCGAGATCACGCTCGTGCAGCTGGATCCAGGCGCCGCCTACCCCGGCCATCGCTACGTCGGCGCCGAGGAGATCTTCATCCTGCGGGGCGACTGCCTCTGCGAGGGACGAAAGCTGGGCTACGGCGACTATCACCGCTCGGTGGAGGGCGCCGTCCACCGGCCCGCCGCCACCGAGGGGGGCTGCGAGTTCATCCTGATTCGCCACGGAATGCCCGACTAGCGCGCGCGGCATCCGCTGGCACGAGGGGCCCCGCTGTCCGGGGCCCTTTCGTTTGGGGGTGGACACGTCCGGCGCCGCGATATATCTTTTAGATATGTCAACGCGATCGCGGTCGACCCCTTTCGCCATTCTCGGCCTTCTCGGATTCGAGCCGATGTCGGGCTACGACATCCGGAAGGAAGTCGCGGCGAGCATCGGCTACTTCTGGAGCGAGAGTTACGGCCAGATCTACCCGGCGCTGCGGGAGCTCTCCCGGGAGGGCCTGATCCGGGTGAAGCCGGGGACCCCGCCGGGGGGGCGGGAGCGCCGCGTCTACGAGATCACCGCGAAGGGACGCCGCGCGCTCGCGGCATGGCGGGCGGAGCCGCCGCGCCCCGCCCCCGTTCGAAACGAGCTCCTGCTCAAGCTCTTCTTCGGCGCCCCGGGCGAGGGGGGCGGCGAGATCGCATGGCTCGAGCAGCTCGCGACGAAGGAAGCGGCGCATGGGCGCGAATTCCGCCGCATCCGCCGACAGCTCCTCGACGAGCGGCGCGATCATCCCAGCCTTCCCTACTGGCTCGCCGTGGTGGCTTATGGCGAGCTTCACTCCCGTGCCGCCCTCCGCTGGGCGCGAGAGACCTCGAGCGCGCTCCGGGATCTTCGGGTCGCGCGCAAACACCGGGAGCCTTCCCCATGACGGAACCGCTGGCGCCGAGCGTAGCGACCCCCGCAGAACGGCGCCTGCTGGCGCCGGTCCGCCACACCGTGATCCTGATCGCGATCCTGTTCGCGATCGCGGCGTACGGCGTGTACGGGCAGCACGTGGCGGCCCAGACTCCCCCACCCGCATCCCGCGGCTCAACCTTGCCGCTCTACCTGGCGCTCCTCGTCGCCGAGTGGGCGCTCGTCCGTTACGTCATGGTGGGTCTTCGCAAGGGCGGAACGCCGTTCCGCGAGATCCTGGGGCGCCGATGGACCGGCTGGAAGGACGTGCTGCGGGACGTCGCAATCGCTCTGGCGGTGTTCGCAATCTGGACCGCGGGCTCCGGCGTCGTGGACCACTTCACCAGGGCCCAGACCGCGAAGGCCGTCGAGAACATGCTCCCCCGCGGGGTCGCCGAGATCGCGGTCTGGATTCTGCTCTCGTTGTCCGCGGGCTTCTGCGAAGAGGTGGTCTATCGCGGCTACCTGCAGCGCCAGTTCCACGCCCTGACCGGCAGCGGCATCGCCGCCGTGGCCCTCCAGGCCGTGATCTTCGGCATCTCGCACGGTTACCAGGGCGTGCGCAATATGCTCTTCATCACGGTGTACGGCGCGCTCTTCGGCGCGCTGGCTCTCTGGCGGCGGAGCCTCAAGCCCGGGATGATCCTGCACGCATGGACCGACATCTTCGGAGGAATCATCCAGAAGAGCTTCTAGCGCCCACGCCGAGCCTTCCTACCGCCGGCGCTTCCGCCAGTCCTCGCACAGGATCGCCCAGCGCTCGTGATCGCGCCAGCGGCCGCGAATCTTGAGGTAGCGGCGCGAGTAGCCCTCCCGCACGAACCCCAGCTTCGCGACCAGCGCGAGCGAGGCCGCGTTGTCCGGCTGGATGTTGGCCTCCACGCGGTGCAGCCCCATCGTCGTGAACGCATGGTTCAAGGTCAGCGCGATCGCTTCGGTCATGAGTCCCTGCCCCGCGTACGCCGCGCCGAGGTAGTAGCCGAGGTACGCGCTGCGAAAGACGCCCAGCACGATCTGGCTCAGCTCGACCGCGCCCACCACGGCGCCGTCGGCGCGCCGCTTGATGAGGAGCCCGAGAAAGTTTGGCTGGCGGCAGGCGGCGAGATAGCGCGCGTAGTGCTCGTGCGTGGTCGGCGTGAAAGCGCGCCCCTTGTGGAACGCGACGCTCGCGCGGTTCATCTGGAGCAGCGCCGCCTCGTCCGCGAGCCGCGGCGGCGCCAGGAGGACCCGCGGCTCCACGATCAGCGGTCCCGGCGCTTCAGGGAATGGAGACCCGCGCGGCGCTCACCAGAGGTGGACCCGCTTCTCGGGAGGAAGGTAGTACTTCGAGGAGGCCGTGACGGCGGGGAACGCGGCGTACCAGCCGTCGTCGTTCCGGACCACGCCGTTCACGCGGAACTCGGGCGGGCTGTGGGGATTGGAGAGGAGCCGCTGCCGGTTCGTGCCCTCCTTCACTTTCGAGCGCCAGCTCTGGGCGTAGCCCAGGTAGAAGCGCTGGTCGCCGGTCAGTCCGTCCCGCACCGGAGCCTCCTGGCCGCCCAGCGAGATCC
>Ga0182009_10000353_pt1 | contig 9990 bp, 9 predicted proteins | sample Sormic07211187_1_FD_161052 | JGI IMG/M metagenome (GOLD analysis project Ga0182009, IMG submission 161052) | Bulk soil microbial communities from the field in Mead, Nebraska, USA - 072115-187_1 MetaG | ecosystem: Environmental > Terrestrial > Soil > Agricultural land > Bulk soil | place: USA... | reverse complement strand
ATCAAACAGGAAATACATATCAAGAAACAACAGGGTGGGCATCTGAGACTCTTCTTATTATCAATACTACACTCAGCAATGGAGATAAGGGTCCATCGTATTGGCTAGAAGTGCCAAGCAAGGCAGTTATTCAACTCTCCACGCAGTTCTAATTGTATGACAGGACGTACGCACGATTTAGCAGCATTTAGCGCAATTACCTATATTGTTGCCACAACGCCACTTATTCATATGAGTCTAGCAACAGGACTCTGTGCATTTACCGCCAATCTTATTGGAGGGCTTACTCCAGATATAGATCAACCAACTGCAGATTTATGGCACAAATTGCCAGGAGGGACTTTTTATAGCCGCTTTGTAACTCCTTTTATGGGTGGGCACAGATTTATCTCACATTCAATTGTTGGCATTGTCCTTTTTGGATTTATTGCACGATTTATATTACAGTTAATGAGTCATTCCCTTTTAGTAAATATGGATATTGTATGGTGGTCTTTTATGATTGGGTATATCTCACATTTAGTCATGGATACATTCACGAGGGAAGGAGTTCCATGGTTTTTCCCAATTCCTTTAAAGCTTGGCATTCCCCCAGTTTCATTTCTAAGAATCAAAACAGGAGGAATTATTGAAAAGTATATTATATTTCCAGGAATTATTCTTTTTACAGGATTTGTTATTTACAGTAAATATGGGCATCTGCTTCTTTTTGTTCACAGTTTTATGCGGTAAATCAATTTACTCGGAAATACTGCAGTTCCATTCCTCCGACACTTTTCTAAATCTTTTTTTCTGCTCTGTAGAATTTTCTACCAATGTTCCAGGTGAAATAACATTCCATGCATATACATGCGAGAGTGGAATTTGTTTTTGCATACTTCCTTTTTGTTGTGCACATATCAAAGACATTGCATATCTTTCGTCTGTTATTAATAATGGAGAATACGAAATGTTGGAATTTTGTTGGGATAACAAGTAGTGATAAGGACCAAATGCAAGAATGCTGTAATTTGCCCATTGGGTATCACCAGAAAAATAGAATAAGTCATTTACTTCTTTCTTTGGAGCTGTTTGTACAATTGTCTTCCATGCTTTCTCAATAAAAAAAGTTGAACGATATGGATACTGCAGAAAAAGCAACGTATTTGCCTTATAGATATTAAGCACAACAAAACACATACTCAAAAAAATAAGTAACCACTTTTTCTTAAGAAGAGTGAGAAGATATGCGGTAAGCCCAATAGATCCAACACTAGAAATAAAAAGATAATGATTTATTGAGGTCATTGGGGCACGGGGCTCCGCAAGAAAATTGGGTAGGTAAAAAATATATGTCCAAAAAATAAGAAAAGAAATAATACCAAATGATGATTTTTTCTTTTTAAGAAAATATACAAAGCTTCCAAGTGCACTTGCAAAAATTCCAACTCCTAAAATGCCAAAAGTCCTGCTATATTGTGCTGTTTCATATTTAGGAATTGTAGGTTGCAACCCATATACAAAATCAAAAAACAAATTAGTTATTGTTGCAGCAAAATTTCCTATATCTTTGGTTTTTGTTATCATAACCTTAGGATTTGTTAGCATTCCTTTTAAAAATACTTCAAATTGTGTTCCTGCACCTTTAGAAACAACGACATACCAAAAAAGAAAAAGTGGAGCACCCACAACTACCAATATGAGAAGAAATTTTTGCAAGAATTTTTTTACATATATACTATTTTTTGATTTGGAAAAAAGTAAAAGTAAAAAGGGAATAATAAAAAAAATCGGTACTACTCGTGCAGGATCTAGAAAAAAAGCAGCAAAAAGAAATACAACAAATTTCCAAATTGCTTTCTTCTTTTCCTGCAATGACGTGACAAGTGAGATAAGCGATAAGAGAATAAAAAGTAATGCAAGCGCTGGTACATGATAATTAAATGCATTTATTGCATACATACCAGCAGGCGAAACAACAAAGAAAATACTTGTAAGCATTCCTGCTATTTTCGACTGAGTAATTTTATGTATAAAGACCCCTGTAAGATAGGCTGTAGCCACTTTTATTCCAATACCAGTCAATTCCCATAGCCAACTATGAAAGCCAAATATTGGCGTGAGCAAAATTGCTTCAAGTGGTGTTCCAGGATGACGAAACGTAAGGAAAAAAGAAAATGGATGGTACAGTGCATACCACATGAATTGATAATCATCCTGAAAAAAATAAAAAGAAAAATTTTGCCAAAAACTTGCAAGAGCAAGTAGTATAAGTAAAAGCAGAAGCTTCCAATTAAATCTATTTTTCTTTACAAACAAAAGTACATACGCGTTTATATACCACTTAAGATATTCCGGAATCCAAGCAAGTATTTTAAAATTCGATGACCCTTCCATTCTATCTACCCAAACTGTTGGAATTTCTGTAATCTTATATCCCAAAGAATGGGCTTTTAAAATTATTTCCATTGAATACTCAAACCCACCAACACTCTCTACCGTAATTTTATTAAATATCTTGCTGTTATATAACTTAAACGCATTTGTTGCATCATGGGTTGGGATATGGAAAAAGTAATGTAGTGTAAGTCCAGCAAGTCTGGAAAGAAATGTTTTTACAATTGGTCCTCCTATTTTTTTACCGCCTTTCATATAACGAGATGCACAGACGATATCATAACCCTTCTCAAACAAGCGATACATTGTATCTATTTGTGTAATATCGTCGGACAAATCGGCCATTAGGACAACTCGAGCATTTCCTTTTGCATTCTCAAAACCCATTTTAATTGACTTCATTACCCTATTGTTACTTTTATTGGCATTTTGCAACAACCGTATTGTATGTCCCTTGTGTTTTTTCATGTACTTTTGGATTACTTTTACAGTAGGATCTGTCTTGTAATGGTAAATGAGAAGAATTTCGTGAGGAGTGCGAACATTTTTTTGGATTCTATTTAATGTCGTCTCTATATTTTTTTCTTCGCGGTATACAGGAATAATAATTGATAACTTCATAATTACAATGCAAGTACTGTAACATGTTGCTACCAAACTTTACAAGATATCAGTGAGGCTATGGAAAGGTTTGTTCGAATTTAATTGTTTGTCCCCAATTTTTAAAGTCTGTCCAACGAATCCAAGTTGGTGTAATTTGAACCAGGGTAAAATACCCTACGTTATTAATATGATTTAGAGGAATAGAATCCCATTGATTGCCACTTTTTGAGAGCATCTCTGTATACTTTTTCATTGTTGATGCAAATTCAAGTGTATAATCAACTTCTTTAGCAAGCCCCTGCACTTGTACTGTCTGGAGCGTTAATGGGTCTGAAACAACAAGCGCAACACTATGATTTTCTTTAATATTATTAAATTTATGCGTTTCGTTTTTAGTAAGAAAATAACATCGTAAATCATCCTCTGGGTAATAAAAAATGCTCGTTGCATGAGCAGTATTACCCGGAGCAACTGTTGCTAACACACCAACATAATGGCTTCTTAAAAAGGTTAGTAATTCTGTTACTGGAGCTTGATCAAGTACCATATTATAAATATGGTATCATACACAAATACTTTCTCAAAATAGCGAATGCCACTTAGTAAATATCCATTGTTGCAAAACGATTACTTCATGAACAATAAGTGATTGCTGTCGACACACATATGCGAGCTCTTTTAAATCGTTATTGGTAACATCAAGTGAATCGCTTGTATATTTGTACATTATAGAGCTCTCCCCTTCTACGTGCATCATGCCCAATGCATGCCCAAATTCATGTGCTAAGGTATGAATAAGCTCTGCATTACTATTGGTAATATAGATAGTAATTGTTTTATCATACCCATTATATAACCCTTCTTCGGGCTTACTTGATAAGACTGTATTTAATTTACCAATATCACTATTAAGATTTGAGACATCTGCATTATAGTCGTGAGTAGAAAGATTTAGCTGCTGGGCTATTGCATTCAATGCTTTGCCCTCGCTATCTAAGTCTTTTTGCTGCTGGATAAGACTTTTATATACATCTGGCGGCGCTCCTCCCTCTTTATTATATTTATCCACCAACGCATTAAATGCTGCAAGTTTTTTTTGAAATGCTTCCTCCTCGGCTTCGTATTCTTGAATTTTTTGTTGCAACGAGGCGTTTCTTTGACTTAATGCACTGTCTAATTGTTGCACTTCACTATTCAACTCTTGACGTTGGTCATACACAAAATTTACGGAAAGCGCTGCATGGGGAGAAAGTATGAACAACTGCTTTCCCTCAACACCACTCCAGATACTTGTTGCTTTTATTGTGTCTTTCTCTACATCCTCAAGACGTATCCCAAATCTTGGGTCAATTGAGCCTATTTTATAAGGCAAAGGAGTATTGCATGTGCTATACGAAAGACTATCCTTTATCCAATTCCGCGAGGTAGGAAGAAGTATTAGTACCAAAAGCCCAACAAATACAGTTGCAAGAAATGCCAAACGCCACTTCATACATACAATTGTAGCAAAAAGAAAAGAAAAAGAGGTTAATTTTAATTTCTGTGTCTTAAGAATGCGGGGATATCCCAAAGGTCTTCATTAGTATTATCATCGGTTGAGGAAGTCGATGTTGTAGAGGATGACTGCAATGTTGGCGGAATAACTGGTGGTACTTGCTCATCAGGCTTTTTCTCTTGTTGTGATTCTTGGCGAATAAATTGTGTTGGTTCTGGCACAAATTGAGACAATTTTTGCTTTGTAGAATCAAATCCTGTTGCAACCAAGGTAATCTTTATTGTATCTTTTAGCTCTTCGTCTATTGTTGTACCAAATATAATATTTGCATCTGGGTCTGCAGCCTCAGAAATAATACGAGCTGCTTCATCTACCTCGGTCATAGACATATCTTGCCCTCCAGTAATGTTAAAGAGTACTCCCCGTGCACCTTCCATATTTATTTCCAAAAGTGGACTGCTTACTGCTGCTCTTGCAGCCACTTGTGCTCTATTTTCTCCAGTACCAGTACCAATACCCATTAAGGAGCTTCCTGCATTGGTCATAATAGACCTAACATCTGCAAAGTCTACATTAATAAGACCAGGAACAGTAATTAGGTCCGAAATTCCCTGTACACCTTGTGTAAGGACACTATCTGCAACCCGAAATGCTTCAAGAAGACTTACTTTTTTATCGACAACGTCTAATATTCTTTGATTTGGAATAGTAATGAGGGTATCTACCTTGTCTTTAAGCTGCTCTATGCCATCTTCGGCATTTACCATTCTTCTTGTACCTTCAAATGCAAATGGTTTTGTGACAACAGCAATAGTAAGCGCACCCATTTCTTTTGCAATTCCTGCAATAATTGGTGCTGCACCTGTCCCTGTTCCGCCTCCCATACCTGCAGCAACAAAAACCATATCAGAACCTCTGAGTGAATCTTTAAGCGTTTCTACCGACTCTTCTGCTGCTTGTCTTCCTATTTCTGGATCGCCACCACTTCCAAGTCCTTTGGTGAGTTTTTCTCCAATTTGTACTTTGGTATCTGCTGGATTAAGAAGAAGAGCTTGTGCATCGGTATTTACTGCAATAAAATCAACGCCTTGGATTGACTTACTCGCAATCATGGAAGCTAGAGCATTCGTACCACCACCACCGATACCAACAACGCGGATTTTGGCAAAATTATTTGTTTGAGGCTTAATGAGCATGGTAGTGCAACTCTATCAAATAAAATACGATTTTGCAAGCGCAGGGTAACAAATTTTATGGAATGAAGGATTTAATAAGATCTACTAACTTTTTCCCGTATTTTCCAAAAGATACTCCCTTCATGGAAGGAAGTGGTAAATGAAATGACGCACCTGCTGGTGGAACTTCTTTTGCACCATATAAAATAAGACCAACAGCTGTAGAAAATGCTGGATCTTGTACTTCGTCTATTATTCCCCTGAGTCCTGTTGGTATACCAATACGCACTGGCATTGCGAGACTTCTCTTTGCTGCATCTACTATACCTACTGTTTTTGCACCTCCACCAGTTATAACAAGACCTGCTGGAGTCTGTCCACCCCATCCACTTTTTTTCAACTCTAGCCCTACCATTGTAAAAATTTCATTAAGTCGTGGGCGGATAATTCCTTCTACCAACGTCTTATACGAAACTTTCTTTAACTCTTCGGGAAGAGCCAGGCTAGATAAATCCAACTCATCACTAAATCGTGTTGACCCATCTTCATTTGCTTGCTTGCGTGGACTTGTGAGAAATAGTTTTAATTTTTCTGCAGATTCTAAAGAAATTCGAAGCCCGATTGCTAAATCGTTGGTAATATGTCTTGCGCCAATTGGTAATACCGATGAATGTGCAACAGCCCCATCAACGTAAATAGAAATGTCTGTTGTTCCAGACCCAATATCTACCAATATAACACCCAATTCTTTCTCTGTGTCGGAAAGCACTGCCAAGGAGGATGCATATCCATTGAATACCATGCCCACAACATCAACTCCGACTTCTGAAAGTGCTTTTTCCAAATTCTTAAGAGATGTTGTCCCGGCAGTAATAAGATGCGTCTCTACTTCGAGTCGTACTCCTGTCATACCTACGGGAGCCTTAATACCTTCTTGACCGTCTACGATATAGCTTCTAGGCAAGACATGAATAATTTCTCTCGATGTTGGAAAAGATACTGCTTTTGCTGCATCAATAACTCGGGTAACGTCTGTAGACGTTATTTCTCCCTCCGGCTGCGCAACTGCCACAACGCCCCTGGAATTTTGTGACTCTATATGAGACCCTCCAATAGAAACAATAACCTTGCTGGCGGAGTATCCTGCCATTCGCTCAGAGCTTTCAAGTGAAGAATTAATTGCACCTACCGCCTCTTCTATCGCAACAATTTGACCTTTTTTAATTCCTGAGGATTTTACTTCAGATACTCCGAGCACATTTACTGCTTGTTCTTCGTCTATCTTTGCAATAAGCGTGACAATTTTTGCGCTTCCAATATCTATTCCAACAACAATTTTTGCATCAGCCATAATTAAAAAGTAATAACAATATTAGCAAACCTAAAATCCAGTTTTTTAAACTGCTTTCCTTTTATTGTAAGTTGCGAAAGAGCCTCTTGTAAAGAGCTAAGTTGATTTTTAAGATCCTTTTTTGTTGAAAGTATAACAATTGCATTCTTATCGAGTGTTATTTGAATAGATGAATCGTTGGTATTTTGTACGCTTACACAAGCAATATGATTGTCTTGACAAAATGCTTGTACAACTTCTATTTGGGCGTCTACATTTGCTGACTGTACTTTCGTGATGGGGGACAAAATAGTAAATCCAGAAAAAAGAAAAAGAGTAAAAAAGATAGCACACACAATAATCGTTGCAAAAAAAATACTTACGAGAAGTATAAGAAGACGTAATCGTGCTTTTATTTTTCTTGGGGGTGTAATTTTGTGCATACAGCAACCTCTTTCACAAGATTTTCTGCTCCATTTGTGAGAATTGGTATTCCCCACTTAGGACTATTTTGTGTCTTTCCTTTTTGCAATTTTTCAATTGCTTGGAGGAGTGTTTCTAAAGAAAGTGAGTTTTGACTGACAATATATCCTAATCCTTCTGCTTCAAGGAGCTTCGCGTTTTCCATTTGCTCATTTTTTTGTCCAACAGAGAGCGGAATAAGAATAGCTTTTTTCTTAAGACGATAGAGCGTTGCAACAGTATTTATTCCAGATCTCCCAATAAAAAGGTCTGCATTTGCAAAGACACTATTTACCACATCCGGATCGATAAATTGCATAACAGAGTATCTATCTTGTAATTGTTTTGATAGTTTTTCTTTTTCTTTCAACAATTTTTCGAAGTCACCGAATTCTTGCGATGATCCTGTCTGATGAATAATTCTAAATTTTTCTAGAAGAAGTGGGAGATTTTGCAATAGTTTGGTATTTATTATGTGAGATCCTCCACTTCCTCCAGCAACAAAAAGAAGCGGAAGTGCTTCTACAGATTCTGGCAGAAGATTCTTTGGCAATTTTTGGTCGAATGGAAGAAATGGATTCCCAGTAAGAATTGTTTTATTGCTTGGGAAATATGCTCTACTGCTATCCCACGATATACATACTTTTGTCGCAAATGGTGCAAGAATTCTGTTGGCAAGACCTGCTCCCAATGACGACTCGTGGATGAGAAAAGGAATAGATAATAGACGTGCAGCAAGGCAAATTGGGACAGAAAGATATCCACCAAAACCCATAATTACATCTGGTTTTTCTTTTTTGAGAAGCAACAAGGCATTAAAAAATCCTACAGGTATTTTTCCTAAAGAAGGAAGTGTGCGAGATGTGAATTTTCTTTGCAAACGTCCTGTTGTGAATGGAATAAATCGAATATGTTGCTTTTTAATTGTTTCATATTCTAATGATGTCCCTAAATCACCCTCAAATGCATATTTTCTTCCAATATACACAACATCCCAAGCTTGTGGTAAAGAATTCAAAAATCCCAGTGCAGGTGCCATGTGACCACCAATTATTGCTATCTTCATCTAAAAATACGTCTCCTTGATCTCCCTCTCCTTACGGGAGAGGGCTGGGGTGAGGTTATGTACATTATATGCATATATATTTTACAAACTTTTCCTTGCAACATTAAGGAGTATACCAACAGAACACAAGTCTACAACTAAGGCAGACCCTCCGTACGAAATAAAAGGCAAGGGAACACCCGTGAGAGGAAGGAGTGCTGTTTGCGCACCAAGATTAATAAGCATTTGAAATCCCAGAAATGCAGTAATTCCTCCAGCGAGCAACTTGCCGAATGGGTCAGTCGAAGACATCGCAATACGCATACCACACCAAACAATAAGTGCGAGTGTAAAAAGGATACACAGAGATCCTATAAAGCCAATTTCCTCAGCTATTATCGCAAAAATGGAATCCGTTGTGTTTTCTGGTAAATATGCGTACTTTTGCAAAGAATTTCCAAGCCCAACACCCAACCATCCACCATTTCCGAGTGCTATAAGAATTTGTCGTACATGATAGGACGTACCACTGCTATCTTGGGACGGATTAAGAAACGTTGTAAGCCTTTTTGCACGATATGGTGAGATAAGAGCAAGGATAAGACCCAAAAATCCTATTGTTGGCAAAGCAATAGCAAAATGCATTAGTTTCCCACCGGATAAAAAGTACAAAACCGTTGCCTCGCACAAAATAATAATCGCCGTACCCATGTCCGGCTCTATAAGGACTAAACCCAAAACGAGTCCCATCAACAATACAAATGCACCAAATCTTCCTTTTTCTTTAGAAGAAAACCAAGCAGCCAAATAAATTGCAAGCGTTAGCTTAACAAATTCAGCTGGCTGTAGTACAAAAAAATGAAGATTAATCCACCTATGTGCACCGAGTACTTTTATTCCTATTCCAGGTAAAAAAACAGCAAGCAGAAGTATAATTGCTGTAATTAAAAGTGGAATGGAGAGAATATAAAATTTTTTATAATCAAACCAGCTAAAAAAAGCCATACCTGCAAAACCTAAAGTAAGCCAAATAAGTTGATCTGTGCTGTAATGATATTTCGTTCCAAAATCTCGAAAAGAAATAAAACTTGATGCGTCAAAAACCATAAGAAGGCCAAAAAGTGATATACCAACAACTAGGAAAAGGAGAAGTAGGTCAAACCGTTTCATACCTCTATCATACAGGCTGTTAATGAATAAATGCCATATACAAACCGACAATTGCAAATACAAATCCCAAAAGCCATGCTCTCATGACAATTTTTGGCTCTTCCCATCCCCTTTTAAGAAAATATAGATGAAGAGGTGCAACTGGAAGAATTTTTCTTTTTAAATATTTTTTACTTAATATCTGAATCAATGACGAAGCAATTTCCAAGATAAATACTCCTCCAATAATCCCAAGTGCGAGAATTTTTCCTGTGAGAAGTCCAATAATTGCGAGAGTTGCACCAAGTGCGAGAGACCCAACATCTCCAAGCCAAATACGCGCTTTAAAAATATT
>Ga0182009_10000350_pt1 | contig 10011 bp, 12 predicted proteins | sample Sormic07211187_1_FD_161052 | JGI IMG/M metagenome (GOLD analysis project Ga0182009, IMG submission 161052) | Bulk soil microbial communities from the field in Mead, Nebraska, USA - 072115-187_1 MetaG | ecosystem: Environmental > Terrestrial > Soil > Agricultural land > Bulk soil | place: USA... | reverse complement strand
TGTCTGCGTGAAGTCCGCCGAGTACTGCACGAAAAGAATCAGCGCGGAAAAGAACGCGTTGAGCGTGACACCAGCCAGCAGGAGAACCGTTGTGGACATCGTACGCCCCGGCCGCCTCGCCAGTGCGTAGACGACGAGCGAGGCCACCAGGGCGCCGCCAAGGCTGGCGAGCGGAATGGCGCCGCCGCCAATGCTGTAGAGACCGATCTTCAGGTCGGCCTGCACAAACGTGATGACAAGGATGGCGCCGAGCGCCGCACCGGCCGACACGCCGAGCGTGAAAGGTGTGGCCAGCGGGTTGCGCAGCAGGGCCTGCATGACGACACCCGCTGCCGCAAGCGTTCCGCCGACCACGGCCGCGGTCAGTACTCGCGGCATTCGCGCAACGAAGAAGATCTGTGCGTCGACGTTGTCGGCAAAGGGAATGGAGCGATCGAACGCGCGCGCAAGGTTGATGTGCGTGCTGCCGACGAGCGGCGCCAGCAGACACGCGCCGACAGCAAGCGTGCCATAGCCGATGAGGATTGCTGCGAGGCGCGTCCTGATCATCGCACTCGTTGCAGCGGCACGATCGTGAGATGCCCCGCTCGCTCGTGGAACGTGACGTCCGCGTCAACGTCATACAACCGCCGGACCGTCTCGCTGGTCAGCACCTCGCGCGTTGCACCCTGCGCCAGCACGCGACCGTTGCGCATGACGATCAGTCGATCGCATACGGACGCGGCGAGATTGAGGTCGTGCGTCGCGAGCACCATGGTCACGCGACGCTCGCGATTGAGACGTGAAAGCAGGGCGGCAATTTCCAGCTGATATCCGAGGTCGAGCGACGCCGTCGGCTCGTCAAGCAGCAGCAGCTCCGTCGCCTGCGCCAGCGCGCTGGCGATGATCACACGCTGCTTTTCGCCGCCGCTCAGCGTCATGTAGTTGCGCGAGGTGAGCTGTGCCGTGCCCGTCGCTGCGAGCGAGGCGGACGCAATCTCCAGATCCACCGGGCCCTCGAGCTGAAACGGACCAAGATACGGATGGCGGCCCATCAGCACCATGTCGAGCACGCTGTACTCGAATGCCGGGTGCGTCTCCTGCGGCACAACGGCGATACGCCGGGCAAGCTCACGACGCGTCATCGTCTCGAGCGGACGCTCACCGAGAAACACGCGACCCTGTTGCGGACGCAAAACCCCCGACAGCAGCTTCAGGAGCGTGGTCTTGCCGCAGCCGTTCGGGCCGAGCAGGCCGGTCAGCGATCCAGGATCAACGGCGGCTGTCGCATCGAGCAGCGTGAATCCGTTGCCGTAGCCGAAGGAAACGTCTTCAGCACGCAGCATCGATCGTCCAGCAGTCGGAATGCATCTCGCGGACGCCGAACGAGACGTCAAGCGGGGCGGTGAACAACGGAGTGCTCGTGACGAGCGAGTGGTACTCGCCGTACTCACCACAGGGGTCGACACCGAGCGCCTCGAGCTCGCGCACCGCCTCGATCGTGATGCCGCGGCCGACCCAGCTCTGGTCGAGATGCGCGGCGCGCGCCGTCACGATGACGGCCGCACTGCCGCTGCCGATGAATTCTTCCACCAGCGTGCGCGTCGATTCACCCCACAGAGGAAGAACGGCCGTGAGTCCATGCGCTGCGCAGACGCGCTCGTCCCACGCGCGATGCGCGTCGCCCATGATGTCGCCGAAGATGATGTGTGTCACCCCGAGCGCCACTGCTGCACCGAGCATGCGCACGTACTCGTCGGTATAAGTGGCCCAGGAGCAGCGGCCGCTGATGCTCGTCATGCCGAGCCGCTCCGCCTGCGCCGCAATAACGTCCGGCCGCAGGCCGTGCGAGCGGCTGCGCTCGCCGTCTTCCGCGAACATCGTCAGCGTGGCGATGACGTCGAACTCACTATGTGTGCGGAGGAGAGCGGTGCAGCAGTCCTTGCCTCCGCTCCAGGAAATGGCGGCGCGCGGTTTCACGGGCGTCTCCTTCCGGCGTCTCGCGCGCCGGGGAAAGACAGAGCATCGGGGCAGGTTTCCTGACTGTTACAGTGGCGGGACCGTCCGGGACTTGCACCCGGTTCCCCTGCGCAGATGCGTCGGTTGTGGCCTAGGACTATAGCACGTAGAATTTTTCGAGCGGATTGCGATGAACTCCCGAATCAAGGCGGCCGGTCTGGCGGAAATCGACGACAAGCTTCACGCGGATGAGCGGCTGACGTTCGACGATGGTGTCGCGCTGTTCCGATCTCCCGACCTGCTGGCCGTCGGAGCGCTCGCGAATCGTGAGCGCGAGAAGCGCCACGGCGCTCGTACGTATTTCAACTACAACCTGCGTCTCGAACCGACGAATGTATGCGTGGCAAGCTGCCTCTTCTGCTCGTTTGCGCGGCTGCAGCCGACTGACGCCGCCGCCTACACGATGTCGCTCGAGCAGGCGTGGGACAAGCTCCGCCGCCGCGCCAACCAGCCGCTCACCGAGCTGCACATCGTCAACGGTCTCAATCCGGATCTACCGTTCGATTACTACAAGGACCTGCTGCGCGGCTTCAAGCGCATTCGTCCAGAGATTCATTTGAAGTGCTTCACAGCCGTGGAGATTGCGTTCTTCGCCGATCTCTACAAGATGACGGACGAGCAGGTGCTGCGCGAGTTGATCGATGCCGGTCTCGATTCACTGCCTGGTGGCGGCGCGGAGATTTTTGCGGAGCGGGTTCGCCGTAAGATCTGCCACGACAAGTGCGACGCCGATCGTTACCTGAGCATTCACCGCACCGCCCATCAGCTCGGGCTGCGAACGAACGTGACGATGCTCTACGGACATATCGAGACAATGGAAGAGCGCGTCGATCACATGATGCGTGCTCGTACTCTGCAGGATGAGACGGGCGGATTTCAGGCGTTCATCCCGCTTGCATTTCACCCCGACAATAACCAGATGCGCAAGCTGCCGGCGCCGAGCGCGGCGGACACGCTTCGTGTGCACGCGGTGGCGAGGCTTGTGTGCGACAACATCCCCCACATTAAAGCGTTCTGGATTGCCACTGGGGTCGATGTGGCGCAAACCGCGTTATGGTTTGGCGTCGACGATCTCGACGGCACCGTGCAGGAAGAGAAGATCTACCACATGGCCGGGTCGCCCACGCCCGAGGGAATGACGACGGCTGAGCTCACCAGACTCGTACGCGCTGCCGGACGTGAACCGCTCGAGCGCGACACGCTTTACAACATCGTGAACATACCTGCCGCCGCCTGCTGAGTTTTTATAATTTTCATAACCGATGACAACGCTGATTCCGCTCCTCACGGAGTTCGAGAAGGAACGTCTGTTTGAACGGCAGCCTCTGCCGGAAAAGTATCTCGGCCTTTCCGACGCTGACTTAGATGCACGCATCAGAGTGGCGCGCCAGAAGCTTGGGAGCCGTCTGGTGATCCTTGGCCACCACTATCAACGTGACGAGGTCATCAAGTTCGCGGACTACACGGGGGATTCCTTCAAGCTCGCCGGCCAAATCTCCAATCGCCCAGAGGCTGAATACATCGTCTTCTGCGGCGTGCACTTCATGGCGGAGAGCGCGGACGTGCTCTGTGCGCCGCATCAGCAGGTGATTCTTCCGGATCTCGCGGCCGGATGCTCGATGGCGGATATGGCGGCGCTGGATCAACTGGAAACATGCTGGGAAGAACTGACGCAGATGGGCGTCGAGCGCGTCGTGCCCGTCACCTACATCAACTCCGCGGCTTCCATTAAGGCTTTTGTCGGCGAGCGTGGCGGTACGGTGTGCACGTCGTCGAATGCGGCTGCGACACTGAAGTGGGCGTGCGAGAGGGGCACGAAGATTCTGTTCCTGCCAGACCAGCATCTGGGTCGCAACACGGCATACAAGATGGGCATCCCGCTCGATGAGATGGTCGTATGGGATCCGAACGAGATCTTCGGCGGCATCGACGTTGATACGCTCAGACGCGCGCGAATGATCCTGTGGAAGGGTCACTGTTCGGTGCACACGCGCTTCACGGTCAAGCAGATCGACAACGTGCGCAAGCAGTATCCTGGCATCCGCGTCATCGTTCATCCGGAGGTGCCGTGGGATGTCGTGCAGGCTGCCGATGACAGCGGCAGCACCGAGTACATTATCAAGACCGTAAAGAACAGCCCTGTTGGATCGGTGTGGGCGGTCGGCACCGAAGTCCACCTCGTCAACCGGCTCGCGAACGAGGTAGCACCAGATCGAACTGTCGTATCGCTCGATCAGTTCGGCTGCCTCTGCTCGACGATGTTCCGGGTGTCGCCGAACCATCTGCTGTGGATTCTTGAAGAGCTGGTCGAAGGCCGTGTCCACAACCGCATCGTCGTCCCGCGCGACCAGAAACTCTGGACTCACGTCGCGCTCGATCGAATGCTCTCGATCCAGTAACATTCCCTTTTTCGATCGCCCTCCGAGGAGGAACGCATGGCGCATGAACTGCCCAAGCTCCCGTACGACTTCGCTGCGCTCGAACCGCACATCGATGCGCAGACGATGCAGATTCATCACGGGAAGCATCACCAGGCATATGTAACCAACCTGAACGCCGCGCTCGAGAAGCATCCCGAGCTCAATTCGAAGAACATCGACGAGTTGTGCCGCGGCATCAACACCGTGCCTGAAGACATCCGCACTGCCGTGCGCAACAACGGCGGCGGCCATTGGAACCACAGCATGTTCTGGAAGTGGATGGCGCCCAACGCGGGCGGCGCGCCGACAGGCAAGGTTGCCGATGCCATCAACTCCTCATTCGGCAGCTTCGACAACTTCAAGACGGAGTGGGCCAAGGCGGGCGCGGGCCGCTTCGGCAGCGGCTGGGTGTGGCTGCTGAAGGACGGCGGCAAGGTCTCGATTGTCAGCACGCCGAACCAGGACAACCCGTTGATGGAAGGCAAGACGCCGATCCTCGGGCTCGACGTCTGGGAGCACGCGTATTACCTGAAGTATCAGAATCGAAGGCCGGACTACATCACTGCGTGGTGGAACGTGGTGAACTGGGCGGAAGTGAACAAGAGCCTGTAGACAGGGATTCGGAGTTCGGGATTCGTCTGTTCATGAATCCCGAGCCCCGATGTTCTCTCGAACTAGTTCTGCCGCTTCAGCGTAAATTCCTGCGCCTGTCCCTGGCCGCCCTCGGCCATGCGCGTGAACGCGATCTCGTCGCCTTTCAGCGTTCCGGTCCAGTTGAGGGTGACTTCGCCGCCGCGTCCCATCTGCTTTGTCTTGAACTTCAGCATCCCGTTGGCGATGGTACCTTCCTCGATGGGGATTTCGCCGCCGCGTCCGCCGGCGACGGATCCGTTGAGCTTGCCGCCCTCAGCTTTCAGAGTCAGCGTTACCTGCTGCGGACCGCGTCCGCCAGGCACTTCGCCGGCCCATTTGCCATCGACCGATCCCTGCGCAAGCGCGGCTGCTGGCAGCAACCCGACGCAGAGAATCAGCACCCACGTCCTGATTTTCATGATGATCTCCGTCTGAAGAATAGAGGTATCCCGGGGGGTATACGCGCATTTGATACGCGTTTACTCGAGCGGATGTTTACAGATCAGGCAATCGGAGACGATGCGGCCTCCAATCAGATGTTCCTGAATGATGCGCTCGAGCACCGGAGGGTCGCATGCGCCGTACCAGGCACCTTCCGGGTACACGACGGCGATCGGCCCGCTCTCGCAGATGCGCAGGCAGTTCGCCTTCGTACGCAGGATGCCGCCCTGCTCTGACAGCTTCAGTTCCTTCAGTCGCCGCTTCAGGTAGCTCCAGGCTTCCAGGCCGCGTTCTTTCTCGCAGCACTTGGGCTTTTCCTGATCGCAGCAGAGAAAGATATGACGCCGTGCGACAGGGACGCCGATGCTTGCGGCGACGTCACGTTGGGAATCGGTCACTCAGGGAAGTATAGTCAACGCGTGTTCCGCGCCCTCATCCTCACAGGCTGCATGCTTGCAGCGCAAAGCGCCTTCGCGCAGTTCGGCCATCCGCTGAAAGGGTCGTGGAGCGGAGACTGGGGACCGAACAAGGATCAGCGCACGCGCGTCCTGCTGCAGATGCAGTGGGATGGCAAGGCGATCACCGGCGCGATCGATCCCGGACCGAACGCGCGTCCGTTGACGAAAGCCTCTGTCGATCCTGAAACGTGGCAGGTGCATCTCGAGGCGCGCGACATCGTCATCGATGGAAAGCTCGACAACCTCGGCTCCGCGCACCGCGTGCTCAGCGGCACATGGACGGAAGCGGGGCGGAAGGGCGACTTCAGACTTACTCGGAACTAGCGCCCGCTGATTACGGACCGGCCGAAATCGTCGGTCAGCTTCTGCAGATACCTGTTGTTTTCCTGACAGATGTATTCGGTGAGCTCGCCGTCCTCGCTCCACGGAATGTTCCAGGCGACCGTCCACGGCTTCGAATATGCGCCCGGATCGTCGATCAGCGCCTCGTAATGCAACGTTCCCTTGTTCAGGCGCCTGAACCGCTCGACCACGTGCAGCAGATCTGTATGCGGATGGCCGTAGTAATCCAGCCACGTGTTCTCGTTGAAGCCGACGGCATCAACGACGAGCGTGTCGTGATCCCAGTGACCGACGGAGTGACCGAGGTAAGTCGGATTCAGTGAGTCACCCTGTGGATGCGGACGCCCGTCCATGTAGATCTCGCGCCAGATGTGCGTCGCGCCTTCGAAGACCATGAAGATGCGTTTGTGCTCCGGCTGCTGGATGATTTCCATCGGATATGGCGTGGCCATCAACCGCGGCCCGCCCGGAGGCAGACAGAAGCCCTCGGGGTCGTACTTGGAATTGTTCTTCGAGTTGTAGTCGTATATGCCGCGCGCCCACGGCAGGAACGGCACGTCGGGCTCGGCCTTGCCGCCGCCGCGCCCTCCGCTTTCGCTCGGCGCCGGGCCCCGCTCCGCCGCAGTCTTGCCATCCGGACCCGGAATGCGCAGACCCATGTTCTGGATATAGGGAACGTCCCACACACCCTTTTCGCCGGGGACGCGGCCAAGGTTCGGCGTGCCGTCGGCGAATCGCGGCGCCGGTTCAGCAGTGCGCTGCGTGGCGGGACCTTGAGCGTCCGCGGTCCAGAGCGCGGCAATCACGATCACCGACGACGCGATCGCGATGCGCATCAGGCGCATCATTGCGCCTCGGTCTGGCTCGATGCAGCGAACAGGCGCTTGCCCGTGCTCGCCAGCACAACCGCGCGCGCGTTGCCGTACGGCGACCCGTCGCGGGCGAGACTGCCTTCGACGGTTACCATGTCGCCAATCTTCAGCGTGTTGCGCGTCCAGCCGTTGCGCATCAGCCCGTTGGGGCTGCCCATCTCGAAACCCCAGTTCGTCACCTTCTTCGTCCGCTCGTCGGTGACGTCGAGATAGAAGATCGTATGCGGGTTCTGCCACTCGACTTTCGTGACGACGCCGCTCAGCTTGAATGGCTTGCTGGCGTCGAACTCCGCGGAGAACGAGTGATGGGCGATTGCCGGAGCGGCAGCGAGGAGCAGAGCGATGCCCGTGGCGGCCGCGAGAACTCTCGTACGCATCGAATCCTCCGCTACGGGCGTGGATCTTAGCTCAGAACAGCGTCACCGCGACGAGTTCGCCCGCCTCGACCGCGTCGGTCGCGGCTGCGATTTCAAAGTAGCCATCGGCCTGCGACATGCTCGTGATATCACCCGACGCTTTGAACGCCGGGATCGCCATTCCGTCAGCGACGCGCACCGTATAGAACTGGTGGCGATCTTTCGCGGAGACGACTCGCCGCGACAGCGGAAGCGTGATCGTCTTCAGCGCGTGTGGCGGCAGCCGCGCGATGAAGCGCAGCGCGGGCACGAGCAGGATATGCGCGTTCAGCAGGCACGAGGATGGATAACCGGGCATGCCGAAAAACGGCCGGCCGTTTACCAGTCCAAACGCAGTCGGCTTTCCTGGCTTCACCGAGATGCCGTGAAAGAGCACCTCGCCGCGGCTGCCGAGCGCGTCGAGAATCAGGTCGCGTTCGCCCACTGAGGTTCCACCCGAGAACACGAGCACATCGTCTTCGAGCGATTCGTCGAGCGCACGCTCGAGGTCGGCCATCGTATCTGTCGCAGTGCGATGCGGCACGGGCACGCCGCCGTGATCGGCGACGATCGCGGTGAGCGTGAACCGATTGATGTCGTAGATCTGACCGGGCAGCAGCGGTCTGCCGGGGTCGACGATCTCATTGCCGGTGGAGAGAATGGCGACGCGCGGCCGGCCGTAGACCTCGACCTGAGCGGCGCCAAGCGCAGCGATGGCCCCGGTGCGGCTGGCGTTGAGCATTTCGCCGGCGCGCAGCACTGTCTGTCCGCCTCTGATGTCTGCGCCTTTACGCCCGATGTTCTGCCCGGCATCAGCCGCGTTGAAGACACTGACGTGCGCTCCGTCGGCGCTCGTCTGTTCGACCATCACCACCGCGTCGGAGCCCGGAGGCATTGGCGCGCCAGTAGCGATCTCGGTGCACTCACCGGCGCCGACCGTGCGCGTCGGCATCTGGCCGGTGAAGACCTTCTCGATGCACGTCAGGACGACCGGCTGCACGGGGTTGGCGCCGCTCGTATCCATGGCGCGAACCGCATAGCCGTCCATCGCCGCGCGCGAGAACGGCGGCACGTCGGCGGTGGCGACAACGTCGCGGGCAAGCACGCGGTTGCTGGCCGCATCGAGGGCCACACGCTCAGTGCGTTCGATCCTTCGCAGCGCACCATCAATTGCCGCACGTGCTTGCTCGAGCGTGATCGTGTCGCCGAAGGGCTGCATCTTTGTTCTCATCGGCGCAGCTGCTGAACGACGTGGCCCAGCTCGGGAAGAATGAGTTTGGTCATCGCCAGCCGCACGGCGGCAGGGGAACCCGGCAGCACGAAGATCGCTTTGCCGCGGGCGCGGCCGGCGGTGGCACGGCTCATCATCGCCGCGGCGCCAATCTCGTCGTAGCTGAGCATCCGGAACAGCTCGCCGAACCCGGTGAGCCGCTTCTCGAGCAGTCGATCGATCGCTTCAAACGTACCGTCGCGCGACGTGATGCCGGTGCCGCCGGTGGTGATGATTACCTGGGTCGCCGCATCGTTGAGGCAATCCCTGACCGTGTTCGTTACCGCATCGGGATCGTCGCGCACGATGGCTTGACCGCTGATCGTGTGGCCGCTCATCTCGAGGAGATCGCGGATGGCCTGGCCGCCTGTGTCGTTTTCGGTCGTGCGTGTATCGCTGACGCTCAGGACGAAACAGGAGACCGAGACCGGCGCGTGAGATTTGTGTTCCTCAACGCTCACGCTCGGATTATATGGAATTACAATGCGGTTCTATGCGACTGCTCGCGGTCATCGCGGCGCTGGTAGTGATTGTCGGTGCGGCTTCGCCTCGGGCGCAATTCGGCGCGTCCGATGTCGACCAGCGCATCGCGAAGCTCGTGGCGTCGATCTCCGAGGCGAGGATGGAGCAGCTGCTTCGAACGCTCGTTGGTTTCAGCACTCGGAACACGCTGTCGGACACGACGTCGATGACGAGGGGGATCGGCGCGGCACGCCAGTGGATCCTCGACGAGATGACGCGTTCCAGTCCGAAGCTGCAGGTCAGCTTCGACACGCATCAGATTCCGAAGGGTGGTCGCATCACCCGCGACGTTGAGCTACGGAACATCGTTGCGATCTTGCCCGGCCGCAGCGCGCGCCGTATTTATGTGAGTGGCCACTACGACACCGTGAATCTTGGCGCGCAGGGGCAGGCCGGCCTCAATACCGCCGGCGCCGGCTACAACAATCCTGCGGAGAACGCGGACGCGCCCGGTGCCGATGATGATGGCAGCGGCACAGTGCTGGTGATGGAGCTGGCGCGCGTGTTCGCGGAGAGCGGCATCAGTTTCGATGCGACGCTCGTGTTCACCGCCGTTGCAGGCGAGGAGCAGGGTCTGATCGGTGCCCGCGAAGAGGCTCGCGCGGTCAAATCCGCCAACATCCCTGTTCAAGCCATCTTCAACAATGACATCGTCGGCGG
>Ga0182009_10000349_pt1 | contig 10021 bp, 8 predicted proteins | sample Sormic07211187_1_FD_161052 | JGI IMG/M metagenome (GOLD analysis project Ga0182009, IMG submission 161052) | Bulk soil microbial communities from the field in Mead, Nebraska, USA - 072115-187_1 MetaG | ecosystem: Environmental > Terrestrial > Soil > Agricultural land > Bulk soil | place: USA... | reverse complement strand
AGAATTTTCACGCGAGCAGGTGGAGCTTCGCCCTGTCACCTACACGACAGGCGAAGATCGGGCATAGCGCCGCTGGTTTTGGCGGATCGGCCGCGTTGCTTGTCCACACCTCGCCCAGACGCGAGCAACTACCTCAGAACGTGCTCGATATCCTCTGTCTGACGTACGTGGCCCGGAGAAGTAGGTCGGCTGCGAATTTGACCCGGGACGGTGTGGTGTGCCAAAGCGCGGCTAACCCCTGAATAGTAACATTTAGCGGGATCCGGTCAACGCGGCGACTTCCTCGAAAATGCCCCGACAAGGCCCAACCTTTATCATCGCCGGGGCTCCCCGGTCAGGAACGACGTGGCTCTATGAACTGCTCGACCGGCATCCTGACGTGTTCATGGCAAAACCGCCGCGCCCCGAACCCAAGTTCTTTCTCGTGGATGAGCTCTATGCACGCGGCATCGCCTACTACAACGAGACGTGGTTCACTGGCGCGGCTCAATATGCGGCTGCTGGAGAAAAGAGCACGAATTACCTGGAGAGCGCGACCGCTGCCGAGCGGATCCACGCGCACCTTCCGGCGGTGAAACTGGTATTTATTCTTCGGGAACCCGCGCATCGCGCCTATTCCAACTGGCTGTGGTCGTCGATGAATGGAATGGAGACCGAAGATTTCGAACGCGCGCTCTCGAGGGAGAACGAGCGCGAGCGCACAGTCGATCCGCGTCTCAGATATGCGCGGCCCCATGCGTACTTCTCGCGCGGCCTGTACGCGAAACTGCTGCGGCCCTATCTCAATCTGTTTCCCCGTGACCAGGTGCTCTGTCTGAAGTTCGATGATGTCGTTCGATTCCCGGAGCGACTCGCGCAGCGCCTGCACACGTTCATCGGCGTGACGCCGCGTCCGGACGATGCCGTCGGGCTCGACGTCGTCAATCCCTCGGAAAAGCGGGGTGAAGCGATGCCGGAAGACGTCATTCAGCGGCTGCGCGCCCGCTACGCCGATTCAATTTGCGAACTGGTGGCAATGGTCGGCGAAGAATTCGCCGAGTGGGAAGAGCTGTGATCCCGGAGACCAGCCACCGGCCGATCGTTGTGCTCCTGACGCCGGTCTACAACGAGAGCGCCGGGCTCGACGCCTATGAAAGCGGCGTCACACGAACGCTGCTGTCGCGGAGCGACTGCGATGTCCGCGTTCTGTTCATCGAGGACGGCAGCTCGGACGACAGCTGGCGGAAGATCTGTGCGATCGCGGCACGCGATCCGCGGTTTCGAGGCATCCGCCTCTCTCGCAATTACGGATCGCACATCGCGCTCAGCGCCGGGTTTGCGAACATCGGCGAGGCCGATGCCGTGGCCACGCTCGCGTGTGATCTGCAGGATCCGCCGGAAGTGGTCGCCCAGTTCATCGACCGGTGGAAGGCGGGGGCCGACATCGTCTGGGGTAAGCGCGTGTCGCGCGACGAGCCGTTCATCAGGATCATGACCAGTCGCCTGTTCGAATCGCTGATTCGGAGGCACGCGATGCCATCCCGCTCGCGGTTTACAACAGGCAGCTTCCTGCTGGTCGATCGCAAGGTCGCCGACTGCTTCGCGCAGTTCCAGGAGCACAATCGCGTCACCTTCGCGCTGGTCGCATGGACCGGTTTCCGCGAGGAGGTCGTCGAATATCAACGCCAGCGGCGTCGCACCGGCCGCTCGGGATGGACCTACGGCCGCATGGTGAAGACGATGTACGACACGTTCATCGGCTTCTCGCAGACGCCGATCCGCTTGATGACCGTGACGGGCGGTGTCGTGTCGTTGCTGACGATTCCGATGGCAGCTTACCTGCTTTACCACCGCATTGTCGGCCACCCGATTCTCGGCTGGACGAGCACGATGCTGCCGATGACGCTGTTCTTCGGACTGCAGTTCCTGATGATGGGCATCGTCGGCGAGTATCTCTACCGCATTTATGCGGAAGTCGTTCGCCGGCCGCTGTATTTCGTGAGCGACGCGACCACCTCGGAGGCTCGCGTGCGACACGGCGGCGAAGTTGTCCGGTGACAGAGCTGCAAGGAGTCGCCGATATTGATCACACCGCTAATCGCCATCTGCCTTTAAGAACCCGTCACACCCTGAGTCTATGGACTGTCGGAGTGCTTCAGGCTTCCGTGTTAGTCCTTACCGCCGGCTTTCAGATTTACGACACAAATTTCAACGCGCTCGCAGAAACACCGGGGTTGCTGGCCGGTGATCATCCGTATCGAGATTTCTTCGATTGGGGTGTCCCGCTCCAGGCAATCCTGTCGGCCACTACGCAATGGCTGGTTGGGTATCGCCTGATCGGCGAGTTCGCTTTGCAGTGGGCGTTCATCGTCGCAGGCGTGGTTATGGCCATGCGTATCAGCCTTCGGCTGTCGAATTCCGTGCTTGTCTCACTTCTCTGTATGGTGCCCGCCATTTTTATGTTCCCTGGGGCACCGACCGTCCACTTTTCCAAAATATTCATTTATCCGACTGCGATCCTCATCATCTGGCGTTACATCGAGCATCCATCCTTCCAAAGAGCCGCAGCAATGGGTGCATTTGCCGCCGTGGCGTTTTTCTTTCGACATGATCATGGCGTGTACGTAGGCGTCAGCGTACTGTTCGGCATGCTGCTAGCGTGGCTCGCCCATTCCGGCGATCGGCGGCCCCGAATGCTCGTCCACGAATTCGCGGCGTGTGCTCTCGCCGCGAGCATCCTGGTGATTCCGTGGGCGATCGTCGTTGCGCGCAGTGAGGGGCTACTGGATTACGTTCAAGCGCGGGAGTACATCAACAGCAAATGGACTGTCGGCCAGTCTGTTTTCTTGCAGCCGCTCCACATGAACCCCTTCCTCCTGTTGACGTCGAGAGACGCCGATCGACAAGGTCTCGCGGCATGGCTGCCGACGAAAGGCGCTGCGCAGAATTGGCTGATGCAGACCAGTGTGGTCGTTGCGCTGATTAGCGTCACGATCGCATTGATTGCAGTCATTAAGGCGGTGCGTAGGCGACAACCGCTGAGTATCGACACCTGCCGGGTGCTGGTGGTTAGCGCGGTTGTTGCAATTGTGGAAGATCGCTTATTCCGCGAAGCAGGATATTTCATCCTGGTCGCTCCGCTCGTTGCGGCCCTCAGCGCGTGGCTTCTGTCATCTTCGGACACGGGACTGACTCGAACTGTTGGTGTCGCACTGTTCGTGCTGTCGACGATCGCGATAGGCGGGTTTTCTCCCGTGTGGGCGAACCCCACCTCGCTTGCGAAATCCCTGCCCGACACGGTCAAGAGCCTGATTGCCTCACCTCCATTAGATGGCTTGGAACCGTTATCCGACGCTCTCCGTTCCGAACGGACTGATTGGCTGCAACCGGGAGATTGGGAGCGAGTGAATTCGGGGCGCTCGAAGGTGTTGCTCCGTTATATGCGCGAGTGCGTCGCACGAGGCGATCGGATCTTGGTGAGCGGCCAAACGCCATATCAGGTCAGTTACTACGTCGAACGACCGCTTGCAGGGGGGCACCTTTATTGGCACGACAAATGGCGATCGGATCCGGTACGGGAGCAACAATCCCTTGACCTGTTGCAGCATCAGTCAGTGCCTTTTGCCTTTTCAACCCATGATCCGGTGCTCGACGACCTCAAAGCCTACCCGATGATTCGTGCGTACTTCCGTGCTAATTACGCAGAGCTTGAAGGTTCGTTCGGTCATCTGCTCGTGGATCGGCGACGCACACCGGTCCGCACCTTTGGTGCCCTGGGCTTCCCCTGCTTTCGATAAAGGATGTTCGCTTCGTCACGCACCGCCATGTATCCATGCTTCCGGTGAGCGCCGCTGCAATGCGACGCGCGGTTCTTGCTGTTGTCAGCGCAGCCGCAGTCGTACTGATTGTTACCGCAGGCACGCAAATTTTCGACGCGACGTTCTACGCAATGGCGAACGCTGTGTCGCTCCTCTCCGGCGATCGCATCTACCGAGATTTCTTTGAGCCAGGCGTCCCGTTAGCGAGCTACACGGCCGCCGCGGCCCAGATCCTGTCGGGGCACCGTCTCATCGGCGAGTTCGTCCGACAGTGGCTGTTCATCCTGAGCGGCATCGCCATCGCTACGCACCTCAGCGTGCGGATATCGCACTCGCCGCGCGCAGCGCTCGCAGCGATGACAACCGCGCTGCTGATTCTTGCCGTCACGCCCATCTATCACCACGACAAGCTGTTTTTCTTTCCGTTGATCGTCTGGGTCGGCTGGCGGTACATCGACCGGCCAGCAGCCCGCCGCGGCGCGCTCTGCGGCTGCGTCACGGCTGTCGGATTCCTGTTCCGGCATGACTACGGTGTGTATTTGGGCGCGACATCGGTGGTCGCCTTTCTCCTCGCGCGTATCGCCGTTCCGGAATCGCGGCACGCGGCAGCGATGTTGCGTGACGCGGGCGCGTACCTGCTTGCGCTCCTCATCGTATTAGCGCCGTGGCTGATTGCCGTCGAGACGACCGACGGCCTCATCTACTACACGCGATCGCGCGCCGAATTGTTCGAGGGAACGCCGGGCATCGCCTACGCGTCGCTGCTCCACGTCAATCCACTTCGCACGTTCACAGTGCCGCTGCCGCGATCCAATGATCCTGCAATCGTGTGGGTACAGCAGATGGCGCTGCTGGTGCCACTCGCTCTCGTCCTCACGGCGGTGCGGCTGCTATGGCGCACCTGGGGACAAGCCGAAGCGGAACGCGGTGATGCGTGTCGCATGCTTCTCGCGGGCAGCTTTCTCGGCACCGTGGACGTTGCGCTGTTACGCCAACCCTCGTACGTCGTCGTGGTTGCGCCGCTGACAGCAGCGCTCAGTGCACGATTTCTCGCTAACCGATTGTTGACGGGCCGCCTCATCGCAGCGACGCTCGTCACGTCAACGATCGTCGCAGCACTCATATGGATGCGGGGAAACCCGTTGTACTACCTCTACAAACCGCTCGAGTTGTCACGTTCGGTAGAAAAGACCTTCGCGCGCCTGGTTGCGTACCCGCCGGACTACGAGTACCTGCCGTTTGAGTATCTGCGCGAGTGCACCGCGCCCGGCGATCACATTCTGATCACCGGGCTCACGCCGCCGCACGTGAGCTACTTTGCGCAGCGGCCGATGGCTGGAGGCCATCTGCGGTGGCGCCGCGGCTGGCGCTCGGATCCGGTTCACGAAGCCCAATCGTTGACGTTACTCAAGCGGCAATCAGTCCCGATTGCCTTCTCGACGGCAGATCCGGTGCTCGACACGTTTCGGAGCTACCCACACATCTATGCGTATCTGACCGAGTACTACCGGACGGTAGAGGGTTCGAACGGCTTCATTATGGTGGACAGGAGACGTCGGGCGACTGGCACGTTCGGCCCGGACAAGTTCCCGTGCTTCCGGTAATGACACGTGCGCGCCGCGTTCGGAGCGGGCCTTTGTCGATCACAAGCGCGCGGCAAGCACCGCAATCACTATTCCGACGATGAGCTGAATGCCGATTCCGATTGCGAAAAGCGCTGCGCGAACGTAGGGCCATTCCGAAGACATGCAATTGAGCCCTGTAGAGTCATGGCGCCGAAACGATGTTGAACAACCAGGCGGGTGGAACGATGAAGAAACCGAGCACACCCAGAAGCAGTCCTATTTCAGCGGTCGGATGCGGCTATCGCGAATGACGAAGGCCCCGACTGCCGCTGCCACGGCAAAGGGCGGACCGAAGAAGACGCTTCGCCAGTTATCGTCCGCGCTCGACCACGGAACTGGTCGAAGGAAGGCTGACCACAAGTGATACGCCAGCGTGTGATCGTCGCTGCTCGTGCGCCCCAGGTGTCTGGACGTTCGCACGAACTCCACGTACAGATCGTGCAGATGCGCCGCGCCGATCAGCAGCGTGGCGACGCCGGCAAGCGCCAGCAACGGCAGGCGCCGCCGCAGTCGCGGCATGCTGACGGTCACAACAGCGAATATCACCAACGTCATGACCGGAAAGGTCTCGCTGAGGATCAGGCCGGCCACGCCACCGAACAGCAGGGTCCGCAACAGTGCCGCGCGATGGTCTACCGTCTCGTCGAGCGCGACGAGCGCGTACATCATGATCGCAAGGGCGAATTCGTGTATCGCCGTCAGCGGCCAGTCATCCACCAGCATCGGCTGCACTACCGACGAGCAAAGGCAGTAGGTGACGCCCGCCGCCGATGCGAGCACCCAGCTCGACGTGAACCGTCTGCCCAGCAACGTCATGAAGGCCGCGCCAATCAGCAGGTGGATGGCGGCAATCGATCGGAGCACCGCCTGGCAATCCCACACGAGGCACAGCGGCGCTAGCGGGTGCTGAATGGAATGGAACCGCAGCGGCTGCGGCATGCCGAGGCCGAATTCGAGACTCCAGAACGGCCACGCGCCGTGAGAGATCGCGTTCATCGCCACCTGGGTGCTCACCACCCCGGTGAAATACTCTTCTGAGTCTGGCGGGCCGACGGCCACATACGAGATGGCGATCACCACCCAGACACCTGCCAGCACAAGGAGCCAGCGCGGCACCAATCGCCGGTTCGACCGCGAGGATGGCCGTGGACCGTCAATCCACTCGAAAGCGCGGAGAACCAACGCTGCGCTGCGGCGCGCACCTCGACGTCCGGTCAGAACGGCGGCGCGAACTGTGCGCCGCAGACGCCAAGTCACAAGTGCGCCGGCCAGCGCCAGCGCGAGGCTCAGTTGACCGAGTCGATCCGATTCAGCAGCGCACGCATGCGCGGCGACAAATCCTCGCTATCCAGCTCGACGCGAAGTGCCGCGCGATTGATGTGGAATGTGTCTTCGACGCGCCGGTCGCTGAGCAGCTGCTGGATCTCGGTGCGCGAGCGTTTGCGGAGGAAGTACTGCCATGTGCGCTTCTCGAGTGCGACACCATCGACGAGACCATGCTCACGTTCGCTCTGTGCGCGTTCGGAGATCGAGACTGTGGGCGCCCACCTCACATGAACCCGCTGTGCCGGCGGCCCGTGCGAGAGGTACAGCCACGCGAGAAATGCGGCGGCGGCAAACATCGAGACCGGGAGAACGAGCAGGACATGCTGCAGCGCGTTACGAACGCGCCACATCTGGTGGACCAATTGGGGCACGATGGTCAATGTGTTTTCGGCGACGGGTGGCGACTATCGCAATGGCAATCCCTACCGCGGCCTGGGTACCGAATCCCATTGCAAACAACGAGGCGCGAAGATAGGGCCGGTATTGCAGCGTTACGCTGCGCTCGCCCGGCGCGATTTCGACGCCGATGAGCTGTTCGGCCGCGCGTCGCAGAGATGCGCGGCCCTGCGTCACCCGCCATTCGGGGTAGTACCACTGAGTGATGAGAATGTAGCGGCGCGACCTGCTCGACGGAAACGTCAGGCGAAACCCGTCATACAATCGCGTGATCTGCAGCGGATCGTCGCGGCGATGCAGATCGTAGTTCGAAAAGTCTGCACAGAGATACTTGTCGTGGCCGCACTCCGCCAGGCGTGGGATGCGATCGTTACGAAGCGCATCGACGAAAAACGCTTCTGGCCACGCCTGATCATTGCCGTAGAGGCGTAACTCATTCCAGCGTTGAATCTCTGACAGTCCTTCCGCCACGGTATCGCCACCGTAGGCAAGGACGTAACGGATGCCAAGCACGTTCAGCAGCGGACGAGTATCAACGGTGTGCGGCGCCGCCTTCAGTTGGCTTTCCATGACCGCCGATTGAGGATAGAGCGCGTCAGCGCTGATGCCGTTGATGACGGCCGACACAGTCGGAACCCGAAGGACCGGCAACTCGTTTGGCGCGAGTCCGGCGGAGTTGAACAGCAGCGGTTGTTGAAGCGCGTCATACGCCTGCGGCGCAAATATCACGCGACCGGGGACCGCATGCTCCCGCGCCGCGATGTCTTCGGCAATCCCCGGCGATCGCAGAATGCTGTGCGGAAATTGTTCGAGTCCGATTGCAATACCGGCAACCCTCAACCACGTCGGGGCGAACGCGACAACGACCCAGCACAGCTGCGTGGCGACGATGATGTTGCGCCACGAGAGACGGTCTCTCGAGGTCCAGCGATCGAGAGCAGCTACCGCCAGGAGGATGCCGAAGACGTTCACCTCGGCTCGATACGTCCACTGAGCGGTGTTCAGATTGAACAGCCACGACGGCGGGATCACGAAGCCGAGTATGCCGAGCAACAGGCCGACCAGTATTGGCCGGATGCGCCTGTCCAGAGTGGTTGCCGCGGCGGCTGTGGCGGCGGTGGCAAACGGCGCTCCGAAGAAGACCGTTCGCCAGTGGGACTCGTCAGCGATCAGTGGGAAGGGCCGCAGGAACGCGGACCACAAGTGCTGTCCGAGTCCGAACTCGTCGTGGTCGGCGCGCATCAGGTTGGCGGGTTCACGGATGTACTCCGCGTAGATGTGATGCAGATGCGCCACTCCTATCAGAAATGTGATGACAGCCGCGAGGATGAACCATGGTAGTCGCCGCCGCAGTTCGGGCGTGCTCAACGCGATGATCGCCACCATGATCAGCGTCGGAATCGGAAACGTGATGCTGAGAATGAGACCGGCAAGTCCCCCCAGAACCAGGCTCCACAGCAGCGCGTCGCGGCGTGCTCGCGCGTCGCCGATCGCGAGTACGGAGTAAACCATCACGGGAATCGCGCTTTCGTGCAACATCGTCAACGGCCAGTCGTCGGTGAACATCAAGTTCGCGACGGACGACGACATGCAGTAGGTCAGGCCAGCCACCGATGCCAGCAGCCAGCTCGCGGTGAACCGCCGCGCGAGCAGCGTGACAAACACCGCACCCACCAGGAGGTGAATGCTGACGATGATGCGCAACACCGTCTGACAGTCACCAACGGCGCACAACGGCGCGAGCGGATGAAAAATGAAGTGGTAGCGCAGCGGCTGCGGCGTGCCCAACCCGAGATCCAAGCTCCAGAATGGCCATGCGGCGTGTGTGAGCGCATTCACCGCGAGGTCAGTACTCACGACGCCCGTGAAGTACTCTTCCATGTTGGGCGGACCGACGGCTATATACGGCGCCACAATCACCGCCCACGCCATCGCCAGTACGAGCAACCAGCGAAGTCGAACGGCTCCTGTCGCGGCCTGACTGTCTCTGTCAATCCAGTGCGAATACCGGTGCACGCCGCGCTGGATGGCGTTGAGGACTGCCGCGAGCGAGCGACGCGACCACCACACGAGGAGCGAGGCAACGAGGGCGAGTGCCACGCTGATGTCGCCGAGCCAGTCGGATTCGAGCCACGCCTGGACTTGCGGCGACAGATTGGGACGATCCAGTTGGACGCGAAAGGTCTCGCGATTGATGTGAAAGGTGTCCTCGACGCGCGGATCCCTGACGAGCTCCTGGATGTTGTCGGCGGATCGCTTGCGAAGGAAGTACTGCCAGCTGCGGCCCTCGAGCGGAACGCCGTCGGTGAGCCCGTGCTCGCGTTCCGCACGCACGCGCTCTGACGTGGAAAGGTTCGGCGCCCATCTGACGTGCACGCGCTGCGCGGGCGGACCCTCGGTGAAATGAACCACCGCGAGGTACCCTGACGCGGGGAACATCACCAGGGCGAGCGCGAGCAGCACGTACTGAACCAGGGAACCCGTTGTTCGAGCCACGCCGACAGATTGCATCAGGGTCGGGCGCATTGTACGACACGGCATTCCACCGGACGGACCGCCGCATCGCTTCCGCTAATATCGACACGTGAGGTTCTGTGTGAGACGTCAACGCGCCGCTTGCGCCGCGGCGGGATGGCAGTGCACAACATGCGACTGGCGCGCTGCTCGTCGCGACGGCGTCACCGTTCTCGTCGCAGACGTGCACGAGATCGTCGAAGCATTTTCAGCCGAGCAGTTCCACGATTTGGTTTCGGTGGAGTGGCGACATTTCTGGTTTGCGGCGCGGAATGAACTGATTGCGTGGGCGCTGAGCCGATTCTTTCCGGAGGCGCGTAGCTTTCTGGAAGTCGGCTGCGGCACCGGACGGCGGCGATGAAC
>Ga0182009_10000345_pt1 | contig 10066 bp, 7 predicted proteins | sample Sormic07211187_1_FD_161052 | JGI IMG/M metagenome (GOLD analysis project Ga0182009, IMG submission 161052) | Bulk soil microbial communities from the field in Mead, Nebraska, USA - 072115-187_1 MetaG | ecosystem: Environmental > Terrestrial > Soil > Agricultural land > Bulk soil | place: USA... | reverse complement strand
CGGTCCGCCGCCGCAATGATTCATCCCCGGCACCATGAAGAGACGCATGAAGTCGCCCGTCTTCTGCGCCGCCTGCTGGAACTTCGCATCCTCCGGCGCCAGCGCGTCCGCCGCCTTGGGGCCGCCCGTCGTCTTGTCGACGACCAGTTTGAAGTAGTTGATCGTGTTCAGCGGCGAAATCGCGTCGTCGCCCCAGCCGTGATAAAGAATCAGCTTGCCGCCGCGGTCGCGAAACGGCTTCAGATTCGCATTGAACGTCTGCAGCGCGGCCACGTCTTTCTCGTCCTTGTCGATCTTCGCCATGTCGGTGGCGAAATCGAACGCGAGCGGATCGGCGTTGGCGTCCTGCAGCACGAAGTACTTCAAATAGCCGCCGCCGAGAATCATGTTTGCGGCCCGACCGGGTTCGGTACCGGTCGTGAAGTTGCCCCAGCCGCGCTCGACGCCAGGCAGTCGTCCGGGATAGATCTGTTTCCCGTCGGCGTAACGCGGGCCCGCGTAGATCTGTTTCAGCGCCTCGGCCTGCTTCGGCGTGAGGCAGGCCGGCGAATCGCCTTCGCGGCACAGCAGTGATGCGGGGTCGAACTTGCACTGCCGACCATCGGCCACGAGACCGTCCTTCACGCCGTCCGCCGCGTCGCACTCGGCGAGCGTCGCCTCGTTGATGGCCGCCAGCTTGGCGGCCGGAATGTAGCTGGCGGGATCCTTCAGCGTCGCCTGGCTGTTCCAGACCGCGCTGATCAGGAGATGTGGCCAATCGATTGCGGGCGCGCCCGAGACGATCCCGTTGTAGTCGTCTGGATAGCGCTGCGCCTCCGCCAGCCCCTGCCGCCCGCCGGTCGAGCAGCCGACGAAGTACGACTCGCGGGGCGCCGTGCCGTAGAACGCCTCGATGATTTGTTTGCCTTTCACCGTCATCTCGTGAATCGCGCGATAGCCGAAATCGATCACCAACTCCGAGTGGCCGAGTGCGAAGCGGCCGTCTCCGCCGACGTGCCCGGTGTCGGTACTCGCGGTTGCGTAGCCGGCGTTGAGCGCGGTGACCATCGCCGGATAACTGAGTGCGCCCGCGTAGCCGCCGCCGCCGACCGCTTCGAACTTCCCGTTCCACCCTGACGCCGGCATCCAGACTTCAACGCCGATCCGAGGGGCAATTGTCAGCTGGACGCGGCAGAACGCGGGGACCGTTGGCGGCGCACCGCCCCGCCCCCCTGCCACGGCGCCTGGATTGGCGACAAATGGACCCGCCGGCAGGACCGACGCCGCCGTGATCGTGGTGTCCGGCATTTTCAACGAGGCGAGGCTCTCGCACGGTTGCGCCCCGCTCGACGCGCGCGGCACCGCGAGGAGAAGGGTCACACTCCCCAGGACAACGACCGCGAATGTCACTGTGCGCATGCGCCGGATCCTACAATGACCAGCGATGCAAGCGCTTGCTTTCGACGCGTACGGAACGTTGTTCGACGTCTTATCCGTGACATCGCTGTGTGAACTGCTGTTTCCGGGACACGGCACCGTGCTCGCGGTGACATGGCGGAGCAAGCAACTGCAGTACTCGCTGCTGCGCAGCATGATGGAGCGCTACGCCGACTTCTGGCAGGTCACTCAGGATGCGCTCGTCTACGCGACCAAGGCGCTCGGCCTCGAGCTGACGCCGGAGAACCGCCATCGGCTGATGGATGCGTATCGCACGTTGCAGGCATTTCCGGACGTCAAGCCGGGACTGCAGGCGCTCAAAGCGCGAGGGTTTCGGCTGGCGATCCTGTCGAACGGCGCGCCCGAGATGCTGGCGTCAGCGACGACGAGCGCAGGGATCGACGGCCTGCTTGATGAAATCATCAGCGTGGATGGCATCAAGGTCTACAAACCGAATCCGCGTGTCTATCAGCTCGCCTCGAAGCGCCTTGGCGTGCCGACCGCCGACATCGGATTCGTCTCTTCGAACAGCTGGGATGTCGCGGGCGCGACGTCGGCCGGTCTGACGGCGTTCTGGATCCAGCGCCTCGCCGCCGAGCCGGCGGAGGAGTTGGGCTACTACGCCGCGCGCGTCGTGCACACCATCACGGATCTCGCCGGGCATATATAATTCGTTGTTTCCAGAACCCGGTCAGGAGGTTGACGTGTCTGACTCTTCGTCCGCCACAGTCCGCGCGGATATTCAGCAGAAATATTCCGATCTGTTCGGTACCAGGACGGTGAACGGCCGCCAGGTGAACGTCGAGCAGCTGATCGCGCAGCTCACGCGCGCGACTCGTGCCGACTTCGCCGCACTGTTGCAGGCGCGGCACCAGCTGCATGACCGTGTCGCGCACAAACAGGGGCAGTACGACTTCCTCGACGCGTCTACCGCTGTCAGCGATCCGGACGGCAATCGGGCTACCGTCGGCGACATCCGTCAGGGGATGCTGGACGGCTTCTTCGGCCGCAACACGCCCAAGGCGTGGCGCGTGGCCGCCAGCGTGCCTATCCCCGCCGATACGATGCGGCCAGGCCTCGAAGGCACTGGCCCATCAATCGATCTCGGCATGGCCTTCGGCGCACTTAACAGCGGCGCCTCGCAGTGGATGTGGGACTGGGAGGATGCGGGCGGCGACTACAAGGCGCAGCTCTACGAAGCGTGGACCAATCTGAAGGCGATCCTCGCGCATCAGTGGGACGGCAAGCCGTACGAGCATCCGACCAAGAAAAGGACCTACAAAATCGACGCGCCGAAGGAGAAGTGGCCCGTCATCTTCCACCGCGTCGCCGGGCTCCATCTGCGCAATCGACAGATCGTCGTTGACGGTCAGGAAGTTCCCGCGATCATTCCCGGCCTCGTCATCCACGCGGTGAGCAACTACGACTCCCAGAAGAAGAACGGTTCGGGCATCTACTTCTACATTCCGAAGCTCGAGTCGTGGCAGGAAGCGAAGCTTGTCGGCACGCTGCTGAAGGGCGTCGAACAGGCCATCGGCGTTCCGCGCGGCACCATCAAGATCAAGATGCTGAACGAGCGCGCCGAGTTCGCGCTGCAACAGGAAGTCATCGAGTGGGTGCTGCGCGAAAATCTGATCGGCCCGAACGTCGGGCGCTGGGATTACATCAACAGCCGCGAGGACATGTTCCACCACGATCCGTCGATGGTCTTCCCGAACCCATCCTCGGTAACGATGACGGAGCCGTCGATGTCGTACTACACGCGGCGGAACGCGCTGCTCGCGCTGCTGGCAGGCGCGATGCCGATTGGCGGCATGGCCGCGCAGATGCAGAACCCGCGCGCGCCCGAGAACGACAGCAAGGCGCTCCGGGATATCTGGTTCGACAAACTGCGTGAACGTCTGACCGGGCTCTTTGTGATTAACGGCAAGCTGCACGATACCTACCGTCAGAGCTGGGTGGCGACCGTCGCACCGAACTACGTCGCCGCCGGCAGGGAATCGCTGGTCTCGGACTACAACGATCTGCAGCAGGTCGTGGACAAGGCAACACCGCAGGAGAAGGAACGGCTCGAAGCGCTAGGGTTGCTGAAGAACGGCAAAATCTCGCCCATGGAGCTGTCGGAGGCGGATCTCACCGTTGACAAGCTCTGGTCGCCGCAGGCGCGGCAGCAGCTGCTTGCGCGCCCGAACGGTCCGACGACGGAAGACGGCATGCGCTACGCGATGTACATGGCCACGGAGTTCATGTATCAGCAGCTGCACGGCAACAATGCCGCCGCGATAGACGACCCGCTCACCGGCAACCGCTTCATGAACGATCTGGCGACCTACGAGATCTTCTGGCACTTCCTCTATCTCACCGTGCTGCACGGCGCGGAACTGACGGATGACGGGAAGTATTCGAAAAAGGGCCAGCGCGTCACGCCCGAGCTGTTCGTCAAGTTGATCGACGAACGCCGCGAGACCGTCAAGGAGCTGTTCAAGAAGCTCAATCAGAAGTACGAGGACACCGACGCCGAGCTCGTGCTGCAGATTCTCAAGCGCCAGGTCGTCGACGACACGACTGGTAGGCTGCAGCCGCAGAGGCGCTGGATCAAGTACGGATCGCGCGTCCTCCTGTCGCTCATCGAACAGAGTGCGGCCGATCGCGAAGCGATCATGGACGCTATCTTCAAGAACACGCGCGAGCAGTTGCTGGCGCGCGTGCAGCAGGCAGGCGATGCACACAGCCGCCAGGTGGCGCAGAAGGCACTGCGCGCGCACGACTACGTCTACGACGTCTTCGAATCAGCTGAAGGCGTTGCCGCGTGAGCATGACCCGGAGCGGCGCGGGCCCTATTGGGTCCGCGTTCGTCGCCGATCTGCGCCGCATCGTCGGCAATGAAGGCATGGTGACGGAGCCGTTGGAGCTCCTCACCTACGAATGCGACGGGCTGCCGCATCTTCGCCATATGCCGCCCGTCGTCTGTCTTCCCTCATCCGCCGAGGACGTTCAGAAGGTCGTGCGTCTGTGTAATCGACACGACGTGCCGTTTGTCGCGCGCGGACACGGCAGCGGGTTGTCGGGCGGGGCGATGCCGATCGCCGGAGGGCTCCTCATCGGACTCGCGCGGCTCAATCGCGTGCTCGACGTCGATATCCCGAATCGCCGCGTGACGGTCGAACCAGGCGTTACCAATCTCGAGATCACCAGGCAGGTCGCACCGCACGGGTTTTATTACGCACCCGATCCATCCAGCCAGCAGGTGTGCTCCATTGGCGGCAATGTCGCGGAGAACTCCGGTGGCGCGCACTGTCTGAAGTACGGCTTTACGGTTCACCACGTGCTGAGTGTCGAAGTGGTGCTGTCGAACGGCGACCTCGTCCATCTCGATGGCGCCATCGCCGATGCACCCGGTCCCGATCTGCTCGGCGTGCTGATCGGCTCCGAGGGCACACTTGGCATCGTGACGAAGATCACGGTCCGCATTCTGCGGAAGCCCGAAGCAGTGCAGACGCTGCTGGCGGCCTACGACAACATTCCTTCAGCCGGCACCGCCGTCTCAGAAATCATCGCGGCGGGAATCATCCCTGCGGCCGTCGAGATCATGGACGGTGTGTCGCTCATCGCCGTCGAAGCAGCTGTGCATCCGAACTTTCCGCCCGCCGAAGCGATTCTGATCGTCGAGCTCGATGGACCGGTCGCCGAAGTGCGCGAGCAGTTCGCGCAGGTCGAAGCCATCTGTCATCGCGCTGGTGCGACGACGGTTGAAGTGGCGCAGACGGAGGAACATCGCGCGCGCATCTGGAAGGGGAGGAAGGGCGCGTTTGCATCGATGGGACGCGTGACTCCGAACTATTACGTGCAGGACGGTGTCGTCCCGCGGACGAAGCTGCCCGAGGTGCTCGACCGCATCCGTCGGCTCGAGAAGCGCTGTGGTCTTCGCATTGGCAACGTGTTCCACGCCGGCGACGGCAATCTGCATCCGTTGATCTGCTATGACGAGAAGATTCCGGGTCAGTCTGAGCTGGCCGCGGAAGTTGGCGGCGAAATTCTTCAGTACTGCATCGACGCCGGCGGGTCGCTCACGGGTGAGCACGGCATCGGCGCGGACAAGGCCGAATACATGCCGAAGATGTTCAGCGCCGACGATCTCGACGTCATGCTGACCGTGCGCCGTGCCTTCGATCCGAAGGGGCTCTGCAATCCGGGCAAGGTCTTTCCGACGCCGCGCCTCTGCGGCGAAGTACCCGGTCCGTACCACGTGCATCCACTCGAGAAAGCGGGGCTCGCCGAACGCTTCTGATGGTTGGGCTAGAGTCGTTCGACGGCGTCGCTCCGCGACAGACAATCGAGCCTGCATCCGCCGAAGACGTTGCGGCGACGCTCGCCGCGGCCTCGAAAGAGCGCGCGTCGGTCGTTCTTCGCGGCGGTGGGACGAAGATTGGATGGGGCCGCACGCCTGCGTCCGTTGACATCGTCGTCAGCACGAAACGGCTGAGCGCGGTTGTGGCGCACGAGCATGCGGACCTGACCGCTACGGTGCAGGCGGGCGCGCGGCTCGACGAGGTGAATCGCGTGCTCGCACGGCACGGCCAGTGGCTGCCAGTTGAATCCGCCTTCGACGAATCGACAATCGGCGGCGCGATCGCCACCAACGACAGCGGTCCGCTGCGGCATCGCTACGGTACGCCGCGCGATCTGCTCATCGGCATCCGCCTTGCGCTGACCGACGGACGGCTGATCAAGGCCGGCGGCAACGTGGTGAAGAATGTTGCCGGCTACGACGTTGGCAGATTGATGGCCGGTTCGCACGGCAGTCTTGCCGCGATCGTCAGCGCGACGTTCAAGCTGATGCCTCTGCCGGCGGCAACGAACACAGTTATCGCGACGTTTGGGCGTGCGGACGATTTGGTCGCGGCACTGGCGGCAATTACAAGCAGCCAGCTCGAAGCATCGGCAATCGACGTGCGTGCAGGTGGGTCGGCCACAGCCGGCCCCCACGTACTGGTACTCAAATTCGAATCGACACCAGGCGCCCTGAACGCCCACGTGCAGAAGGCGCGCGCGCTCATCGGCGGCGCTGCCACCGACATCGTCTCATCGCAATCCGAAGCGGATCTCTGGCGCGCGCACCTACGGGCGCCGTGGGCATCGCCGGGCATGGTCATCAGGTTCGCCTGGCTGCCGGCGTCGCTCGGGACCGTGCTGACCTTTCTCGATGACCTGCGCGGCAGCGCCGCTGATGTCGAGTTCATCGGCCGCGCCGCGATCGGGTCCGGGCTGGTGCGCGTAGACGCCGACACGCTGGTGCAGCGGAACATCGTCGAGCGGCTGCGCTCGCGCACCGATGTCTTCCGTCACGTTGTCGTGCTGCGCGCCGATGCGCGGTTGAAAGCGCAGCTGGACGTCTGGGGACCTCTCGGCGATGCGGGAGCGCTTGGCGCATCGGTCAAGCACGCGTTGGATCCGAATGGAATTCTGAATGCGGGAAGAGGGCCGGTGTGACTGCGAATCCCGAATCCCGAGTCGCGAATCCCGATCGCGCCTTCCGAGGCCCAGACCAGCCATCGGCGAGCCTCATCGACGCCTGCGTCCACTGCGGGTTCTGCCTGCCGTCGTGCCCGACCTATATCCTGTGGCAGGAAGAGATGGACTCGCCGCGTGGGCGCGTCTATCTGATGAAAGCGGGGCTCGAAGGGCGCGCGGAGATGTCGTCAACCTTCGTCGCACATTTCGATCGCTGTCTCGGCTGCATGGGATGCGTCACCGCCTGCCCGTCGGGCGTGCAGTACGGCCCGCTCATCGAAAAGACGCGCGCGCAGATCGAGCGTCACTACGATCGTCCGCCCGGTGAACGGCTGTTCCGCTCGATGCTCTTCGCCGTGCTGCCATATCCATCGCGTCTGCGACTGGCGATGGTGCCGCTGGTGATCTTCGGGCCTCTGCTCCGCGCGCTCGCAGGGGTGCTGCCTCGCCGTCTCCGCTCGCTGATCGCGCTCGCGCCGCAGCCGTCACTTGCATCGATGACGACGAACGCACCTGTGCACACGCCGGCCGTAGGACCACCGCGCATGCAAGTGGCGGTGTTGACCGGGTGCGTGCAGCGGCTCGCATTCGCCCATGTCAACCGGGCCACGATCGACGTCCTTGCCGCGGAAGGTTGCACGGTAGAGGCTCCCGCCGCGCAGGGATGTTGCGGTGCGCTCTCGCTGCACGCGGGCAACATCGACCAGGCGCGTGAGCTCGCGAAACACAATATCGAGGTGTTCGAGCGCGCGAACGTCGATCGCATCGTCGTCAACGCCGCTGGCTGCGGATCGTCGATGAAGGAATACGGCGAGCTGTTTCATGACGATCCTGCGTGGGCTGAGCGTGCGAGCGCGTTCAGCGCCAAGGTGCGCGATGTGTCCGAAGTGCTGACGGAGGTCGGCGATCCGCGGGCGACGCGGCATCCACTCAACGCTCGCGTCGTCTATCACGATGCGTGTCACCTGGCGCATGCGCAGGGCGTTCGCGCACAACCGCGTGCGCTGCTCGCCGCGATTCCGGGCGTCGAGCTGATGTCGCCCGCGGAAGCGGAGATCTGCTGCGGCAGCGCCGGCATCTACAATCTGGTGCAGCCCGAGCCGGCCGCGCAGCTCGGCGAGCGGAAGGCACGCAACATCGCGGCCCTCGAGCCGGACATCATTGCCACCGCCAACCCGGGGTGCATGCTGCAGATTGCCGCCGCCGGCCGGCGGCTTGGTTACGAGTGGAAGATCGTTCACCCGGTCGAACTGATCGATCAGTCAATTAAAGGGGGTCGTTAACCTCCGACCCCAATTTCTGTGGAGAGCGACATGTCGTACGGACCCTCAATCAGTCTCGAGAACGCGAAGAAGGTTGCCGCCGCCGCGTTGGCGGAGGTCCGCAAGAACAGCTGGACGATGGCGTGCGCGATCGTCGATACGAACGGCGACCTCGTGTACTTCGAGAAGATGGACGATACGCCGCTCGGCAGCACGATCGTCTGCCAGGAGAAGGCGCGTTCGGCGGCGCGGTTCAAGCGGCCGACGAAGGCGTTTCAGGACATGCTGGCGGCTGGCGGCGAGGGCGTGCGCGTGCTGCGCATCCAGGGCGCGGTTCCGGTTGATGGCGGCCTGCCGATCATGGTGGGCGGCAAAGTGGTCGGTGGAATCGGGCTGTCGGGCGGCACCAGCGCGCAGGACGGTCAGTGCGCCAAAGCCGGTGTCGACGCCGTCAGCTAATGCCGTCGGCTGGCGCCTACCAGCCGACGACTATCTCTTTCGATTGCGTGTTGAAGCAGACCGGCGTGCGGTAGATCACATCCATCGTTCGCGTCTTCGGGCTGACGTCGCGGATGGCGAGTGCCGGCGGATAGTTCGACGCCCAGTTCATGGTGCCGGCACCATCGTGCGCGCCGAGGAAGACGACTGACGGATTGAGCAGCTTGACGTAATCCACCAGGGTCGGGATGCCTGCTTCGAATCCGACGTAGGGAAGCAGCGCCACGTCGACGTTCGGCGTCTTCTGCGCCGCGGCGCGCTGCGCATCCGTGACCTTGCCGGCGCTGTCGATCAGCATCACGCGGAAGCCATTGCCGAAGGTAAAGAGGAAATTGTCCACGCCTTCGACGTTGATGCGCGGTTCCGTGCTGCCGCGCGCCCGTATAGCATCCGCCTGTTTCTTCTCCTCGTCGCTGAGTGGCTTGTCTAGCGATGCCTCGCGCAGCGTCGCGTTCTGTTTGTCGAAGAAGCCGGCGGGCGCGAGCAACGACTGGTCGGTGTGTGCGCCCTGGATTGTCTCGACCGTGACACCCGGATACTTCAGAACCTCTCCTGGCTTCGCGACCTTGTACTGATTCGCGGCCAGCCCCGCTTTCGCCGCCACCGCATCACCGAATGGCGCGCCCACAATCGGTGCGTTGAGGCGTTTGGCGATCGTTGGCGCGTCCGCGATGTGATCGAAATGCGCGTGGCCGACGAAGATCGCGGTCGCCTTCTTGATATCGGCCGGCATGACGCCGATCGGATGGCTGTGCGGCAGGCGATCGAAGTAGGCATTGAGCAGGAATATCTGATCTCGATACGCAAGCTCGTAATTCATCATGCCGAGCCAGCGCACGACGACCGTCTCCGCATTCTTCGGTGCAGGACCTCCTGCCGACACCGGCGTCAGGCTCTGACAGGCCGGATCCTGCCGCATCGGCGCTTTCGCGCCTTGCGCGGCCACAGACGTTCCGATGAGCGTCAACAAAGATGCGAGCGCGGCGGCCCTAATTGCCGACATACAACTCCCTGGTCGTCGTATCGATGCAGACAGGAGTTCGCAGCAGCGGCGCAATCGCCTTGGACTTCGGGAACTCGTCGCGAATGGCCAGGTTCAGCGGCCCCATTGGCATATCCAGCATCCGGTTGCGATGGCCGTCATGGTGTGTCGGCAGCATCACGGTAGGCTTGAACAGCCGCACGTATTCCATCGTGATCGGAATCGCCAGCTCACCGCCGTAATACGGAATGAATCCAAGATCGATGCTGCCTTTGCTCGCAACGATCTGCTTCTCAGCCTCGGTCGTGGGTCCGGCACTGTCGGTGTAGAACGCTTTGAAGCCATTGTCGAAGGTGAAGAAGTAGGCGATGGTGCCTTCCGTGATCAGCTTGTCGCG
>Ga0182009_10000341_pt1 | contig 10119 bp, 12 predicted proteins | sample Sormic07211187_1_FD_161052 | JGI IMG/M metagenome (GOLD analysis project Ga0182009, IMG submission 161052) | Bulk soil microbial communities from the field in Mead, Nebraska, USA - 072115-187_1 MetaG | ecosystem: Environmental > Terrestrial > Soil > Agricultural land > Bulk soil | place: USA... | reverse complement strand
CTGTTATTGTCCTAACCAATGCGGGAGATATAGAAAATTTAGAAGAAGCACATTATTTAAATGCATACTTTTTTATAAAATCAAATGTAAGTCTTGAGGAAATTGTAAAAAGTGTGCAGGACCTAACTTAAAGAGATTTTTCTTCGTTCAAAATGCGTGCTCTTGGTGAATACCAGGTCGCATTATCTTGCGGGCAAAGAAAACGCAGCTCAGAATAAGCACACTTCCCACCAAAAATGGCAATGGAATAGAAACTGTCGCAATAACTCCACCCAAAATTGGTCCAATAATCATTCCTATACTTTGATAGGAGGCATTAAGTCCCATGATACTTCCCTGAGACCGTGGATCTGCTTCTTGGGACAAAATTGTTGGAATAAGTGTCTGGACTATACTATTACAAATACCCATAAGAATAGATGCACCAACAAATAAAGGAATAGATCGAGACAAAAACATGACAAACATTGCAAAAGAGGTAAAGACAATTCCTAAAGAAAATGCTTTCTTTACACCCAATGCTTTAGAAAATCTATGAACAATAAAATTCTGCGAAATAAGACCAACTGCACCAAACACCGTAAAAAGAATAGCATTTTGAGAAGCAGTAATGCCCAGTACTTTTAAAGTAAATGGCTGGAATCCATAAATAATTGCACAGGCAAATGCAAGGAAAAAGATAAGAGAAATTGCAAAGGTTGCGCCAACATTTGGATCAAAAAGTGTCTTAAAAAGCTTGGGGAAATCAAATAATTTGCCTTCTTGTACCTCTCCCATATGCTTGTTGGTTTCGGGAAGAAAAAGTGCAGTAAGAACAACAGCAATAATGGTAATTGCAGCTGCTATAAGAAATGGTACTCCTGTCCCAAATCCAACAGTAAATGCAGAGATTGCAGGACCAAAAACAAATCCAAAGCTAAATGCAGATCCAATAAGACCAAATGCTCGTGCTCTGTCTTTTGGCTCTGTAGAATCGGAAATTACCGCAAAAGCAACAGGAATATTCCCTGCTGTAATGCCATCTAAAATGCGGGCTGCAAAAAGCCACCATGCATTTTGCGCAAATGCCATAACTATAAAAGACAATGCTGTCCCAATGATAGAAATGAGAAGAAGAGGTCGTCTGCCATATTTATCGGAAAATCTTCCAATAATTGGTGTTGCAATAAATTGGCACACAGAAAACGATGCAAAAAGAAGTCCATTCTGAAAATCCGACAGTCCAAATTGCTTGGAATAGGCATATAAAATTGGGATAACAATACCGTATCCCAGCATGTTGACCAAGGCAATAAGCGCGATAATAAATAGGTTGCGATTCTTAAGCATGTTTATTCCCTCCCGAAGCTCTAAACGAGGCAGACAGGATATTTATTGTAACAAAAAAAAGAAGGTTTTGCTATAATTGACTTATCCATGTCACCTTGACATGTTTTTTTGTTTTTATGTTTGATATACACTCTTTACCAACTATCATACCAGGCATTCTTGCTGTTGTGAGCTATGGATTTTTCTCGAAAAATTACGAACCACGAGTGAGAAAAAGTCCTAATAGCTTATATTCTGCTGCAATTCTGTATGGCTGGGCAGCAGTAATGCTTACTGCTGCCTCGATAGCAACTGCTTTTATTTTTGGCCCACATTTTGATTTACCCCAAACAGTTACGGTATTTGGACTTCATTTCTTAAAGCATATGGATGTTGTCGGAGTATTTTTTATAATGATTCTCTGCATGTCACTTCTCTATTACAAAAGCATTGAACAAGAAGCACAATGCAGAAAATCTATGAATATGGGCGCCTACACAGTACTTTTTCAATTAAATATTATTGTTATTACTGTTATTGATTTTTTGGCATATCACATAATTCCCCATGCACTTACTTTAGTTGGTGGTCTTTTAATTTTTGCTAGTAGCATAAGTATTCTTATCGTTCATTATCTTCATAGCAAACATAATGGCAACAAAGATTTTAGCAGACGGCTAGTTAGCCTTGGACTCTTAGCAGCTCTTTGCTGCGGAGCGGCATTATATTTTGATGGAGAAATGAGTAGAAACTATATTTTTAAAGGAAATTTTAAAGCAATGTATCTGTCTTTTTTTATTTTTTATGAAATGATAACCTTTGGTATTCCTTCTTTCTGGTGTACTGTTCATCTATCTCTTCAAAACGGTATAAACAAAACAATAAAAGGCTTAAAAAGAGAATTTCTTGAAAATAGAAAAGGCTATCTCCTTGCTTCTTTCTTCTCTGCAACTAATTTTGTTTTTTCGGTGTTGGCACTTGCTCTTCCTGGACCGAGATTTATTGTTGCAATGATTTTAGCAATGAGTCCTATTTTTACTATTTTTCTAGACAGAAATGAAAGAGCCTCTCATATAATAAAACTTGAATATACGGTAGGTGCTGTTGGAGTAATTGGGCTTTTCCTTATGAGTCTGGGATAAATTACCAGCCAGTGTATTTTCTCTAGAGTGCAACCATGTGAGCATGAATATCTGCGCTTACTTCCTCATCTGATTTTTTAACTTCTGGATGAATATTTGCTAAATGTACTTTTGCTTGCTCTATTAAGTTTTTTGCTGCTTCCTCCCTATCTTTTCCTATTGCAGTCATAACCATACCGCACCCAGATAATGGACACGTAAAAGAATATGTCATAAACCTCCTTCCTTACAACTTCGAAACATCAATCCTGATTAATTTATCATCTCCTGGTCCTGACACTCCCCGTCCATCGGTATTATTTGTGAGAATATAAAGGAAGTTATCTGGACCCACAACAACATCTCGTATTCTTCCCAACTCCGACTTAAGATGTTCTACAACTGAAGGAGATGAACTAAGATTTTTTACTTCGTACAGCGCATTGCCTTTAAGTCCTACAAAGAAAAGCTCGTTGTTGTAAAAAACCATTCCAGAAGGAGCCCAGGTCGTTGTTGGACCCGAATTAAGTAGTGGCGTAACCATACCACTTTTTGTCTCGTTGCCTTGAATAGTAGGCCATCCATAATTTTTTCCTTTTTCTATACGATTCACTTCGTCATACCCTGTTGGACTAGACCTGCCATGCTCTGTTTCCCACAAATTATCACTACTGTCCCATGCAAGTCCTTGCGGATTACGATGACCATAAGAATACACATAATTAGCAAAAGGGTTGTCACTTGGTATCTTGCCATCTTCTGTTATGCGAAGAATTTTTCCACCAAGCGCATTGGTGCTTTGCGCTTGCGAGGGATTTTCTGCATCTCCTGTTGTAATGTATAAATTTCCGTCTGGTCCAAATTTTATTCTGCCTCCGTTGTGGTTGGAAGACCCAGGAATATTATCTAAGAGAACTTTTTCACTACTTAACGTATTGTTTTCAAAAGTCATTCTAACTACCTTGTTAAGGGTATTTAATCCATTGCTACTATATGTGTAGTACAAATAGATAAAATGATTTTGGGGAAATTTTGGAGACAACGCCATTCCCAAAAGCCCACCTTCCCCAATTGGCCTTACTTGGGAAAGTGTTGCTATTGTCTTTCCGTCTCCACTTGGAGAAAGTAAGATAACTTTTCCAGGTCTTTCTGTAATAAGTGCATCGTTGTTGGGTAAAAAAACTATTTCCCAAGGAATTTGCAGATTTTTGGCAATAACAGTAAGTCGAGGCGCATCAGTTGGAGTCGTTATATGGGTAGGTACTGGCGTAGCAAGCTGGGTAAGGAGCCTTTTTGGGACATTTCCATACCATTGGAAAACGACAAGCACAAGAATAAAAAGAATAACAATAACAACTACCCCAACCCATTTCATTGCATGGTAATTACAACTTTTCCTCTGGGACTCTGTGATACTTGATACACAAATGCGTCTTTTGCTTTTTCTAATGGAAATGTCTTGTCTATCTGAATTTTTATTTTCCCACTATCTACCAACTCTGTTAATTTCTCAAGCCTTTCTCTTGTAACTACCGTTACCTGACCTATTGCAGTAATGTGTTTGTCGTCTTCAGCCAGAGGCTGATCGGCCTTTGGCCGAGGCTGTCCCTTCATTGAGACAATTATGCCACCAGGCTTGAGAACCGAAAAAGACTTCTCTTGAGTCTCTCCTCCAACTGTATCAAAAACAGCATCCATGTCGTGGACAATTTCCTCAAATTTCTGCTCTTTATAATCAATAACCTCATCTGCCCCTAGCCCTTTTACGAAATCCATGTCGTCTGTACTCACCGTTGTTACAACATATGCCCCAATTGATTTTGCCAGCTGGATTGCGGTAGATCCAATTCCTCCTGCTCCCCCATGAATGAGAATTTTTTGTCCAGACTGTAGTCCAATATGCTCGGTAAGTGCTTGGACTGCACTCACGCCAACAAGAGGCAGACCACCTGCCTCCACCATAGATACTGATGTGGGGACATGCGCTACCTTAGTACGTGGCGCTACGCAGTACTCTGCCATAGAGCCAGATCCTTTTGCCAGAATAATTGCCTGGCCATATACCTTGTCTCCAACTTGCAAATCTATGACACCTTCTCCAACTTTTTGCACAATACCAGCAACATCTCCTCCAAGGGTAAATGGTATTGGCGCCTTATCTCCCATTCCTCCTTTTGCTAAAAAGACGTCAAAGGGATTTACCGATGCAGCATGCACTTGTATAAAGACTTGATCTTGTGCAACCTGAGGCTCGTCATAGTCCTCGACAACTATCCCATCGGGAAAATTAAAATTGTGGAGCCGTACTGTCTTCATATATACATGATAGCATATGAATCGTAAGAAAAAAGTAAGATTTACGAAGACAAACCAGGGAAAAAGTCTTTTTTTATGTGAGAAGATGGAATATTGAGTTGGTGCAATACGTCTTCAAAACTTTTTACTGATTTTTGTGACCCTGATACATAGAAAAGCCTCTCTGCAAAATCAGGTATTTCTTTTTGTATCATTTCTCTGGTTATTTTTTCTCCAACAATATAATGTGTCTGTACACCAAATTTTTTAGCACTCGAAAAAATATCTTTGTACCGGATATCCTCTGCCCGTTTGTTGGCGTAAAAAAGGATAATATCTCGATGGGTCTTTGTATCTATACCGTATTGAATCATACTTCGAAATGGTGTAATGCCAATGCCTCCCGCAAAAAAAACAACTTTTTGCTTTGCATTTGTTGGGAGTGTAAATTCTCCTGCCAATTGTCCTGCTGCAATAGTATCCCCTATCTTCATCTGTCTGAGAGCATTTTTAAAGCTACTTCCATTGGGATAAAAGCGGACACCAAGTTGAGGAAATATTTCTGTTGGTGAAGATGCAATAGTAAAATATCGTCTGTTACCACGCGAATCAGTATTTTTGTGCTGCAAGGTCCATTCCATATATTGTCCTGGGGTAAAAGAAAGCTTCTCGCTGGAGCTAAAGATAAATTCCCCAATACCATCTGTTACTTCCTTTTTTTCTTTGAGTGTAAGCATAAGCTTTTGCTTTGGGCTTACCAGATAGGAAAAAATATTACCAACTATTAAGACTAATTCTGGCGTTGAATATAATTGACCTACGTGGATTTGTGGTGCAAAAAGAAAACCGGTAAGTAAGCCATAGACAATCTGCATCCTTTTTGTGGGCGGGGTTGTAAGCGGCTCGGTAAGCATAATGGTTGCAAAAAATACTACTGCACTGTCGAGAAAAAGAGACTGCACAGAGCGAATAAGAGAAATGCCATCCACCCATCCAAATCCAAGAGCTCCAACAACTGCTGTTGCCAAAAAAGTCCACACGAGTGTACTTCGTTGTATTTTTCTTACCACCAACACACCACACACAACAACAAAAGGAAAAAGAGCTGCTGTTCCTATCCACCAACTCGCATAGGTATGAAAAAGATATGCGCTGACTACTGCACCAAGAGCAGCAGGATTAAAAATGTGCTTTTTTTTAATTGCACAAATATATTTTGAAGCAATGGCAACAACCCCAATAAGAAGATATGTAGGAACGTCTCTTGCCAACTGCAATGGCGACATAATAAGCGTAAGGATAAGTGCAGTAATGTAGACAGACTCTACATTGGTTGGCACCTTAAGCGTATATGCAAATGCTTTATTTGTAAGGTAACAACTGGTAACAAGAATGCCTGTAGTAATAATAATTCCTATTGGGGAATAGGTGAGAATGCCGACAAATCCAAGAAGTACCGCAACGCCAACAAGAAACAACAGCACATACAAGACAAGCCTGTACATGGTAATTCTGTCTAAAAGATTATCAATTATGTTTAACATAAAGCTGTCATTCTGGCTTGTCCAGAATCTGATCATAAAGATCTTTTAGTGTTGGATTTAGCTTTTTGATCATAATCAACTTTTCTACCCTATTCATATCCTTTATTTGCTTCTCTCTAATAATTGCTTCATTAATGGTATCAAAGGTTTCAAAATAAATTAACTTATCTAAATTATATGTATCCGTAAATCCTTTCACTAAGTGATTCTTGTGTTGATATACTCTTTGAACCAAATTGCTGGTAACTCCTGTATAAAGCGTAGGTCTATTATTTGCCATAATATACGTAAAGCCTTGTTTCATATATAGATCCTGGATGCGCTTCGCTTACCAGGATGACGTTGGTTAGATGACATACGTATTGAATCCACTTGTCATGGTTGCAATGCCATGCTTATCTATCATATAACCTTCTAATCCATTTTGCTTTTCGAGAAAATATATACCATTGGACTGCATTGCAAAAACTGCAGTAGCAAATCTATCTGCTTCATACACATTTTTTCCAATAACCGTGACGCTTACCACGTTTTCTAATCTCCCACCTTTCAGGTGGGAGTTTTGGTGGGGGTCATAGATGTGCTGTCCCCTAACATATGTCCCACTTGTTGCAATACCTTGTGTAGTTAGCCCAACAACTTTAATGATTTCTTTTGGGTTGAATGGATTTCGTATACCTATTCTCCATTCTTCTCCCTTTTCATTTTTTCCAGCTACTTGGACATCTCCCCCTGCATCTATAGAAAAATTCTTGAAGCCTTTTTTTGCCAAGAGCTTACAGGCATTGTAAATTGCCCACCCTTTTACAAGACCAGATGGATCGATGCTGCCATCGTGCTTGACTATGTTGAAATATCCATTTGTTTCTTTTGTTGTTTGGTTTGCCAAGCGAAAAACCAATTTCATGTCTTTAGATAAATCTTTTCTTTGTATTTCGCCTTTATTAAATAGAGAAATCTCGCTTTCCTTTTTATAGGTACTAAATTGATTATCTATAGCTTGAAAATATGCAAAAACAGCATCACAGTCTTTTTGTGTTGCGTAAGAATCGGCAAGAATAACGGTAATGGGCATACCCATAAGGATTCGCGTTGTGTGCATAAGAAGACTATTTTGCCATTGCTAGGGTTGCAGAGAGTACTTGCTGGAATGCCTCCGATGTTTGGGTAGCACCAGTGACAACATCCACCTGAGCAGATTGTGCCGTGATTGCTTCTTGCTTAAGCAGTGGCAAGGCGGCATTACTTACCTCTGTTGTATGTCCTGGCTTATTGGGGAATTGTAAAAATTGTACATCACTTATTTTTCCACCACTGACTACTAATTTTATTTGGAGCGGACCAAAGCCTCTGTCGGTCTGGACTACATCACTCGTATACGATCCATCTTTGTATTGCGCTGCTGCACTCGAAGGCGCTGGAGTAGATGATGTTGGTTTTGCAACAATTGGAGCATCGTCGCCGTCCATTTCCTCTTTTTTATTCCAAACAACAATTCCTGCAGTAAGAAGACATAGGACAATAAGAATAAGAAGAAATTTTTTCATACTTGTAAGTATAGCAATGGAATAACTATAAAGGCAATATCTGAGAAAACGCTGAAGAGGTTTATTGGCTTTGACTTTGGGTCATGCCATCGCCATTATCTTGTGATTGTGATTGACTACTGTCGGATTGAGAATTACTCTGACTATTTCCTTGAGAAGACGTTGTGTAATAATAGTACCCATTATTCGTTGTAGAACCTGTTGTAGGAAGTCCCGAATTCTTTGTTGGCTTTGCTGTTGGCGTAGGTGTAGGTGTACTTCCTTGGTCTGAATTGTAGACAGATGTAGGTGTTGCAAGACCTGTTGGAGTATTCTGTGCGCTAGATGGAGTCTTTGTGAGAAACCCCCTAACAATAAAAAATCCAACAACAAGGATAATTGCTATAACAATTATTCCAATAATAAGTCGTGTTTTGCTGCCTTCTTCTTCCACCCGTGCAGTATAACACTATAGTACCTAATTTTCAAGATAGCTTGAAAAAGGAGCACTAAAAAGCTATACTCCAGGCTATGCCAGTAACGTTTAGACGATTAGGAAAAAATGGAAAACTCATTGTAAACACGTACAGTGACGAAATTGATCTTAATAGAAATCAGCTGTCCCGCGAACTTGGAGGTCTACCAACGTCCCGAATTATTACTGCTTTTTCACATACAGAGTTAAAAAGAAGAACTCGGCCTTCTCCAAGAGGAGAAAGGTATCCTGATGAGGTCGTTATGAGGATGGGAAAAATGGACGAATTAATTGCTGGGTTTAGCGAGGTAGATTATCACGACGAAGCTGGACGGCCAATCAAAGCGTACCCTGGAGCGCAAGTTGATACAACAAGCGATACATTTACTGCAGAAATAAATGGCACAAAAATTACCTATATCCGAGCACGGGGAGAAAAACGCTAGTATCCTGTAGGCTTGTATTGCTGCATCATTTTCTGCACATCCTGTTGGGTCATTCCTGTTGGATATCCAGAAGGTGTACTACTTGGAATAGCCTTCATCATCTGAGACATATCGGTAAAGGTAACATCTGAAGGCGGTGTAAAAAGTGAATCTGCAACAGCCGCAGGTTTGCAACTTTCTTTGAATTTCTCAAGTGTTGTCATAAGCCCCTGGCTTTTGTCTTCTACTTGACCTGTCGATGACCCTGAGCCTGCCGAAAGGGTTGGCTGCATAGACCCTGTTGTGGAAGGAGTAATAGAAACTTCTGGAACATTCATGATTGTTCCTTTTTTACTGCCGACTTGCCAAAAATACATTTTTTTATCCTTCATAAGGATACTTGTGGCATCAGACTTGCCAACATTTGCATCCACATGGACCGAGCCCAATTTAAGATATGCAACTGTTGCTACTCCTTCGTCGGAGGTGAAATGACATTCGAGAGAAAGATTTTTGGACAATGCATCTTTAATAGTGTTAAAGACTCCCCCGTGCTCTTCGTTTTCCACTTTGGGTGCCATTTTTTGTGCAGATTTGGTGTAAAGGTAATATCCTGCTCCAACAAGAAGAAGGAGAAGCAAGACAACGACAACAACAATAACCTTTTTCTTCATAATTGCATGATAGCAATATCAGTAATTTTGTCAAGTATTGACGCTCGTATTACTTTTTTGATCTTGCTGCCCAACAATATTTCCTTCTGCGTCAACTGCGATAATACCTGCTTTCCTGAATTGTTCTGCAAGCAAAAGCTGGTTGGGAGTATATGTTCCGTCCTTTTCCCTATGAAATGCATCAACCATTGCAACTGTTGCTGTGCTGCCATCAATCGTAATATCTGCAACGTGCATGGAAAATTTCCTATCCCTTTGCATTGCAATATCTAGTGCATCAAATAACTCATCATGGAGTAGTTCTGGATTTGCAGCAATGAATAACTTGAGAATATTTCCTCTACTCCCCCCTAGTCCTGCCCGTACATTATCTATCCCAATGTCTGGTTGAGGACCTGCATAATTACCATTAAAAAGAAATTGTATGGTATCTGCATCTACTCTTCTATATGCCATTCCTTGAAAGAAAAATTGATTCCATTTTTTAAAATCTGCTTGGAATCCTAAATTGTCCCATGCGTTTTCAAAAGCTTGCCATCTTTCTGGAGCAAGATTTTCATCTCGATTATGACCCGTTGTATTGTAGAAAAGAGCCGTCCCTGCATGATAATCGTCAGGCTCACCTTTTTTTATAGGGCGTCGTATGTCCTCTGCAGTATTTGGTTGTCCCAGTGTTGCCTGAGGAAGACCTTCAAATAAATCGGGCTTATCTCCTGCCAAGACTTCTAATGCATTGTGATCTGTTGGAGCT
>Ga0182009_10000339_pt1 | contig 10154 bp, 10 predicted proteins | sample Sormic07211187_1_FD_161052 | JGI IMG/M metagenome (GOLD analysis project Ga0182009, IMG submission 161052) | Bulk soil microbial communities from the field in Mead, Nebraska, USA - 072115-187_1 MetaG | ecosystem: Environmental > Terrestrial > Soil > Agricultural land > Bulk soil | place: USA... | reverse complement strand
GAGGAGAATCCTGGCCGCGGCCGCCGTCCTGACCGCGATCGCGCTCACCGCCCAGGCGCAGGTTTCCGAGTCGAAGCAGTCCGGCTCCCCCACCCAGAAACAGTTCCAGATGCGGATCGCGGAGCCCGCCAACGGAGCGAAGATCGAGGGAAGCGACTTCAACGTCGTGCTCGCGATCCCCGAGGCGAAGACGGAAGGGACCTCCGTGAACCCCTCCGAGCGCAAGTCGGCCGCGACTCCGATCTACCAGGTGTGGATGGACGGCAAGAACCTCGGGAACATCCCCGCCACGCGCAACGTGATGAACGTGCACGCGGAGAAGGACGGCGCGCACAAGATCTCCGTAGTCGCCAAGAACGCCGCCGGCCAGGTGATCGGCCGCCAGACGATCTCGGTGACGACGGGCAGCGCCGCCGCTCCCGCCGAAACCGAGAAGAAGAAACCCGCGAAGTCGTAGGGTCCGTCTTGCATCCATTCTCCGAGAGAGCCCGGCCTCGCCGGGCTCTTGTCCTTTTCGCCGCGGCCCTCCTGTGCGCGGGACTGGCCGGCGGCGCGTCCACTGCGGCAGGCGAAGGCCCTTCCATCCGCATTCGCGCAACTCGCGTCCTCGACGGCCGCGGCGCGGCGCTCGACGGGCCGGTCGTCATCACGGTTCGCGGAGGGCGGATCGTCTCCGTCGAACGGGAGAAGACTCGCGGCCCGGTCGACCACGACCTCACGGGACGCACCGTGCTGCCGGGGCTGATCGACACGCACGTGCACCTCGCCTGGACGCTGAACGCAGAGGGGCGTCTCCACACCGACAAGGACGGAGAGCCGCCCGCGCGCACCTCGTTCGCGCAGGCGGCCAACGCGTGGGACACCCTTCAGGCCGGCTTCACCACGGTGCAGAGCATCGGAGCTCCCGTCGAGAAGGAGCTGCGCGACGCCGTGGAAAAACGGGGGCTGCCGGGTCCCCGCATCCTGACCTCGCTCGAGCCGATCGCGGACGAGAAGAAGACACCCGAAGACCTTCGAGAGCTCGTGCGACTGCGCAAGAGCGAGGGCGCGGACGTGATCAAGATCTTCGCCTCCAAGTCCATCCGCGAAGGCGGCGCCCAGACTCTGAGCGACGAGCAGCTTCGAGCGGCATGCGGCGAAGCGACGCGGCTCGGCCTGCGGTCCGTCGTGCACGGTCACAGCCCCGAGAGCATGAAAGCGGCGGCCCTCGCCGGATGCACGCAGGTCGAGCACGGAGTGTTCGCCACGAAGGACGCGCTCCAGACGCTGTCACAGCGCGGGACCTACTTCGATCCGCAGGTCTGCCTCGTTTTCCGCAATTACCTGGACCACCGGGAGCGCTTCCTCGGAATCGGCAACTACACGGAAGCGGGCTTCGCGGCAATGGAGCGGGCGCTCCCGCTCGCGGCGGCGGCGTTTCGGGAGGCGATCGCCACGCCGGGGCTGCGGGTCGTCTTCGGCACGGACGCGGTCGCCGGGGCCCACGGCCGCAACGCGGAGGAGCTTTCCTGCCGGGTCCGCGACGGCGGGCAGAAGCCGGCGGACGCCATCGTCTCGGCCACTTCACTCTCCGCGAAAGCGCTCGGTCTGGAGAGCTCGATCGGAGCCCTCTCGGCGGGCATGGAAGCGGACCTCATTGCGGTCGACGGCGACCCTCTTCGGGACATGACGGCGCTCTCGCGGGTCGTGTTCGTCATGCGGCGCGGGACCGTCTACCGACGCTAAAAAAAGGCGGCCCGGGCCTCTCGTGCAGCCCGGACCGCGAGGAGGAAAGCCGGCGGTTTACGAGCCGGAGTTGGCGTTGGAGCGCTGCGCGCCGCGCGGGCCGATGAAGCAGCCCTTCAGCTGGCTCTTCTGATCGGCGTCGAGCTTCGAGACGATCTGGTCGCGAAGCGCCTGCGCGTCGGTCTTCGTCTTCTGGCGGTCGTTGTGCAGCGCGATCGTGTCCTGCCCGATGACCGACTTGTCGGCCCCGGAGTCGAGGTCCGTCTTCAGCTTCTCCCGGTCGGCGCGAAGAGCCTGGCGGTCCGCCTGGAGGGACGGCTTGGCCGCTGCGAGCGCCGCGTCGATGTCCGTCTTCTGGGTGGCGGACAGGTTCAGGGTCGCCAGGCAACGGCCGAGCCGCCGCGCCGCGAACGCGCCCTGATGCATTCCCATTCCCCGCCGTTCCTGCGCCGGGAGCGATCCCGCCGCCAGAAGGGCGACGGCGCCGGCCGCGGCGAACGTGAGAGCGATTCGTTTCATTCCGGGTCTCCTTTCGTGGGGCGCCCATCGCCCCCTTGCCGTCTGTAGAGACGACGGAAACACCCGAAACGATTACAGGCCGCTAGCCTCTGGCGAACACGCCGTCCTTTTCCATCTGCGTCGTCACGGCCTGCGCGAGCTCCCCCACGAACTGTTCGATGCGCTGGGGGTCGATGGTCTTGCTCCGCCCGGCCCAGACGAGCTTGTCCTGTGTCAGGGAGTAAACGAGCGTCTCGACCGAGACGATCTTGTCGGCGGTCAAGTACCCCGGCTCCCAGACGGTGCCCCAGCCCCATCCCCAGTAACCTCCCCAGAACCTCGCGTAGTGGGGGCCGGCCCAGTAGCCAGGCTCGTAGCTGTACTGAGTCTCGGTGCCGGTGACGCGCATCACGATCACTCCCGCGAACCCTTCGCGGTCGAAGACGCCTCGCGCGAAATCGATGTCCCGGACGCGATCGTCGGACAGCACGGTGTAAGAGGGAACGCCCCGCGCACCCCGGGCGGTGATCTCGCGCGCCATCGCGTCCTCCGCGCGGCGCCGCACGGACGGGTTCCGGCTGACGAACACGGCGGCGACCTTCTGTCCGGTGAGCCGGAGCGGCCGCGCATCCGGAGCTTTCCAGGTGGACTCGAATGTGGTGGTCACACAGGCAAACGACACGATCGCCGCGACCGCGGCGAGAGCATGGAGCCGAAACTTCTTCTTCACGGCTGCCTCCTTAGCGGAAAAAATCTGGGAGCATTTCCCTTGCCACTCAGGCACGTCTTCTCCGCTGCGCTGGCGCTCTGCTGCGGCGGGCTATTGGGAGAGTGAGGCGGGTAAGGCAGCCTTAACCCCTCTCCCCCGCGGGCGGGGGAGAGGCCGGGTGAGGGGGGCGTGCTCTCGTGTGACAGCGATCAGAAGACTCCGCGAGAGCGGACACCCGATGGTGAGATCGTTAGATGAGCCGATGGCGAGATCTGCCGACGATCACCCGATAGACGCGCGCAGCGCGTCAGACCGCCTCTCCTCCGCCATCGGTCTTTCTTCCCACTCCGGCTGGGCCGCGCTGGTCGCCTTCTCCGGCCCAGCTCCCGACCCGGTGCTCCTCCTCCGCGTCCGTCTCGTGCTCGCGGACCCTGAGGACATTTCCGCGAAGCAACCCTTCCATGCGGCGGAGGGGATGCCTTTCGCCAAAGCGAAGACCTTCATCGGCGCCGCGATCGCGGACGCCCGGCTCCGTGCGCGAAGAGAGCTCGGCACCGCCTTGCGCGATCTGCGCAATCGAGGCTGGGACCCGGCGCGATGCGCCGTGCTCCTCGCCTCCGGCCGCCCGCTTCCCGCCCTCGAGAGCGTGCTCGCCTCGCATGCGCTGATTCATGCGGCCGAGGGGGACCACTTCCGCGACGCCCTCGCGGACGCCGCCAAACATCACGGGCTCGAAGTCGTTCGGGTTGCCCGCAAGGAGCTCGCTCAACGGGCGAGCGTCGCGCTCCGGGCTCCGGCGGAGAGACTCGCGGCCCGGCTGGTGATGATCGGGAAATCGGCGGGACCACCCTGGGGGCAGGACCAGAAGCTCGCGGCGCTCGCCGCGTGGATGTGCCTTGGTCGGGTCGGTAGTCGGTAGTCGGTAGTCGTCGGCTAGTCGCTCCTCAGCACGGCCAGCATCGTCACGTCGTCGAAGGATTCCGCGCCGGTGCCGTGGTCCGAAAGCGCGCGGTCGATCGCCGCGAGCAGGTCGGCCGCGGATCCGTGGGCTTCGGCGACGAGCTTCAACAGGGGCTCCTCTCCCAGGATCGCCGACGAGGAGCTCCTCGCGTCCGTAACTCCGTCCGTGAACGCCACGAAGAGATCGCCCGGAGCGAGCGCGACGCGGCCCACCTCGAACGCGCGGTCGGGCATCAACCCCACGGCCGGGCCGGTTGGCGCAAGCCGGCGCAGCGTGCCTGCGCGCTCGCGGAGCACCGGCGGCTCGTGCCCCGCGTTGACGTACGTGAGCGCGCCGGTGGCGGGATCGAGGATGCCGAAGAAGAGCGTCGCGAACATGTTCGACGCGCTGTGGGTGCGCGCGATGTAGTCGTTGGTGAACACGACGGCGTTTCGGACCCGCGCGGCGGCGCGTTCCACCGGGTCGTCCACTCCGGGGAGAGCGGGATCCACGAGATCCGCCGAGGCGCGGATCAGGCTCCGGAACAGCGCCATGAAGAGGGCGGCACCGACGCCCTTGTCGCAGACGTCAGCGACGACGAGCCCGATCCGCCCGCTCTTCAGCCTGAAGGCGTCGTAAAAGTCTCCCGCTACCTGCCGCGCCGGGCGGAAGCACGCCGCGATCTCCCATCCCTCTTCGCGCGGCAGCGACTCGGGCAGAAAGCTCGCCTGGATCTGGCGGCCGATCTCGAGCTCGCGCTCGAGGCTCCGCGCGTGCAGGCGCTCCCGGTCGCGGAGCTTCTTCTGCTCGAGCGTCGCATTGACACGAGCCTTGAGGATCACCGGGTTGAACGGCTTGGGGAGGTAATCGGTCGCGCCGAGCTCGATGCACCGGACCACGCTGTCGATCTGGTCGACGGCGGTCACCATGATGACGGGGATGTGCCGGCGGCCCGGATCCGCCTGGAGCCGCTTCAGGACCTCGTAGCCGTCCATGCCGGGCATCATCACGTCGAGAAGGATCAGGTCGAAGTCCTGGCGCTCCACCGCCGCCAGCGCGGCCGCGCCTCCGTCCACGAGAGCGACTTCGTGGCCGAGCTGCCGGAGGCGCCGGGCGAGCAGGTCGCGGTTGGCTTCCACGTCGTCGACGACGAGGAGCCGCGAAGCCGCCGCGTTCATACCGGGCTTGCTCAGGCGCGCGGAGCCGCGAGCAGGCGCCTCAGATACGGGAGCTGCTCTTCGGTGGCCCGTTCGCCCTCTTCGATCACGTAGGGGATCCGGTGCGTGTCGAAGAGGCCGATGCGCTCCGAGAACTTCGGCACGATCGGGATGATCTCGTTGTGGTGCGCGAGATTGTGGAACGAGAACTTCGCGCGAAGCAGGTTGTTCGAGGTGATGCTCGAGAGCTGGAAGGCGAAGCGCAGCAGCGACGTGACGTTCGCCTGATACGGGCTCTCGAATCCCATCGTGACGATGATGTCGGCGCCTTCCTTCATCGCGACGCCGACGGGCATAGGGTCGGAAAGGAACCCGTCGACGAGCAGGCGGCCGCCGATCTCCCACGGCTCGAAAACGTAAGGGATGGCGATCGACGCGCGAACGGCGTCGGCGACCGGGCCGCTTCGGAAAACGACCTGCTCGCCCGTGTGGAAATCCGTCGCGGTCAGGAAGAGCGGCGTCGTGGCGGATTCGATCGTACGGTCGCCGAACGCCGCGCGGAGCCGCTGCAGGATGAGCCTGTCATTCACGAGCCCGAAGCGCTCGTGGAACTTGACACCCGGCATGAAGGCGCGCACGAAGGCCATCCGAGATCGCTTCCGGGTCAGCTCCTTCGTCCAGAGCCTGCGGGTCATCTCCTCCGCCACCGCCACCTCGTAGCCGAGCCCCATCAGCGCGGCATAAAGGCTTCCGCCGCTGCACCCGACGAGAAGGTCGATCGCGATCTTCTCCCGCTGGAGCACCTTCAGCAGGCCGAGGGCGGCCGCGCATTTGACGCTGCCCGATCCGATGACGACCGCGACGCGGGGCTGGCTGCCGTTCCCGACGCGCTGCGGGCGGGTCTCGGGAGCGGCGACGCCCTCGACGGCGCTCATGCGCCGAAGCTTTCCGCCGCCGCGTTGACGTCGTCGTAGAGCTTCAGAATGCCTGTGAACCCGGAGAGGTCGAGCACGCGGAAGACGTCGGGCCGCACGGCCGCAAGCCGCAGGTCCCCGCCGCGTCTTCGCGCCTCCTTCACCGTCTCGAGCAGAGCGCGCAGTCCCGCGCTGCTCGTGTACTCGACCGCGGCGAAGTCGCCGACGAGGCGGATCCGGCCGCCGCCGACCTCCTCCCGGAAGGCTGCTGAAAGCTCGGGCGCGGTGGCACCGTCCACGCTGCCCGCTACCGTGACGACCGTCACCGTTTCTCGCCGGTCTACCGTGATTTCCATGTCGGGTCCTCGATCTTCTGGATTTTCTTGACGAGCGTGAGGCGGTTGCCGCCGCTCGCTGCCGGCTCGTAACGGATCTCGTCCACGCACGATCGGATCAGGTGCCATCCCAGTCCGCCGATCCGGCGGTCTTCCCAGCCAGCCGAGAGATCGGGCGCAGCGATGCCGCTCGGATCGAATGGACGGCCCCGGTCTTCGACGACGACGGTCAGCGTGCCGCCGTCCCGCGCGGTCGAAAGCCGGATCGTTCCGGCGCTGCCCGCGTAACCATGCTCGATCACGTTGGTGCATGCCTCGTCCACCGCGAGCTTCAGGTCACCGCAGGACCGGGCGTCTCCACCCGCGGCGCGGCACTCCTCTTCCACGAGAGCGCGAAGGCGGGGAAGGTTCTCGAGATTCGCCTCGACCTCCCATTGCCGGTTCAGAGAGAAGGTCTCCGGTTCAGGAGCGCCTCGATCTTGCCGAGCAGCCGCGGCAGCTCGACCGGTTTCGTGTCGAAGTCGTCGCATCCGGACTGGCGGGCCCGCGTCTCGTCGTCCTTCATCGCATGCGCGGAGAGCCCGATGACGGGGATCGAGGCGGTGTCGCGCTTCGCCTTGATGCGCCGGGTCGCCTCCCAGCCGTCCATCACGGGAAGGGAGAGGTCCATCAGGATGAGGTCCGGAACCTCCGACTCGGCCTTCGCGACGCCCTCTTCTCCGTGGACGGCTGAAACGACCTCGTAACCGCTTCGAACGAGCCGCCGGGACAGCATGTCGCGGTTCATCTCGTTGTCTTCGACGATCAGGATCTTGGACAAAGGCTCCTCCAGAAACCGCCGCGCTCACGCGACGCGATCCGTGCGGAATTTCCCGAATGCCGCGATCAGGCGTTCCTGGTCGACCGGCTTGACGAAGTAATCGGACGCCCCGAGGGCGATGGCGCGATCCCGTTCATCGGCGATCGTCACGACCAGGACCGGCGTCGTCGAGACGGCCGGGTCGCTTTTCAGCGTCTCCAGGAGCGTCCAACCGTCCGCTCCCGGCATGATGACGTCGAGGGTGATCACGTCGGGCTTCCTTTCGCGCGCGAGCCGGAGCCCCTCATCGGCGTCGCGCGCCCCGATGACGGCGACCCCCGCTTTCGAGCAGGTTCGAGCCATCAGGTCGTGCACATTCGGGTCCGGGTCGATCACGAGCACGCACTTCGGAAGCGCCGCTTCCGTCGGGGAGGCCGCCCGCGCCCCCGCGAGCGCGATGTCGGAAAGCTTCATGCGTCCGAGAGTCGAAACGCGCACCGACGTCGCCTCGCCGTCGAAGTTTTCGATCTCGCCCGGCAGTCGCACCGTGAACGCCGAGCCCTTTCCCGCTTCGGACTCGACCGTGACCTCGCCTCCCATCATCGTGCAGAAGTTCTGGCAGAGGGCGAGCCCGAGCCCGGTGCCGCCATACTTGCGCGAGGTCGCGGCATCGGCCTGCATGAACGGCTGGAAGAGCCGCGAGCGCTGTTCGGGAGTCATGCCGATCCCCGTGTCCCGGACGCGGAAGAGAACCCAGCTTCCGTCGAGCCGGTTCTCCCGCCAGACCTCCAGTGTGACGATACCGTTCTCCGTGAACTTTCCGGCGTTGGACAGGAGGTTCAAGAGGACCTGCCGGACTTTCGTGATGTCTTCCTTGATCGAGCCGATGTCCGGCGGACAGAGGACCTCGAGCCGGTTGCCGTTGTTTTCCACGAGCGGGCGCGCCGTGCCGACGACGTCTTCGATGACTTTGCCCACGTCGAAAGTCTCGAGGTAGAGCTTCATCTTGCCCGCCTCGACCTTCGAGAGGTCGAGCACCCCGTTGATGAGGCCGAGCAGGTGCTTGCCGGCGTTCTGGATGCGGCGAAGGTCCGCGACCTGGTCCGTCTGGCCGGCCGCCTCGGCATCCTCCGTCAGCATTTCGCTGTAGCCGATGATCGCGTTGAGAGGCGTGCGGAGCTCGTGGCTCATGTTCGCCAGAAACGCGCTCTTGGCCTGGGTCGCCTGGCGCGCGGCGTCATTGGCGTCGAGCGCGGACTGCAGAGCCTTCTCGATGATCGTGTACTGGTCCTGGATCTGCTTCTTCTGGTCCGCGAGCTCCTTCTTCGCCTTCACGACGCGTCGCGTCTGGATGTGCGAGTGGAAGCCGAAGATCCCCATGAACGTGAGCGTGCCCGCGACCGAGAGCACGGACGTGATCAGGCTGTCCTCGGTGACGACGTGAAAACCGGTCACCGACGCCATGAGAAGGGCTCCCGCCGCGATCGAGCCGAGCGCCCAGACGGCGAAGCGCGGTCCGCCGACCGACAGGCAGGCGGTCAGGATCGCCGAAACGATCATCAGCGAAGGCAGCAGCGAGAAGGAGATGACCGCGGCCCAGCAGCCGAGCATGAAGCTGTCGAAGAGAAGGTTGGCGAGCTCCGCGCGTTTGCTGTCGCGGGCGCGGCTCGCCACGAGATACGCGATCTGCGGCCACAGCAATCCGGTGAAGACGATTGCCGCCCACAAGAGCGGCCCCTGTGGTTTGTCGAGGAAGTGCGCGATGACGGTGAACGCCACGATGAGCATCGCGGGCACGCGCACGCGGTAGTCGAGCCCGACGAGTGGATGGATCCGCTCGCGATCCTCCGGGGCGGGAGTCCGGCGCACGGCGGCAGTGCTCATGGAGTGTGGGGCGTGACTTTATCGCAGCACACCGACGCGCGGGGCACGGTGATTGCAGTTTGCGCGCAGCGGGAGGCTGCATGTCCGACCTGTCACGCCGCCAGTTCCTCGTCCGCTCCGGAGCGTCGCTCGCCGCGCTCGGCCTCGGAGGCCGTTTCGCGTACGCCGCGAAATCAGCCCTTCCGAAGCCCGACAAATCCGGGATCAAGCACGTCGTCGTCGCGATGATGGAGAACCGATCGTTCGACCACTTTCTCGGATGGCTTCCGGGATCCGACGGCCGCCAGGCCGGCCTCATGTACACCGACACCACGGGAGCGTCCTACGAGACCTATCCGCTCGCTCCCGATTATCAGGGATGCGGACACCCGGACCCGGATCACTCGTGGGACGGAGGCCGCGTGGAATACGACGGCGGCCTCTGCGACGGGTGGCTGCGCGCGGGAACGAACGACCGGTTCGCGATCGGCTATTACACGCAGAGCGACCTGCCGTTCCTCGGCAAGGCGGCGCCGGACTGGACGGTCTGCAGCCGTTACTTCGCGCCGATCATGGCCTCGACATGGCCCAATCGGATCTACCAGCACGCGGGCGTGACTGACCGGATCACGAACGAGGCGTTTCCTTCCACGCTGCCGACGATCTGGGACCGGCTCGCCGCGGCGAAGCTCGACGGCCGTTACTACTTCAGCGACTTTCCGTTCCTCGGAATCTGGGGACCGAAGTACTCACCGATCATGCGGAGCTATTCGCAGTTCATCTCAGACTGCGCGTCAGGAGATCTTCCGGACGTCGCGTTCGTCGATCCGCCGTTCTACGGGGAGGAATCGGGCTCGTCATCCGACGACCATCCGCACGCGGACATCCGCGCCGGAGAGTCCTGGCTCTCTGACACCTACCGCGCCGTGACGAGCTCTCCCGAGTGGAAGCACACCGTCTTCATCATCAACTTCGACGAGTGGGGCGGCTTCTTCGAGCACATCCCGCCCTCCGAGGCGCCCGACGTGAAGCCGGAATACCGGCTGCGCGGCTTCCGCGTTCCGTGCCTGCTCATTTCGCCGTTTGCGCGGCGCGGCGCGATCGCGCAGGGCGTCTACGACCACACGTCGATCCTGAAGATGATCGAGTGGCGGTGGGGCCTGCAGCCGCTCTCCGTCCGCGACGCGAACGCGAACAACCTCGCCGAGGCGCTC
>Ga0182009_10000336_pt1 | contig 10202 bp, 9 predicted proteins | sample Sormic07211187_1_FD_161052 | JGI IMG/M metagenome (GOLD analysis project Ga0182009, IMG submission 161052) | Bulk soil microbial communities from the field in Mead, Nebraska, USA - 072115-187_1 MetaG | ecosystem: Environmental > Terrestrial > Soil > Agricultural land > Bulk soil | place: USA... | reverse complement strand
TAATCCGGAAATTTCTTTAACCGTGGACAGGGAACGGGCATTGGCGGAAGGCGTATCATCAGCGCAAATTGGTAGTGCTATCCGTACTTCATTATTCGGACGGGAGGTATCAAAGATTAAGGAAGGTAATGATGAATACAAAATCCAATTACGCAATAATGAATTACAAAGAAAAAATTTAGTTGACCTGCTCAATACCAAAGTGAGCTTCTTTGATATGGCACGTGGATTTAAAAGTATTCCCATAATCAACTTAGTAAAAGTTGATTATACCAGTACACTTGGCAGTGTGATTAGAAAAGATTATAAACGAGCCATCACACTCACATCAAATGTTTTACAGGGCTACACACCAACGGGAGTAAACCAGGTATTGGCACAGGATATTGGAAATTTTAAAAAGAAACCTGAAAATGTTAGCATCACACAAACGGGTGAAGGCAAGCAGCAAGCAGAAACAGGTGCATTTTTAGGCAAGGCATTAGTAATTGCATTAATGATCATCCTGTTGATTCTTGTTTTACAGTTTAATTCTGTCAGCAAATCAGTGATCATTCTTACCGAGATTGTATTCAGTATCATCGGTGTGTTGTTGGGCTTTTCATTAACAGGCATGACCATCTCGGTAGTAATGACAGGTATCGGGATTGTTGGATTGGCCGGTATTGTAGTCAAGAACGGAATTCTGGTTATCGAATTCTCAGATGAACTAAGGTCACGCGGATTAAGAACAAGAGAAGCAGTTATTCAAGCCGGTAAAACACGTATTATTCCTGTGATGCTTACAGCACTAGCAGCCATCCTTGGATTTCTGCCGATTGCATTTGGTTTCAATATTAACTTCATCACGTTATTCGCCGATTTAAATCCTCATATATTTTTCGGTGGCGATAGCGTTGTATTCTGGAAGCCGCTTTCCTGGACCATCATCTTTGGTTTGGCATTCGCTTTCTTTATGACATTGCTAATGGTACCGGGGATGTATTTAATTGCAGAGCGATTGAAGAGGCCAATGCGTAATATGTTTGGTGGAAAGTGGATTTCATTTCTTGGTATTCCGCCATTAACGCTTATTTTTATTCCTCTCATGGTTATCGCTATGGTTCGGCACAACTGGAATGTAAGACGGAGAAGAAAAAAATTTCAAAATAATTCAAATGTAAATGAAGCTTTCATTGGAAGCTGGTTATAATACTTAAGAATGTTTGGCACTACGTAATCAGGAAGGACATTGAATTCAGGAAGGTAGCGGTCTCGCAATTGCGGGACCGCTTTTTTGTTTCAAATGCACATCCAGGTCTTTTGTGTTATTACTCTTGTATAGAAACAAAAAAAATCTCACATTTATATATACTGATGTTTTTCATCTTCATTATTTTCTGTCTCTATGTAAAACCTCAATTGATCATGCAAAAAAAATTTGAATTTGTAGTTGCATGACTCCCTAGTTAAAGTGTTCATTCACCAATAATTTATTTTATGCCCGTTAATTTTTTAGATCCTGAAACCACTGAAGTCTCCCATGGTCAAATCAAAATTGCCGGCGCACTTAGCTCGCTGACCAAATCTGAAATTGCATCGCTTATCAAAACGTCAAAGGATGTATCGGGAATTGAATTACGCATGTTGCCTCCTTTGATCAAGGATAATCATACACCGGTGCTTTGGCCTTTTCCGGGCTTTTCGCAATTGTATTGCCTTACAGTGGTAGTTAGCGATATTTCTAACCAGTCAGTGGGTAATATTGATTTGAAGGGATTTCCCAGAATTGGAGATCATGAACACCTGCCTATTAATAAAACGATCTTTTACTGGCAAAGCAATAATGAAAAGGACGATGGCCCGAATCAAATTCATACTATGTGCTCCATATTAAAAAGTAAACAGGATCTGAGGGATGTGGGAAGTGTAATGGCCGGTGTAAAAAACGATACCGAATACATCAACCTGATTGCCGCATTAAGTAAAGCAGCAAAGGATGCCGCAAAATTTAATATGGCAACGGACATTATTGTGCAACTAGCTGGTGTTATTGGTAAATACCTCGGTAAAGTGGAAGACAAACCTTTGGGCACCATCATTAACAGCTATACAACTTTACATGGTGACTTTGATAAAATTGGCGTTTCGCCCTTTCTTTATTCTACAAAAGATGTTGACTTCGAATTCCAGCTGATTGTTCGTAATAAATCGGTAGAATCAGCTATTGAGGAAAAGATCGTTGAAAGCAAAACATTGTCATTGAAAAAAGAGGAATTGAATTTGGCCAAAGAAGAAGCCGTAATGGTTGACATGTTGCCGATGTAACGGATTATAGAATCTATGCAAACATTGACAATACAACAATAATCGATTGAATAAACATGCAGTGATGAACGGAACTTATTGTTTAGATCAAATTTTATTACTCAGCTGTGTGAATCGTTGCTGATAAATTAATTAACCTTTTTCAGATCGCTGGCTATAAAAGAGTAATTACTGATAATTCCTGTAGCACAAATATTTTCACCGATTAACTTTTGTAATTCAGGATCATTAAATGGGTTGCCACCTCTGCGTCTCAGAATGTAAGATCCTGAATCTGTTTCAAAACAAACGGCATCATGCTCGCTTTTAGAGCCTTTGGCAAATTTCTTTTTAACCACTTTGCCATTCAATTCAACCTGGCCATTTTTTTTATCCATTTTATCTGCTTTCATACGCCCTCCAGCCTAAAATCTGGGCCGAGTTTTCTTTTACCACTAAAACCCGGTACCTGAAATATTTACCGTCAGTGTTAAACTGTTGTTGATATGTATGAAATTTTACGTCCATGGCACCAAACTTTTTTTGTAACTGACTGTCAATTTTTTTTGCTTTCACACTATATACTGCCTTTTTATCTTTCTCCCTAAAGTTCGTTTTTTTCAATATCTCGTTCAATTGTTTTTTGTCTTTGATGGCTGCTCTTGTATTTTGTTTTCTTGTGGTGCCCATTGAAACTTCCAGGCTCTTTCCCTTTATAAATAGATTTTTCCGGCTGTTCATAGTGGCATTTCCAACACTGAGTTTGGTTGTTTCTGCTTCTTCACATTCAGCTGGTTGAACTGATGGATCGCCTAAGAGGTAAAATTGAGCCAGTGTTTTTAATTCGCAAGGATCGAGGTCGGGTCCACTTTCCGTTAGAAACCGTTGCCTGGCTTCCAGAAATGCACGGCCGCTCGAAGCTCCCTTCAAAATATTTTTGATAAAATATTGCGTGATCAGATCGGCAAGCGATTGTGAATCTGCAGGCCCATAAGCAATGGTACTACTGCCAACAAAAGCGATGGCATCATTTCCAAGGTAATTATTGGCAATACTATAGGACGCTAATCCGCTTTGGACGGGATCTAAAAGCTGGGCGCCATAACAACATTCTGCAGCAACAATGGTTCCAGGGGTAATTTTTGAAGAAAGATTCGTTGATTCCAATGCTTCCGGAAAACTTTGTCCTTTTTGTCCATAGTAATTAAGATCAATTTCAGCGCCATGGCAATTATAAAAATGCGTCATGGCCTGTAGTTGCTTTTGTGTAAAAGGTTTGTAAGGTGGATTGGTGCTTCCCTTTGCATTGGGAGAGGTGAGCATCTTTCCATTTTGTCCAAATATACTTTGCAGACTTAGCTCTGTTGATTTTTTCCATACCCAGGCAGATACCGAAAAGTAATCACGATATACATCGGGATTCTTTGGCTTGTGTTTAATACTATTGTTGATTAGTCGTTGAAGATATTTTGTATCATTTTGGGTGCCCGGAATGTCAGGAATGCGACCAACTACTCTTGTAGGACCTGTAAAATTATCGACCTTTCGGCTGAACGGCGCATCACATGCATAGGGAAGATCGGAAGGCACAGCCGCATCTTCATCTTCGGCAGGATTATCAATTTCCTGGAATGGAATCACATCCTGTGCTCCAAGAATTACAATATAAGCAGGAACATATTTTCTGTACAAATCGTCAATGGCTCTTTTTGCCTCTTGCTCCGTAATAGTTTTGGCCGGTTTTATGTGAGCCCTTTTGGCAGAAGTTGCATCATCAATAAAAACGATCTTTGTATCCAGTCCTTTTTTTTTGTCTGCATCCTGCAAATTTTTTAAAAGCTTTTCGATCTCGGAAAACCTTTTACCGTATTTGAATTTCAAATTGGCTTTGCTTGTAACAATCAATTTAATCGGGTTCATAAAATCAATTTTTCGGTTGAAACATTATGAGTGAGTTGACATCAAAAATTTTTTAAGCGCAAGAGATGTGGCCGGATGTTCTATCACAGCATCAGCAAATTTTTTCCATTGCTGTTTGCTCACCTTGTCAAAACTTTTTTTCTGATTATCAACAATGCTGGCAAGGTCAGGATAATAAAAAACCAGCTGAGCAAGTTCTGTGTTGAACATTGTCATTTTAGTATTTGGTTTTTTCGCCGGTATTGCTTTAAAAATTGTAGTCAGTATAGGGAACCATGGAACTGTGTCCTCAGGTGTTTTTTGATTGCTAGTTTGAACAGGAACAGAAAGTGCATCCATTGCCTTGATGATGCCGTTACCAAAACAATTTTTAAATGTACCAATAGGATTTGCGGTTTTGGATGCGCTACGGTACAATGCACTTCTTATCGCTTCCACTCTTTGCCATGGTAGCAACTGATCTAATTGTGCATGGTATTGTCTATAATAAATAGCTGCAGCTGCTGCAATTTGCGGTGTAGCGGAAGAAGTACCAGCGCCTGAAAATTTAATCGTTGATGCACTACCTGATGCCCAGGGCGTGTTTGGAGTGAAAGCCGACAAAGCTTTCGCCATGTGACTTTCAGGTCCATAACATCCTTCCATTTCGGCAGGTTTGGAAGTGTGATAAGGTGTAAGGTCGTGTGTCACTCCGCAGGCCGCTATGGCTCTTCCAAACCTGGCAGGATATACAACATGTTGAGTTGGCAACCCATTAAAGTTGTTACCGGAGGCAGTTACTAAAACAATTCCAGCATCATATGCAGCATTCACTGCTTCGGCCCATATTTTAGTTGGTGCGCCACCCATGCTCATTGAAACAACATGTACCGGTATTCCTGAATTTGTTAGTCCAACTAAATAATTTAATGCTTCGGCAAATGCACTCGTTTTAAACAATATTACAGAGGTTGAAATTCGGCAACAGACAATTTCTGCAAATGGAGCACCCCCGAGAAAATCATTGAATACGCCGCTATCTGTGTTAAGCTTAATTTTTGTGCCCGCTAACAATCCCAATGTACCTGTGCCATGCCCGGGCATTCGTAAGGTGCCGTCAATATAGGGATCATGTGCATCGAATGGTGGTTCACCCTCAACAAAATTTCTTTGCAATTTGTTTTTTCTTAAGCTATCCGGTAAAGCTGTATGAGTGAGACTATATCCCGTGTCAATGTGCCCTATGCGAATGGCATAATCAATGTCAGCAACGGCTTCTCTTGCCGACTTTAATTGGGAGAATTCATCTTTCAAATGCCAAATCAAATTTTGATGTGGTTGCCAGTCGGGATCATATCCATCATCTGAAGATTTTTGCAGGATGCTTTTCCCTTTTACATTGTTTCTTTTGTACGCCGCATCAATATTTCGATCAACAGCAAATTCCTGGAGCACATCTGGTTCAACAAAATTGTTCCCTGTGCTTTTTGATGCTGTATGTGCAATATCCCATGGATTCATTTCTGAATCTCTGATTCTTGTCTTCACATATAATTTTTCAGGTGTTGTACCAGGAAAATTTTTTGAAAGCACCTTTTTGCTTGCGGGAAGTTTTGCCGATCTGTTTTCAATTGCTTCCACAGGTATTCCGGCATCAGCCAGCTGTTTTTTTAAATTGAAAGTGGATTTACTTTTTGCATTAACAAGAGGAGCGTCGACGATAAGCTCAATGGGTTGATGATGGACCTTCATAAATGGATTTAAGAGTAAAAGCAAAGGCAGGATCAAGAGATCTTCAGAGGGGATAACTAAAGTACATGAATTGTAAAATCAGGAAAACCGTATTTGTACGGAATTTGAAGGAATATTGAAAAATAGACCTGGGGTAACCAGTGACTATTCTGCATATAAATGAAATACCTGAGATCGTTAGGTGAGAACAACTACATAAGAAAGAATGCCTGCTAAGAACTAATGGCTTAAGAATTTTTCAATCATCTCTTCTTTCTCGGCCTCCGCTTCGTATTTTTTATATTGGCGGTAAAAAAGAACTGAAATAAATAGTGCAGCAGCAAAACAAATCTCGTTTGCATTGTTGATAACGTAATCAGACCACATAAACCGTGTTTAAAAATTTGGAACAAATTATTTGCCACGGCTTTCCAAAGAGTACTGGGCTGATTTTTCAAAGAAGGATTGTAGAAAAACTTACCAACTGTAAATTAGATAAAAAATCAATTGCTCAGCTATCGTAAACTTACGTACCCGGTGCTAAATTTCCAATAAAATTGAATTTGGACGTTGCACTTTTGTCAAAACAGCCAGTCATCTTTCTTTGATTTTCTTCTATTTGCTTTCTTTAAGCACCATGTCAATGGTAATAGCTGTAACTACAATATTCATTTTATTGCGATTTTCATCATATTCTGGAAGGATGTTGACATAATATTTATCTGCAGATGTAAAAAACTCCTTGGCGACGCCTGCCCACTTTTTATTGATTGAGCCAATTTGTATACCGTTAGTATCTGTAATCGAAAAATTCCAGGCCTTCCAATCGCCATTGATTTCGGCAATTTGAATTTCGTTTGCGTCAAAAATGAGGAAACGCGGCTTTACAAACCTGAATTTCTGTTTAATATAACCTGTTACAACATCGTTGCCATCTTTAATTGTAATCCAGGACATCCAAAACGTCCATCCACGATGTATGCTGGCCAATACTCTGTCATTACTGTCAGTAACCTCCAAATGAAAAGGAAACATCGCCTTTTTCAAAAACAGGCGTAAGAATTTATGCCAACCGGAAACATGTTGTGTAACCGTTCCTACATGTAAACCCATTGGATCATAAATTTTATAGACATTATGGAATTTGAAGAATTGAACTTTTTCATCAATGAAATATTCATTGCTTTCAAAAAATTCCGGGAAAAATACGGACATGGCTTGTGTTGATTTTGGTGTATGACAAAGAAAGAATGATTATTTCAAATGGAAAATGATTTAATTTCTTATTGATTGTTCGATCTAAATAATCTGTTCTTTTGCAATCTCTCATATCATGCAAAATGAAATGAATAAAGACGATTCAAAACCGGGTAATCCATTTGAAAAAGGTGGCAGTAAAGTCTTTGTTACTGGTGGTACCGGTTTCATTGGTTCATACATCCTTAAAAACCTGGTTGAAAAAGGGCATTCCGTAAGGGCAATTCGCAGGTCCAAAAAACTTCCATTTTATATACCTGTAGAAATTTTGAATAAGGTTGAATGGGTGGACGGAGATATCACAGATATTGTTTCTTTACACGATGCAATGCAGGGAGCAGATGCTGTAGTGCATTCAGCAGCAATTGTATCCTTTTCAAAAAAGCAAAGACGTGAAATGTACCATGTCAATGTGGAAGGAACAGCAAATGTTGTAAATGCTGCAATTGAAAATCAACTCAACCGATTTTTACATATCAGTTCAGTGGCGGCACTAGGCAGAACAACCGAAGCCCAAACAGTCACCGAGCAAAAAAAATGGGAACCGAATAAAAATAATACGCACTATGCAATTTCAAAGCATCATTCGGAATTACATGTTTGGCGCGGATTTGCTGAAGGACTGGAGGGTGTGGTCATAAATCCATCTACTGTTTTAGGATACGGAAATTGGCACGAGTCAAGTTGTGCTATTTTCAAAAATGCATACAAAGGTTTTCCATGGTACACTAAAGGCGTTAATGGTTTTATTGGTGTGGAAGATGTTGCTGAAGCAGCGGTGCAATTACTATTCTCCCAAATTAGCCAACAGAAATTTATTGTCAATGCCGAGAACTGGAGTTTTCAGCATTTGTTTAATACAATAGCTGACGGTTTTAATAAAAAACATCCATATAAGCATGCCACCAAAACTATGGGAGAAATTGCATGGCGTGTTGAAAAACTAAGGGAAATGATTACAGGGAAAAAAGCGTTACTAACTAGGGAAACAGCTAAAGTAGCTCATAGTAAAACTTCTTTTGACAGCAGTGCATTGTTAAAAGCTTTGCCGCATTTTCAGTTTACACCTCTCGAAAAAGTCATTGAAACTTCCTGCCAATTATATAACAAGGCACTAGAAACGGGTGTTCTTTCGTTATAATACGGTTAACTTAGTACTCTATGAAAAAACCGATCCTATTTACAACTTTTCTATTTGTAACACTTTTTTCTTTTGCGCAATTTACTTTCAGTGGTAAGGTGATAGATGCGGAAACAAAAGAACCTTTGGCAGGCGCATCAGTATTTGCTCAAAACACAACAAAAGGCACCACAACAAACGCGGAAGGAGATTTTACGCTGTACCTGGAAAAAGGTGGCTATGAAATTATTTTCTCGTTTACAGGTTATAATACCAGGACAATAAATGCAGAGGGATCTAACCAGCAAATAACAGTTGCCTTATCTAAGGCCGACAACACAATGGCCGAAGTGATCATCAAAAGCAGTAATGAATTGGAAGATGGTTGGGAACGGTATGGAGATTTTTTTCTAAAACATTTTATTGGAGCCACAAAATTTGCTGACAGTTGCATTTTATTAAATCCGCAGGCACTAAAATTTTTGTACTTCAAAAAAAGCGATCGGCTAAAAATTTTGACAGCAGAACCTTTGCAAATTGACAACCGTGCTTTGGGCTATCATCTTCGATATGACCTGGATTCGTTCGTTTACTATTTCAAAACAGACATGAATACGTACCGCGGACTTTGTTTATACACAGAAATGGACGGAACACCGGAAGAAAAGAAAGCCTGGACAAAAAACCGGGAAGAAGCTTATTACGGCTCAAGATTACATTTTCTTCGCTCTTACTATGACAGTACTTTAAAAGAAGATGGTTTTACGGTAGATGTACTTTCAAAAACGAGAGCAAACAAATTTGACAGACTATCAAATCCATACGACACCGCATATTATTTGTATGAGGATAGCACAGCTAATGTTGAACTGTGGTTCCCGGTAAAAGCCAGTATTACATTTTATAAAAAACCACCTGCAAAGGAATATCTTCAACAATACAAGCTTCCGCTCAATGCCAGATTCCAAATCTCTTATGTCGACCTTTCGGATGGCATTATTGTCAAACCTAATGGATATTTCTTTGATCAAAAAAGCTGGGTAAACCAAGGTTACTGGAGCTGGAAAAACCTGGCAGACCAGCTACCTTATGATTATGAACCTGGCAGGTAATGGTCTTCTCCAAGAATGCCGTTATAAAACCTGGAGCAGTTTTATTTTTTACAGGTATATTATTGTGCAATTATGAAACGATGCTTACAATAACAAGCAAAACGATCACTACTGCCAATGCTTTAATACCAGATTTAATAGAATGGGGACTAAGCAGTTGGTTAAACATGGATATCTAGTTTCGAGGCAAAAATGCATGTGCCCACATGCAATTGAAAGAAGAAATAGCCAGAAAGGCTAAATTCCTCGCCAAAAAAAGCCGGCCGTTAGATGAATAGCACATCAGCCCGTTTTCAAAAATAGAAATCCGTTCGAATGCGGACCGCCATGTTTCCTATTGATGCTCCGTTTTCAATAACCTTTATACACTTTAGTATCGAACGATTACTTCAAAATCGTCGCTTTAAAAATAACAGAAAGAAAAAAATTATTTACGATCAGTGATTAACTAGGATCCTTTCATCATCCGGTCCCACAACTCCGGAATCCGTTTAATCCAAACCAATTCTTTCTTTTTATTCATTGCATCATCAGCCGGTGATCCGAAATATTTTTTGCCTCCTGGTAAATTATAACCAACACCGCTTTGCGCAAACACTTCAGCACCTTTACCGATGTCAAGCGTTTTATTAACACCCACCTGTCCCCATAGAATCACTTCATCCTGAATCTTGGTAGCACCGGCAATTGCTACCTGCGCAGCAAACAAACAATTTTTTCCAACCCTTGTATCATGTCCAATATGCACCAGGTTATCAATCTTGGTTCCTGCACGAATTACAGTATCCCCTGTAACG
>Ga0182009_10000335_pt1 | contig 10218 bp, 8 predicted proteins | sample Sormic07211187_1_FD_161052 | JGI IMG/M metagenome (GOLD analysis project Ga0182009, IMG submission 161052) | Bulk soil microbial communities from the field in Mead, Nebraska, USA - 072115-187_1 MetaG | ecosystem: Environmental > Terrestrial > Soil > Agricultural land > Bulk soil | place: USA... | reverse complement strand
GATCAAAATTATTATAGGTCATTCTGTATATGCTAGTCTTTTCTCTTTACAATCAAAAACCAATCATGCTCTAGGGGCAAATAACCAAATTCATAACAAAATAGATATACATTACCTTTTTGATTTGTATAGTTATGTGTGTTGTATTTAAAGTTGAAACCTTGAGAGAGCAATTTTTCTTTCGGCTGTTTTACCATTTTTTCTTCTCCGAGCATTGCTTCCAATATCCGACGATTTTTGATTAAAGCATTGTTTATATTTCTTACTACAGGACTGTTTGCGGACTTCAATTGATTGTTGTAAGCATTGCGACAGTAATCGTTACAGAATTTTTTATCTGCTCTTCCATTTAAAGTTTTATCACAGGATAAACATTTTCGTATAGCAGTTTGTACCATGTAAAATCTTTCTTACAAGTTAATCAATTATTTATCCGTGTACAAACGACTACAAACGGTTATATCCGAAAGCAAATGACTAAAAGCCGACTACGGCTTTTTGGTGGGTACATCTTTGTTCTGTCAATCGCAAACAACGGTTGATTGAAATAACAAAATTCAAAACACGTAAAAATTAAAGTTATGTACGCACTTAAAAACAAAGTTCAGCTGATCGGTAATTTGGGTAATAATCCTGAAATCAAAACATTAGACGGCGGCAAAAAAATGGCAAAATTTAGTATTGCAACTAATGAGTCCTATCGCAGCGCAAACGGCGAAAAAGTCACCGAAACACAATGGCATAGTTTAGTAGCCTGGGGTAAGCTTGCAGAAATTATTGAGAAGTACATCAGTAAGGGATCTGAGGTTGCCGTTGAAGGGAAATTGACTTACCGCACTTTTAATGATAAAGATGGCAATAAGAGATACTTCACGGAAATACAGGTAAATGAGTTGCTCATGCTCGGCGAAAAATCTGCGAAGTAGGATTTATGGTTTCATTGCTGGTGGTGAATACATCACCAGCTTTCCATCTTTTTTATAGGGCGAATTATTTAGGTAAGACTATACTATTGAACATTTTGAAACCAGGTTTAAATACTTCTTAATTCATAGTTCAATCTCTTGCCGGCTCACTATTTGAGCTATTTTTATGTACACAGATTACATGCAAAAAATCGACTCAACGAATACATTATTTTCACTGGCCTCTGATCTTGTCAATCATACATCAAAGAACATTTTTTTAACGGGAAAAGCAGGTACCGGGAAGACAACTTTCCTGAAATACATCAAGGAAAATTGTCCCAAGCAAATGGTAGTAGTAGCACCCACTGGTGTGGCAGCTATTAATGCAGGTGGTGTAACAATTCATTCTTTTTTTCAACTTCCACTTGGGCCGTTTGTTCCTGAATCAAATAGTTCCAGGCAAAACCAGGAAATTACCAATAAACACACTTTGCTTAGCCGCCTTCGACTCAACAATGAAAGAAAAAAAATTATCCAGGAATTGGAACTTTTGATTATTGACGAGATCAGCATGGTACGCTGCGATGTCCTGGATGCCCTGGATTTAGTATTGCGTCACGTTCGCTATCGTCAGTCCGAGAGGTTTGGGGGAGTGCAAATGCTGTTCATCGGGGATATGTTACAATTGCCACCAGTAGTGAGGGACCAGGAATGGAATATTCTACGGGAATATTATAGAAGCCCATACTTCTTTGATAGCCATGTAATGAAAGAAGATCTTCCAGTTTATATTGAATTCACGAAGATCTATCGACAAACGGAAGAAAAATTTATTCATCTGCTTAACAAGGTTCGTAACAATGAACTGGATGAGGAAGATCTTCTTACACTGCACCAACGTTATCAACCCCATTTTTTCGGTGAGCGTTCAGCTGGATATATTCTTCTCACCACACATAATGAGAAAGCAAGAGGAATTAACACAGAAGAACTGGCAAAGCTGCCCGGCACAGTGTTTACATTTCGTGCAGACGTGGATGGAGATTTTCCGGAAACCGCATTTCCTGCTGCAGATCAACTTCAGTTAAAAGTAGGTGCGCAAGTAATGTTTATCAAGAATGACACTGACAGGGCTAAACGGTACTTCAATGGCAAAATCGGAGTGGTTACTGAGCTCACTGAAGAAAAAATAATAGTGCAATGCAAGGACGATTCGTTGCCGATTGAAGTAAGTAAGGAAAAGTGGCAAAACATACGGTATACACTTAATAAATCCACGCGACAATTAAATGAAGATTTGTTGGGATCTTTTAGTCAATATCCTTTACGATTGGCGTGGGCGATTACTATTCATAAAAGCCAGGGTTTAACTTTTGAAAAGGCCGTGATCGACGTCGGAAAAGCATTTGCTCCAGGACAAGTATACGTTGCTCTCAGCCGGTGTAGTAGTCTGGAAGGATTGGTCCTCCATAGTCGTATCAATCCACACGCACTATATACTGATTCCAGCATTGTCCAGTTCACGAAAAATAATTTGCCCATAGAATTCCTGCAACAGGGATTAGTGCAAGCAAAAAAAGCTTACCAGGAAAAACTATTGTTGTCCTTGTTCGACTTTGGAAAATCATCGAATGAAATGAAAGAGATAGAAAAATATCTTTTAGAGTTTAAATCTTCTTTTAATGTTGAGGTATTCACATGGATAAATGAATTGTTACTCAAATTAACGGCGCTTCAAACCACTTCAGAAAAATTTCACAACCAACTTAAAAAGTTATTTACAGTTACAGAAAAAGTTGAACTTAATGAAGCATGGCAAGAGAGAATTAAAATAGGAGCTAATTGGTTTTCCGGTGAGATTAAATTAATAATTGAAAAAATTTTACAATCACCAGCAGTGACTGACAGTAGCATTCGTGCAAAAGAATACAATGAAATGTTGCGTGAGGCCTATGTTCAATTAGCGCAACAAAACTTTTTACTCCAGGGAATTAACAGAAAGTTCGACATGGAGGCTTTTCACCGTCGCAAAAAAAGTTTTATTGCACCCACATTTGGTATTAATGCTTATTCAGCGGTTTCAGAAAATAAAGTAGCATTATCACATCCGTTGCTTTACCATCAACTGAAAAAACATCGTGATGGTATTTGTGTAAAGAAAAACCTGCCTATTTATTTAGTTGCGGGCAGTAAAACGTTGGAGGAAATGACAACCTATCTGCCTCAAACCTTCGAAGAATTGGAACAGGTTAGTGGTTTTGGAAAATCCAAAGTGGAGACTTATGGAAATGAATTTATTTCCATTATTAAAAATTATTGCCTGGAAAATAATTTGTCTTCTAATATCGCTGCAAAATCTCCTAAAAGAAAGCGCAAGGAACCCGGTGTTGTCAAAGTTGATACAAAAGCTGAAACTTTTAGAATATATAAGGAAGGAAATACCGTAGCTGAAATAGCTAAACAAAGAAAGCTTTCCATTCAAACGATTGAAGGGCATCTGGCTTATTTTGTTCAACAAGGCTTAGTTTCCATAGAGGATTTAGTTGACAAACATAAAATCGTTATTATCGAACCAAAAGTGAAAAATTTTGAGGGAGCATCAATTACAAGTATTAAAGAAAAACTTGGAAATAATATAAGTTTTGGGGAGATACGGTTGGTATTAGCATGGGTTGAATACCAAAAATCATCTACCCATATAAACCATTAAAATTTGGACATCAGTAGGATTGATTCCTGAAATGCGACTAGCCTGCCCCAATGTTCTGGGTCTAATTTTATTGAGCTTTTCTCTGGCCTCTGCGCCTAACGATATAATACGTTGAAAATCAAACTGTTCTGGAATTTCGAGGTCCTCAAGTTGCCGCATTTTTAAAACCATTTCTTGTTCCTTATTGATATAAACCTGGTATTTTATCTGAATTTCTGCCTGTTCCAACACTTCAGGATCATACTGCGATAACGCAGAATGAAGTTTAGGGATGTGATTTACTAAATCTTTGATTTTGATATTCGGCCGCAGCAGAATTTTTTCGACTTTTTGCTTTTCAGAAATGAGGGCATTATCAATAGCCGAAAAATACGAATTGATCTCTGAAGGTTCAATTGCCATTTCGCTTAAAAAAGATTTTACATCATTCACAGCGTCTTTCTTTTTAAGCACCCCTTCCATTCTTTCCTGGCTTGCCAAACCAAGTCTATAGCTCAATTCGGTAAGCCTTAGATCTGCGTTATCCTGCCTGAGTAATGTCCGAAATTCTGCCCTGGATGTAAACATTCTATAGGGCTCTTGCGTTCCTTTACTAATTAAGTCATCAATCAGTACACCAATATAGGCTTCACTTCTCTTGAGAATCAGGGGGGCGGTATGTTTTGTTTTGAGGTGGGCATTGATGCCTGCCATTAGGCCCTGGCATGCGGCCTCCTCATATCCTGTAGTTCCGTTGATCTGACCTGCAAAAAATAAATTATCGACCTGTTTTGTTTCTAAGCTATAATTCAACTGTGTTGGCGGGAAATAATCGTACTCAATAGCATATCCCGGTCTGAAGAATTTTACCCGTTCAAAACCAGGGACTTTGCTTAAAGCTTCATATTGAACTTCTTCAGGTAACGAAGTTGAAAATCCATTCACATAAACTTCCACCGTGTTCCAACCTTCGGGTTCTACGAATAATTGGTGCCTTTCCCGTTCTGCAAAACGATTTATTTTATCCTCGATGCTAGGACAATACCTTGGCCCAGTTCCCTCTATTCTTCCTGTGTACATTGGGCTGCGATCAAAACCAGTTTTTAGTATTTCATGAACCTTGGAACTGGTATAAGTTATCCAGCAGCTGCATTGCTGTGAAGGTTTCGGTGTTTTGAGATAGGAAAACCCTCCAATTTGTTCATCCCCTTTTTGTTCTTCCATTTTGGAATAATCCAGGGATCTTCCATCTACACGTGGCGGGGTTCCAGTTTTAAGCCGGTCGCTTTGAAACCCAAGGGCTACCAACTGTTCAGTCAGGCCTTCCGCTGCCCTTTCTGCTACTCTCCCACCTCCTAATTTTTTCTCGCCGATGTGTATAATGCCGTTTAAAAATGTTCCATTCGTTAGCACAACTGCTTTTGACTTGATGGTATGACCTAATCCTGTTATTACACCTGCTGCTTTACCATTTTCTATCACGATCTGCCGTACCATGTCCTGATAAAAATCTACTCTTTCAGTTTTTTCAAGTAATTCTCTCCACTTCAGGGCGAATAACATTCGATCATTTTGCGTTCTGGGGCTCCACATAGCCGGTCCCTTTGAACGGTTCAACATCCGGAATTGAATCATTGAAGCATCAGATACGATTCCTGAGTAGCCTCCTAACGCATCGATTTCTCTTACAATTTGCCCCTTTGCAATACCCCCCATTGCCGGATTGCAGCTCATTTGAGCAATTGTCTGCATATTCATTGTTATCAGCAAAACGCTTGAGCCCATGTTAGCACTAGCAGCGGCCGCTTCACAACCAGCATGCCCAGCTCCAACTACTATAACGTCATACTCTTGAAACATGCAGCAAAAATATTTTATGTTCCACGTGAAACCTGTTAAAATGAGCCCTTATTTAGTTCCACGTGGAACAAACCGGTCTAAATAAAAGTTTTCCTTTTTTCTCATCAACAAGGCCTCTTTGTTCGTTTTGTCGCCGTAGCCACACAGGTGTAGGGCACCATGAATCATCACTCTATGCAGCTCATCAAGAAGAGTGGCATTATATGCTCTAGCATTTTCTTTAACTCTATTAATGCTAATGTAAATCTCAGCCAAGACTGACTCTGTAGATTTTGAGTACTGAAATGTGATGATGTCTGTGAATGTTTTGTGATTAAGATGAGTAATGTTGAGTTTGAGTAGATACGGGTCAGAGCAAAAAATATAGTTAACCATATTGAGTTTACGACCTTCTAACTGAAACAGGGTAATTAGATAGGCTTTGAATTGGTTTCGCTCAGGGAAATAAAATGACCGATCGAAATAAGAAAACCGAATTCTTTTTATGCTAGGGTTAGCCATATTTCAAAAATCGTAAACCTAGTAGAAAAGGTTATTATAGTTTTGAATTTTAAATATTTATGCGGTTATCTGAATTAAAAGTGGGCGAACGGGCATTTATTATTGAGTTCGAAAGTTCAGACCTCGAACTTAAGCTCATGGAAATGGGCTGCTTACCAGGTGAAGAGATCGTAGTGGAACAAAAAGCCCCTTTGGGAGATCCGATCTCCGTGCGAATTGCGGGATATTCTTTAAGCCTTCGTAAAAATGAGGCAAGCCAAATCGTAGTTTCAAAGTAACAAATTGATAATCAATATACTGAATGAATATAGGGCTCTATTTCGGCTCCTTTAATCCGATACATATTGGCCATCTCATTATTGCTAATCATATTTTAAATGAGCGAAACGTCGAAAAGATATGGTTTATGGTTTCCCCATTAAATCCTTTTAAGAATTCCGCCAATCTTATGAATGAATATGAGCGATTTCACTTGGTTCAAAAAGCAATAGAACATGACCCAAGATTAAAAGCAAGTGATATTGAATTTTCTCTTCCAAAGCCATCATACACGGTTCATACGCTAGCTTATCTCGAGGAAAAATATCCGATCCATTCTTTTTCCATTATCATAGGTAGTGATGGTTTTCAGAATTTGGACAAATGGAAAAATGCAGAAGTTATCGTCGAAAAGTATCCTGTCATCATTTACAAGCGACCAGGTTTTGAAGTACAAAATAAACTCAATGCAAAAATTACAATTCTTAGTGCTCCTTTACTAGAAATTTCGTCTACCCATATACGTGAATTAATTAGGTCCGGTAAATCCATTAAATACCTTGTACCTGCCAGCGTGGAAGAGGAAATCCTGTCAAGTGGATTTTTTAAAAAACCTCAAAGAAAATAGCCAAGTAAAAGACAGGCGACAACAATTATTGGAGCTGGTATTTTCGTAAACTGAAGTAAGAGAAAGGTTACAATTATTACTGCAATATTAACCAGGCTTGATATTTTTCCATCAATAAGTGAAATGTCTTTCATAATGTAGAGCGTAGCTGCAATCATAATACCAACAACGGCAGCATTAATCCCTTCGAGAGACCTGTAAACTACAGCATACTTCTTCAAATTATTCCAGATTGGGAAAAAGAAAAGTACTAATAAAGCACTTGGAAGAAAAATGGCAATCGAACCAATAACACAACCAATTACCTGCATTTCCTTTCCCATTTCTTTGAGCGAAGTTCCGCCGGCAAATGATGCAATTGAGAACACGGGTCCCGGCATTGCACGTACAATACCCATTGCGGTAGTCATATCATCCTTGTCGATCTCAATCATATTTTTGGCAACTTCTGGTTTTTTTTCTCTCACGATAACAGGACGAACTGAAAATTGTTCGTACATCATAGGCATTAATACCTGCCCACCCCCAAACACAAGACTGCCCATACGATAAGTATTTTCAAAAAGATTGAGTGGCTTTCTGTTTGGCCAACCATTTTGTCTTGCTACTTCGCTAAAAATTCCAGCTGCAATAAATATGATGGCGAACAACCAAATATTCCACCACTTAATTTTTTTTGGCTGGGTATCATGTTGTGGAATTCTTTTATGACTCAAGTTTGTGGCAACCCCTCCCAACACGATAAGTAATGGAAAAATCCATGGTGTTTTAAAAAAGATAAAAGTGGCCAAAACACACGATAGCATAATTGTCCACGTAATCGTGTTTCTAATGGAAACACCAAAAGCCATTACCGAGGCATATACCAGAAATCCCACAGCAAGAGAAGGAACAAATTTGAAAATATTGGTGTGGAGTGAATTTTGATCAACATAATGCAACAAAAAGGAAAAAAGTCCCATTAGAATACAAGCAGGCGTAATCCATATTAGCAGTGTCATTATTGCAAGCGGTACACCGCCTCTTTTATAACCTATAAGTGTAACCGTTTGTGTTGATGAAGCCCCTGGTAGCAAATTGCAAAATGCGCTGTATTCAAGTAATTCTTCCCTGGTAACATACGGCGTTTTATCAACAAAAATTTTCATCATCATCGCCAGATGTGCCTGCGGGCCACCGAATGCAGTAAGGCTATATAAAAAAACGTTCTTTAAAAAACGAATGTGACGAAGCATCATGGCAGGATAAATTTATAGCATTCAAGCCATGCCCAACATCAATTATTAAAAGAAAACTCTGCAGGGAAATAAATGAGAGAGATTCTTTTTGAAAAGTTCAGATAAAAATTATATTAACTAAATAAGTATTCCACATCTTCTCTGCTTAGTGCTTTTACAAATGTGGCATCATCAGAAATCAATTCTTTGGCTAATAATCGTTTCTTTTCCTGGAGTTGCATAATCTTGTCTTCAATAGTGTCCTTACAAATCATTCGATAGGCAAAAATATTCTTGGTCTGTCCAATACGATGGGTACGATCTATAGCCTGTTGTTCCACCGCAGGATTCCACCAGGGATCAACGATATAAACATAATCTGCGGCAGTTAAGTTTAAACCAACACCTCCAGCTTTTAAAGAAATTAAAAATACTCTTGTTTCATCGTCATTTTGAAAAGCCTGGATTGCTTTTTCCCGATCGGGAGCTGAAGTGCTTCCATCGAAGTATTCGAATTTCACTTGTAATTGTGTGAGCTTTTCTTTTATCAAAGCCAACATTCCGAGGAACTGAGAAAATATTAATGCTTTGTGATTGCCTATGTTCTCTGTAATCTCCCGGGCCAGCTCTTCGAGCTTAATTGAATGATTTGGAAATTTTTCTTCTTCATTTAATATCGAGGGTGAATCGCAGATCTGTCGAAGCTTCATCAATCCCTGCAAAATGGTGAGTTGTGATTTTTGGATTCCCTGTTCTTCAATTGTGCCCATAATTTTTGACCGGTAATCATTTCTATATGCATCATAGATTCTTCTTTGTTCATCTTCCATTTCGCAGAACAATACAGTTTCTGTTTTGTCAGGAAGATCCTTTGCTACTTGTTCCTTTGTTCTTCGAAGAATGAAAGGGTAAAGTATTTTTTTGAGATGATCTTTTTGTTCGGCCTCACCAAACTTGTCGATTGGGATTGCAAATTCCTGCCTGAAAAATTCAACTGAACCCAGCATCCCCGGATTTAAAAAGTTCATCTGGGCATAAATATCAAAGGTGTTATTTTGAAGTGGAGTACCGCTCATGCATAACCGATGTTTAGCATTTAATAGCGATGCTGCTTTGGTTACTTTACTTGATGGATTTTTGATTGCCTGCGACTCGTCTAATATCACATAATCCAACCTCATTTGAACGAGCGTCTTAATGTCACTTCTCAAAGTTCCATAAGTGGTTATGATGACGTGATGTTCATTTAACACTTTCACATCCCTGCTGCGCAATGGTCCATGATGGATATAATATTCGAGTGAAGGCGTAAATTTCTTGATCTCATTTTCCCAGTTATAAATTAGTGTTGTTGGACAAACTACGAGCGCCTTCATATCGCCTTCATGCTGTTCATAATAATGTTGAAGAAAAGAAAGTGCCTGAACGGTTTTTCCTAAACCCATGTCGTCAGCCAAAATTCCTCCCCACCCTACTTCATGTAAATAATTCAGCCATTGATAACCACCTACCTGGTATGGCCGAAGTATATGTTGCAAATTTTCGGGAGCTTCGATTTCAGTAATCTTGTCAAACTCACGTATTCGTCCATATTTTTCTTCAAGCTGAATAGTCAGTTCTTCTGCATTTCTATTCTCATATAATTCATCAATGACACTTAAATGATAACGTGAAAGTTTGAGCTTATCGGATCTTCCTTCACCAACACGGAATAGCAATGCATATTTTTTCAACCACTCCTCTGGAAGAATGCCCAATGTGCCATCGTTCAGCTGAACAAACTGTTGCTTATTGTTAAGCGCTTTTTTGATTTCCGACACATTTACTTTCTGATCACCAAAAACTACGTCTACCCTGGCATCAAACCAGTCTGTATGACTGCTGATGTAGATATGTGTAGTGGGCTTTGCGGTATTGAACCGGAAGTTTTTCAATGATTCAAATCCATATACAGGAGTCTTTGCCTCGTTCATGGCATCGACAAATAAAAAGAACCAGTTGTTTTTTAATACCTCTGCGCCCTTTAGTGCCAATGCTGCACCATCATCAAAAGAAATGAAATTTGAGTGAAGTGTTCTTAGCTTTTCAATAAACGCAGACTCTATTTCCCTGTTACGGTGAACGATAATTACTTTATTGCCATTTGGAATAATCACC
>Ga0182009_10000334_pt1 | contig 10241 bp, 10 predicted proteins | sample Sormic07211187_1_FD_161052 | JGI IMG/M metagenome (GOLD analysis project Ga0182009, IMG submission 161052) | Bulk soil microbial communities from the field in Mead, Nebraska, USA - 072115-187_1 MetaG | ecosystem: Environmental > Terrestrial > Soil > Agricultural land > Bulk soil | place: USA... | reverse complement strand
CTCCGCCATACGTTTCTGGCGTAGCCTCGTCTAACCCAACATCTCGTCTCCCGGAGTTATTCCTATGGCTCCAATTCAGTTGCTGATCAACAACAGTCCACACGAGGTCGAGGTCGCTCCTGATACTCCGCTGTTGTGGGTTTTGCGCGACAAGCTCAACATGACCGGCACCAAGTACGGCTGTGGGATGGGGCTGTGCGGCGCTTGTACGGTGCACCTTGATGGCCAAGCGGTCCGCTCGTGCCAGACCGCCGTCTCTGCTGTTGGATCGAAGAAGATCACCACCATCGAGGGACTGTCTGCCGACAATTCGCATCCGGTGCAGAAGGCGTGGATCGCGGAGCAGGTGCCGCAGTGCGGATATTGCCAGCCGGGACAGATCATGTCGGCGGCGGCGCTGCTGGCGAAAACTCCCAAGCCGAGCGATCAGCAGATTGAGTCCGCCATGGGCGGAAATCTCTGCCGCTGCGGCATGTACCAGCGGATTCGGCGAGCCATACATCGGGCAGCCGGGGAAGGAGCATAGCCATGGCGACCGCTATCTCTCGCAGAAAATTCATGGTGCGCACTACGGTTGCCGGAGCTGGGTTGCTGGTAGGACTGCGGTTCTCTGGGCCCGTGCTGCTTTCGCAGGAATCGGAGAAGGCGAAGAAGAAGGCTCCAGTAAGTCCGTTCGATGCTTATATCCATGTGAAGCCCGACGGGAAGATTTCGCTGATTGTGGCGAAATCTGAAATGGGGCAAGGAATCAAGACTGGGCTGGCGATGATTCTCGCCGAAGAGGCTGCCGTCGATTTCAATTCGGTCAGCGTGGAGCAGGCCGAGACGCGGCCCGATATTTACGAGCATATGGGAACGGGCGGCAGTGGCAGCACCATGGAAAACTTCATGCCACTGCGGCGCGCGGGCGCCACCGTGCGCGAGTTGATGATCACAGCTGCGGCCCAGAAGTGGAATGTTCCAAAGACAGAGTGCCTCGCCAAAAACGGCATAGTGTTGCACCAGAAATCTTCGCGGCAGGCGACCTATGGCGAACTGGTCGAAGCGGCCTCGAAGTTGCCTCTGCCCGATCCGGAAAAAGTGCCGCTGAAGGATGCATCCGAGTTCGAATTGATCGGCCATGCCACCCCGCGCGTGGACATTCCATCGAAGGTCAATGGCAGCGCGGGTTTTGGACTTGATGTACGCGTACCAGACATGCTGTTCGCGGTCGTGGCGCGATGCCCAACATTCGGCGGCAAGCCCACGCATTTTGACGCGGCCAAGGCTAAATCTGTGGCGGGAGTGCGTGATGTTTTCGAAATACCTGCGCTCGGCAAAGACATGTACACCGCGGGCGGGATTGTCGTGGTTGCCGATTCGACCTGGGCTGCGATGAAAGGGCGCGAAGCATTGCAAATTGGCTGGGATCACGGTGCGGCAGCTTCGGAATCCAGCGAGTCGCTGCATGCCGAGTTGCGGGCGGCGGCCAGTAAGCCGGGCAAACGCGTTCGCAATGATGGTGATGTGGATGCTGCGTTGCCAGGCTCTGCGAAAAGGGTCGAGGCCGTTTACGAATTTCCCTATCTTGCGCACGCCACGATGGAGCCAATGAACATTACCGTACACGCCCGGGGCAGCGAGGCGGAAGTCTGGGCTCCAACGCAATCCCCGGATTGGGTGCAACGCACGGTGGCGAAACTGCTGGATTTACCTCCTCAAAAAGTGGTGGTGCACACAACCTTGATGGGAGGAGGCTTTGGGCGCCGGTACATGGCGGATTACCCAGCAGAGGCCGCCCAGATTGCGAAGGTTGTTGGGAAACCTGTGCAGCTGGTATGGAGCCGCGAGGACGATATGACGCATGACTTTTACCGTCCGGCGGCTTGCCATGTCATGCGGGGCGCGGTGAATGGTATGGGGCATCCATTGCTCTGGTCCCACACTATTTCTTCGACCTCCATCGGTGCTCTCTGGGGTGCTCCCGACAAATTGGAAGAGTCCGAAGTGGGCGGCGCCAAGCAGATGCCGTATGCCATTCCCAACGTGCGGCTGGAGTACAACGCGGTGGCCAGTTCGGTGCCGCCGCTGTGGTGGCGCTCGGTGGAACACTCCTTCAACGGTTTTGCAGTGGAGTGTTTCATTGATGAACTCGCCGCCGCCGCAGGAAAAGACCCGGTGGAGTTCCGCCGCGGACTTCTGGTGAAGCCGGCAAACTGGAAGCCCAAAGATGAAGACGATCCGGATCCTGCCCGTTTGCGCGGCGTGCTCGACTTGGCCGCAGAAAAAGTCGGCTGGTCAAAACCGCTGCCCAAGGGCAAAGGCCGCGGCATCGCTTCTTATCATTCGTTCGGAAGCTACATCGCAGAAGCCGCAGAAGTGACAGTGAGCGGCAACAATTTCAAGATTGATCGCGTGGTTGCTGCCATCGATTGCGGACAAGTCGTGAATCCCGAGTCCGTGCGCGCCCAGGCGGAAAGCGCCATCATCTACGGGCTGAGCGCGGCATTGAAAAACGAAATCACCATCAAGAACGGGGCGGTGGAGCAGTCGAACTTCGATGGCTATGATCCGATCCGGATTGATGAGGCTCCGCCGATTGAAGTGCACATCCTGAAAAGCAGGGAAGATCCCGGGGGAATGGGCGAGCCGGCTCTGCCCCCAGCGGCTCCCGCGGTAGCGAATGCGATCTTCGCCGCATCCGGGCAGAGGCTGAGAAGGCTGCCGTTTCAGTTGAAAACGTAAGGGAGGCTGAAGCCCTGTCAGCCTTAACTTGCGACGGTTTCCGGTTTGCGCGCCATTCAGGAGTTCTGAAACTGATTCACGCATCCCCGGCTTATCAGTAATGATTTCCAAGCATGCCTTTGCCGGCACTTCTCCGAGAAGGAATACAAGATGCGGAAAGGGTTTACGAGGAAACCACAAGGGGACGAGCCCGCGAAGGCAGCCAAGAACTACATAACGCCGAGCGGACTGCAGCGCCTCAAAGATGAGCACCGGTTTCTGCTCACCAGGGAACGCCCGGCGGTGGCAGAGGTGGTGGCGTGGGCTGCCAGCAACGGCGATCGCAGCGACAACGCCGACTATCGGTACGGCAAGCGGCGGCTGCGGCAGATCGATGGGCGGATTCGCTTTCTCACCAAGCGAATCGAAGCCGCGGAAGTGGTGGACCCGGAAGCTCGAAGAGTGGGACAGGCAGCGACGAGGGCATTCTTCGGAGCGACCGTGCGCTATGTCACTGCCGCGGGAGCGGATCGAGTGGTGAGCATTGTCGGCACCGACGAGGTCGATCTCAACCGCAACCACATCAGTTGGGTTTCGCCTCTGGGGCGCGCGTTGATGAAATCGGCGGCGGGCGACAGCGTAGTTCTCCGAGCGCCGGGCGGCACAGAATACCTGACCGTGCTGGAAGTCTGTTACGAGCGCATTTCTGTGGAACCCTTCCGTGAACCACCTGGATCCGAGGCCTCGGGAAAGGGACTCACTCGCCGACGCTAATCTACCTGACGAAGAACAGACAAACTTCGTCGCTATAGCTCGCGCCACATATCTTTGAATTCGTAGAAACCTTTTTTGCCGGAGAGCCATTCGGCGGCCAGCACCGCGCCTTCGGCGAAACCTCGGCGGGATTTTGCGTCGTGGCAGAGATATATACGGTCGGCTTTGGACTCCAGCACGATCTCGTGCAGGCCTACGACTTCTCCCTCGCGAAAGGAAGTGATTTCCACGTCCTGCTGGGTGCCGCTGGTTTCACGAAGAATGTTCTGCATGACAATGGCGGTGCCGGAAGGAGCGTCCTTCTTGTGGGCGTGGTGGCGTTCGAAAATTTGCCCGGAATAGTCGTGCCGCAGCGCTGCGGCTGCGGCTCGGGTCATTTCCAAAAAGATATTTACGCCTACTGAGAAATTGGCCGCATAGAGGAGGCCGGTATCGTGCTGCTTCACCAGTTCGCGCACGCGATCCATCTCTTTGTACCAACCTGTCGTGCCTACCACCATGTTCTTGCCGGCCTTCACGCAAGCTTCGATGTTTTGCAGGACACAATGAGGAGCGGTGAAATCCAGTACTACGTCGATTCCGCGCAGTTTTTCCGGATCGACCGCAGCGCCGTTGAGGTTGTCTCGTGAACTCGCAACTTGCAGATGATGTTTCCGCTCGGCCGCCACCTCGGCTACCTGCGAGCCTGTTTTTCCACGGCCGAGAACGAGAAGATTCATTCTTACTACCTCGAATGATTTAACCACAGGGAACACGAAGGAGCACAGAGGGAGGCTTACCGAGAATACCGGATTGCTTCCACGTTCACTTGCGAGATACCCCGCGCTTTCCACAGCTCCGATTGGATGATCTGACAACACTGGCCATTTTGTCCGCATCCCATAGCAGCGCCGCGGAGGAGGGTTCATGGATCAGAACCGGATAGCAATATTAGTCGTGGTGGTGGTCATCGCGATTATCGTGATTGCGGCAATCGGGTATATCAGCTCACGCAAGCGCCGCAGCCGGAAATTGCGCGAGCACTTTGGCCCCGAGTACGAACGGGTGCTGAAGCAGGAAGGCGACCCGCGGAAAGCCGAGGGAGTCCTGGAATTCCGCGAGAAGCGAAGAGACAAATTCAAGATACGCGCCCTGTCGGCCGCCGATCGGCAAAGCTTCAACACGCGTTGGCGAGAAGTGCAGGCGCGCTTTGTGGATGATCCTCGCGGAGCTGTGACGGTTGCCGATAGCCTCGTGACGGATGTCATGCAGGCCCGCGGATATCCCATCGGACAGTTCGAAGAGCGAGCCGCCGACCTCTCCGTGGACTATCCCACGATCGTGGACAACTACCGGGCGGGACACGAGATCTCGATGCGACACAGCGCCGGTCAAGCCAGCACCGAAGACTTGCGCCAGGCCATGATGCATTACCGCGTCTTGTTCGAGGAATTGCTCGGAGAAGACAAACCGTACAGGAAGGGAGCATAGAGATGGCACAGCCGTTGAGAAAAGATGAGCCGCAATTTGATAACGAGGAGATCACTACTGCCGATCTGGCGCAGGGGAAGCGTCCGGCAAACACGCAGGAAATGCGGCCCCACCCAGTCGCCATGAGCGGGGGTCGGCCCGAAGAAGGCGCAGACAGCACACCGCTATTTCCATCGAATGAGTTGGAGGACCTCAGAACGCGCTGGAAAGATATCCAGACTGGATTTGTGGATGAGCCGCGCAAGGCCGTGGAGCAGGCCGATGGCCTGGTTGCGTCCGCAATGAAGCGGCTGGCCGAGGTGTTTGCGCAGGAGCGGTCTGGTTTGGAGCAGCAGTGGGATCGCGGCGACAACGTGTCTACCGAGGATTTGCGCGTGGCGCTGCAGCGGTACCGGTCGTTCTTTGACCGGCTCTTGTCGGTCTAGTTTCTTAACACGTAGGGGCGGACCCAGTGGTCCGCCCTGCGTCAAAAAAAGGAAATCGTGTTCAGGCGAACACTTCGGCGTCCAATTCCGCGAAGAAGGTTCGGTGCAGGCGCTGGATTACTTCCGGAACTTCGTCTTCCTCGATAACAAAGGTGAGATTAATCTCCGAGGCCCCCTGGGAAATCATGCGGATCTTTTTGTCAGCGAGTTCCCGGAACACCAGGGCTGCTATGCCCGGAGTCTCACGCAGATTCTCCCCCACCAGGCATACGATGGCTTTGCGGCCTTCGTACTTCACGTCGGCCAGCTTGGCCAGATCTGCGGCTAAAGCGGGGATTGCCTGATTCGAATCCACCGTCAGCGAAACACTGACTTCGGATGTAGAAACGACATCGACGGCCACCTGGTGGCGATCGAACGCTTCGAAGATCGATTTCAGGAAGCCGTGCGCCAACAGCATGCGCGGGGCGGCGACATCCACAATGGTGATGCGCTTTTTGGCCGCGATCGCCTTGAAAATGTTTTTGCTATGTGGCGCGCGGGTGGTGATGCGGGTGCCTTCGCAGCCGGGATTGCGTGAGTTCAAGACATACACCGGGATATTCTTCTGAATCGCAGGCAGCACGGTTGCCGGATGCAGCACTTTAGCCCCGAAGTAGGCAAGTTCGGCCGCCTCATCGAAGCTGATGACTTTGATGCGACGCGCGTCCGGGCAGACGCGGGGATCGGTCGTGAGAATGCCGTCAACATCGGTCCAGATCTCGATGCGTTCCGCGCCCAAGCCCGCACCGAAGATGGCTGCGGAAAAATCTGAGCCGCCACGGCCGATCGTAGTTGTGATTCCGGAACGATTGGAGCCAATGAATCCGCCCATCACGGGCACTTGTCCGGTGCTCAGCAGCGGTTCAACTCTTTCTTTCAGTCGCAGATTCGTTTCTTCATATTGCGGCACCGCTTGCATGTAAGCGTTGTCCGTGACCAGGACGTCGCGAGAATCGACGTGGATGCCTTTGAGCCCCCGGGCCTCGAATGCGGCGGCCACGATTTTGCTGGAGAGCATTTCGCCGTACGCGGCGACGTTGTCAGTGGTGCGCGGCGTGATTTCGCCGACCGCAGAGATGCCGCGCAGCAGTTCGTCAAGATTCTCGAAATCCGAACCGAGTTCGGAGTGGAACTCAGTGAACCGTGCCGTCCCTAGCAGTTCGCTGGCGCAGTTGTAATGGCGTTCCTGCAACGACCGGCAAAGCTTTAGCGCAGTCTTGCGCTCGCCATTGCCTGCGGCCTTGGCCATGGTGAGCAGCGTGTCCGTCACTTTGGCCATGGCGCTGACTACGACCACTGGCTGCTGCGATTGGCGGCCCTGCACGATCGCGGCTACGCGGTCGATCGCTTTGGCGTCCTCGACGGAGGTGCCGCCGAACTTCATTACAATCATCGGCGGGGCTCCGAGTGGAAGCTCTCGATTAGGTCACGAGCGACGCGAGCCCCGCGCCCTGTGAGTCGCGCGGATGGTGCGCTATCGTTCATCCCAGGTAGCCTTTGGCTTTCAGGAGTTCTGCGTTGAGCAGGGCTGCCCCAGCTGCGCCGCGTATGGTGTTGTGCGACAGAACCGTGAACTTCCAGTCCAGCACGCTACACGGGCGCAGGCGGCCTACGACCGTAGTCATCCCTGCTCCCATGTCGATGTCAAATCTGGGCTGCGGACGATCATTGGCCTCCAGGTAGACCACCGGCCGTTCGGGCGCGCTGGGCAGCTTCAATTCCTGCGGTTCGGCGCGATACGACTTCCACGATTCTATGATTTCTTCCGGCTTGGCTTTCTTCTTCAGGCGGATGGAAATGGACTCAGTGTGCCCGTCTTCGACGGCCACGCGGTTGCATTGCGCGCTCATGGCGAAGGCGCCGGGTATAACTTTCGAGCCGTTCACCTGACCCAAAAGTTTCTTGGTCTCTTCCTCCATCTTTTCTTCTTCGTTCTTGATGAAAGGGATCACGTTGCCAAGGATGTCGAGCGAGGCGACGCCAGGATATCCCGCGCCGCTGATAGCTTGCATGGTTACAGCCATTACGGTGTCGAGGCCGAAGCGTTGATGGATGGGGGCGAGGGCCAGAACCAGTCCGATGGCCGAGCAATTGGGATTGGTGACCACATAGCCGCCACTCTTCTTACGCCAGCCCTGGATATCAATGAGCTTGATATGGCCCGCGTTCACTTCCGGGATCACCAGCGGCACATCTTCCTGCATGCGCAGAGCGCTGGAATTGGAAACCACCGCGCACCCGGCATGGGCAAAGCGAGGCTCGAGCTCGGCAGCAATGGCGGAATCGAGAGCTGCGAAAATCACTTTGGGAGCGCCGTCCGGGGTCGCAGGTGAGACCAGCATCTTCGCCACGGCAGCGGGAATGGCAGTTTTCAGACGCCAACGTGCTGCTTCCGCATACACCTTGCCTTCGGAGCGGTCGGACGCGGCGAGCCACGCGACCTCGAACCACGGATGGTGCTCGAGCATTTGGATAAATCTTTGTCCTACGACACCGGTGGCGCCCAGGATTCCTACAGGAATCTTTTTCATGGGTACTTGGATTTTATAACAAGCGAGGTTCCGTCCCCGTGCGCGGAGTCCTTTGTACGGTTACTAAGGGCAGGAGCCCCAGTATACGCAGCTAAGTCCTATGAGTTTCCTGCCGGAACGGGTATTCGCTAAGCGGGCCAAATTTTTTCTTCTCGGTATAAATGCGCCAGCGGCGGAACACGATGCGCAGGGCCGCCATCACTGGAATAGAGAGATATACGCCCAGGATTCCGGCGACTTCTCCTCCCGCCATGACTCCGAAAATTGCGGCCAGGGGGTGCAGTTCCATGCTGTCGCCCATAATGCGGGGTGAGGAGACATAATCCTGGATCAGGCGCCAGGTTCCAAGAAAAATCAGCAGAATCAGCCAGTGGGAATAGCTGAGCACTAACGCTACGGTCATGATCACCAGTGCCGCGACGAGAGGTCCCACCACGGGGATGAATTCCAGGCTTCCGCCAATCACGCCCAGGGCTACGGGATTTGGAACTCGCATCGCCTCAAAAAAAGCCGTGTAGACGATCATGGTCAGCGCGGCGAGAGTGAGCTGCGCCCGAATGAAGTGGGCCAGCATCTGATTCAAGTCATTGAGCACGTTCTGCAGAAATTCCCGTTGCGGGCGCGATTGCACCGCGGAGAGCAGGAACTCGCTGAACATCCGCCCATCTTTGAGAAAGAAGATGGAGAGCAGGGGAACGATAAAGAACAGCCATGCTTGCTTGGCGACGTCGGCGAGTCGGAGTCCCAAGTGTTGCGCGAACTGCGTAATGTCGTCCTGATGGCTGATCAGAAACGACTGCACAAAATCAGTGGAAGCTTTGCTCCAGCCGTGATCCGCGCCGACTTGCCGGGCGAGTTCTCCCGAACTCAGTTTCGAAATCAGGGTAGGAAGCGACTGTCCCAGGCGTGCGCCCTCATGGGTAATCTTGGGCCCTACCAAAACGAAGAAGACGATGACCAGCGCAAGCAGGAGCGTGTAAATGACGGCGATAGCCCGACCGCGTCCCTTAAGCACGCGCTCCAGCTGCGCCACCAAGGGACTCATCAGGTACGCGAAAAAGATTGCGAAAAGAAACGCGATCAGAGTCGCGCGCGCAACGTAGAGGAAGCCCAGTACGAGCGCGAACAGCAGCACCGTGACCAGAACCCGTGCCGTACGTGAGTCAGCCAGTGACAATAAGTTTTCCAGGGTGGTCTCGGTTCTGCCGCCCGGGCTCTAGTCCCGGACTACTTCGGTGTTATCGGCAGGAATCGCCACCTTCATCAGCTTGAACTGGTCGTGATCATCGACCCACAAGGCCCAGTCCACATTGTCGCCCTTCAGGTTTAGCCGCAGCAACTCGCGTTCGGAGCCGCGGATATTGACCTTCTCGGCTCCCACCAATTCCATGCGGATGTGCAGGGAGGTGCGATCCTGCGGCACCAAGACTCCGAAGTCCCCGGCCACCCGCTCACATTTGAAAGCTCCGCCGTCTTGCTTGCAATCAGATGCCAGGTAGCGCCAGGCCAGAACCTCGCGATGTACAAAAAAGTTATTGTCCAGGATCACCGAGGTGTTCGGCATCAGGAATGATTGCTCTGCCGGTTTGGTGAAACTGGCCGAGGTAATCTTCTCGATAAGAAATTCATCTTTGGGCAGCACAGTTAACGAACCATCGGTCCCTTGGCTCCATTCGTAACGCAATATTTGTCCGTTCGAGGTGATCACCAGGTCTGATTTCTGGGTGGCGGGCCCGTTTTCTTGCTTAAGCTCCGATTGGATCGTGCTGGTGGCGTTCTGCTGATGGATGGTAAAGGTTTCCGTGGCTAAGCGCTGGCCTTTGATGAAAATGCCGAAAGACCCGGAATCGACGGCCTGCAGGGGCGCAGCCTTTTCTTTTTCTTTCTTATCACTGGCCCGTGCTGGCAGGGCGGTAGTGCACGCGATCACAAAGCATACGAGAACCAGCGCTACGACGGCTCGCACTCGTGCAGAGTCCTGCTCCCGTGCGGTATGGTGGGACTTCACTCGACATCTCCTTCTTTGCTACTTTGGTCGAGCATCTTCAGCCCGAGCTTGGCGGCGATTTCGTCTGCGATCTCGTCTACCCTGCGGCCGCCGGTTTGAATGGTGAGCGACGCTTCGGAGTAGCAGGGGCGCCGCTTCTCATGTAATTCACGAAATTGGTCCAGGCTGCGGAGAAGTGGTCGCTCGGCCGCAGCTTCGCTGGCTTGTTTGCAGCAACGCTCCCACAGTTCCTCTACCGGGGCGTCCAGAAAAATTATCGGCACGCCCGAAAGTTTCAACAGCTTGGCA
>Ga0182009_10000332_pt1 | contig 10257 bp, 13 predicted proteins | sample Sormic07211187_1_FD_161052 | JGI IMG/M metagenome (GOLD analysis project Ga0182009, IMG submission 161052) | Bulk soil microbial communities from the field in Mead, Nebraska, USA - 072115-187_1 MetaG | ecosystem: Environmental > Terrestrial > Soil > Agricultural land > Bulk soil | place: USA... | reverse complement strand
GCAGCACCTCGCGACCGAGTTCGTCGTGCGCTTCGTGAAGAACCGGCGCGCGCTCCCGTCGCTCGCGCTCCACGCGGACACGTCGGTGCTGACGGCCGCGGCCAACGATTTCGGGTTCGACAGGATCTTCGCCCGGCAGCTCGAGGCGCTGGGGCGCCGCGGCGACGTCCTCGTGGCGCTCACGACCAGCGGGCGCTCAGCCAACGTGATCGCGGCCGTGGAGGAGGCCCGCCGCCGGGGGATGCGCGTGATCGGGCTCACCGGGCAGAAGGGGGCGTCCTTCGCGCGTCGCTGCGACCTGGCGCTCGTGGTGCCGAGCGGCGACACGGCGCGGGTGCAGGAGATCCACATGCTCGTGGGCCATGTCTGCTGCGATCTCGCCGAGGCGCGCGTGCTCGCCGAGGATCGCCGCGGGCCGGGCCGGAGCCGGCAGGGGAAGCGCGCCCGGCGATGATGCGCGACATGATCCGCTCGATGCGGATCTACCAGTGGACCAAGAACCTCGTCCTCTTCGCGGGGCCGGTCTTCACGCTGAAGATCCTGGACCCGGCCTTCGCCCTCCCCTCCCTGCTCGGCTTCCTCGCCTTCTCCCTCGCGACCTCCGGCGTCTACGTCCTGAACGACGTGCTGGACGTGGAGCGCGACCGGCTCCATCCGACGAAGCGGTCGCGGCCGATCGCCTCGGGGCGGCTTCCGATCGGCGCGGCGTGGGTCCTGGCGGCGATCCTGCTCGCGGCGGGGCTGGGCGGCTCGTTCCTGCTCGGCCCGCGGTTCGGGATGAGCGCGGCGGCGTACGTCGCGCTCACGGTCACCTACTCGCTCGCGCTGAAGAACGTGGTGCTGCTGGACGTGGTGGCGATCGCGGTCGGCTTCGTGGTGCGCGCCGCGGCCGGCGTGGAGCTCCTGCGCGACCGGCTGGGCTCGGCCGAGGCGGTGGAGCTCTCGCCGTGGCTTCTGGTCTGCGCCTTCTTCCTCGCGCTCTTCCTCGCGATCGGAAAGAGGCGCCACGAGCTGGGCGTTCTCGAGGGGGAAGCGTCGCGGCACCGCGCCGCCCTCGGCCGCTACACCGTGCGCCTCCTCGACCAGCTGGTGGCCGTGGTCACGAGCGCGACGGTGCTCGCCTACTCGGTGTACACGATCGCGCCCGAGACGGTGGCCAAGTTCCACGGCCGCCCGCTCTTCCTCACCATCCCCTTCGTGCTCTACGGGATCTTCCGCTACCTCTACCTCATGTATGCCGAGGAGAAGGGAGGGAACCCCTCGGAGCACCTGCTCACCGATCGCGCGACGCTCGTGAACGTGCTCCTCTGGTGCCTGGTGGTGCTCCTGATTCTCGCCTGGCCGGCGGCCTGACGTGTCCGCTCCCGCCCGTCGCGCCGAGTCGCGAAGCGCCGCGCCGGCCGTCGAACGGCTTCGCGTGCGATGCCCCGCGAAGATCAACCTGGGGCTCTGGATCCTCGGCCGGCGCGCCGACGGCTACCACGAGGTGGACACCTTCCTCCAGGCGATCTCGCTCGAGGACCAGATCCTCATCGAGCGCGGCCCCGCGGGACTTTCGCTGGAGACCGCCGGGCTGCCCATCCGCGGTCCCGGTCCCAACCTGATCGAGCGCGCGTGGGCGCTGCTGGGGGAGACCGGCGCGCTGCCCGCGGGGGCCGGCGTGCGCGCGCGTCTCGTGAAGCGCATTCCGCCGGGCTCCGGGCTCGGCGGGGGGAGCAGCGACGCGGCCGGATTCCTTGCGGGCGTCGACCGGCTTCTCGCGCTGAACCTCGGTCCCGAGGCCCTGGCCGCGCTCGCCGGACGACTCGGGTCGGACGCCCCCTTCTTCCTGCGCGGCGGACTCGCGCGGGCCACCGGTCGCGGGGAGCGGGTGAGACATCTATGTCCCATCGCGCCGTTCTGGGTGGTGCTGGCGACTCCAGCTACCGCGATTTCAACGACTTGGGCCTACGGGCAGATCAAAAATCGGTTGACACCAAATGGGGAGGGGGCTAGAGTCCTCGCGTCGGCGATCACACGGCGGGATCTTCATGGGGTGGCGAACGCAATGTCGAACGCGTTCGAGGGCGTGATCCTGCCACATCTCCCCGGTATCGCCGAATTGAAGCGCGCACTCGTCTCCTCAGGGGCGATCGGCGCGCTCCTATCCGGCAGTGGCTCGACGGTTTTCGGCGTGTCCCAATCGCTATCCGAGGCGCAGGCGGTTCTGAATGCGGTCGGCAACCGCGGCGCCGAATTGCGTATCGCTCGGAGCATCGAACATGGCGCCGTGGTTTCCCGAGCTGGCTGACCGCACCGTCCGCGTTGGGGGCGCAGGGTGTATCACCGGGACCGGGGGGGATGGTCCCAGGGCCTTCGAAGGATCGAGGTCCCGAACTCGAGGTGGGTGAGACGGATGGGTCTCGAGATCACAGAAGTACGGATCGCACTCAGGGACGATGACAAGCTGAAGGCTTTCGCGAGCATGACGTTCAACGACGCCTTCGTGATCCGGGGTCTCAAGATCATCGAGGGCACGAACGGGATGTTCGTCGCCATGCCGAGCCGCAAGAAGCCCGACGGAACGTTCCAGGACATCGCGCACCCGATCAACAACGAGTCGCGCGAGAAGATCGAAGCCCGCATCCTCGACGAGTACGAGAAGGAGCGGGCGAAGCAGTTGATCGAAAGCTCGCAAGCCAGCTGACATAGGGCAGGCGAGCGGCGGGCGCCGGCAGTACCGGTCGCCGGCGGCCCTGCGGCGGATGGGGCGTCGGCAAGTGGTAAGCCAGGAGACTTTGGATCTCCCATTCGGAGGTTCGAATCCTCCCGCCCCAACCACCGTTTTCGTATACTCGAAGTCGGAACACTCGAAGTCGCACATTGGCAGGCAGTAGGGGCGGAGCGAAGCGGCTCCGCCGCGCAGACCCAAGGTTCGCTTTTGACCTCGGTCACAGGGCCCCGGGGGCCCGCAGTCCGGCCCTCCGGTCCATCGAGCGCCGCGCGGCGTCTCGGGCCCGATTGACGATGGCGTCAATCGGGCTTTGGGTCTTTTTCATGTTCGATCGTTTCGTTGCGGTCCGGAGGAGGGGAGTCCGATGACGGTCAAGCTGGCCACCGATCGCCGCGCCGTGCCCATGTCGAAGCCGCTCTCCGAGACGCACGACGCGCGCCACGTGGAGCGGGGACTCCGTCTCTTCTCGGGGAACGCCAACCGTCCCCTCGCCGAAGCGATCTGCGCGCATCTCGGGATCGACCTCGGCGACGCGACGGTGGAGCAGTTCGCCGACGGGGAGACGCTGGTCAAGATCAACGAGAACATTCGCGGGTCGGACATCTTCGTGTTCCAGCCGACGTTTCCGCCCGCGTCCAATCTCATGGAGCTGCTGATCATGGTGGACGCGGTGCGGCGCGCGTCGGCGCGGCGCGTCACCGCGGTGATTCCCTACTACGGGTTTCAGCGGCAGGACCGGAAGGACCAGCCGCGGGTCCCGATCACCGCGAAGCTGGTCGCGAATCTCATCACGACGGCGGGGGCCGACCGCGTGATGACGATGGATCTGCACTCGGCCCAGATCCAGGGGTTCTTCGACATCCCGTTCGATCACCTCTACGCCGCGCCGGTCCTGGTCGACTACTTCCTTCGCCGGCAGATCCCGAACGTCGTCGTCGTGGCGCCGGACATCGGGAGCGTCAAGATGGCTCGGGCCTACGCCAAGCGCCTCTCGGCCAGCCTGGCGATCGTGGACAAGCGCCGGCCCCGCCCGGACGCGGTGGAGATGATGAACGTGATCGGCGAGGTGGACGGGAAGAACGTCGTGATCTTCGACGACATCGTGAGCACCGGCTCCACCCTGGTCGAGGCGGCGAAGGCGCTCAAGGACGCGGGCGCCCGGGACATCTATGCGGCGGCGACGCACGGCGTGCTGTGCGGCGGGGCCGCGGATCTGATCGCGCACTCCTCCGTGAAGGAGCTCGTCGTCACGGACAGCATCCCGCACGCCTTGGGCTCGCTTCCCAAGGAGATCCGGGTGCTCTCGGTCGCGCCCCTTCTGGCGGAGGCGATCCGCCGCATCCACGACGAGGAGTCGCTGAGCTCGCTGTTCATCTGACGCTGTTCGGAAACCGGCGCGCCCCCGGGGCGCGTGAACGAATCACCCAGGAGCATCGATCATGGCCATCACCAGTTTGAACGGCGAGCAGCGGACCGTCGTCGGCAAGGGCTTCGCGAAGAAGCTCCGCGCCGCCGGACGCATTCCCGCCGTCTATTACGGGCGCGGCGAGACGCCGATCTCCCTCATCGTGAACGCGAAGGAGGTCGACACGCTCCTGCAGGGAGCTTCGGGCGCCAACGTCATCGTGGACCTCATGGTCTCGGGGGCCGCGACGGCCGACCGGAAAGCGCTGATCCGGGAGATCCAGCGCGATCCGGTGCAGGGGAACATCCTGCACCTCGACCTGCAGCACATCTCGCTCACCGAGCGGATCACCGTCGAGGTCCCGATCGAGCTCGTCGGACTGCCGACCGGCGTGAAGGACGGCGGCGGCATCCTGGAGCACCTCCTGCGCGAGGTGGAGATCGAGTGCCTTCCGACCGACATCCCCACCCACCTCGAGGTCGACGTGTCGGCCCTGAACATCGGCGACACGCTGCACGTCAGCGACATCAAGGCGGAGCGGGTCGTGATCGTCACCGAGGCCGACCGCGGCATCGCGACGGTCGTCCCGCCGACGGTGCTCGAGGAGGCGAAGCCGGCCGAGGAAGCGCCGACGGAGCCGGAGCTCGTGGCCTCGAAGAAGGAAGGCGAAGAGGCGGCGGAAGGGGGCAAGGAAGGTTAACGAGGCGCACGCGATCAAGGTCGTCCTGGGATTGGGAAACCCCGGGCCGGAATACGCGGCGACGCGCCACAACGCCGGCTGGATGGCGGTGGACGCGCTGGCGAAGCGGCTGGGGCGCTTCCAGGGATGGACGAAGGGCGCGGGGATGTCCCGCGGCGAGGGGAGAGCCGGGCGCCACACGGTGCTTCTCGCCAGGCCCGAGCGCTACATGAACCGGAGCGGCGACGCGTTCCGGACCCTTCTGGCGGAGGGGTGGGCGGCGTCGGAGATCCTGGTGGCGTGCGACGAGGTGTACCTGCCGCTGGGGTCGCTTCGGATCCGCTCCCGGGGGGGGACGGCGGGGCACCAGGGGCTGGAATCGATCGCGCTTTCGGCCGGGACGGACGCTTTTCCCAGGCTGCGCATCGGCGTCGGGCCCGCCCCCACGTCGGATCGGCTCAAGGAATTCGTCCTGGAGCCGTTCTTAGAGGAAGAAGAGGCCTTGCTGCCGCGCGTGATCGAGGCGGCGGCCTCGGCCGCGTTCGACGCGGCCGCGGAAGGACTCACGCAGGCCATGAACCGGTGGAACCGGTTCGTGCTCGATCCGGTTGAGCCATGAGGGAACCCATGAAACTGTACGAAACGACGATCATCTTCGATCCGGGCCTGGAAGAGGCGCGGATCAACGAGGAATTGGACCGCGTGACGGGCCCGATCGCGCAGGCGGGGGGCGAAGTCGTCGAGGTCCAACGGTGGGGCAAGAAGAAGCTCGCCTACAACATCAAGAAGCGGCGCGACGGCACGTATATCCACGTAAAGCACAAGAGCCCGGCGACCCTGATCGCGGAGATGGACCGGAGATTCCGCCTGAACGAGAGCGTGCTCCGGCATCTGACGGTGCTCGCCCCCAAGGACTCGCCCCGTCCGGCCGAAGAGGCCAAGACGGAGGGCGCGCCCCGGGCCGAAGGCGCTCCGGCGCCGGCCGAGCCCGCGCCCACGGCAGCGGAATAATGCGGGACGTCCGCCCCAGGGCGGCGTCTCGAAGGCACCCCTAGAGGAGGAGACCTATGGCTCGCGATGGCGAATCGCGGTCGTATCGACGCAAGTTCTGCAAGCTCTGTTTCGACAAGGTGGACCGGATCGACTACAAGGACGACCGGCGTCTGTCGCGATTCATCACCGATCGCGGCAAGATCGTCCCCCGGCGGATTTCCGGCACCTGCGCCCGGCACCAGTCCCAGATCACCGAGGCGGTGAAGCGGGCGCGTATCCTGGCTCTTCTGCCGTTCACCAGTGACCAATATCGCTGATTCGAAGGTGAGGGAGGCGGCCTCCCCCGCGGAGTGGATCCGCGTGGCGGGGGTGCTGCTCTTCGGGGCCGGCATCGTCATGGTCGCGAACACGGATATTCCCGTGCCGCTGCCGTGGGCGTACGGCCTGCTTCCGTTCGCGCTCTTCTGGCTGGCGCGGCACGTGGGGCTCCTGGTCGGAGCGCTCGCGGCGACCGCGACGCTGGGCGCGGTGTACGCGGCGGGGGTCACCGAGCCCTCGCGCCTCGTGTTCGTCGCGGTGCTGAGCACGTCCGGCCTGCTCCTGAGCGCCTCGGCGCGGCGGGGCGACCGCGCGTCCACGGCGATGACGCTGGCCGCGGCCCCGATCCTGGCGGTCGTGGTCGGCTACCTGCTCCTCGGCGGCATGGACGAGCTCTCGCGCACGTTCGCGGCGCGGCTCGCCGAGGTGCGCCGCCTGGAATCGGACCTCCGCTTCTCGGAGACGCTCGGCGTCTCCCGCGCGGAGTTCGAGATCGCGCTCGGGCAGATGGAGCGCATCTACTCGTTCCTTCTCCCCTCGCTCTTCGCGCTCAAGTGGATCAGCGTGCTGTCGGTGAATGTCTGGCTCGCGAGCGTTCTCTTCCGCGAGCGCGGTCTCCCCGCGTTCCGCGATTTCTCCACGTGGCGGGTGCATCCGGCCGCGGCCTGGGCGTTCGCCGTGGCGCTGGCGCTGGTTGTGACGCGCCTTCCCTGGGCCACGGTGGCCGGCGCCAATCTCGCCTTTCCGCTCCTGCTCGCCTACACGGTGCAGGGGATCGCGGTCGCGCGCTTCACCGCGATCGCGTTCGAGATGAACGCCCTCGTGCAGGGCGCGATCCTCGTCCTCGTGGCGTTCATGCCGATTCTGTTCCTCGCGTTTCTCGCGATCGGGTTCCTGGATTCCTGGTACGACTTTCGGCGCCGGCTGGTGCCCGGGCCCGGCGGTTCCGTCGGGCGGCGGGCCGACAAGTCCGACGATTAGGAGGGTTTCGTTCGATGGAAGTGATTCTGCTGGAGGAGATGGAAGGTCTCGGCAAGCGCGGCGCCACCGTGCGCGTGGCGGACGGCTATGCGCGCAACTACCTGCTTCCGCGCAAGAAGGCGATCGCGGCGGTGGGAAATTCGCAGGCGGTGTTCCGCGACCGCGAGCGGGCCCGGGTGGCCCTGGAGCAGAAGCAGCGCCAGTCCGCGCACGAGCTACGGGACCGGATGATGCAGGCGTCGCTCCAGTTCAGCGTCCAGGTGGGCGAAGAGGACCAGCTGTACGGCTCGGTCACCGCGGCGGAGATCCACGAGGCGCTGGCGGCCCAGGGGTTCCCCGTGGAGCGCAAGGCGGTCCGCCTCGAAGAGCCGATCAAGGCGCTCGGCGTGTTCGAAGTCCCGGTGCATCTCTTCCAGGACGTCGAAGCCCCGGTGAAGGTGTGGGTGGTCCGGAAGTGAGCCGCGATCCGCTTCGGCTCCCGGTGCTCCTCGCCCCGCGCGCGCTCGCGCTCGCGGCGCTCGTCGCCGCGCTGGCCGCGGCGGGCTGCGGCGGTGGTTCCAAGGCCCGTCCCGCCGCGGGCGGATCGGGCGCGACGTCGACGCGCGTCTGGACGCCCGGAAAAGCGGACACGCTCGGCCCGGTCGTGGCGATCGTGGGCACCCGGCGGATCCGCGCCCACGACGTCGACTCGCTGATCGCGACGGCGCCCCCCAACGTGCAGGGCCAGCTCCGGGATCCGCAGGGGTACAAGACCCTGGTGGACCGGATGGTCACCGAGGAGGCGCTCTATCAGGCGGCGCGCCGGTCGGGGATCCAGAAGGATCCCGCCTACCGGGCGGCCGTCGCCAAGGCCGCGCGCGAGACGCTGATGCGGCAGTACTACCAGGCGCGGATGGCGAACTTCCCGCCCCCCACCGACGCCCAGATCCAGGCGTACTACGACGAGCATTCCTCCGAGTTCGCGATTCCGGCGCGCGCGCGCGTGCGGCACATCCAGGTCGAGACCAAGGCCAAGGCCGAGGCACTCCGGAAGCGGCTCGCCGCGGGTGCCCTCTGGGACGCGCTGGCGCGGGCGAACTCCACCGACAAGGCCACCTCGGACCACGGCGGCGTCGTCGGCTACGTCACCCCGGGCTCCGAATTCGTGCCGGGGATCGGCAAGTCCCCGGAGATCGTCAAGGAAGCCTTCGCGATGAAGGAGGGGGAGACCAGCCCGCCCTTGAAGAGCGAGAAAGGGTGGCACCTGATCCGCGTCGACAACGTGGAGCCGGCGCGAACGCAGCCGCTCGCGGAGGTGCGCCAGGGCATCCTCGGCCATCTCTCGACGCAGGCCCAGGAGACGCTCTCGCAGACCTTCCTCGATTCGCTCAAGAGCGCCTCGGGCGTGGTCGTCTTCGAGGATTCGGTCCGGGTCGCGTCGACGCCGGCGCGCACGCCCCAGGACTTCTTCAAGGATGCGCAGGCCGCGGGCAGCCCGCAGCAGCGCATCCAGCTCTACCGCGATCTGGTGACGCGCTACCCCGATGACCCGGTGTCCGTGCAAGCGGCGTTCATGATAGGCTTCACCTATGCGGAGGATCTCGGTCAGTACGACGAGGCCAGAGCGGAGTTCCGCAAGTTCCTCGACAAGTATCCGCGCCACGAGCTCGCGAATTCGGCGAAGTGGATGCTGGAGAACATGGACAAGCCCGCCCCCGAGCTCGACGACGCGCCCGAGGGAGCGGACAGCACGGGAGCGCCTCCGGATACCGCACGGTAGGCCCTCCGCCGGGAGCGCGGCCCGCCATGAGCATGATTCCGGTACGCGTCGGTGGCCTCGCCATCGACGAGCGAACGAAGAACCCAGTCGTGCTGCTGCAGGAGATCGAAGGGAATCGCGTCCTGCCCATCTGGATCGGCCCGATGGAGGCCAGCGCGATCCACAGCGAGCTGATGGGCAAGAAATACCAGCGGCCGCTGACCCACGATCTCCTCGTCACGATCATCGAGAGCCTGAGAGGGAAGATCTCGCGCGTCGTGATCACCGATCTCAAGGACTCCACCTTCTTCGCCAGCATCTACCTCGACGCCGGATCGGGCGCGGTCGCCATCGACGCCCGTCCCAGCGACTCGATCGCGATCGCCCTCCGCTCCCACGCGCCCATCTTCATCATCGACAAGCTGTTCGAAAAGTCGATGGAGCCGCAGGCGGGAGGCGCGCCGTCCGAGAAGTCGCCCGAGGAGAAGGCGGAGGACCTCCGCCACTTCCTCGAGGAGCTTCGTCCCGAAGACTTCGGCAAGTGGAATCCCGAAGACCTGTAACCCTCCCCCGGCGCCCGCGCCCCGCGTGATCGGCCCCCTGCTGGGGTCCTCGCCGCGGGTGCCGGCCTCCGCCTTCGTCGCCGCCAACGCTGTCGTCCTCGGCGACGTGCTCTTGGGCGAGGAATCGAGCGTCTGGTACGGCACCGTCGTTCGCGGCGACGCCGGACCGATCCGCGTCGGGGCCCGAACGAACATCCAGGACCTCTGCATGCTGCACGCCACGACCGGGCGGTCGGGACTCACCATCGGCGACGAGGTGACGGTGGGCCACCGCGTGATTCTTCACGGCGCGGTCGTGCGGGACCGCTGCCTGATCGGCATGGGCTCGGTCCTCCTCGACGACTGCGAGATCGGCGAAGAGTCGCTGGTGGCCGCCGGCGCGGTCGTGCTCGAGGGGATGCGCGTTCCCCCGCGATCGTTCGTCGCCGGCATGCCCGCGCGCGTGCGCGGGGCCATTCCGCCGGAGATCCTCGCCCGGCTGCGCGAATCGGCGGACGTCTACGTCGAGCTGGCGCGCGAGCACGCGAAAGCGGCGCGTGAGCGCTAGAGACCGCGCCAGGGCGGTCCTGGCTCCGGGGGCGGTGGCGCTGGTGGTCGCGCTCCTCGCCGTGGCGCCCTGCGGCGGCACGGCGGCGGCCGCCGACCCCGTCGCGCCGCCTCCGGCCTCGATGGCCCCGCCCCCGCCCGCCGCGGCACCGCCCGCCACCACCACGCCGGCGGCCTCCACGCGGCACTATCCGCCGCGCCGCGCCGCGGAGCTCAAGGCGCGCCTTCTCGAAGCCCCCGACCCCGAGTCCTCGCCGGGCTGGGCACTCGAGTTCGCCGCCTCGGGGGACGTGCAGCGCCTCGATCCGATGACCCGGGCCG
>Ga0182009_10000331_pt1 | contig 10265 bp, 5 predicted proteins | sample Sormic07211187_1_FD_161052 | JGI IMG/M metagenome (GOLD analysis project Ga0182009, IMG submission 161052) | Bulk soil microbial communities from the field in Mead, Nebraska, USA - 072115-187_1 MetaG | ecosystem: Environmental > Terrestrial > Soil > Agricultural land > Bulk soil | place: USA... | reverse complement strand
CCTGCATTTGCGAATGCAGCATGATCAAAAAACCCTGCATTCGCCCCTGTAAATTCAGATGGGGCATCATCTAATTGAGCGTTGTACAGGTTTACTCCGGCTGCACCAAATTCATTAACTGATCCACCAATGTTCTGGGCTTCGGCTACTGCCTGGGACCAGGACGTTACAAAATCATAGGCATGTAAGCCAGAAGCCTCAGCAAGGTGTCTTATCTTGACGGTATGATGATTTGCAGTTCCGTCGTTGGTTTGATCGAGATTCCATAAAAACAACCTTTGAGGTGTGCTTACCCCTTCGTAATAAGTGGTATGCGTTGCATTTAAAATTCCATTTGTCCAGGTAATAGGGAAACTTGAAGCTTTACCATTTTGTGCCTGGTCAAATTGAATTGGAAGTGGTTGCCCCGAGGTTTGTAACGCCAATATTGGAATGAGCAAAAGTGGCAATATGGTTTTGGTCAATAACTGTATAAACTTGCCCATAAAATTGTTGTTGAAGATTAATAATAGAATTTGATGGCTCTTCAGGTAGGAGTTATCGATTGATAAAAACAGAGCCAAACACTGGTGGGGAACTGTCGGATGGAAACACAATAGGTTCTGAACAATAAACTTGCTTTGCATTGCTGAAAAAGTTTGGGTAAGCATCTTGTTTTATTTTTCCCAAACCGTGAACAATTGTTTTAGAAAATGAAACAAAACAAATACGCGTTAATGCAAAAGCACGTATCGCTTGAAGGACGAGCGAAGTTTGCAAGATTGAAGCAAAAAAATTCTTATAGCCTATAGAAACAGGCTTCTCCATAAAAATGGTGTTGAGGTAAAAATGAAAGTAAAAGGAATGGTTGCGCAAAACCTTGCTTACGCTGCGCATTCTTTTTTGCTCCAGGGAGGAGACCTGTCGATTTCAAACACAGCTCTTATGAGAACATAAATTTCTAAAGAAGTTATCCTGCCAAAATCAAAATAATATAGCATGACGACAATTATAACGTTTCAACACAAGAAACATCTGTGCTGCATATTGAGTTTCGATACGTGGATTGAAATGTCAGGAATTAGGTAAGATATTGTTTTGGTGCGTTTCAGGGAGTACGACTACCAAGGAGGGCATTCCAGATTTCGATGTGCAGTGGTTTCGAGAAATTACAAGCGATCAATTCACAGCAAAGGTAGATTTGTATTTTGATTCGAAATTATTTTTTTGAAAATTTTTTTGAGTTGTTGATGATTTACTCCCTTATGACCTTAGTGCCTCATTCAACCCCGGATGAGTTTAGTCATGATTCATACGATGTGTATTAGTTTTATTAATCTTTGCAACCTATGAAAGTGTTCAAATTTGGTGGTGCGTCCGTAAGTACAGCAGACAGAATTAAAAAGGTAGGAGCCATTTTAAAAAACCATTCCAATGAAAAGTTGCTGATGGTAGTTTCTGCTATGGGCAAAACCACAAATGCACTTGAAAAAGTGGTAGAGACATTTTATAACGGCAACAAGCAATATGCATTGGAAATTTTCCAGGTTATAAAAAATGATCATCTCGCAATCGTTGATCAATTAAAGGAACTTAAAAACTCACCACTCAAATCTCACCATTCACTTATTGACTTTTTCACTGAAGTAGAATGGTTGCTTCACGATAAACCCGTTCGCAGTTTCGATTATTACTACGACCAGGTGGTTTGCATAGGCGAAATGCTTTCCTCTGCTATTGTTAGTGCGTATTTAAATAGTGTCGGCGTAAATAACCAATGGGTCGATGTTCGAGACATTATCCGAACTGATGACAATTTTCGTGATGCAAGGATTGATTGGTCCTTCACAGCTCAAAGAGTAAATGAAAACATTCTTCCACTATTTGAACACACCAACATCGTACTTACACAGGGATTTATAGGTGCTACTGATGAAAATGAAAGCACAACACTTGGACGGGAAGGCAGCGATTACTCCGCTGCAGTGTTTGCCAATTTACTTAACGCAGAAAACCAAACCATCTGGAAAGATGTGCAGGGTGTAATGAATGCTGATCCCAAACAATATGCAAATGCCAAATGGATTAAAGAATTGAATTACCAGGAGGTAATTGAAATGGCTTATTATGGGGCACAAGTCATTCATCCAAAAACAATAAAGCCGCTACAGAACAAAAATATCCCTCTATATGTCCGTTCCTTTATTCAACCTGATGATGAAGGCACCTGCATTCAAAGTAAAAACTTGAACCACCTCCCTCCCATTATTGTTTATAAACAAAAACAGGTTTTGATTGAATTAAGATCAAAAGATTTTTCATTTGTCGGAGAGGGATTAACTGCAGAAGTGGACGAAATTTTCCGTTCAATAAAATTCAAACCCAATCTTATTCAAACTGCAGCAATTAGTATCCTTTGTGTAGTTGATGATTATTCTGATAAAGTGCAGGAATTTGCATTAAAATCCTCAAATAGCTTTGATGTAAATGTTTCAAAGGATCTTACGTTACTCACCATCCGCCATTACAATGAAAAGATCTTATCTGAACTGCTGGGCAGTAAAGAAACCCTGTTAAGGCAACAAACTCCCGACACCATACAGGTCTTACTGAAGTAACATTTTTGTCTGTAAAAAGATATTGGCGCTACTGGAACAATTCTATGATTTCAGAACTACTGTAGTGGAAAGCTGTAAAAAAAAAGATAATTCTGAATTGTAATTTCTTTTCTCTGAATGTTTAGCGCTTTCTATTTAATATTTACTAAATCGCTTCCTACCTGTATCAGGAAACTCTGTTTCATTTTTTTAGCTACCGGTTTTTCATTCAGTATGCCTGGTTGCCATGTAGGCATCTGTTCCAACACAGTAATAAGTTCGTCGTCGAATTCTTCATTCACTCCCTGTACCACTTTAAAGTTGGTAGGAACGCCATCTGCGTCTACAATGAATTCTACGACAACGTTAGCTTTTTTCATTCCCATTGGTAAAGATGCACCCAATGCTTTCCCCATTTTATCGAGGTATTGTAAAAACAACTGGCCACCTCCCGGAAATTCCGGCCATTGCGTTACTGCATCAGCAAGTTCAGTGATATTTCTCGTGCGATGCTGTACCGGAACTTTTTCCTTTTTTACTGGTTTCTCTTCAACAGCTACTGCCACTTTTCTGGTCAGGCCATCAAAAACATAATTGCCCCTTGAATTGGTCATGATTACCGGCAATTGGTGTGTTATTTCAAAGTGATCATACACTGCCTCGAGGTTCTGAGCAAACTGTTTTAACTGGCCATCAGTTCTTGATAGGTAAGTCAAATAATCCATGCTCTTTTTTACATTGTACCGAACAGGATAAATATGCACAGGTATATAATCTTCTCCTGCAGTTTTTGCATAAGCCGCAAGAATATACACTTCATCAATAAATTCATCGGTAAGCGGAATACAACCAACAGTTACGCAGCTACCATGAATATAAATATCGCCGCCCGGACGAAGAGAGTCACTCAAAATTTTATCCGACTGGTTCGGGTAATTCAAACCAAGCGATAAATGATAATTACTATTGGGATTAAATTCATTTATGTAGTAAAAACCTTCCGGTACCTGGTAATCTCCGGCCATGCGCTTTGGACCCAATGTCCCTGCCATAGCACAAACCCGGTACATTTTAAAAAGTTTGAATGGTTCTTTTCGCTCATTCTTCACCCATACTTCTAACTGTCCGTCGTATTTAAATGATCGTATATAAAGGTATTTGGCAGGCCATTGCAATCCTTTTGCTGCGAACTGTTTTCTAAGTGTATCTTCTTTGGATCGTATGGCGTCGCTGGGACGCTGGAGACTTCGCTGAAAATCAACAAATGAGGCAGTGGGTCCTTGCGCTAATGCAGAGCCCGCTAGTAAACAAAACAGAATTACGGTAAGGTTTTTCATCGATGACTTTTATTGTTGCAAATTCTGCAAACTTCTTTAAAAAAAACGAAAATTTCGATCAAAGATTGCCTCTTGCCTCTTGTTCTCTCTCAATTGCCTCAAACAGGGCTTTGAAATTTCCTTTTCCAAAGCTCTTTGCTCCTTTTCTTTGAATGATCTCAAAAAAAAGTGTAGGTCTGTCCTGTAAGGGTTTTGAAAAAAGCTGGAGCAGGTAACCTTCATTATCTCTGTCAACCAAAATACCCAATTCTTTCAACGGCTCCAAGTCTTCATCAATATGACCCACGCGATCAAGTAAATCGTCGTAGTAAGTATTCGGAACTTTTAAAAATTCTACACCTCTGTTAATAAGCTCTGTCACTGTCTTGACAATATCATTGGTTGCAAGGGCCACGTGTTGCACGCCCTCACCATTGTAAAATTCAAGGTATTCTTCCACCTGCGATTTTTTCTTTCCCTCTGCAGGTTCATTAATAGGAAATTTTACATAGCCATTACCGTTACTCATTACTTTGCTCATGAGGGCAGAATATTCTGTTGAAATATCCTCGTCATCAAAAGTGAGAATATTCCGAAAGCCCATCACTTCTTCATAAAATTTTACCCATGGATTCATTTGGTTCCATCCCACATTTCCTACACAATGATCTACGTATAATAATCCTGTGTCGGCGGGAGCATAATTCGCATTGGTCCAGGCACGAAACCCTGGCATAAACGGACCGTTATAATTTTTTCTTTCAACAAAAAGGTGAATGGTATCGCCATAAGTATGAATACCACTTAGAACGACTTCCCCATTTTCATCGTTCAAACGTTGCGGCTCCATATAATTCCTGGCACCTCGTTGGGTAGTTTGCTTCCATGCATCAGCAGCATCCTCCACTTTTAGGGCCAGCACTTTTACACCATCACCATGTTTGTAAACATGGTCTGCTATTTCATGGTTTGGTCGCAGTGCAGTCGTCAATACAAAAGTTAATTTGTTCTGACGAACAACATAACTGACCCGGTCTTTCATGCAAGTTTCCGGACCTGCATATGCAAGGGCCTGGAAGCCAAATGCGCCCATGTAATAATGCGCTGCCTGTTTTGCGTTGCCTACATAAAATTCAACGTAGTCAGTTCCCTGAAGTGGAAGAAAATCTGTATGTATATCTGTACTCTGTTTGGTAGCTGAAGCAATCGACATGTTTCAAAGGTTTAACGTTAATACTGTCCGTGACCGAAAAATTAGTTTCTGAAGAACACGGAGGACACAGATCAATAGATAGTCACAGATTTTATTAGTATAAATCCATGTCATCCGTGTTCCATTACCCGAATCGTACAACAAATGTAACCACACTTACCCAAACAAATATTCTTGCCCGAAACCCCAACAGTTTTTATATTTAGTAAAACAACATATCAATGGAAGAAGAAAAAACCATATGCGAAATTTCGCCTTCCCAGGTACTGAATTTTAAAGCATTTGTATTTAGTTTTCTTGCTATAGGGGCTATTGTAGTTGCAGCTATTCTTACAAGAAATGATTGGATATATGCTTTGTTAATTATTCCTGTTGTGTATGCTTTTTGGAAATACCTCGAGATCAGGTCCATCAAACTAAAAATAACTGACCAGCGCCTTATTGTTCGTGAAGGCGTTCTGAATAAAACTACCAACGAAACAGAACTGTATCGTGTTAGGGATTCCTCGATTGAAGAACCTTTCTTTTACAGGCTGTTTGGTTGCGGCAATATAGTTATCTATACAACCGATGATGCAGATGCTACTTTATTTTTAAAAGCTTACAATAAACCACATTGGGTGAAGGACCAGGTTCGAAATTATTCCGAGATCTGCAGGCAAAAAAAGCGTTGGGGTACGGATAATATCTTATTGCATGATCAATTGCCCAGCTAGGGCCCATCCCGTCCGCCTTAGCGGAGGGAAGGCCACCAAGGCGCACCCTTACTAAATTGACGAAACTTACAGTTCTCAGATCCTCAACATGGAGAAGTTTTAATTTATCTAATGAAAAATGAACTATTAGGTCTGTGCTGCTGCAAAGTCCCTCCACCGGAGGGATTTAGGGACGCACTCAAAATCCAAACGGATACGTCTCGGGCATTTTCTCATTATGTGGCTTCATATGAAATGGATGCAAGGCCTTTGTTTCATCCAGGAAAATAAATGCATCATATCGTTGCGATAATTTTGTTGGAACATAATTTCCATAACGTTCCCTTTCCGGGTTGTATACTACACCAATGGCACGGTGATGGATTGCACTTTCATATTTGCGTTGAAAATCTTCCGTATTAAAAAGCAGGTAACGGTTGGCACTATTTTCCAAATGAAGTTGGTGTTCAATACTTCCTTCCCTTGCTTCTGGCATTTCAATTTCCTGCATCGGTGCTCCCCACCCATCACCGGCTATTACAGTTCCGAAATAAGTTCCAAAGCCAACCAGGTAAACGTTATTAATCCCATACTGTTCCCGCGCCAGTTGGCCAATGTTAATCATGCCTGCCCGTTTCATGTCTGTTGCTCTTGCATCTCCTATGTGTGTATTATGTTCCCAAACTATTCCTTTTGCATTCTTTCCATGAAACTTCAACAGACGATCTAAAGTTTCCATCATGTGTCTATCTCTCACATTCCAGCTTTCATTATCAAAGCCAATCATGCTTCGATAATATTTTTCAGCATTTACCGCAATCAATGCATTTTGTTCAGTGTTAAATCCTGCTTCCCGGTCACCATCTAAGAATTGCGCTTTCAACCTTATTTCTTTCAACAAACCAATCACCTGTTCACGACATGAATGCTCCGTGAGCGAATACCTTGCATAAACATGCTCATTTTCTTCATAAGGTTCAAAGCATTGAATAGCCTTTCGAACTGACAGCGCCGCCTGTGGATCCTCCTTATCTAAATAATTCACCATCTCAAGTAAAGAATCCCATAAACTATAAACATCCAAACCATAGAAACCTATTTTCTTGTCTGCGGGTAATTTTTGATTATATTCTCTCAACCATTCAGTTAGTGCAGCCACTTCCCAGTTTGCCCACATCCATGTTGGCCATCTATCAAAATTCATAAGCACATTGCGCACATTATATCCCGCGTCTTTATAACCCTTTACATAACGATTGATCTTATAACAGTCTGGCCAGTCACCTTCCACTGCAATGAAATTAAAATCCTTTTCCTGTATCAACCGTTTAGAAATGGCAGTGCGCCATGTATAAAACTCATGTGTTCCGTGTGATGCCTCGCCAAGCATGACCACAGGCCTATCACCAATATCATCAATTAATGCATCAAAGTCCCTGGAGGTTGTCAGGCAATGCATGAAGAGAACTTTTTAATAACCCATCAATGTTTGCGCCAATATGAACATATAAATCATCCTCCTGTTTTAAAAAAATAGAACAGATCAATAATTTTTGATGTAATAGACTGATCTTTTTCCTTTTAAGAGTATTATATTTATACGCCACACCTCCGTCCCCACCTTTATCCCCTCTGCAAAAACTTCATTCGTCACTTTAACACCCCTTGTATGCTACAGGAAAAAATTGCTTATGAAGAGTTAGAGAAAATTGTTTTAAATCTTACCGGACAACTGGATCAACGCACACAGGAAATAGCTGTGATCAATGCAGTTCAGGAAGCCCTTGCCAAAAAGATGAACCTGGAAGATATTTATGAACTGGTAGGAGAAAGAATCCGTAATACTTTTGATGCACAGGCAGTAATTATTGCCACTTTCGATTATGAAGGCGGCATGGAACATTTTGGATATGCCATTGAAAAAGGTGAAAGATTTCATCTAAAGCCACGCCTTTTTGATAAGCTAAGGCAAAGCCTCATCGATACAAAACAAAAAATACTCATCAACGAAAACTTTGAGGATGCTTACAGGCAATTTGGAATGCGGGTGCTTCCGGGCTCTGAATTCCCTAAGTCCGCATTATATGTTCCGCTGATGATTGGTGAAAATGTAACAGGTTATGTAAGCCTTCAAAATGTTGATAAGGAAAATGCATTTGGCGAGTCGGATGTTCGTCTTCTTGAAACATTAGCAAATAGTATGAGCACGGCTTTGGAAAATGCACGTTTGTTAAAAGAAACGGAACAACGGACTGCTGAACTGGCTGTGATCAATAGTGTACAGGAAGCGTTGGCAAAAGAGATGGACATACAGGCAATTTATGACCTTGTAGGTAATCGTATACGTGATCTTTTTGATGCGCAGGCTGTAGGCATTGCAACATTTGATCACAAAAACGAGACGGAGCATATTCAATACCTTATTGAAAAAGGTGAACGTTATTATCCTGCTCCTCGCCCATTGAACATACTAAGAAAGCATTTGATTGCAACAAGAGAAAAAATTCTGATCAATAAAAACTTTGATGAAGTAGCCGCAACATTTGGAGTAAAAAAAGTTCCAGGTACAGAACAACCAAAATCTGCGCTCTATGTTCCCCTGGTAATTGGTGAAAGAGTAACCGGCTATATCAGTCTTCAGAATATAGATAAAGAGAACGCATTTAGTGATTCTGATGTTCGCTTATTGGAAACTCTGGCCAATAGTATGGGAGTTGCATTGGAAAATGCAAGATTGTTTGACGAGACGACAAGACTGTTGAAAGAAACCGAACAGCAAAAAGCGGAACTAGGCGTCATCAACAGTGTGCAAGAAGGCCTGGCTAAGGAACTTGACATGCAGGCGATCTATGATCTAATCGGTAACAGGATCCATGAGTTGTTCAATGCACAGGCAGTACTTATTGCCACTTTCGATCATGAAACGGCAACGGAACATTTCAAATATCTTATTGAGGACGAACAACGGTTCTATCTTCCGTCGCGGCCTTACGATAAATTAAGGCAACACCTAATTGTCACGAAGCAAAAGATCGTCATTAACACCAATTACGAAGAAGCCTATGCCCGGTTTGGTTTGAAAATTCTGCCCGGAACGAAAATGACCAAATCCGGTGTGTTTGTGCCGCTGATTATTGGCGATAAAGTGAACAGCTATATCAGTTTGCAAAACATGGAAATTGAAAATGCTTTTAGCGAATCAGATATACGGCTGCTGGAGACATTAGCAAACAGTATGAGCGTAGCCCTTGAAAATGCCAGACTTTTTGATGAAACGACCCGCTTGTTAAAAGAAACTGAACAAAGAACTGCTGAATTAGCAGTTATTAATAGTGTGCAGGAAGGGCTTGCACGTGAACTTGATATGAAAGCTATTTATGAATTGGTTGGCAATAAAATTCAGGAGGTGTTTGATGCGCAGGCAGTCATCATAGCAACATTTGATCACGATTCTGGCACTGAAAAATTCAATTATCTCATTGAAAAGGGTGAGCGGTTTTATCCGGAGGCCCGGCGTTATGATAAGTTGAGATACCAACTAATCATGTCCAAACAGAAAATCCTGATCAACAATAATACAGAAGAAGCCTTTAAAGAGTTCGGGCTCAAAGTGGTTAAAGGCACTGATATGCCCAAATCATTATTGTATGTACCGCTAATAGTTGGGAACAGGGTGAATAGTTATGTAAGCCTTCAGAATTTAGACAAGGAAAATGCTTTTAGTGATTCGGACGTTCGGCTACTTGAAACGCTGGCAAATACAATGAGTGTTGCCCTGGAAAATGCACGGCTATTTGATGAAACCAATCGTTTACTCAAGGAAACAGAACAACGTACTGCAGAATTAGCAGTAATCAACAGTGTGCAGGAAGGACTTGCAAAAGAGCTGGATATGCAGGCAATTTATGAGTTGGTTGGAAATAAAATTCAACAAGTTTTCAATGCGCAGGCGGTGGTTATTTGCACCTTCGATCACGAAAATAAAATAGAGCATTACAAGTACCACATAGAAAAAGGAGAAATTTCTTACCCTGCCTCCCGGCCTTATGATAAATTAAGGCAATACATGATTGATACTAAGGAAAAAATTTACATTAATGATCACAACGAAACGACCGCAGCAAAATATAACATGAAAGTGGTGCCCGGAACCGAACTACCCAAATCACTTTTATTCGTTCCACTTATTTCAGGGGATAAAGTAAAGAGTTATGTTAGTCTTCAAAATATTGATTCTGCCAATGCATTCTCTGAGTCGGACGTCCGACTTCTTGAAACATTGGCCAATACCATGAGCGTTGCATTGGAAAACGCCCGACTGTTTGATGAAACCAACCGCTTACTTAGGGAAACTGAACAGCGTACAGCAGAATTAGCTGTTATCAATAGCGTTCAGGAGGGGCTCGCTCATGAATTGGATATGCAGGGCATTTATAATTTGGTTGGCGATCGTGTCCAGGAGCTT
>Ga0182009_10000330_pt1 | contig 10267 bp, 7 predicted proteins | sample Sormic07211187_1_FD_161052 | JGI IMG/M metagenome (GOLD analysis project Ga0182009, IMG submission 161052) | Bulk soil microbial communities from the field in Mead, Nebraska, USA - 072115-187_1 MetaG | ecosystem: Environmental > Terrestrial > Soil > Agricultural land > Bulk soil | place: USA... | reverse complement strand
GTCGCGCGCGCTCGCCACTCAGGTAATCCCGCAGGACGTCGACGCCACGCTCGTCATCACCGGTTTCATCGCCCGCACCGCGGATAACCTGCAGACAACGCTTGGCAGGAATGGCAGCGACTTCTCGGCTTCGATTTTCGGCGACCTGCTCGATGCGGAAGAAATCGTTATCTGGACCGATGTGGATGGCGTGCTGAGTGCGGATCCGCGCCGCGTGCCCGACGCGCGCGTGATCGACTCGCTGTCGTACCACGAAGCGATGGAGCTGGCGTACTTCGGCGCGAAGGTGATTCATCCACAGACGATGGCGCCGGCGGTGGAGAAGCGGATTCCAATCTGGATCAGGAACACGTTCGCGCCGGACAAGCCCGGTTCGCTCATCTGCGAGTCGCCCACCTCCATGCACCCGGTAAAAGGGATCACGAGCATCGACGGCGTCGCGCTGGTCAACGTCGAAGGCGCCGGCATGATTGGCGTTCCGGGCACGGCGCAGCGTCTGTTCGGCGCCCTGCGCGAAGACGGCATCTCCGTGATCCTCATCTCGCAGGGAAGCTCCGAGCATTCAATCTGCTTTGCCATTCCGCTCTCCGAGGCGGAGCGGACCGCGCGAACCGTCCGTCACGCATTTCATGCGGAGCTGAACGGAGGCCAGATTCAGAACGTGGACATCGTGCGCGGCTGCAGCATCTTGTCGGTCGTCGGCGACGGTATGGCCGGAACGCCTGGCATCGCGGCGCAGGTGTTTGGATCGCTTGGCGCTGCGGGTGTCAACGTCCGCGCAATCGCGCAGGGTTCGTCGGAGCGAAACATTTCCGTCGTCATCGACGAGCGGCAGACGACCAGGGCACTGCGATCGGTGCACGCGGGGTTCTATCTTTCGCCGCACACGATTTCGCTTGGCATCATCGGACCTGGTGCGGTCGGCAGCGTGCTCATCGAACAGCTCGCCTCGCAGAGCGAGCGGCTGACGCGCGATTTCCATATCGACCTCCGCCTGCGCGGCGTGATGACCACGCGCGCCATGGCCTTGTCGGAGTCCGCGATTCCGTTCAATTGCTGGCGCGACGCGCTGACAAGCGGGAAGACGCCTGACATGCTGCGCTTCGAGGATCACATCAACGCCGAGCATCTGCCGCACGCGGTGATCATCGATTGCAGCGCCAGCGATGACGTCGCCGAGCACTATCCGCGCTGGCTGGGCGCGGGCATTCACGTGGTGACGCCGAACAAGCGCGCCAACAGCGGGCCGCTCGAGCGCTACGACGATCTGCATGAAGCGCGGCGCGCCGCCGGTTCCCATTATCTGTACGAAGCAACGGTTGGCGCGGGACTGCCGATCATCCAGACGCTGCGCGATTTGCGGGAGACCGGCGACGACATACGCCGCATCGAAGGGATTTTCTCCGGCACGCTCGCGTACCTGTTCAACGTGTGGGACGGCAAACAGCCGTTCTCCGAAGTCGTGCGCGTCGCGAAGGCGAACGGCTATACGGAGCCGGATCCGCGCGATGACCTCTCCGGCACCGACGTGGCGAGGAAGATCATCATCCTCGGCCGCGAGATGGGTTTGCGTGTGGAGCTTTCGGGTGTCGAGCTGGAGGGACTGATTCCACCATCGCTCAGCGCGTGCAATGTCGAGGAGTTCATGGCCCGGCTTCCGGAACTCGACGCGCCGATGCTGCAGCGGCTCGAGTCCGCGCACTCGAAAGGGAAAGTCTTGCGCTACGTCGCCGCGCTGGATGCGGCGTCGAGCCGCGCGACGGTCGGCCTGGTCGAGCTCGAGCGGTCGCATCCGTTCGCCAATATCAACCTGACCGACAACATCGTCCGGTTTGTGACGAGCCGCTACGACAAGAACCCGCTCGTCGTGCAGGGACCCGGCGCGGGCCCGGCGGTCACAGCCGGCGGTGTCTTTGCGGATCTGCTTCGAGTCTGTGCGTATTTAGGGGCCAAGTTGTAAGATCTGGCCGCGACCATGGGTTTCTGGAAGCAGCCGAAACCGACGTTTCTGCGCCGCGCGCTGTTCCAGATCCATCTCTGGACCGGCGTCGCCGTCGGCGTCTACATGGTCTTCATCAGCCTCACCGGCAGCGCGGTTGTTTTCCGGCGCGATCTGAATCAGAGCCTGCTTGGCAACATTCCGGCGAAAGACGTTGCCGCCGATGCGCAGCGGCTGTCGGATGCCGATTTCCGCGCCGCTGTCCTGAAACAGTTTCCTGGCTACACCATCAATCGGGTCGCGGTGTCGCGCCGTCGTCTCAGCCCCAATGAGGTGAGGATGACGAAGGACGGTGAGGTGCTGCAGGAGCGCTTCAATCCGTACACGGGCGCGGACATGGGCAGCGCGCGTCCGCGTGCCGTCGCGGTGATGGAGTGGTTCACCGACCTTCACGACAATCTACTGAAGGGCGAGACCGGCCGGAAGGTCAACGCCGTTGGCGGCGCGCTGCTCTGCATCCTGTGCCTCACGGGCCTCGTCATCTGGTGGCGCGCCAGCGGCGCCTGGTACAAGGGCTTCTTCTTCAGCCCGCGCAGCGGCTGGAAGCGGCTGAATTTCGATCTGCACGCGGCGCTGGGCTTCTGGGGTCTGCTGATCCTGATTCTCTGGGGCGTCTCGGGGATTTACTTCGGCTTTCCCGATCCGTTCATGAAGGTGGTTGATTACTTCGAGCCGCCGGATCAATTTCCGATCGGACGACGCGGCGATGCGTTCATCGCCTGGATGGTGCGGATGCATTTTGGCCGCTACGGCGGCATGGGCGTGCGCATCACCTACGTCATCATCGGCCTGCTGCCGGCCGTGATGTTCGTCACGGGCGCCATCATGTGGTGGAACCGCGTGCTGCGTCGATGGGTCGTGCAGACTCGTCGAATCGCTCCACGCCCGCGCGCGAAACCAGCACCCACAGCTTTCCCAGCCGAGCCGGCCGCCGAATAAATGGAACCCGTCGCCGAGCGAGCGCTGAGGCGCATCAGCCTGCGCGTGATGCCCTATGTGTTCATCCTCTACATCGTCGCGTTTCTCGACCGTGTCAACGTCGGATACGCCGGCCTGCAGATGGCGGGAGACCTTGGGTTCAGCGCGGAAGTGTTCGGCCTTGGCGCCGGAATCTTTTTCTTCGGCTACGTGCTGCTCGAGATTCCCGGATCGGTGATCGTCGAGCGATGGAGCGCGCGCAAATGGATCGCGCGCATCATGATCTCGTGGGGCATCCTCGCGGTGCTCATGGCGTTCGTGAAAACGGCGTCGCAGTTCTATACCGTGCGCTTCCTGCTCGGCGCCGCCGAGGCGGGGTTCTTCCCCGGCCTCATCGTGTATCTCTCACACTGGTTCCGCTACGAAGACCGCGCGAAGGCCGTGGCGTGGTTCATGGCCGCGATTCCCATCTCCAACCTGCTGGGATCGCCCATCTCAGGACTGCTGCTCGGAGTGAACTGGCTGGGCGAGCCTGGATGGCGATGGCTCTTCATTGTCGAAGGAATCCCCGCGATCATCCTCGGCTTCACGACGATCTGGTACTTGACCGACTGGCCGCGCGAGGCGACATGGCTGCCCGAGGACGAGAAGCGCTGGATCATCCACGAGCTCGAGGAAGAGAAGAAGCACCGCAAGGCCGTGCAGGAGATCTCGATGTGGCAGGCGCTGAAGCATCGGGACGTGCTGCTGCTCGTCGGCGCCTACTTTTTTTCCACCGTTGGGTTTTACGGCTTGAACATCTGGATGCCGCAAATCCTGAAGGCGGCTTCCGGCTGGAGCGACCTCAAAATAACGATGGTCGCGATGATGCCGCACCTGGCAGGTCTCGGCGGCATGCTGGCGTTCGGCTGGTCGTCGGATCGCACTGGTGAGCGTCGCTGGCACGCCGCGGGCGCGATGATGCTCGGTGCCGCGGGCTATCTCCTTGTCGTCGCCGCCGGTGGAAGCCCGTGGCTGGCCGTCCTCGCTTTCTGCGTCGTCGCTGCGGGAGCCGACGGGTACTTCCCCGGCTTCTGGCCGCTGCCAACGGCGTTTCTCACCGAATCCGCGGCGGCCGCGGCGATCGGCCTCATCAACTCGTTCGGCAACCTGGGCGGTTTTGTCGGTCCGTACATCCTCGGATCGGTGAAAACCGCCACCAACTCGTTCAACATCGGCCTGATGCTGCTGGCGTTGTCGATGGTCATCGGTGCCGGATGCGTGCTGGCCGTCAGGCACGCCGCCGGCGCGGCGCAGCCCAAATAGACTTACAATCCGCGCCACCTGTTTATGCCCGGGACGTGGCAACGGCTCACGCGCGTGGTGCACGCCTTTCAGATCTACTTTGTCGTGGGACTGGCGGTCGGTCCCATGATCGTCGCGGCGGTCGCGCAGAGTGTCGGCAACCATCCGCACACCGCGTTGTACGCCAGCGTGGGCGAAGAGCTCATCACATTCAACGTCGACGTCGAGCACGCCACGCTCATGCGTCAGGCTTCTATGCTGATGCCTGGCTTCGTGCAGGAGGCGTGGGCGTCTCCGTCAGCTCCATTTATCTACGTTGCGTGGAGCAACGGCGGCTCCAGTTACGCCGCCTCCGGCGTCACGCCGCGCGGCGATCAGCACGGTGTGACGGCGTTCCGCATCGATGGCACAGGCGCGCTCCATCCAGAAGGCGCCGTTGCGTCGTTGCGGTCTCGGCCAATCCACATCACCGGCGATGCACGCGCCCGGCATCTGATCGTCGCCTACAACGATCCGAGCGGCCTGTCCGTCCACACCATCAATGCCGATGGAACCATTGGCTCAGAGGTGAAGCAGGCGGCGTCGATCGACGCTGGCATCTATGGCCATCAAGTGCGTGTCCTGCCGACAAACGACGCAGTAGTACTCGTGACGCGAGGAAACGAACCAACGGCGACAACGCGCGAAGACCCCGGCGCGCTGAAGGTATTTCGCTATAGCGACGGCATGTTGTCGGACGAGGTGTCCATCGCGCAGTCGAATGGCATCGGGTTCCGCTCGCGTCATCTCGATTTCCATCCGACCGGGCCATGGGTCTACCTGACGCTCGAAGCGCAGAACCGGCTGCTGGTGTACCGGCGCATCGATCACGGGCTCAGTGCAGCGCCAATCTTCAACAAAGCAACGCTGGCAGATGGTACCGGCGTGAAAGCCGGACAAACTGCCAGCACGGTGCACGTGCACCCGAATGGACGGTTCGTCTACGTGGGGAATCGCGGTTCGGCTGCGGGAGCGACGAACAACATCGGGGTGTTCCGCATCGACACCGCCACGGGTGAGCCGACGCTCATCCAGAATATCGACACGCAAGGATCGACGCCGCGCACCTTCTCGATCGATCCGTCGGGCCGGCTGCTGGTCGTCGGCAATCAGGTGACGACGTCTGGTGCGAACGCACGGCCGGCGAATCTAGCGGTGTTCCGTATCCATGAAGATGGGCAACTCGAATTCGTAGATCGCTACGTCGTCGCTGTCGGTCAAAAGCCGCTCTGGTGGATGGGCATTGTTGGATCCCACACGTCGTGACTTCCTGAGGGGCACGCTCGGCGCGTACGCGTCGGCTGCGATGCTTCCGCCCCTGCAGCGCAGCGCCGCTCCGCCGTCGCAGCGAGACGATATGGCCGCACTCTCGGTCGCCGATGCGGGCGCGCTGTTGCGCGCACGCAAGCTCTCGCCGGTCGAGCTGACCGACGCCTACCTCGCTCGCATCGAGCGGTTCAATCCCGAGCTCAACGCATTTATCACCGTGATGGGCGATCAGGCGGTCGCGGATGCGCGAGTCGCGGAATCGGAAATCATGCGCGGTCGCTGGCGCGGTCCGCTGCACGGCATTCCCATCGCGCTGAAAGATCTGTTCGACACTGCCGGCGTCCGTACGACCGCTGGGAGCGCGGTATTCGCCGAGCGGGTCCCTACACGGGATGCCGAAGTCGTCCACCGGCTCAAAGAGGCAGGCGCCGTCATCGTGGGAAAGACGAACATGCACGAGTTCGCCTACGGAGAAACATCCGCGCAGAGCCATTTCGGAGCCGTTCGCAACCCGTGGGATCGGCAGCGCATTTCCGGTGGATCGTCGGGCGGTTCAGCGGCGGCCGTGGCGGCGCGCCTTTGCTGCGCCGCCCTTGGCTCCGATACCGGCGGATCCATCCGCCAGCCCTCTGCGTACTGCGGAATTGTGGGCTTGAAGCCAACGTATGGACGCGTGAGCACCACCGGTGTCGTGCCGCTCTCCTGGTCTTTGGATCACGTTGGTCCGATGTGTCTCACGGTCGCGGATAGCGCGCTTTTGCTGCAGGCGATTGCGGGGTACGATCCCGCTGACATCAATAGCCTCGACGCCCCTACGCCCGACTATTCGCGAGCGATCACTCAGAAGGTATCGGCGCTGCGCATTGGCATTCCACGCACCTTGTTTTACGAGGAGCTCGACTCTGAAATCGAGCACGCGGTGAACGAGGCGCTGCAGGTTATTCGCCAGGCGACGGCATCGATGCGCGACGTCGCGCTGCCATCTTATCAACGACTCCCTGTGGTCGCCGCTGAAGCGTATGCATTCCACGCTCCGTACGTGACGAAGACGCCGCAGTTGTACCAGCCTCTCACGCGCCGGCGTATCGAGGGCGGTGCCGGGATTTCGACGTCCGACTACATCGAAGGTCGACGCGAACTCGACCGATTGCGGCGGACAGTCGCCGACGTCTTCTCCACCGTCGATCTGCTCGTGACGCCGACGTCGCCGCTGCTTCCGATGACCGTCGACGAAGCGATGAATATTCCGACGGTCCCGGCACCGGGTGGAGTAGCGCCGTCACTTCGCAACACACAGCCCTTCGACATCTTCGGCCTGCCGACGATCTCGATTCCGTGCGGCTTCAGTCGCGCGGGCCTTCCCATCGGCTTGCAGATCAGCGGACCACGTCTCGGCGAACCGCAGGTGCTGGCGCTGGCGCGTGCCTACGAACAGGCAACCGACTGGCATCGGCGCGGACCCGCATTATGAGGACGATGATGACGATTCGACGTGCTTCTCTGACGCTCGCGATCATGGCGGTCGCATCGCTGTCTGCACAGCAGGAGAAGCCGCTGCAGATTCAACGGCAGGGAAGCTTCTTCGTCGGCGGCCGCGACGTGCACTCGGACACCCTGTCTGCGACCGGTGCGCGCGCGCCGAGCGGCACGGTGACCATCGATCAGGTGTACGTCCGGTATCAAATCCCCGTTGGCGCGTCCGGCGATTCAGTGACGTTCATTCACGGCTGCTGCCTTACAGGAAAGACGTGGGAGACAACGCCGGACGGCCGGATGGGATGGGACGAGTACTTCTTGCGCAACGGCAAGGGTGTTTACGTCGTCGATCAGGCGTGGCGGGGACGGTCGGCGGCGAATCCGTCTGCGATCAATCGTGTGCGGCTCGGCAAGGGCACCAATGACGACCTGCCTCCCGTTTCGTTTGTTTCGCACGAGGAGGCGTGGTCGGTCTTCCGATTCGGCTCCGAGTATCCGAAGGTGTTCGCGGGACTGCAGTTTCCAATCGAAGCGCAGGGTGAATTATGGAAGCAGATGGTGCCCGATTGGGTCGAGGCATTGCCGACGCCGAACCCCACAGTGCCTGCGTTATCCGAGCTCGCGCAGCGGCTGAACGGGACGATTCTGATCAGCCATTCGCAATCCGGGATCTATCCATTTCAGACCGCAGCGCTCAGCCGAAAAGGGATTGCCGCGATCGTTTCCATCGAACCCGGAGCGTGCCCGGCTTCAGGTGAGGACATGCGGCCGTTTGCGAACCTGCCCATCCTGGTACTGTTCGGCGATTACGTCGACCAGTCGGCGCGCTGGGCACCGCGGATGAAGGGATGCCGCGAGTTCGTGCAGGCCGCGAACAAGGCGGGCGGCCGCGCCGAAATTGTCGCGCTGCCGGACGTCGGCTTCCACGGCAACTCACACATGCTGATGCAGGACAAGAACAGCCTGCAGGTCGCCGACTGGGTGCTGGCGTGGATCGCCAAATCCGTCGAGCCGCGTCAGCGGTGATGCTGCAGATTCTGCACTTCCACCGCGGTGGCGATGAAGGTGACCAGTTGCGAATTGGTCAGCCTCGCCAGACTCTTTCCGGCGGGATTCAATCCGTACTGCTCGATCATGGCGAGCAGCTCGCCGCGTCCGAGCACCGCAAGGCGCGCACGCAGTTCGTGCTTCCCGAGCGGCAGCACCGCGAATGGATCGAACGGAACGAGCACATCCTCGGCGACCCTGGCGAAATTGCGCGCGATGTGTCGTCCCGATGTCTCGCGAACGGCGCGCTTGAAGGCACCTTGCAGAAAGACAGGTGTCAGCGTTGTTGACCACCGCACTACATCATCACGCGTCGGCTGCGTCGTTTCCGTCCGCGTGAGGAGCACGTCCAGACTGTCGTCCAGGGGGACGAACTCGAGCCACCCTTCCCATACGGCTCCGACTTGCTCAGCAGCAACCTGGACGTAGTACTCGCTGCCATCGGCTGCTTTGACGGTCGTGTCGACATCAGCAATTACATCAGCCATGCTGGCACCTCCTGCAAGAGTCGCGCGACGCGGCATCTCCACGCACGTTGACGCGATCGCGCGGCGCACCGTACGATCTCGGATTGTTTGCATCGTTCCCTATCAAGGAGAAGCATGAAGACACTTGCATTCGTTCTAGGAGGACTGCTCATGGCGCAGGCAGCATCCGCGCTCGAGCTCACCTCGCCCGCATTCAAGCAGGGCGATAAGATTCCCTCGAAGTACACCTGCGACGCGCAGGGCGGCGGCGTAAACCCGGCGTTGGCGTTCAGCGGAGTGCCCGCCAACACCAAGCAGATCGTCTTGACGATGCACGATCCCGACGTGCCGAAGACCCTGATGCCGAGCGGCAACTTCGATCACTGGATGGTGTGGGACATCGCGCCGACGAGCAAAGCGATCGCAGAGGGCGCGGGCGGTTCAATGGGCGTGAACGGGACTGGAAAGGCGGGCTACATCGGTCCTTGCCCGCCGGATCGCGAGCACCGCTACTTCTTCCGCCTCTACGCGGTTGACATTCCGCTCACCGGCAAGACGTTCAAGGATCGGGCGGCAGTCGAGGACGCGATCAAGGGTCACATCCTGGCGCAGGCCGAGTTGATGGGACGGTACGAGAAGGTCAAGAAGTAAGCTCCAAGCTCCAAGTTCCGAGCTCCAAGCTCCAAGTTCGAAGTTCCAAGCTCCAAATTCCAAGGCGTCGGCGGACGGCGCCTTGGGATTCGTCGCATTCGCGGCTAGGGCCCGCCGCCGGGGCCGCCTCCGCCGGGACTGCCTCCACCGGGGCCCGTAACCTCGAGCGTCGGGGCCGGGGGAATGTATTGTGTGGGGCCGTTCTGATGGACCTCCGGGAAATGTTGCGCCTGCAGCGCGTCGGCTCTGTTGTCGACGGCGGACGTGAATTCCTGGTCCTTGATCGCTTTGAATCCTTCGAGTTGTTGATCGCGATTTTCGGTCAGCATCTTGTCGAAGTCGGCCAGTCGCTGCTGTGCATCTGCTTGTCCTGCGACTCGCTTCTCGTACATCGCCATCATCGATTGGTCGTTCGTTTCAAGCCTTTGTCGCTCGTTGTCGACTTCCGAACGCAGTTGCGAACGAAAGTCGTCCAGCTGGCGCTCCGCTTCGCCGCGGCAGTATTTGTGCGTGACATCCCACCGTTCGAGTTGCATCTCGCGATCAACCACAGACTGGTTCGGATCGATAAGCGAATTCGAGCCGAACTGCTCGCGCTGGCGATCTTGATCGGCAAACGTCTGATTCAACTTCTGCGCACCGGATTCAAACTGCGCACGGTCAAAGGCATCGCTCGCACTCTTGTCGAGATTCAACGTCGGCTTCAATTGCTGCGCTGCCGCACCGTCTCTTTCAATCTGCTCCATCGTCGCGTCGAGAGCGGCGACCTGACTGTTATGAAGCACTTGCGAGTACGGTTTGAAATCCGAGGTTGGTGACTTGGCCTGGCCCCACAAGAAGTTCCCGTCGTTCGGGTCCACTTTCTGAAAGTTCACCGGCTCGTTGGAAATGTCTTTCCAATCGAAGCCACCCGGAGCGCGGTCAGATTTCTCAAACGGCGGGAAGCCTTTGTCGCGATCCTGCGCCGGCTTATCGTCCGATCTATCAGTGTCGCTGCTTTGGTCCGAGCCGGAGCCGGCCGCATTGGCTTGGCCACCCGGCTGTTGGCTGCCACCGGACGACTGACGATCCTGAGCAGGTCCTTGCGGCGAATCCGGCTGATTTGGTGTGCCGGGTT
>Ga0182009_10000328_pt1 | contig 10273 bp, 2 predicted proteins | sample Sormic07211187_1_FD_161052 | JGI IMG/M metagenome (GOLD analysis project Ga0182009, IMG submission 161052) | Bulk soil microbial communities from the field in Mead, Nebraska, USA - 072115-187_1 MetaG | ecosystem: Environmental > Terrestrial > Soil > Agricultural land > Bulk soil | place: USA... | reverse complement strand
CATCATGTCGCTGTATGGCGTTCCTTCTGCGAACTTCATTTACACGGACAACATCACCAATCGTGACCCTAACGGTTACGGCATTTTTGGCGACAGCGTTGGCGAAGGCAATGCCGCGTTGACCACGTACGTTCCCGCTGCCACTACTCAGAAGAATCTGATCGCAGCGGTTTACACGCCAATCTATCCCGTGAGCAATTTTTATCCTACGTCGATTAGTGGAGTACTCGACTCCAATTACCAGGTCGTAAACAGCACTTATAAATCAGCCGGTACTGACGGTAAAGATCTCGGTTGTGACATCAACGCCCTGAACACTGCGCAATCAGGCGCGGCGCCGAGCGGTACACCGACACCGACGCCGACTCCCACGCCCACTCCTACATCGACTCCAACGCCCACTCCGACACCGACTGCAACACCGACACCTACACCGGCCCCCACGCCTGTACCCATCCCGACTTCGAGTGTTGCCTTCGTGCAGTTGGATACCGCCACCAAAGGAAGCTGGAAGAATGTTTACGGTGGCGACGGCTACAACACTATCAACGACACGGTCAAGTATCCTTCGTGGGCCCAGGTAAGTGTCACGGGCAACTCAGCGTCGACCTGGATGGCTTCGACTACCGATGTCCGAGCGCTTCAGAAGAGCGCCGCCAGTGATCGTCTTGCCGCACGATGGGAATCGAATTCGTTCTTCACGATCGATGTGAACTTAACTGACGGCCTCACACACCGCGTCGCTCTCTACGGTCTCGATTGGGACGGCAATAATCGCCAGCAACGAGTGGACGTGATCGATTGGGCCACCAGCACTTTACTCGACAGCCGGATCATTTCTCAGTTCAACGGCGGGCAGTATCTCGTTTGGGACATCCGCGGTCGCGTCAAGATTGTCGTCAATAAGACTGGCGCGAAAACAGCGGTCGTGAGTGGTATCTATTTTGGTGGCGCCGTGCCGACTCCAACCCCCACTCCGACGCCAACGCCGAGCCCGACGCCGACACCAGCTCCGAATGCGCCGCAGGTAACCTTGACTGTTCCGACCACAGGCTCAACGTTTGTTGCCGGTGAGAACATCACGCTCGCAGCGAACGCGAGCGATCCTAATGGTTCGATTTCGAAGGTTGAGTTCTACAGCAACGGCACGTTCATCGGAGTTGATACCACGAGCCCGTACAGCGTTGTATGGACCAACGTGCAAAAGGGCACGTACAATTTAACTGCCAAAGCGACTGACAACAGCGGCTTGAGCACGACGTCCGCGCCGGTCTCGATCACCGTCACGAATTCGCCCAACAGTGTCAACAGGGCGAAAGGCCGTGCGGGCACCCTGCTCCAACAGGCCTACGCCGGCGCTGCCGACACAACTACTTTGAGCAGTACCGCGCTCGCGTCCGACATCTCGCTACTGACCACCGATATCGAACAAGCGTACGCGGATTTTCAGAGTGAGTCGTTATCGTTTGGACTAACCGCGCCGTCCATCGACGTTCAGATTCGTGCGGCAATGCTGTTCAGCAAAGCGAGCACAGGTCTGGCATGGAGAACCACGTCGAGCCCGAATATCAAGAACAACTTGTTGCGCATCACTTCACATCTCGCGATTGCCGAAGATCTGATGCGTTACGGCTCGATCACAAAATCAACTCTTGACCAGGCTGTTGCGACCAACACTCGCACCAACGTGCAGGTGGGTCAGGCAAACGCGGGTTACGGATTGAGTTCCATCTCGTCGATCGCGCCTGCGAGTCTCGGAGCGATTTCAGGCGCCGGAAACGTGCAACCGATGATCTCGCAAAACGTGTTCGCAACGCTTCAGACTGACGGCACGCTGCCGTATGAAGTTGGCGGACTGAGCGTGACTGTCGCAGGTGTCGCGGTTCCCGTGCTCTACGCTTCTCCGTACGGAATCAAGTTCTTCATGCCTTCGGACATTCCGGTTGGGATCACCGAAGTGATCGTGACGTCGCAGGAGGGTTACGTTTGTGAGGGTCTGGTGAGTGTTGACCGAAGCGGCGGATCGAGGATCATGACCGTGAATGATGATGATAACGGCGTCGCGGTTATCACCAACGGCCAGAACAAGACGGCGTACACTTTCGATATTCAGACGCCGGAGAACTTCAGCACCTCCGACAAACGTACACGCCTGAGTATCTTTGCGACTGGTATCAGCTCCACTGCAGCGAACAGTGATGCGAGCAATGACATCAACGTCGGTGGAAACGTGACAGCAAACTTTGCCGAATCAGTTTCGGTTGAAGCGCGCTTGAACAACGGGCAAGTGTATACGTTGCCGGTTGAGTTCGCCGGCGCGCAGGGATTACTACCGGGATTGGACCAGATCAACGTGATACTGATTCCGGAGTTGAAAGGAGTTGGCAACGTTCAGTTGACTCTGATCGTCAACGGCCAGCGCAGCAACGCACCGAGTGTATTCATCAAGTAGGGTTGTTGCTTGGATGGACCAGGAGGGGTGACTCAGAAATGAGTCACCCTTTTTGGCTTTAGCGAGCGCAGAATTTTGTTGACACTGGTCCAGTGCGGAACTATGATGCCGCGCGCAAAAGGAGAGTTCTCAGTCTCAATGTTTGTCCTCATTCCTCCACCCGCACTCCTCCCTCGTGAAGTTCGCGTGGACCAAATTGTTCAGACAAACGATAGAGATTCAATTTACGCGGAGTAGTCTGCCTCGTGGTCAAGGGTGGATTGCTGAATCTGAATCGGTCCACAAAGGAAAAATCAATGTTGCTCAGACATCGGTTTCTTTTGTTCCTCCTGTTCCTGGCCCTGCTCGGTCTTCAGGCTCTGCCGCCATCAGGTGCAACGGCGTGGTTCGAACATAGAAACGTACAAGCACCGTTTAGCTCCATAACGGTGGCCGCGCCCGCTCCGCCGCAGGCAAGCAGTTACGCATATCACCGCACAATTACTATCGATCACACGAAAGTACCGAATACCGATCAGAATAATTTTCCAGTGCTGATCAGTGGTACTTATTCATACCTGGCGACGGTTGCAAATGGCGGCAACGTCCAAAACGCGAACGGCTACGATGTGATCTTCGCCTCTGACACAGGCTGCGCCACGAAGCTTGATCATGAAGTGGAGACTTATAACGCCACGACCGGCGCAGTTAACTACTGGGTCAAAATTCCGCTCCTCTCGCACACTAGCGATACCACTGTCTATTTGTGCTACGGCAACTCGAGCGTCACCAGCGATCAATCGAACAAGACGGCTGCGTGGGATGCGAATTACAAAGGTGTCTGGCATCTGTCCGATGGGTCAACGCTGAATGCGAGCGATTCAACGGCGAATGGCAACAACGGAACAATCACCGGTGCTGTAGCTACGGCTGGACGGACGGATGGCGGTGCAAGTCTCAATGGAACATCGGATCATATTCAGGTCAAAGCGGGAAAGGTTGATACCTCCACCACAACCGGAACGGTGAGCGCGTGGGTGAAAGTAAGCGCACTGGATGAGAATGGCGTGGTGCTCGGTTATGGCGGTGCAGCCGCCACTAACGCGGCACTCTGGGGTGTTTATATTCGTGAGGTTTCGGGTAGTTATTACTTTGCAATGTCGGCGCGAAAAACAAACAGCGGCGTCTACAACACGGTTAGAGGCAATACTGCACTGAGTAGCGGCACTTGGTATTACGTGACCTACAGTACAAATGGCTCAGCCTGGAAGATCCGGGTGAATGGAGCGACAGCGGAAACGCTGACGAATGTTTTAGGCACAAACACCGGTGATTGGGTTGGCGACATCTCACCCACCACGCCCGACAACAGTGACATCGGCGCTGTTTATGCGGGTGGAGCGTACAGCAACGTCAATTTCTGGCATGGCATTGTTGATGAAGTGCGGCTTTCGAACGTAGAACGCGGTGACGACTGGGTCAGCACGGAATACAACAATCAGAGTTCGCCTGCTACTTTTTACTCAATCTCTGCCAGCAGCAATTGTTGCGATACGTCGGTCGCGCGGCTTGATCCGGTGAACGAAACAGGCGGTCGCGGCGAGAATCCGCTCTCGCGAAATTTCAATTGGACCCTGCCGCTGTTGAGTTTGCCGGGCCGGGCGGGAATGGACCTTGGTTTATCACTCGCGTACAACTCGCTTGTCTGGACCAGGAACGGAAGTTCGATCTCGTTTGATGACGATCGAGGTTTTCCGAGTCCCGGCTTCAGGCTGGGTTTTCCCGTGGTTCAGCCACTCTATTTCAACTCGGAAACGGGCAAGAATGCGTACTTGTTGATTAGTTCTGATGGTGGTCGCACCGAACTGCGGCAGGTTGGCACGTCAACGCTCTACGAGTCGGCTGACTCTGCGCACCTGTTGCTCGATGCGGCGACAATGATCTTGCGCAGCACTGACGGCGCGCAGCTCAGTTATGCCTTCACGGGCACGGAATACGACTGTACCCAAATCAAGGATCGCAATGGCAACTACATAACGATCAACTACACGCCGGCCGGCCGCATCGACACGGTGATCGACACGCTGGCGCGCTCCATCAAGTTCAACTACGACAGCAGCGGCTCGCTCACTTCGATCACGCAGATCTGGAACCAGGGCACTGTGAATCAGGTGACGCATAATTGGGCCACCTTCACCTATGCAAACATATCAGTCGTGACGAACTTCCAAGGCCTGAACGTTTATGGACCGGCAAGCATCAAGGGTCTGGCGAGCGTGACCTTAGCCGATGGCTCGCATTCGGATTTCAGTTACACGAGTTGGGGCCAGGTGTGGAAGTTGAGTGGCTACGCTGCCGACAACTACCTACTCAACTATCGCTCCTACAAGCTGCCTGGGTCGCCTTTATTACCCACGCCGCCGCCGCAATCGGATTGCCCGCGCTTCATGGAGCGGCATGATTGGGCGCAATACTGGAACGGCGATACGGACGGCACTGCGGTCAGCACTGAAGAGGCGGTAACCACGTTCGCTGAGCCGGCCGCTGAAACATTTACCATGCCTGACGGCTCTTCGCCGAGCGGCACGCGCGCGCAGGTCACCGAGCCAGACGGCACGTCGCATAAGATCTACTACATCGGTACAGCCGCAACGGCATCGGGCTGGCAGCGCAGTTTGCCTGCATTAGTCAATACTTACGACAGCTCCGGGGTCTTGCAGCGCCAGGCGATGACCACCTGGACGCAGGACAATACGGCGGTCTCTTATCAACTCAATCCGCGTGTGCTCGAGACAAGCATCTACGACCCAGCGGGCAATCATGCGCGCACTGAGATCACGTACCAGCAGTTCACGTTTGCAAATGGCACGAGCTGCCAGTTGCCGCGCGATGTTTATGAATACGCGGCTGATGCCACTACTAAGCTGCGCAGCACACGCACCGATTATCACACCAGCACCAGCTACACTGATCGTCGCATTCTTGGAGTCGTCACCGAAAAACGTCTTTATGAAGGCGATGTAAACAACGGCGGCACGCTGATGTCGAAAGTCGGGTTCTTCTACGACAACGAGAACGGCGCCAGTTCTGTCCAGGGCACGGACGCACCGGTGCAGCACGATCCGAATTACAGCGCGAGCTTTGTCACCGGGCGCGCCAATCTCTCTAGTGTCAGGCGCTACGATGTCAGCAACACCGCCGTATTCACGACGACGAAAACGAAGTACAACACGGCGGGCGCGGTGGTCTCGTCGCGCGATGCGCTGGATCACGAAGTCACAGCTTCTTATGCCGACTCATTCTCCGACGGCAACAACACGCGCAACACACTGGCTTATCCCACGATTGTTACTGACCCGGATGGTTACTCATCGACTTCGAAGTACCACTTCGACTTTGGTGCTGTAACCTACGTCCGCACACCGCAGCCCAACGTTACTACTAACACTCCCGGCCCGGAACGGAGCGTTGCTTTCGACATCATCGGACGTCTCCAGCAACAGACGAACTTGGTCAATGGTGCCTACACGCGTTTTGAATATCCCACGAGCACGAATCGCATCGACATCTACGCGACGATTCAGGAAGGGCTGGGGGAAGCGCACTCGTTCCAGATCACTGACGGGGCAGGTCGTGTCATTGCCACCGCCACCGATCTTCCCGGCAGCGTCGGTGGGTTCAGCGGACAAAGAACGGTCTACGACGTGATGGGTCGCGTCATCAAAACATCCAACCCAACCGAGACCTCGGCGAGCGGCGCGCCCGCGCAATGGACCACAGCCGGAGACGATGCGGCCGCAGGCTGGATCTACACCCAGCAAACTTACGACTGGAAAGGCCGACCGTTAGTAACTACCAACCAGGACGGCACCACTAAAACCGCTTCCTACGCAGGCTGCGGTTGTGCGGGTGGCGAAGTCGTGACGCTCACAGATGAAGGCACGATCGACGCTGGCGTCGCAAAGAAGCGCCAGCAGAAGATTTATAAAGACGTGCTTGGCCGCCAGGTTAAAACCGAGAATCTGAACTGGCAAGGCGGAAGTGTTTATTCCGCGACGGTTAACACTTACAACGCTCGCGATCAGCTGACGCGGATTAGGCAATACGCAGGCGCTGAAGGTAGTGGCACCTTCCAGGACACCAGCATGTTCTATGACGGGTATGGTCGACTACAAACGAAGCACGTCCCGGAGCAGCAAGATGATCCAAACAACCCTGATGATTCGGATCACACAACCTGGACGTACAACGCCGACAGTTCCATTCAGAGCGTTAAGGATGCGCGCGGAGCAGTTACGGCCTTGGGCTACACTGGGAACAATCGCGGTTTAGTAACATCCATAACTTACAGTATGCCGGGTAAACCCAATGTGACTACAAGCTTCACGTATGACGCTGTAGGTAACCGGACCAGCATGACTGATGCGATGGGCTCCGTCACATACACACGCGATCAATTGTCACAACTTAAAGTGGAGACGCGGCTGATCACAGGATTGGGAAGCTATTCTCTGCTCTACGACTATAATCTCGCCGGAACCCTGACAAGCATTACTGATCCCTTTGGCGCTCAAATTGGATATTCATATGACTCCGCCGGACGACCCAATCAGATCAACGGATCTAGTTTTGGCGGCGTAAACTGGTATGCCTCGAACTTGAAGTTTCGAGCTTGGGGTGGCTTAAAGTCGCTAACCTACTTCAATTCGAAAACTCTTAACCTGACTTACAATTCAAGGCTTCAGCCGTTAACGTATGAAGTGCCTGGCATCATCAAGAAGAACTATCAATACTATGACGACGCGCGGCTCCGATTTACTCAAGATCAACTCACAACCAATAGCAAGTTCGACCGCAAGTATGAGTACGATCATATAGGGCGCGTTACAAAGGCCTTGTCTGGACAAGAGGCACGTGACCAAGGGACGACGAGTGATCGTCCGTATAATGAAGCTCACACGTATGATGAATTCGATCATCTAAGACTCCGATTTGTACGACAATGGAGTCGTCTGCCATCTGGTTCGGGAGGAGTATTTTCAAACAACCGCATGTCGAATTGGGAGTATGACAGTGATGGAAACCCGGTTTCTGGGTCCACTGGAAGCTATTCCTATGACGCAGCAGGAAGCGTGGAGTCTTTTGGCGATTCGGCCCCTTATAAGACTGATCAGCAGTTTGACGGCGACAAACTTCGCGTCAAATCAGTTCTTAAGAGCTTCGACAGCCAGAGCAGCCAATGGATGGTGGAGAAAGTCACTTACTATATTCACAGCACAGTTCTTGGAGGTGCGGTTGTGTCCGAATTGGATGAACAAGGAGGCAAAGAGCGCACTTACGTTCATTGGAACGGTGCTGTTCTGGCAGTGCAAAATGTTATCGGTAGCACTCAGTCGGTTCAGTGGAAACATTTCGACGCGACCACTGCCACTTACCGTGTTACCAACTCAAGTGGTCAAGTTACAGAAAGCGCCGAGATGGACGCCGTGGGAGCCAATGCCGGGTTGTTTAACTCCAGCCCCTGGCCGTCTCCCAAAAGTTCTGGGGAGTTGCAGTCTTACTTTTCACCAGGTGATCTGAATGGGGCGGCCGAGTGCTATATGGGATCGGAGCAGAAGGATGGTGTTCAGGTTGGTGGTCAAGGTGTTGATGAGGGTGGTGCTGGTGGTGTTCCGATGCCCTGTGTCCTTCTGGAAAGTATGGCACGTGGTGACGCAATCGGAAGTGTGAAGTCATATGGGTTCAGTATGGGGTCGAAACATGCGGTTTGGATCAATAAGGATACATCGTGGGGCACCTCAGATACGGACCATAATGTCGTAACGATATATTCCGGGCCGGGTGGAGAATATGTTTGGGTGGACGATCACGACGCGGTTCTCCAGTCCTGGGTTAATCCTGCGCACCCTTCGACCAATACGCTGAAACCGATCGACTGGAGTGTACTTGAATCATCGCTAAAAACTTGCATAAGTGAGCTATGGTCTATGTTTGAAATGACCAGCTTTACTCCAGTTACCGCACCTGCCTCCCAGAAAGGGGAAAAGGATGATGATAGTTACAACGGCATTATAGGACTGAATGACATTGAATTTGGCAAAAGCTTCAGTGTCGTGAACGATCCGACTCCTCCACTGGCCGTCCGAAATGACCTTATCAATAAACGGGCCCGTGGTAGTACAGACCGCTTTCACCCATTCTGGACCTATTCTTACCCCGCAGGGGATTTATCCGCCAGACCAGGAGAATTACGTTATCCGGAGCTTTTCGGCCAGCTTCTGTATGTCAGGGTACAAATTCACGAAACTGGTGCGGCTCTAAGCTACATAAGGGATCTCTATCACCCAGGTCCGTGGGCAATTCGTTTGAACGATGGCGGCCTTGACCCCGATCATACGGATGATGGTCCGTCCCTGGAAGATTGTGTGGGACGAGAATATTACAAACAGATGGGGCTTACAGCTCATAATCATCGATAGCCTATTGCCCGAACCCTGAACTTGTTTGAGTGGGCCAAAAGGAGAAAACTCATATTGCGATATTGTGCGCTGGTCCTCTTACTCGTCGTCATTGGTTGTTTAGCTACCCTGGGTTTGCGTCGAGCTAACCGTCCTAAAACGAGTTCCCAAACACAAGAATTGCTAACAGTGCTCAGGCCGGTGCCTGCAATTTTGAACGAAGACCTGCTTCCTCAAGTTGTTGCGAACGAAACCAAGATCAAAGGAAAGACGGGTGTTCCATTTGAATTCAAGCGGGCGCAATTTGTTAGCGGAAACCACGGCTGGGTAATGAGTAAGGATGCTCTCTACCGCACTGCAGACGGAGGGAAAAATTGGGAGCGATTGTCGCAGCAGCCGGAGAAAGACGCTCGTTTTACTTCGCTCACTTTTGTTGATGAGTCCCACGGTTGGTTGTCGATAATAAAGCAGGATTATGCAAAACACTATGGCGTTGGCAATTCGTCTGCAATTATGGTGACTGATGATGGTGGCAGATCGTGGAAATTACAAGCGAGCTTTCCGAATGAAGTTGAAATTAGAGATATACGATTCTTGAATGATAATGAAGGTCTCGCTGTTGGCGCCAAGACACTTGATAACCGACCAGGGAGCGTCGAACTGTTTGTGCTTGGCACCTCAAACGGAGGGAAGGACTGGAATGATATTTCAGGACCAGCCCGAGCCGCGTTCAAAAACCAGTGGGGGGTTGCAAATGAGTCAGGAAACAATATTCAGTTTACATCTTCCGCGGTGCTCTTGTTAACCCAGGGAGGAAGAGTCATGAGCACGCGGGACCACGGAAAAACATGGAACACCCTTGTGATTCTCCAGGACGGACGTCCGGCAAATTTCGCTTCTTCAACCAGCTTTCATAAAGTTGCCCTGGATACGGAGCAAAGCTTGAGAGTCGTTGCCGCTGGAATGGGTGACGAAGGTTATTGGGGAGATTTCATTGTTAACGAAGACGGCCGGTGGAACAGCTACGAGTTGAGCTTAACGCCTATCCTCGATGCGGTGTTCCTTTCACACAACGACGTGCTGGCATGTGGTCTGAATGTCCGGCCGACGAACGAGAGAGCTAATCGTCTTAACGATGCAGGAGTAGTGTTGCGTTCTTTCGATAACGGGCGAAGCTGGCAAACTATTTACCGCTCAACATCCGCCGAAACGTTCTTCTACTTAACCAGAGTCAACGACAACGACTTTTATGCCGTGAGCGATGCGGGGACTTTCCTGCGTTTTTCGCTACGGCAGTAGGACCACTATTTTGAGTACTCCTTCCAGTCGGATTCAGGAACTTACCTTCCTTTAGCCCTTTCTAGAGATACGGCAAACTCGGCCC
>Ga0182009_10000327_pt1 | contig 10283 bp, 17 predicted proteins | sample Sormic07211187_1_FD_161052 | JGI IMG/M metagenome (GOLD analysis project Ga0182009, IMG submission 161052) | Bulk soil microbial communities from the field in Mead, Nebraska, USA - 072115-187_1 MetaG | ecosystem: Environmental > Terrestrial > Soil > Agricultural land > Bulk soil | place: USA... | reverse complement strand
GGTGTCCCCTGTCTTAACTCCTGCTTTCTGCGCAGGACTTCCATCGAGTGGTGCAACAATGATAATTTTACTGTCCTTCAGACCTAATTCTGCACCAATACCCGTAAATTGACCTGCCATTTGCTGTTGGAAATTACTCTGTGCAACTGGAGGTAAAAACATCGTATATGGGTCTCCAACAGCACTCACCATTCCAGAAATTGCTCCATATAACATTTTTTGCGGATCTACAGCTTTTTGGTCGTAGTAATTGCTGGTTAATTTATTCCACACATTCCAGAAAAGACCAAAGTCTACAAGTGAGGCACTACTTGGAGGCTCTTTATTAACTACAGTAATATTTGGCTTGTAATGCTTCCAGTCGAGTATTACCTTTTGCGTACCTAAGTAATATCCAGCAAAAAAGATGATGAGAAAAATAACAACAAGTCGAAGACGGGAAAAGGACATAAAAAAATTGTACAGAAATCTGTCCAAATTGTCCACTGGAAAATTACACTAACATAAAAATTATGTTTGTTTTCTTCCTTTTGGTGGTCCGGGTCTACGTGGAGGAAGCTTCGCAGCTCTTTCATGTCTTTGTGCAGTTTTTTTTGAAACTCCTCTTCTATCTGCCACAACGCCAAGCGCGTCTCCCGTAGCTCGTTCTCGTCTAGCCTCTTGACTTCTGTCCCCTTTTACGCGCTCTCTATAATTCTCAAATGCATGGTGTAGTTGTGGATTTCTTCTTATTCTCTCGCGAATGGCTTTTGATGTTGAGCCTCCTATGGCTGCAATTTCTTCTGGACTTTGTCCTCGTGCAAGACCTCTTAATATTTCGAGATTGGATACCTTTGGTGTAGGTCCTTTTTTGGCGTTTTCGATAGGATCTGGCATGGAGAAAATTAGACTCTTTGGACAAATGGAAGAAGTGCGAGATGTCGTGCTCTTTTAATGGCTGTTGCCACTCGTCTTTGGTGAAGACTGCAAAGACCTGTACGTGCACCACTAATTACCTTACCACGCTCTGTGATGTATTTTTCCAATTGCTTGGTATCTAAGAAATTAGGATTGGCCCCATCTTTGCAGAAAGGGCAATTTCGTGGAACTACTGTTTTTTTAATTCTTTTTTGTGATGTTTGTTTTTTTGGCATAAATATTAATTAAAAATTTAAAATGTAAAATTATGGTACTTTACTTATATTTTTTCCTTTTTATTTTTTATTTTTTCATTTAGCTAGAATGGTATATCGTCTGCTATATCTTCTGCGCTTATTTCTTGATCTGCTGGTGCCGACTTAGGCTCTTCTTTTGCTGCTGCAGCCTTTGCTGGTTTTTCTGCAACTGGTGCTTCTGTCTTTGGCTCACTTGACGTCTCCTGGTATGTACTTGCTCCATCTCTTTTTGGGTCAAGAATCATCATATCATCAATGACGATTTCTGTTGTATCTTTTTCTACACCATCTTTATTTGTGTATTTTCTGTATGCAAGTCTTCCCTCAACATATACTTTTCGTCCCTTAGCAAGAAGTTGACTACACAACTCTCCTAATTTATTCCAAGCAACAATTTTATGAAATTCTACTTCTTCTTTTTTTTCGCCTGTATCGGTTGTCCAACTTCTATTGGTTGCAATCCCAAATGTTGCAACTGCTGTTCCAGATGGCGTGTATCGCAATTCTGGATCGCGTGTAAGATTACCAATAAGTTGTACTCTATTAAGACTTCGTGCCATATCTAGTTATTTCTCAGTACCAAATGTCGTAACACTGCTTGATTTTCTAGTACTTTTTTCTCAAAATCCGAAGGAATCATGTCTCCTTCGACTGTAAGATTGTAAAAATGTCCGGAAAGCTCGTGCTTTATTTTGTACGCAAGTGCTTTACTTCCCAAATCTTCTTCCTTAACAACTTTCATTCCTTTAAGAAGGTCTGTAACAAAAGAGACAATTTTCTTTCTTTCGGTGTCAGAGCCTGTCTTTACAACCAAAACGATTTCGTAGCTACGCATGGAGATATTTTAGCATGAATCTGAGGCACAAACAAGTAGGAAGTGCCCCATTGACAAGAAAGTGAAAGCTTGTAGAATGTGAGTAATGACACAACGAGTAGTAGAAAGTCCAACAGAAGCCCCAAAGAGAAAACCAAGAAGCGTTCGTAGCTACAGACATCAACAAAGACCTCCTCGCCCAGCAGATCAAAAAGGACGAATGGAACCCGACCCCAGAACAGTACGACCACATCATAAAGTTGACCTGCATCATATTCCAGTAGATCCTAATGGTACCTATGGTCAGTTGAATCGAAATGCTAATGACAGAAGAGGATATTAGCTGCCTATCTTAAATTCTACAACGTCCCCATCTTTCATGACGTATTCTTTCCCTTCTAACCTTGCTTTACCGTGTTCTCTTGAACCTTTCCAACCATTCTGTTCTACGAAATCGTTAAAAGCGACTACTTCTGCTTTAATAAATTTCTTAATAAAATCAGTGTGAATCTCCCCTGCTGCCTGTGGTGCACTTGACCCTTTCTGGACTGTCCAAGCCCGCACTTCTTTTTCTCCACAAGTAAGAAAACTAATAAGACCTAGCTGTTGATATGCTTTTTGAATAAGTCTTTCTAGACCTGATTTCTCCAATCCCAAATCTTTTAAGTATTCTTTTTGCTCATCCTCAGAAAGCCCTGCAAGCTCTGACTCTATTTGTGCACAAATGACTACAAAGTTATCATCCTGAACTTGTTTCAGGATCTCTTTATATTCTTTCGTTATTCTTTCTATTCCTTCTGGGTTATAATCTTTTTCACTCACATTAAGGACAACCAACTCTGGCTTGTTAGATAGCATAAATAGGTCTTTAATCTGTTCTTGTTCTTCCTCTGTTAATATAACCGAACGGACTGGCACTGCTTGCTCAAGACTTTTTTGTACTTTTTCCAAGACTATCTTTTTCCCTGGCTCCATTTTTCTATTCTCAAGTGCTTTATTCACACTTGCCAAGTCGGTAAGCATTAGTTCCATATTAATTACCTCATAATCTGTCTTGGGGTCTACTGCTCCTTCTTTAATAACATTCTCATCGGTAAATGCCCGGACCACATGAGCAACTACACTTACTTCTCGAATATGAGAAAGGAATTTATTTCCCAGCCCTGCCCCCTCGCTTGCTCCCTTAACAAGTCCTGCAATATCGACAAATTCTACGGTTGCTGGCTTTAATGGTGGCAAATCAGACATTTTCTCTTCTTCTTTGGTAATTTCTGCAAGTTTTTCCAGGCGAGAATCTGGCACAGCAACAATGCCAACATTTGGCTCGATAGTTGCAAAAGGATAATTCGCAGCCAACGCCTGCTGTTTTTTAAGAAGCGCATTAAATAGCGTAGACTTGCCAACGTTGGGTAATCCAACAATTCCAACAGATAAGTTCATGGGAAGATTATAGCAGAAAAAATTATGTATTATTTCGAAGAAGGGCATGGGGATTAACACCAATAATAAAAATTTCTGCAGCAAACAGAAGAGGCTTCATAAAGAAATTATGGAAAATATCTATTATATGTTATTGCCATGCTTTTTCACTTTTATGAAGAAAGTGATCAAATGCCTCTTCGAGTCCTCCCATAACTTCCGCGCTTGTCTCACAGAGCGCAGCGCATTTTGGGTCTTCCACCTTCTCTCCATGCGCTCGTAAATCGTCACGAAGGGTTTTTATTCTTTTATGTAATTCTTCTGTTGGGTCCAAAGAAATCACCTCCTTTATTTTTTTTGATGCTTAAAGAATTCAATTTGTCGAAGACGCTTTTTTGCTTCTTCTTCTGTTTTGTAGGTACCCATATTTCGCCCCTTTTCCGAGACTACCCGATATCCTCCTTTTATTTTTCGTATCATACAATCACCTCCATTTTACACCTGATGACTCGACATACCACTTCTCCATCGAGCGTGTTGTGCCTTTTCTATATTTTCCAATCTTGCTTTCCGCTGTGCAAGAGTTGGCTTTTCTTTTTCCGGAATATTTGGTCTATCTTTTGCTTTAAAAATATCACCTTTGACATGCACTGGCTTTGACCCGAGAGTGTCTAATAAATCTTGCACATCATGACTATCTGCAACAAGGATGTCACCCTGTATATGTGCGGATTTTTTATTAATAAGCCATGCTTGAGTATCCCACGATCCACTTTGTCTTTTCCCTGCTAAACGCTGTAAGGCCCCGCCTTTTCTTCCAACGTCATGATTTCTAAAGGTGACAAATTCACTTTTTGGTCTTACAACAACTCGAAAATACATACCTTCTCCAACTTCACCTGGCCTTTTTCTTGATTTTCCTTGAGGTTGTGCAAGCGAATGTTGTCGCGAAGTCATTTTTTTCCATGCCTGCTGAGCCTTTTTAATATTTTTCTTTGCAGCATCTGATTGTTTTTTGCTTGCCATTTGTATCACCTTCTTTCTTATGCAACTTTTTCATCGTGATAAGAAAGCATGAAAGAGGATATAAAAATACGTAAGAGAAATGTAAAGAAATTACTGCAGCCCCAACTGCTTACTGCATGCTCCCCACGGAGACCACCCACGAGCGGCTTGCAATAATTTTCCTTTTGCAATTTGCTCATCTCTACTTGCAACAGATGGTTTACCAGTACCGCCTACACTTTCCCATGCGCTTTGATTAAATTGGAGTCCTCCATAATATCCATTACCTGTATCTGCTGCCCAATTGGCATGCGATTCACACTGTGCAAGTTGCTCCCATACAGCATCATTTTGTGGATTGGCTGTAGGAATTGGGGTTGGACTTGGAGAAGGTGTTGGCGTTGCAGTTGGAATGGGAGTCGGAGTTGATGTGGGGCTTGGAGTAGGTGTGGGTGTTGAAGTTGGAGTCGAAGACCCTGAGCTTGTCGAATGGGTGGGCGTAGGAGATATATGTATTTGTGCAGAGAGTACTGCTGGAGTATTGCGGAAAAGTCCTAAGACAACAGGAATAAGAATAAGTGCACTAACAAATCCTGCTATATAAATCCTGCCTACTCTTTCCATTCTTACTATTATACCAGACAAAGTAAAATCCACTGACTATGGCAAGTATTTTTTAAAGAAATCTACAGTCCGCTGCATTGCTACGCTAAAACTTTCACCAGAAATGTTGTGCCCTCCACTCGGATATTCATAAAATTCATGTACAACAGACGTCTTATCTAGAAGTGCTACCAAATCCCTACTATATCCAATATTTACAACAGTATCATCCACTGCATGATGAATTTGTATTGCACCTTTTAGGTCTTTGAGATAACTTGTTGGTGCCATTTGCTGCCAAAAAACACTTTTCGCACTAGGACTTCCAACTTTTTCTAAAAGAAGCCGTCTTCTATTTTGCTGATTAGCAGAAAGAGCTGGCGGATGGTAGCTATTATCATTAAGTCCATATTTTGTTTGGTCTACATACGAATAGACTGCACCTGCCCAAATAACTACAGCAGGAATTGAAGGATGTGCAGCAAAACTTCGCATAACAATATTCCCTGCCATACTATGTCCCCAGAGTCCAATTCTTTTTGGATTCACAAATCCCGAACCTTGTAGAGCGGTATAGGCACTGAGTGCATCGGTAACATAATCTGCACCATAATATCCCCCACCTGCTTCCCCTTCGGAATTCCCATGACCTCGAAGATCTATTTTAAATACAACAAATCCATTTTTTGCTAAATAGTCTACATATGCACTGTATGCTGCCCCATCGGTAACATATTGTGTGGGCGGAATATATCCGTGAATAAAAATAATTCCTGGCCACCCACCTTTTGGCATATCTCCAGTTGGCTTAGTAAGTATTGCGTTAATTTTTAGATTTTCCGAAGTGTACTGCGTGAGATATGCTGTGTAATTACTCCCGGTAAAATCTTCTGTGAGACTTCCCAAAACACTGGGATATTTTTTCTCTCGAAGATATGGAATAGTTAACTCTTTAAATGGAATTTGTTGTATCTGTGGCAAGAGGGTGGGTACTATTTTTTGTGACGCATTTTTGTTAACAACCAACAAAACGATTACACCAACTAGGAAAAAAAGTACTATCCATTTATTTTTGAGTGGAATCATTTCTGCAAAGAAAGTATAGCAAAATTTAAGAGAAATCGAGTCTTACTTGGAAATGTTATTGACAAGGCTATGACAGCGTGACAACAATGAGGTGTGAAGGTAAAAAAAGTTTTATTTCCGATTGTAATTTTTATAGGTATCTTTTTTCTCGGATATGCTTTTAGAGATGTAACGCATACATACATACCAGGATTTCTCCCAACATCTACTCCAGCCACTCCTACTCTCAAAGAAACACACTGCTCCAACGAAAAATTGTACGACAATTTGGATGACGCACTCATTGAAGTGAATAGTACCTGCAAACTGGACCTTTCATACCAAGGACTGAAGACATTTCCAAAGGAAATTACGAAATTATCACATCTTATCGAGCTTCGCTTGGATGATAATCAACTGACTAATCTCCCTGCAGAAATTGGAAATTTAAAAGATTTGCAAATACTCACCATACGAAATAACCTACTCACTTCCCTGCCGCCAGAAATTGGAAATTTAGTACAACTACAAGTATTATCTTTACGAAATAATAGAATACAGCAAATTCCCAAACAAATTAAATATTTAAAACAATTAAAAATTTTGGGAATACGGGACAATCAATTATATTCTTTACCTGCAGAAATAGGATCTCTCACCAGTCTTACAGACTTGTATCTAGGCAATAATCATCTCACAACTGTACCGCCCGAAATTGCGAATCTTTCCAATCTAACCACAGTGAGTCTTGCTGACAATATGTTGTCCTCCCTCCCTCCAACATTTCAAAAACTTACCAATCTTGTTATATTGAATATACGCAATAATCAAATTTCCGTATTTCCAAAAGAAATCTCCAACCTATCCAATTTAAAAGATGTATCTCTTTCCAACAATCCAATTAGCACCTATCCCCCAGAAATTTCCCGTCTAAAAAAATTACAAAGCATATATCTCACCAACACACATTTGAGTACACGCAGCATTGAAGAGATTAAAAAAATCTTCCCCCATGCTATTGTCTCTACTACAGATTTGGAATAAACACGTATGACAAGAAGAATATCAATATTTATACTTTTAACAATTGCTTTTTTGTTGGTTGTTATTTTCTACATAGCTCCAAAATATATTTTAGGTAAACTACCGCTCCTTCCTGTGCAGAATACAAAAAATAGTACTCCAACATTATCTGCAAATGAAGTAGAACGTCTTAATTTACAAAATCTTTTACAAGAAGAGATAGATACATTGGGAGCATCATACAACGTTAGTCTTTACTATAAAAATTTAAAAAGCGGATACGAGGTAACAATCGATCCAAACCGGTCTTGGAATCCAGCTAGTACTGTGAAGGCATATGTTGTTGTAGAGGCATTTCGACAACGAGATTTAGGACTTATCAACTTTGACAGCAGAGTAACAATTAAAGATGGGAATGTTGTCCCTACAGAATTAGAATCCTCTGGGTATCAACCACTCAGAGCAGGCGTAAAAGCAACAATTCGCGAGCTTATCTCTGCAATGATTGTTCAGAGTGATAATACAGCCTACAATACATTACTTGATGTTTTGGACAGACGAAATATTACTACGGCTTTGAGAAAATTAGGATTAGATGACACAATTGTTGGAGAAAAATTAAGCCTTACGAGTGATCAATATGCCATAGATGCATCTATCCCCGGACGTCAATCGAATAAAACAACTGCAAGCGACTTTGGCCAGCTATTTGGCCTTTTATATGAAGGGAAAATTGCAGATTCAGAAGAAATTCTGGCAATTTTTAAGCAGCAAAAAATAGACGATGCAATCCCGTCTCTTTTGCCTCAACATATAGAAATTGCCCACAAAACAGGTACATTACCCCCCTATTATCACGATGGAGGAATTATATACAAGCCTAACGATCCTTTTATTTTAGTTGTATTTACCAATACAGGAAGTCCAGACGCTATAGCCAGAATTGCAAAAGTTGCATATTACAAAACGCGTGATGTCTTAGGGGCAAGCACAGTAAATATTGTTGAGGAATATATTCAATTTATTTTTAATCGATTTTTTGGGCATTAGAGAAATGCAAAAAGAGCAATACCAATAAGAATAGAGAAGAGTCCCCCCATTCCCCCAATAAATAATATATTACCAGGCCCTGCCTCCAAGAGCTTCGAAGAGTTGGTAGTATTTTGTGTACTCAGTACTCCCGATGCTGGACCAACTGCACATCCACTGGTTGCTTGCACTTTAAAGTAATACATTGTTTTGGGATTTAAATCGTTAATAGTATATCTCACTGCACCTCCTGTTGCGCTCTGACTAAAACGCGTTGTATAGGTATTTGCAGCAAATGTTGTGCCATAGGAAATAATAAATCCATCAAAGGACGTATTTGGTGGAGCAAAGAAAAGTGTTACGCTGGTCTTGGCAACAACTATTTGGTATAAATTGGGTGCTTCTGTAGGCGCTGAGTCCTTACAACCTGCACTGCCACCAGCACCATCGGAAAGGTTTTGCGGATTTGCAGATGTTGGGACAGCTCCAAAAACAACATTTCCCAATGCAACAAGCGTGGTACTTGTTGTGGTATCTGTTACCGTAATTGCATCTGTACCCACAGTTGTTGATGTAATAGTAAATGTGGCTTGCCCAGACCCATCAAGTGTTGTAGATGTTGGCAAAATAACGGCAGACCCGTCTCCAGGTGCAGAAATACTTACTGTATCCCCGGTAAGCGCAACATTCCCACTGTCATGCAGCGTAATGGTAACAGTTGCCTGGGTATTTCCATCTGCAGGTACTTGATTTGCGCTAAGACTAGAAAATCCAGCATCTGGTGGATTGCCTGCAAAAGCAACTTCTGGACGAAAAATAAAGAGTACGACAAGACACGCAATACCTGCTAATAATTTGAATAATTTCACGTATCTTTAACGTAGCACATTTTAAAAAAGAAGTAAGTATGTAAATTATTACTTTGCTTCTTTGAGTCTTTCTTCAACCCATTGTAATTTTTCTTCAAGCATTTTCTTTTTATTTTCTAAATGCTCTCTAGACATTTCGTGCTCTTCGCAGCATTCCATTTTCCATGAAGATTTATCCATCATATGTGTACCCTCCTTTCTAAAATCATATTGTTTAACAACAGTAACTCGAAGGGATAAGAAAGAAAAAAGGAAGAAGTAAGAAATGCGTAACCAATAGCTTAAAATTTCTTGTAAATTTGGTAAGAGGATTTATTCGTAATCTCCAGATAAAAATTTTGCCCGCGCTTTCATATTTGTTTTAGCATCTAAAGCAAGTTCTAGCGGTCGGAAAGCTTTCTCAATTTTTTCCCAAAACGCTTTTGTCTTTTTTCTCTTAGTAATTTTGGCAATAATGTCTTTATACATCGTGTTTTCTCGCAAAAGAATATGCTTGTGCTTATTAATGGTGTCTTTACTTAAAGATAATGCACTCATTATTTCCATTGGATCATAATTATTCTCAATCATAAGATGAAGCATAAGTCTTTTTGTAAGCATGGTTTTCTCCTCCTCAGTGAGAAATGAGTCAAAGAATGTTTGAATATCTTTCGGAGAAGCAAGTGAAGAAATAAGATAGGAAAAGGTATCTTGAATCTCCTCCAAAACATTCTTATTAACTGGTCTTCTAGAAGCTCTTGGCATACTTGAGTCCAGTATACCGGTATACCAGACTCAATACAAGGATGGATTGATATAAAGGACGTGTTGAAAAAAAGGACGTATTGAGAAGATAAGTAACTACTACCTAGAAGTTTTTGTAGAAGTGGTAGCCGTATTTGGTATAGCCTAATCCTTCGTAGAATTTGTGTGCTGTAGTAAATCTGTCTGCAGATGCAATGTACATGCGATGGCAGTCTTTTTCTTTGGCCAAACTTTCTATTTTTTCGATAAGCTGCTTTCCTATTCCCTGTTTTCGATACTCCTCCACAACAAATAATTCGTCCAATTCCATAATTGGTTTGGGATAGCGAATAATAGTGCGGATAGACGAGGTAACAAAGCCAATTATTTTTCCTTTGTCTTCTACGACAAATGCAAAATTGGTCGGACTCTGCAAAACTTTTTTATACGAATCCCCATCGTGTCTTGAATACCTGTCTTCCCCAACAAAGATATTCATAAGAGGCATAATCTCTTCGTAATCGCTCTCTCTCGCTTCTCTTATCTGCACGAAATAATTATATCATGTAGGAATTAATG
>Ga0182009_10000326_pt1 | contig 10285 bp, 6 predicted proteins | sample Sormic07211187_1_FD_161052 | JGI IMG/M metagenome (GOLD analysis project Ga0182009, IMG submission 161052) | Bulk soil microbial communities from the field in Mead, Nebraska, USA - 072115-187_1 MetaG | ecosystem: Environmental > Terrestrial > Soil > Agricultural land > Bulk soil | place: USA... | reverse complement strand
AACCGTGGAGTCGGAGCATGCCCATGCCGAAGTACGGTTTGAAAGTCCGGGAAGATTTCGTAAGACGTTGCGCGTGCGGGTGGCAGCGCTTACCGTGCCAGAACGCGGCGATCAGGGCTACGTCTACGTCCTGGACGACTTAACGGAGCTCCGGCGGCTGGAGCGAGAGATCCGGATGCAGGATCGATTGGCGGCGGTAGGACGCCTGGCGGCAGCGATCGCGCATGAAATCAGGAACCCGCTTACGTCGATTGCGGGATCCGTCAGCATGCTGTCCGGCGTGCCTGAGATGAACGAAGAACACCGCCGCTTACTCGACATTGTGACGCGGGAGTCGCAGAGGCTGAATGCGATTATCACGGACTTTCTGGCGTATTCCCGTACTAAGCAATATCACTTCGACAAGGTCGATCTCATTCAGCTGGTGGAAGACACTTTGACGCTGATGGATCACCGGATGAAAGCGGAGAATACAGGCATCAGCATCAAGCGCTCCTTCCCAGTGAAGCAAGCGTGGACACTTGCCGATGGCGACAAGTTGAAGCAGGTGTTTTGGAATATTTGCGAGAACGCGGTTCGCGCTATGAAAGGCGGGGGCACGCTTACGGTCAGCGTGGAAGCTGGGAGCGAAGACTGGCAGATTGGGTTTGCCGATACTGGAGCGGGCATGAACCCGCAACAAACGGAAAAGATATTCGAACCGTTCCAGTCAAATTTCGAAGGGGGGACGGGACTGGGACTCGCGATTGTCTATCAGATTATGCAGGCACATGAGGGCAAGGTGTGGGCGCGTTCCAAGCCGGGGCAGGGAACTACGTTTGTGCTGCGCTTGCACCGACTTGATGCCGAGCGGCCGGCCCTGACGGAGAACGGAATCGGGCAAACCATGCTCGCGGGCGCCGCTGCGGCGGGAGTTTCGCATGGCTAATGTTCTGGTCTGCGATGACGAACGCTCCATTTGCGAAATGCTCGATATTTCCCTGCGCCGTGAAGGCCACAAGGTCGAGACAGTTCAGTCAGGGCAAGGCGCAAAAAACAAAATAGACGGCGCTTTGTACGACGTCATTATCACCGACATCAAAATGCCGAATATTGATGGCATCGAGGTGCTGCGCCACGCGCACCGCGTTTCGCCGGACTCCGCCGTCATTTTGATCACAGCGGTGGATGACTATGAGGCTGCGGTAGAGGCGGTGAAGGCCGGGGGAGCGTCGGATTACATCCGTAAGAGTCCGGGACTGGTGGACGAGATCAAGCTGGCGATGAAGCGCACGCTGGAGAAGTTGGTTTTGAGCAAACAGAACTTTGCGCTGCGACGCGACGCTGCTACCCGCAATTCGCTGGACAACATCATTGGATCGAGTCCCGCAATGGAAAAGCTGAAGCAAACGGTGCGCACGGTGGCTTCGACGGCCAGCACCGTACTGATCCAGGGAGAGAGTGGAACTGGCAAGGAACTGGTGGCGCGTGCCGTTCATGTCTGTTCGCCGCGAGCCAGCGATACATTCGTCTCGGTCAATTGCGGGGCTTTCCCAGAGACCTTGCTGGAGAGCGAATTATTCGGCTATGTGAAGGGCGCTTTCACGGGAGCGAACCAGAACAAACGCGGGCTGTTCGAAGTAGCGGATGGGGGCACGATTTTTCTCGACGAGATCAGCGAGATGACCTTGGCCATGCAGGTGAAACTGCTACGGGTCCTGCAGGAGCGGACGGTGCGTCCGGTCGGTGGGACGAGCGAGATTGCGATCGATGTGCGTGTGATTGCCGCAACCAACCGCGAGTTGGACAAGGCGGTAGCGGAGAATGTGTTCCGCGAAGATCTCTATTACCGGCTGAGTGTGATTCCGATCCGCGTACCTCCGCTACGCGAGCGCAGAGAAGATGTCGCCCTGCTGGTAAACCATTTCCTGAAAAAGTACGCCAGTGCGGCGGGACGAAATATTCTGCGGCTGCATCCTTCCTCTTTGGAGATCCTATGTGATTACGAGTGGCCAGGAAATGTGAGGCAGCTGGAAAACACGGTAGAACGCGCCGTAGCGCTGGAGACCAGCGACGAACTTCACGTGGAGCTCCCCATGGAGCGTCCCAAGGCACGCGCCGCAGCTGCGGGCGCAGGGGCGAGTGGCTTGCCGGAACTCGGCTCTGACCTTAGCCTGCCTCAAGGTATCGGCATGGAAAACTATGTGGCCGGCATCGAACGCTCACTGCTTCAAGGAGCCCTCAATCAGAGCGGGGGCGTGCAGACTAAGGCTGCGGATCTGCTTGGGATCTCGTACCGCTCCTTCCGGCATCTGATGAAGAAATATTCCCTGTAACAGGGTTCCACGCGCCCCGAAATAACTCCAAACAAAAGCGAATCGGCCAATATATGGCTGTGGAAAACGGGCCTTATTGCCTCCTAAATTCGGGGCTTAGGGGTCTGCAAACCTGCAGAACATCGTGTAATTTGTGCCGACAGGGTCTTTAGCTTAGGAAGTTTCGTCTAAGGTATTTACCTGAGGTAGGGGCTCGAAGACGACGAGTCGTCGTCCAGGTTCTAGGGCCATTCAAATTTCTGCGCTGGCGGACCTCGCCGGGAGGTGAGGGGACGCGGGCAAACAACCGATCATTCCGACTGAGCCGCTGAGCGCTTGGCGCGTGCTTTGGCGCACTCCGCCTGACACAGAGGGGCATATGACCAAGCTTCCCGATTTGTGGTGGCACGATTCGGAATAGCGGAAGTCAAGAAATTTGTCCGCAAGTGCCTGTGCAAAATCGGCTTCCGGACGAATCCGGCGCATCAGCATTGAAAATGGCAAGCTGGATGCTATGAGGATTGGAAAGCTTCCGTGCTGCTCACCGGGCCACGGAAAACACAAAACCACAAAGAGGGGGAGCTGATGAAGGATCAGACTGTTCGGCTGGGGCCTCGCGAACAGCAGATTGTCGAACTGCTTTTGCAGGGATGCGACAATGCCGAGATCGCCAGCCAACTCAACATGGCTAGGCGTACCGTGAAGGCTCATTTTAACCGGTTGTTCTTACGTTTTGGGATTACTGGAGGTATCAAGCGAGTGAAACTCGCAACCCTACTTTATCGGAGGCAGACATGTCCGCAAGTGAGCGCTATGGGAACCGTATCCCCAGTGAACGTGAACACCGAGTCATCGAGCTCGTTGCCGAAGGCTTAAAGAACAAAGAAGTGGCCGATGCCATTGGAACGACCGAGCACGTCGTGAAGAATTACCTCCGGGTGATTTATGACAAGCTTGGGCTGTGGAATCGTGTCGAACTGGCCCTGTGGTACGAATCGAGGCGAGGTGTGTCTAGTCCTGCTCTAATGATGCAATAATCCACGCTCGTGGAAGGGGTCGCGGCCAGGACTGGCTGCGGCCCTGATCGTTAAAACTTTCTGCTAAACAATAAAAAAAAAGATCTATTGGCAGCCGAATGCGGGCAGGTTGCGCAGGCGTTCGCCGGCGCCGCTGATGCCCTTGCGGGCGGCGGAATCGAGCAAGATGCGGGCCTGGTCGCAATTCTTGGGTACTCCATTACCTTTGAGGTAAAGATCGGCAAGCAGGAGAGTCGCCTGCCCGTTGTGCTTGGCAATCGACTTCCAAAGCCACTTGGCCGCTTCGGCAGTGTCGCGTCGCTGGCCGTTCGCTCCGTTTAAGTATCGTTGCGCTACCGCCAACTCTTCCGTGCCCCAGCGATCAGCGGGAGGATTGGGCGCTAATCGTCGATCGCTGTTTTCTGACGCTGCAGATTTGGTTGTGGCAGATGCGGGTGCAGCTTTTGGTGTGGAATGTGGAGGCGCTGGCGCTTCTTTTGCGGGTTCGTCAGCCGCTGCCTTGGCTGGCTCTTTGGCTGCGGCTTCGGTCGCCGAGCGGTTGTCCGTTGGAGGCTTATTAGCGGCTAAATCTGGTGCATCGGACTTGGTCGCTGCGGGCTGATCTTGCCCAGTCGCTTCGGGAGGCGCTTGCTGCGCGGCGACCGGCGGAGGCGCCGAGACTCCGTGCGACATCTGCGAGTTCTGCATCCCCCTCCAAGCCATATAGCCCAATCCGAGGATCAGAAGGAAGAGCACCGCTCCGATGTACCAGCGAGACGAAGAAGAGGGAGCGGGCTCGTAGTTCCAATCGCTGCCATCATCCGCGCTGGTCTCGCGGTACGCCTGGAACAGCGACAGTTCATGTCTGGGCGCAGCGTACACCTCTTCATCATCTGAGGACTGCACGGGCTCGGACCATTCCTGCGGCTCAGGCACATGCGCCAGGCCTTGTCCATTGCCGTTGGTTGCGGCGGCGGGGCGATGTTCGACGTGGCGATCAGCGTCAGCGCTGGTGGAAGCGCCGCACATGCCGCAAAATTTGTTGATCCCAGGATTGTCATAGCCGCAGTTCTCGCAGCGAGAGAGAGGTGGTTGCGCCGCCAGTTCGGAAGCGAGCGCCGATTCGCGGCGCGCTTTATCAACCTGGAGCTCGTGAAGCAGTTCCATGACGGCCTGCTCCCGGCTTTCGGGAGGGGTCGTAAAGTATACTTCGGCCCAGCGTCCCATGTTCTCCGCCAGGAGAGGGTTGATCAGGGGATTCAGCTCTGCTGATGGTAAGCTATGTTCCTCTGCAGCTTGTTCGCTCGAATGTGGCAAGAAGTCTCTCCGACGCAAATGCATCTCGATGCAGATTAGACGCTAGTAGGTATGATTGCACTCCCGGGCTTTCTGGTTGTCAATCCTAAATTGTCTCGAATGAAAGACGTAAGTAGACGAACTTCGCTTTAGTCGCAAACTTTGCGGTAGGCGGGGGCGTACTGATCCAGCTGCGCGTCGCGCTGAGATGTGTATTTTCCCTTAGGGGTTTTCCCGTAGGGATCCGCGTTGGGGCAATAGTACAGCCCCGTTTGAAGATCGACCCAGACTGCCGTAGAAGGATTGCCTTTGTCTTCGGGTGCGGGTGGAGGCTCGGCTAAGCCGAGCTGAATCAGGATGCGATCGGCGAGGGGAAGCTCGCGAGCTGCTGGCTTGTGGACAGATGAAGATGCGGTGGCTGGTTTACGGATGGCGGTTATGGGACGATTGCTCCGCAGTCCAAAGCGGAGCACGACAAGCACAACCAGGACCGCGACTGCGAGGTAGAGATCTCCGCGGTGGTCGTTCCAGAAAGCGGCCAGCCAAGTGCGGCGCGGGTCTCCGGCAACCTGTTGCAAGTAGTCCCGCGCGGACTCGGCAGAACTCCAGTCCGCGGCAGATGCGGATTCTGTTTCCCCGGCTGCTTCAATTGCATTTTGCGCGGGCTGCAAATCGGTAACGATTTCCGAATTGTGCTGAGATTCGGGTGCGGGGTCGGGCTTACTGGCGACGGTCTGCTGCAATGCTCGCAAATTAATCGGAACCTCGGCGGCGACGGCTGCCGGGTCCGAGAGTTGATCTTCGTTCTGGTCGTCATCTGTCTGGCTTGATAGCTGCAGATGCCAGAGAGACGCAAGCTTGCTTTGCATGCTCGCGGGCTCGCCGTCCGCGCTGCGTGCGGCACCACATTGTCCACAGAACTGTTCTCCGGCTACCAGTTCGTGCCCGCATTTGTAGCAACGCACCGAAGTTGCGGACTCCAGCTGTTCACCGGGGTCTTGTTGCGAGAGCTGCGCCACCAAGGCGGAGAGTTCCGCCGTGGCATCGAGGAACTTGGGCTCGCGAGATAATGCATCCGTCATGATGCCAGCCATCGGCGAAGACTTCTGATTACTGGCTGGCGACTCGTGAGGAGCCGGATTCTGGTCGGGGTGCGATTCGAAATCAGGGACATTTCCGGATCGAGGTTCCTGGCTGCGCGTGAGCCCTAATTGCGCCTCCAGTGCCCGGAGTTCGTCGCTGTGTTCCTGCAGGACATAGGCGGCTTCGAGCAGCTTAGCCAGGGTCTGCTCGTCGTGAGGCGGTTTCTTGTTCTCCTCGGACACGATTACGTTTTCCACCCCAAAGCGCTCAGTATCATTGCAAGTCCCGAACCAATACTTATTGCAAAGACATGTCGATTGGAATATTTAGAGGGGATGGGACACCTGCTCCGTGGGATTTGGGGGACTTGGACATAGTGTACCGCTGAATCTGCCGAGTTGGGAACATGTTGTTAAAGTTGCGACCGGCACAAGAGAGCCAATTGCCTCAGTCGTAACCAGCTTGTGGTAATCGCTACTTACCGGGCTGGAATCTCGGCTGCGGCCCCCGAAGCACTTCTGCTCCCAATGTAAAAGTGGACGGCTGGGGTGATTACCAGAGACAGGATCATGGAGATGAGAACGCCCCCAATCACGGCGACGGCAAGGGGTTGCAGCATCTGCGAACCAGCGCCAAGCGCAAAGGCTAACGGCAGCATTCCGGCGACCGTGGCTAGCGCGGTCATAACGATCGGACGCAACCTGCGCCGGGCGGCTTGCAGCATTGCGTCTTCCACCGACAGACCGAGAGCACGCATTTTCTGGTCGGAATCCAGCAGCAAGATTCCATTTTTAGCCACGATGCCGATCACCATGATCATTCCCATGAAGGAGGAGATGTTGAAGGTGGTGCGGGTGATCAGCAAGGCGATGAAAACGCCGGAGGTCGAGAGCAAAGCCGAGGCGAGGATGGCAACAGGCGCGGCGAAGCTTCCGAACTCAAACAGAAGAACAATGAAGAGCAGCAACACGGCAAGGACTAAAACGATCGAGAGGTCGTGAAAATTCTGGCGCTGCTCCTGGTATTGGCCGCCATATTCAACGCGAATGCTAGATGGAATGTGCAGTCCGGCAACGGCTTTCTGCACGTCTGCCATGCCGCTGCCCAGGCCACGGCCTTCCAAGCGAGCGGTGATGGCGACATCGCGTTGCAGGTTCTCGCGACGGATCTCAGTTTGCCCGGGAGTTTCGACAACGGAAGCGAGCGAGCCCAGAGTGGCGGTATGTCCCGTGCTGCTGACCAGCAGAGTGTCGCGCATGGCTTCGAGCGAAGTGCGATTTTGCCCGGGGAAACGCACGCGGATGATGTAGGCACGGTCTTTGGTGATCACGGGCGTGGGAGCAGGCTCGCCCTCCAGTATGGCCGAGGCATCGAGCGCAACTTCTTCCGCGGTGAATCCCGCTCGGGCGGCAATACTTGGGTCGACTTGGAAGGTAACGGCCGGGCCACTGATCGTGTTCTCGATTCCGTTGAGCACATCGACTACGCCCTCGACCTTGGCGATGGCGTCTGACACTTTGGGGGCCCATTCGTCGAGTTGTTTGGAATCTTGAGAAAAGAGTTTGATCTGCACTGGTTCTGGAGCCGAGGTCAGGTCGCCGATCATGTCCTGGAGCACTTGCACGAATTCGACGCGTACGGCAGGTTCCTCGCGGGCAATACGGGCGCGGATGTCGGCGATGATGTCGTCGATCGCGCGATCCCGCTTACGTTTTAACTTGGCGAGAATGTCTCCTCGATTGGCTTCCGTGACTGCGGCCAGGCCGAGCTCCAGGCCGGTGCGGCGCGACGTGCTTTCGATTTCGGGAACTTCCTTCAGCATTTGCTCCAGGTGAGAGATGATGCGATTGGTTTCCGTTAGCGAACTTCCCGCGGGTGTCCAGTAGTCGAGAACAAATCCGCCTTCGTCCATTTCGGGCAGAAGATCGGTATCAGTGAGCATGAAACAAACGACGGAGACGGCGATCAGCCCGGCGCTGAACAGGAGCAGCAGCAATGGGCGCTCCAGGGCGCGACGCAGCCAGCGTTCGTGAAACCGGATGACACGCAGAAAAAAACCGCTCAGGTGTTTTTCTTCGGCCGCCAGGAGTTGGTTGGTGTCGATCTCAGCCGCAGTGGCATCCGATTCTGAATCCCCTTCGTTATTTCCGTTCCGGGGGTCTTTGTCATGGTCATGCTTTCCCTTGATAAAGTACTGGCTCAGGGTCGGGGTCCAGGTGAGCGCCAAAGCCAGCGAAGTCGCCAGCGAAACGGTCATAGTGACTGCGAGGGCGCGAAAGAACACTCCGTAGACCCCCGTGATCACAATCAGGGGAATGAATACAACTATCGGGGTGACGGTCGATCCAAGCAGGGGGATGGTGATTTCTTTGAGGGCGCTGCGAATGGCTTCGAGGCGCGATTGTCCCAGGTCGCGGTGGAGCACGATATTTTCGACCACCACGATGGCATCGTCGATGACCAGCCCTACCGCGGCGGCGAGACCGCCGAGCGTCATGAGATTGAACGTCTGACCCATGAGCTTGAGCGCGATGAACGTGACCATGACGGTCACGGGAATTACCAGGCCCGCAACCAGCGATGTGCCCCAATCGCGCAGGAAGACGACCAGAATGATGGAGGCTAGGATCAGCCCGATGAGGATGGCATCGCGCACGCTCTTGATGGAATCGGTGACTAGAATCGATTGATCGTAAAACGGCTCGATTGTGATGCCCGGAGGAAGAGTCTGGCGAATCTTTTCGATTTCGTCATGAACTTCGCGAGCGACCTCAACGGTATTGCCGTCGGGTTGGCGATTGATATTTAGCAGAACCGCTGGTTTGCCGTTGGCGGTGACCACGGTGTACACCGGCTTCACGCTGGGACTCACAGCTGCGATATCGCCGATCCGTATCGGAACTCCCGCCGGTGTGTTCTTAATAACGGTGTGTGCGATTTCGTCCGGCGTGCGGACTTGTCCATTCACCAATCCCAGATAAAGTTGATGATTCTGCTCCAGAAGGCCGGGAGAGTCGACAAGATTCGTGCGGCGCACGGCATCGAGTATGTCGGTGACGGTGACGCTCGCGGCCAGCAACTTTGCGGGATCGGGCATGATCTGGAACTCAGGTTCCTGACCACCCTGCACGATCACCGTGGAAACCCCGTCCAGACGATTAAGGCGAGGCTTCATCTCGTAGGTAGCCATTTCCCAGAGCCTGGTTTGCGGCGTGGTGTCGGAGGTGACACTGTAGGCAATGATGGGAAAAGCCGCGAAGGTCAGCCGGTCGGCACGAATCGCGGCCGTTGGAGGAAGCTCAGGTTGGATGCGGGAGATGGCTGCATTGACGTACTGCAGGGTCTGGAACATGTCAACGTCCCAGCGGAAATAGAGATCGACTTCCGCCGAGCCGCGGCTGGTAATGGAGCGGACCGTCAGCAGGCCCGGCACGCTATTCACCGCTTCTTCGAGTGGGCGGGTGATGGTGACCATCATCTGATCGATGGGCATCACGCCGTTGTCAACGCCAATCAATACCCGCGGGAAGTTCGTTTGGGGAAATACGGAGACGGGGATGGTGAAGGCTAGATAAGCTCCCAGCAATCCGAGCGTCAGGATCAGGAAGATGACAGGGCGCGAGTGCTGCGACACCCAATAAGGGCGGGGGCCCGTGGTGGTGGAGTTCTCGCGAACTCCCACCGTGTTACTTGTCATCGGATCCCCCGGTCGCGGTTTTTGCATCGCCGGCAGCGGGTTTCCCGTTTTCTACTTCCGCCGGAGATTCGGGCGACTGGACTTTAATTTTGGTCTTGTCCGGAAGGCCGTAAGCGCCGTTCGATACAACTTTGTCGTTCTCGCTAAGGCCTTCCGCTACCTGGACATCGTCGCCATTGCGGATGCCGAGTTTCACGGCTTTCTGATGAGCGCGGCCATCCGAACCCGCCAGCATGACCGTGGTCGCGCCATCGGGCGCGGTGAGCACCGAATTCAGTGGAATCACCAGGGCGCCGTTCACCGTCTGTGCGGTCAACGCGAGTTGAACGCTCGTGCCCGGTTTCAAATCGTGTTTCGGGTTCCTGGCTTCAAACCAGACCTCCACTGTAGTGCTGTTGGGATCAAGAGCCGGGCTCACCACCGTCACTTTTCCCTGGATTGGCTTCTCGAATCCTGGAACCGTCATGTTGCCGGCATCGCCCGGTTTCAGGGTGACGGCGTCGCTCTGCGGAATATGCGCCTTGGCGATCACAGAAGAGAGGTCCATGACGGTAAGCAGCGGAGTTCCTGCGGCAGCCATTTCGCCGGGATAGAGGGGACGATCGGTGATCACGCCCGTGATGGGGCTGCGAATTTCGGAGTAGCTCAGTTGCGCCTCCGCGCCCATATACTTGCCCCTGGCCGATTGCAATTGACCGGCGGCAGCCTTGAGTTCCTGCGCTTTGCCGATCGCAAGCAGGGAATCGAGATGTTTCTTGGCGATGGCGTATTGATTGCGCGCCTGCGTGACATCCACGCGAGATTGATCCAGTTCCTTCCGCGGCAACGCGCCCTGATCGAAGAGTAGTTGCCGGCTTTCGAAAACTTTTTCTTGTGCGTTGAGAGCCTGCTGGGCCTGC
>Ga0182009_10000324_pt1 | contig 10307 bp, 5 predicted proteins | sample Sormic07211187_1_FD_161052 | JGI IMG/M metagenome (GOLD analysis project Ga0182009, IMG submission 161052) | Bulk soil microbial communities from the field in Mead, Nebraska, USA - 072115-187_1 MetaG | ecosystem: Environmental > Terrestrial > Soil > Agricultural land > Bulk soil | place: USA... | reverse complement strand
CGCCTCGTCCCTCCATTCCCTCGCCGAGCGGCTCACGCGACGCGGCCTCGTCGTGATCCTCTCCGACCTCCTGGACGACCCGGAGCGGATCGCGCAGGCCATCCACCATTTCCGCCACCGCAAGCACGAGGTGCTCGTCTTCCACATCCTCGATCCCATGGAGGTCTCGTTCGACTTCCAGCGCGAGGCCGTCTACGTGGATCTGGAGAGCGGCGAGCGGGTCACGACGCGGCCGCGCGAGCTGCGCTCCGACTATCGCCAGCGCGTGAGCGCGTGGCGCGAGACGCTGCGGCAGGCCTGCATCGAGAAGCGCGCCGACTACGTCCCTCTCACGACGGACCAGCCCTACGATCGCGCGCTCCTCGAGTACCTGTCGAAGCGCGCCCGCCTCCTGTGAGCGGCCGGCGCTGATGCCGACCCTCTCCTTTCTGAATCCCGCGTTCCTCTGGGCGCTGCCGGCGGCGTCGCTGCCGATCCTGATCCATCTCCTGAGCCGCCAGCGCCTGCCGGAAGTGCGCTTCCCGACGACGCAGTTTCTCCGCCAGCTCGAGCCGCGCGAGATCCGCCGCCTCCGGCTGCGCGAGATCCTGCTTCTCATCCTGCGCACGCTGGCCCTCCTCCTCTTCGTGCTCGCCTTCGCGCGGCCGTCGCTGGCGCCGCGCGGCGCGGTGACGCACGCGGCCGCGGCGGTGGGGATCCTCCTCGACGATTCGGAGAGCATGGCCGCGCTGGACGACCGCGCCCGTCCTCGCATGGAGGGGGCCGTGGCGCGCGCGCTGGCGATCGCGGATGCCGGCCGCGCCGGCGACGAGCTCTACCTGGCGCGGGCGACGCGGCCGGGAGAGGCGGAGATCGGCCGGGCGCGGGACCGCGTGCGCCTGCGCCGCACCATCGAGCGGATCGAGGCCGAGCCGCTCCCCGCGCGCCTCGAAGGCGCGATGCATGCTCTGCGCCTGGCCCTCGGGCGAAGCCCCCTCAAGGCCCGCGAGCTCTATGTGATCAGCGATCTCCAGCGCGCCAGCCTCACGCCCGAGGCGCGGCGCGAGATCGCCGAGGCGGCCGCGGGCGGGATCCGGGTCATTCTTCTTCCGGTCGCCGAGGGGCGCACCCCCAACCACGCGTTCACCGCCGTCGATCCGGTCACGCGCCCCGGCCCCGAGGGGCGCGGGCTCGAGGTCCGGGCGCGGCTCGTGAACTACGCCGACGCGCTCTCCGATCGCCTCGCGCTCCGGGTGCGCCGCGGCGATGCGCTGATCGGCGGCGGGGACGCGGCGCTCAAGGCCGGGGAAACGCGATGGGTCTCGATGCCGCTCGAGCCGGGCGCGGTGAACGATCCCGCCATTCCCGTCATCGCCGAGTCGGACGAGGACGCGCTGCCGCTCGACGACCGCTGGTATGCCGTGCTCGGGGCGCCCCGGCGGCTCCGCGTGCTCCGGATCGCCGAGCCGCGCGGCGCCGCACCCGCTCCGCGGTTCGCCGCGCTCGCCCTCGACCCCTCGGGAGACGGCACATCCGGGTTCGCCGTCGAGACCGCCGGTCCGGGCGCCCTGCTCGGACTATCCAAGTCGCGCGCCGACGTCGTCATCCTCGAGGACGTGGCCTCGCTCTCGGGCGACGCCGAATCGCGTCTCAAGGGCTACGTCAAGGAAGGCGGCGGCCTGGTCGTGGCCCTCGGCCCGCACGCCGATCCCGATTACTACACGAAGCGGCTCTTCCCCGGGCTCGTGGATCTGACCCTGGCGGGGCCGGATCGCCCCGTGGAGGGAACCTCGTTCGAGCTGCGCGCGCGCCTTCCGGGCCACCCGGTCCTCGAGGGGCTCGCGGTGGGGGTGGGCTCGCCGCTCACGCAGGCGCGGCTTTCGGGAATGATGCGCGGCCGCACCGCATCGGCGCGCGCCGAGGTGGTGGTGCAGACCACGGGCGGCCTTCCGCTCGTGGTGGCGGCGCCCTCGGTCGCGGTCTTCCTCTCCTCCTTCGCGGACGATTGGGGGGACCTGCCGTATTCCGGCGCGTTCGTTCCGCTGGTGCGCGGGCTCGTTTCCTACGCCGCGCGCGCCTCGGAGAGCGAGCCCGGTTCCGAGCCGCGCGTGGGGGAGCGTCCGTTCGCGCGCCTCGACGCCGCCCCTTCGGGCGCGGTCGTGGCCCGGGGCCCCGGCGGCTTCACCTCGCCGGCGGCCGTGGAAAACGAGGGGGCCGCCTTCCGCGCCGTCGCCGACGCTCCCGCCATGGCCGCGGGGTTCTACACGTTCGAAGCCGGCGGCAGGGCGCTCGCGACCGTCGCGGTGAACCCCGACCCGGTGGAGAGCGATCTCGCCGCCGTGCCGGCCGATTCCCTGAAAGCCGACGCCCAGGGGCCGGGCGGTGCGCCCGTGCTCTCGATCGACAACCGCGCGGCGCTCGCGACGAGGCTGGGCGACACCCGGCGCGGGCGGGAGCTCTGGCTTCCGCTCCTGGTTCTGGGCGGAGTCTTTCTGATGGGCGAAATCCTCCTCGGCAGCGCCCGCGTCCTAGATCGGTAGAGCCATGAGCGCCGTCCGCGAGCCGTCCCGAGAAACGAACCCCGCCGAGCCCTCCCGGGTGGCCGCCCGCCTTCTCGAGGCGGGCGGCACGCACCCGCGCATCCAGGAGATGATGGAGCGCCTGGACGCGTCCGCGCCCGGCGCCTCCATCCGGATCCGCGGCGTCGCCGGGAGCGCGGGCGCTCTGGTCGCGGCCCTTCTCGCGCGGCGCCCGGGGACCCGCCTCGCGGTGATCGCCCCCGATCTGGACCGCGCCGAGGGTTGGCACGACGATCTCTGCTTTTTCCTCGGCCCCGACCGGGTGGTCTTCATTCCACCGCACGACACGGTTCCCTGGAGCTCCCAGGTCGCGACCGCCCCGGTGCGCGAGGACCGGATCCACGCGTTCCTGCGCCTGGGAGATCCCGATCCGCCCGTCGCCGTGATTCCCGCGCTCGCGCTCCACCGGCTGGCGCCCGCGCCCGACCGCATCCGCGCGCGCGCGATCACCGTGCGCGCGGGGCTCACGATCGCCCCCGAGGCGCTGCTCCGCCGCCTGGTGCTGGCCGGCTACCGCTCCGTTCCCGAGATCGGCGAATCGGGGGAGGTGAGCCGCCGCGGCGGGATCGTGGACGTGTTCGGCCCGGGGATGGACCACCCCGCGCGGCTCGAGTTCGACGGCGACACCGTGGCGTCGCTCCGCTCCTTCGACGTCACCTCGCAGCGCTCGACCGGGCCGATCGAAGAGGCGCGCCTGGCGCCCGCGCGCGAGCTCCTGTACTCCGAGGACGCCGACGAGCGCCTGCGGCCGATGGACGCTCCTTCGGCGCCGCGCACGTCCGAGACCGATCGCATCCGCGACCTCGTGGCCGAGGGGATCTACTTCGAGGGGATGGAGTGGGCGGCGCCGCTCCTCGGCCTTCCGCTGGGCTCGGTGCTCGACCACCTGGCCGAGAACACCATCCTCTGGGTGGACGAGCCGGCCGCGGTGGAGCGCGAGCTGCAGGACGCCGAGCGCGAGACCGAGCGGCTCGAGGAGGACGCCCGCGCGAAGACGCCGCATCTGCCGCCGCGGGAAGCGCTCTTCGAGCCGCCCGAGCGCGCGGCCGGCCGCCTCGCCGGGCGCCGTCGCGTGGAAGCCGCGCTCACCGTGCGGGAGGGAGCCCCGCGCGGCGAGGTGATCGCGCTGGACGCCCGCCCGCAGCCCTCGTTCGGACGAAAGCTCGACCTCTTGCGCACCGAGCTGAAGCGCCTGAGCGACCTGGGCATGACGCGCATGATCCTCTGCGACAACCGGGGCCAGGCCGAGCGGCTCGAGGAGCTCCTGGGCTCCGACCTCGGCGGGATCGACATCGGCGACCTGAGCGCCGGGTTCGTGCTGCCGGGGGCGAAGCTCGCCGTCTTCACCGACCACGAGATCTTCGCCCGCTACCGCCGGCGCCGCGCGCGGAAGCTCCGCCCTTCGGCGGCGGCGCTCCGCGAGCTGCTCACGCTCACGCCGGGCGACTACGTGGTCCACCTCGATCACGGCATCGGCGTCTACCGCGGGCTCAAGCCGCTGACGCTGGACGGCCAGGAGACCGAGTGCATGCAGATCGACTACGCGGGAGGCGACCGCCTCTTCGTGCCGATCGGACAGCTCGGGATGGTGGAGCGCTATTCGGCCGAGGAGGGGCGCGCGCCCGCGGTCCACCGGCTCGGCGGCACCACGTGGGCCCGCGTGAAGGCGAAGACGCGGAAAGCGATCGCCGACATGGCCGAGACGCTGCTCCGCCACTACGCCGTGCGGAAGGCGCGCCCGGGGCGGGCGTTCGGCCCCGACACGCCGTGGCAGCGCGAGCTCGAGTCCTCGTTCATCTACGAAGAGACGCCCGACCAGCTCCGCGCGGTCGAAGAGGTGAAGAAGGACATGGAGTCGGCGCGGCCGATGGACCGCCTCATCTGCGGCGACGTGGGCTACGGCAAGACCGAGGTGGCGATCCGCGCCGCCTTCAAGGCGATCCAGGAAGGAACGCAGGTGGCCGTGCTGGTGCCCACCACCGTGCTCGCGCAGCAGCACTTCGTCACCTTCAGCGAGCGCTACGCCGACTATCCCGTCCGGGTCGACATGCTGAGCCGCTTCCGCTCGCCGAAGGAGCAGAAGGAGACGGTCGCGAAGATCGGCACCGGCGAGGTGGATCTCGTGATCGGCACCCACCGCCTCCTCTCCAAGGACGTCGTCTTCAAGAACCTGGGCCTCGTCGTGATCGACGAGGAGCAGCGCTTCGGCGTCGCGCAGAAGGAGCGGATCCGCACCCTCGTCGAGACGGTGGACGTGCTCACCCTGACCGCCACGCCGATCCCGCGCACGCTGCACATGAGCCTCCTCGGCGCGCGCGACATGTCGGTCATGACCACCCCGCCGCGCGGCCGCTATCCGATCCGCACGGAGATCGTGGAGATGAGCCAGGAGGTCGTCGGCGAGGCGCTGCTGCGCGAGTCGGACCGCGGCGGGCAGTCCTTCTTCGTGCACAACCGCGTGGAATCGATCGACCGGATCGCGCACTACGTGACCAGCATCGTCCCGCAGCTCAAGGTGGTGGTCGCGCACGGGCAGATGAAGGACACGCAGCTGGAGAAGGTGATGGTGGAGTTCCTGGAGCGGCGCGCCGACGTGCTCGTCTCCACCATGATCATCGAGTCGGGGCTCGACATCCCCACCGTGAACACGATGCTGGTGCACCGCGCCGACGCGCTGGGGCTGGCGCAGCTCTACCAGCTGCGCGGACGGATCGGCCGCTCGCACCACCAGGCGTTCTGCCACCTGCTGGTTCCCGCGGGCAAGGTGCTGACCGAAGAGGCGGAGAAGCGCCTCCGCGTGATCGCCGAGCACGAGGAGCTGGGCGCGGGGCTCATGATCGCGATGCGCGACCTGGAGATCCGCGGGGCCGGAAACCTCCTCGGGCCCGAGCAGCACGGGCACATGCTCAGCGTGGGATTCGACCTCTACTGCCGCATGGTGGACGAGGTCGTGCACGAGCTGCAGGGCGAGCCGGTGGACCGCCGCCCCGAGCCCGAGGTTTCGAGCCCGCTCCCGGCCTTCGTTCCCGACGAGTACATCGAGGACGGCGACGAGAAGCTCGACGTCTACCGCCGGATGGCCGCTCTCTCGACGCTGGAGGCCCTGGAGGCGCTGCGCGCCGAGCTGCGGGACCGCTTCGGGCCGCCGCCCTCGGAGGTCGAGCACCTGCTGGCCCTGAAGGGGCTTCGGATCCTGGGCAAGGAAGCCGGGGCGGAGCGGCTCCGGATCGGCCGCGACCGCATCGAAATCGAGCTGCACGACCCGCTTCCCCGGGAGCGGATCATGGCGCTGGTGCCCGAGGTGCCCGTGCCGATCGAGTTCGCCTCGGGCGCCCGGACCCTCCGGATCCGTAAGCCCGGAGATCCGCTGCCCTTGGCGACAAAGGTGTTGCGGGCCCTGGCACCCGTTGATAGCGTTGCGCGCCTGCCTCTTCCGACCGCCGGAAGGTGAACTCCGGGGCCCCTCCGGGGTACAGAGGGGAAGCAGCGCCACCGAGGAGACTCGCCGCCACACGTCCCTATGATTCCTGAGACCGAAAATCCCACGTCCCGGCGCCCGCCCGGACCGGGCCGGACGGCTGTCGCGCGTGCCGCGGCCGCCCTGTTCGCGCTGATCGCCCTGGCGGGCCACCCGCTGGGTCCGGCCCGCGCGGCCGTTCCTCCGCCCGCTCGAGGCCCGATCGCGACGGTGGGCGACCGGACGGTGGAAGCCTTAGACATCCAGAGCGCGGCGCTCGTCCTGGGGCAGGACCCGCTGCGCCAGAAGAACGCCGCCCTCTGGCGGCGCATGCTGCTGGATCGCTGCGTCGATCGCGAGCTGCTCGCCATCGAGGCCGAGAAGCGCGGGATCGCGCGCGACCCGGCGATCCGGCAGCGGATCGCCGAGCGGGAGTACGCCGCGCTCTTCCAGGCGGTCTACCAGCGCGTCCTGATGCCCACCCTCGCGGTCACCCCCGCCCAGCTCGACAGCCTCCAGAAGACCGGCCTCTATCGGATGATGGACCTCTACTACATCCTCCTCCGCGACGACGCCGCCCAGGGGCGGCGCAAGGAGGCGGAGACGATCGTGGCGCGGCTCCGCGCGGGAGGACGGTTCGATTCGATCGCGGTCACGAAGAGCGGGCACCCCTCGCGCGGAAACGGCGGGCACTTCGGCGCCGTCCTCGTGCGCGACCTCGAGCCCTCCTCGTACGAGGCGGCGCGCACGGCCAAGCCGGGAGACATTCTCGGCCCCTACTCGGGCCCCTACGGCCACGAGATCTACAAGGTGGGCGGCTTCGAGACGCTCGCTCCCGATTCGATCCGCGCGATCGTGCGCGCCGAGCGCCAGCGCAACGTGATCCACGACTATCAGGCGCGCCTCCTCGCCCAGTACCACTTCGCGCTCGACCCCGAGGTGGTGCGCCCGGTCCTCTTCGCCATGGCGAGCGAGACCCCCGACTCGATCCTGGCCTCGCTCTCGCCGAACGGGACGCGGCCGCGCCTGGGCGCGCGCCCCGAGATCGCCGTGATCGCGCGGGTGGACGGAGACTCGCTCACGCTTCCCGATCTGCTCCGCGAAACGCACCCCGCGCCCGGCGCGAACGGACGGATCCGGATCCGCGACGGCGATGCGCTGCGCGACCTGGCCTCCGAGGCGCTCTTCCGGCGGCTTCTCGTTCGCGACGCCAAGGAGCACGGCCTGGCCGACGATCCAAGGGTGGCCCGCGAGCTGCGCCTGATCCGCGAGGGCACCGCCGTCACCGCCATGATCGCGGCCGCGCGCCCGGCCGATCCGGGAGCGCCGGAGCTTCGGGCATGGTTCGACGCGCACGCCGCGCGCTATCGGCGCCCCGCGGTGCGCCGCGCCCGCGTGGCCGTGTTCGCGAGCCAGGACAGCGCGATGGCGGCGCTTCGCTCCTGGAACGGCGTCGGAATCTCCGACTCGTCGCTCCAGGCGCTCCGCTTCGAGGAGCAGCCTCGCGCCACGGCGTCGACGCTCTACCCGCAGCACGCGGCGACGCTGCCCTTTTTCGACGCCGATTCCGATCCACTCGGCATCGCCGTGCGGCATCTCGATCCCGGCATGACGTCGCCGGTGGTGCGGACCGCGCAGGGGTACGCGATCGCGCACGTTCTGGCGCGCGAGCCCGCGCGCCCCATGACCCTGGACGAAGCGATCGACCGCGTGCGCCGCGACTGGCGCGAGGAGAAGGAAAACGAATGGGTGCTGAGTCAGTTGGAGCGGCTGCGGGCGCAAACGCCGGTGCGGGTCGTGCCCTCCCGGCTGCAGGCGGTGAAGCTCTCGCCGGCGGCGGCGACCGGGGGAAGCCTGGGATCGGTGGCCGGAAACGAGGGGAGCCGATGATCCGGCGCGCCCTGATTCCCGGTCTGGCGTTCGCCGCGCTGGCCGCGGCGACGCTCGCCGGCGGCCCGACGGGAGCCGCCGAGCGGATCGCCGCGATCGTGAACAAGTCGGTCATCCTCTCCTCGGACGTCGACGACCAGACGCAGCAGGCCGCGGCGCGCTTCAACGTGGATCCCTCCGACAGCGCGTCGATGAAGAAGCTGCGGAAGGAGGTCCTGGACCAGCTCGTCGAGAAGCAGGTGATCCTCGCCGAGGCCGCGCGCCTTGGGGTCGTCGTGCCCCCGAAGGACGTGAACGAGGCGGTGAGCCAGGAGATCGAGCAGCTCAAGGACCGTCTGGGCGGGGATCAGGCCTTCCAGGCGGCGCTCGCGCAGGAGAAGACGACCGAGGCGGCGCTCCGGAAGCGCTACGAGCCGGACGTGAAGGACCAGCTCGTCATCATGCGCACCGTCGGCCGCGAGGTGCAGAACAAGGTCACGGTGACCGACGCCGAGGTGCGCGCCTACTACTCCGCGAACCGAGACTCCATCGCGAAGAAGCCGGAGTCGCTCAAGCTGGCCCACATTCTCGTGGCCTTCGAGCCCGATTCGCAGCAGGTGCGCCGCGCGCGCGCACGCGCCGACAGCATCCGCAACGTCCTCGCCAAGCCCGGGAAGGCGGCGACGTTCGCCGACATGGCCGCGCAGCTCTCCGACGACCCGAGCGGCCGGCGGGGGGGCGACCTCGGCACCTTCGGCAAGGGGGACATGGTCCCCGAGTTCGAGGAGGTCGCGTTCGCCCTGAAGCCGATGGAGATCTCGAACCCGGTCCGGACGCGCTTCGGCTATCACGTGATCCAGGTGCTCGAGCACTTCCCCGCGACCGACAGCACCGAGGAGCGGGTGCACGCGCGCCACATCATGATCGCGACCAAGCCGTCGCCCGCCGACGAGGAGCGGGCCCGCACGCGCGCGCTCGCGCTCCGCGACTCCCTGGCCCACGGCGCCGATTTCGCGACGCTGGCGCGCAAGTACTCGGCCGACGTCGCCACCAAGGACTCCTCCGGCTATCTGGGCGAGATTCCCGTGCCCAGCCTGCCCCCCAACATGCGCGAGGTGCTGTCCTCGATGCGCCAGGGGGAGATCTCGACCCCGTTCAAGCGCGACGCCGGCTACCACATCTTCAAAGTGCTGGGCCGCAGTCCCGAGACGGAGTACAAGTACGAGGACATCAAGGACGACCTGAAGAAGGTCGTGATGAATCGGAAGCTCGAAGAGGCGTACCGGCGCTGGTACGATCGGATCAAGAAGAACGTCAACGTCGAGCTGAAGGAATAACCGCCGCTTCTCGGCGGGAGGGGGGCACAGGGAGGTGTCGGCGCGACGACCCAGCCTGCTCGTGACGATGGGCGATCCGGCGGGGATCGGTCCGGAGATCGTCGTGCGCTCCGTCGCGCAGCCCGCTCTCCGCAAGGTCGCCCGCCTCGCCGTGGTGGGCGATCCCGACGTGCTCGAGCGTGCCGCCCGGAAATCGGGCGCCCGGCTCCGCTTCCGTCCCGTCTCCGCCGAGCGCTTCGATCCCGCCGACGAGGGCGCCGGAATCCCCCTGATCGAATCGAGCGCGGAGGGATTGGCCGCGGTCGAGCCGCGGGTGCCCTCGGCCGCCTCGGGCCGCGCCGCGGCGCGCGCCATTGAGATCGCCGCGGGGCTCGTCCTGGCCGGGCGAGGCGACGGCGTCGTGACCGCGCCGATCTCCAAGATCGCGCTCAAGGCCGCGGGCTATCCCTATCCCGGGCACACCGAGTTTCTCGGCGCCCTGGCCGGCGTCCCCGAGACCAGGATGCTCTTCGTCACGCGCGCCTTTCGGATCCTGCTCGCGACCGTGCACCTTCCACTCCGCGCCGTGCCCGACGCGATCGCCGTCGAGCCGCTCCGGCGCACGATCGAGTTCGCCGCCGCGGCGCTCCGAAATTTCCGCTGGGGCCGGAAGCGCTCCGTCTCGGTGCTCGGGCTCAACCCGCACGCGGGGGAGAGCGGACTCTTCGGCGACGAGGAGGAGCGCGTCATCCGCCCCGCGATCGCCGCGGCGCGCGCGAGCGGCATCGACGCCGAGGGCCCCTTCCCGGCGGACACCTTCTTCGGGCAGCATGCCGGCCGCGAGGACGTGGGCGTGGTCGTGGCCATGTACCACGATCAGGGCCTGATCGCGGCCAAGAGCGACGGGATCGGCGGTGCGGCGAACGTGACGCTGGGGCTTCCCTTCGTTCGCAGCAGCGTGGACCACGGCACCGCGTTCGACCGCGCCTGGCGCGGCGGCGCCAGGGCGCCCGATCCCTCGGGGCTCGCGACCGCGGTTCGGGTCGGGGCCGACCTCGCGACGCGCGCCGGTCGGAAGCGGTTGGAGTGGACATGGCCCTGATCCGT
>Ga0182009_10000322_pt1 | contig 10340 bp, 10 predicted proteins | sample Sormic07211187_1_FD_161052 | JGI IMG/M metagenome (GOLD analysis project Ga0182009, IMG submission 161052) | Bulk soil microbial communities from the field in Mead, Nebraska, USA - 072115-187_1 MetaG | ecosystem: Environmental > Terrestrial > Soil > Agricultural land > Bulk soil | place: USA... | reverse complement strand
GTGCACTCGCTCTTCACCGGCACCTCGAACCAGCTCGGGGCGTTCGAGTCCGGGGTGGCCGCGGCCCTGCTGGGCACCGTGCCCGCGGTGCTGCTGGGCGGGATCGGCACGATCGCGGTGGCCGCGCTCTGGATGCTCCTCTTCCCCGAGCTCCGCCGCCTCGGCCGCTTCGAGGAGTAGGCGACACACCCGCTCGCCCTTCGGGGGAGGAGAGGGCAGGGTGAGGGGGGGCCGTCCGCTAGGCGTCGAAGCGGCGCAGCACCTGGCCCGGGCGCCGGCCGGCGGGCCGCTCCACCACGCGCCCCCGCTCCAGCACCGGACGGCCGTTGACCAGGCTCCACTCCACCCCGCGGGCGCGCGAGACGACGCGCGGCTCGCCGCCCGGCAGGTCGCGCCGCCATTCAGTGGGTAGGGCGTCCACGGTGGCGGCGTCGAAGATGGCCACGTCGGCCCAGTAGCCGGGCTCGAGGCGCCCGCGCTCCGGGATGCGGTAGGCGCGCGCGGGGTCGTCGGTGAGCCGCTTGACCGCGGCCTCCAGCGACAGGCGGCCGAGGCCGCGCACCCACTTGCCGAGCAGCGTGCTCGAGTAGCCCGCGTCGCACATCAGCGACAGGTGCGCGCCCGCGTCGGAGAGCGTGATCAGGGTCAGCGGATGCACGATGAGGTCGCCCACCACCTGCTCGTCGGTGTTGAGCAGGCCGGCCAGGAACTCCACGTCGAGGCCGTCGGCAGCCACCAGGTCGAGCCACGCGTCCACCGGGTGCTTGCCGGTCTCGCGCGCGAGATCGGCGAGGCTCCGGCCCTCGAGCGCCTTTGCTCCGGCCGGTGCGTGCGCAGCACCTGGACGAGGTCCCAGCGCCCGCGGAACACCGCGAGCCGGCGCGCGTCGAGGTCGGCCTTGAGCGCGGCGCGGAAGCCCGGGTCGCGGTAGACCGCGAGCCACTCCGACTCGGGCCGCCGCATGACCTGCTGCCACGCGGGCATGCCCTCGAACGGGTAGGGGTTCCTCATCGTGAAGTCCATGGTGAGCGGCCGGCAGGAGACCTGCGGCCGCACCTCGACGCCCTCGCGGTGGAACGCCTCGGTCCGGGCGAGGCGCTCCGGCACGTACTCCGGCCGGTCGTCGCGCTGGAAGAACGCGGCCCAGATCGCGGGGCGGCCGCTGGTGCGCCAGATCTCGCGCAGGTCCTCGAGCGTGGTCTTGGGCCCGACGGTGATCTGGAAGAGGCCGCGGCCCGACTCGCCCATCGCCTTCGTCAGGGCGAGGAGCTCCGCCTTGTCGGCGAGCCGGCTCGCCACCGGCAGCCCGCCCTCGCCCACGTGCGCCTCCGCGGTGGAGGACCCGAGCCCGATCGCGCCCGCGGCCATCGCCTCGCGCACGAGGTCGCACATCGCGGCCACCTCCTCCGTGGTCGCGACGCGGTGCTGGCTGTCGCCGCCCATCACCCACTGGCGGATGGTGGAGTGGCCGACGAGCGCGGCCACGTTGAGGCTCGGGTTGCACCGCTCGAGGTGATCCAGGTACTGGGGGAAGGTCTCGAAGCCCCAGGTGATGCCCGCCCGCATCGCGGCGAGCGACATGCCCTCCACCTTCACGAGCGTGCGCATGATCAGGTCGCGGTCCGCGGGCCGGCAGGGGGCGATGGCGAAGCCGCAGTTGCCGATCACGGTGGTGGTCACGCCGTGCCAGACGCTGCTGGTGGCGTACGGATCCCAGGTGTACTGGGCGTCGTAGTGGGTGTGCACGTCGATGAAGCCGGGCGCCACCACCAGGCCGCCCGCGTCGATCTCGCGCGCTCCGCGCTCGCGCACCTCGCCGACCTCGCGGATCCGCCCGTCCGCGATGGCCACGTCCGCGCGGCGCCCGGGCGCGCCGCTGCCGTCCACCACCGTGCCGCCGCGGATCACGAGATCGGCCATGGGCTCTCCCCTCCGGTGTATAGTCCCGCCATGATCAAGCCGATCCGGCGGGTGGTGACCGGCCACGACGCGCGCGGCCGCTCGATCTTCGTGAGCGACGGGCCGTCGCCGCACGTGCTCACGATTCCCGGGCGCCCCGACTTCGCGCTCACGAACCTGTGGGTCACCGACGGGGCTCCCGCCTCCAACGCGGGGGCGGCCGACGCGGCGGCCCGCCCGGTGGTGCTGGAGCCCCCTCGCAATGGCGCCATCTTCAGGGTGGTCGAGTTCCCGCCCGACCAGGCGCCGGGCGGCTTCGACCGGAAGGCGGCCTTCGGCGCGATGGGCGCCCACCACGCGATGGACCCGGACGCCTCGCGGCATCCGGGCATGCACAGGACGGACACGGTGGACTTCGCGCTGGTGCTCTCGGGCGAGATCTGGGCCCTGATGGACGAGGACGAGACCCGGCTGCGGGCGGGGGACACCCTGGTGCAGCGCGGGACCAACCATGCCTGGAGCAACCGGTCGAGCGCGCCGTGCCTGGTCGCGTTCATCCTGGTCGACGCGGCTCCGCTCGGGGGCGGGAAGCCCGCGCGCAAGGGGCCGATCAAGCGCCCAGCAGCCCGCGCCGGGCGAGGCTCGCCATCAAGGCGCCCGTCCCGAAGGACCACGCCTCGGCCTCGTCGCAAGCCACGACCTCGTTGACCAGCCGCCCGATCTCGGGCGAGGCGATCGAGACCACGTCGCCGCTCTTGTGGGTGAAGCCGCTGCCGGGGGCGCCGCGGTCCGCGGTGGGCGCGAACATGGTGCCGATGAAGAGCACGAGCCCGTCCGGGTAGCGGTGGTACTCGCTGCAGGCCTGGCCGGCCAGCTCGGTCAGGTCGCGGCTGATCTCGGCGACCTGGGTCCGATGCGCGATGCGGAAGCCGTCGGGGCCCTCCACCACCGTCTCGAAGTCGACTTCGCGCGCGTGCTGCAGGGTGAAGCGCTCGTCGAGCAGGCGGAAGAACGGCCCCATCGCGCACGAGGCGTTGTTGTCCTTGGCGCGGCCGAGCAGGAGCGCGCTGCGTCCCTCCACGTCGCGCAGGTTCACGTCGTTGCCGAGGGTGACCGCCGCGACCGCGCCGTCCCGGTTGATCGCCAGCACCAGCTCCGGCTCCGGGTTGCTCCACACCGAGGCGGGGTGCACGCCGACGCGGGCCCCGGTCCCCACCGCGGCCATCGGCGGGCACTTGGTGAAGAGCTCCGCGTCCGGCCCGATGCCGACCTCGAGGTACTGCGACCACATGCCCTTGGCGACCAGCACGTCCTTCACCCGCGCCGCCTCGGGCGATCCGGGTTTGACCCCACGCAGGTCCGGCCCCACGATGGCCTGGATCTCGCGCCGCGCCCCGTCGGCCAGCGCGGGGTTGCCCTTGGCGCGCTCCTCGATCACGCGCTCGAGCAGGCTCGCCACGAAGGTCACGCCGCTGGCCTTCACCGCCTGCAGATCGGCCGGCGCGAGCAGCCACGGGCGGCCCGCGTCGCGCGCGCCCTCCACGCTGTTGCCGGCCAGCGCCTCGAGCGGGCCCACCACCGGCGCGGCCTTCATCGCGGCCCGCACCTCGGCGGGTCGGGCCTCGTTGAGGAGCCGGCTCGTGGTCGGGTAGCGGCGGGTGAGGTCGACGACCTCCTCGCCGCGCACCGCCACCACCGCGGGGCCGCTCTCGGCGGGCAGCCACGCGCGGCCCACCAGGAGGGCGTCGCTCGCGTCGCGCGGCAGGCAGTCACGTGCGGTGAGGCGCGGGGCGGGGCTCATGCCAGCGCTCGGTACGTCGCGGCCGCCAGGGTCGACACGCGCCGGTCGGGGTGGTGCACGGTCCCGGTGACGTACTGGTTGGTCACGTAGCCGAAGGCCAGGCGCGCGTCCGGGTCGGCGAAGCCGATCGAGCCGCCGCGGCCGGGATGCCCGAAGGTGCGGCGCCCGGGTCCGCAGTCGAAGAGGCCGCCCCGCGTGCCGAGCATGAAGCCGGTGCCGAAGCGCGTGGGCACGCCCAGGATCGCGTCGCGTCCGGACGACTGCTCGGCGATGGCGCGCTCGATGGTGGCGGGCGCGAGCAGGCGCACCCCGTCGAGCTCGCCGCCCCGGGCCAGCGCCGCGTAGACGCGCGCCACGCCCCGGGCGCTGGTGTGCCCGTTGGCCGCCGGCACCTCGGCCGCGCGCCACGCCCGGGTGTTGACGAGGTCGGCGCTCCGCGGCGGGTTGAGGAACGTGCGCCCGACCATCGACTCGGGATCGGCCAGGATCGTGTCCCAGATGGTGGGCTCGGTCACCGGCGGAGGCGGCAGCACGGTGGCCGCGCGCGCGTCCTCGGACTCCGGCACCCCGATGAAGAAGTCGGCCCGGAGCGGGTCGGTCACCTCCTGGCGAAGAAACGCGCCCACCGTGCGGCCGTCCACCCGGCGGATGACCTCGCCGATCAGGTGCCCGAAGGTGATCGCGTGGTAGCCGTGGCGGCTGCCCGGCGTCCACCACGGCTCGGTCTCCGCGAGCGCCGCCGCCATCGTCGGCCAGTCGAGCAGGGCCTCCGCGGGCAGCGGCCGCCGGATCGCGGGCAGCCCCGCGCGGTGGCTCAGGAGCCACCGCACCGGGATATCGGCCTTGCCGGCCTGGCCGAACTCCGGCCAGTAGCGGGCCACCGGCGCGTCCAGGTCGAGCTTGCCGCGCTCGGCCAGCATGTGGGCGCAGAGGGCCACCATGCCCTTGGTGGTGGAGGCCACGCTGACCACGGTGTCCGCCGTCCACGGCCGCGCGCGCGCGGGATCGGCGTGGCCGCCCCAGCAGTCGACCACCCGCTCGCCGTCGAGATACACGCACACCGACGCGCCCACGTCGCCGTGCTCCCGGAAGTTGTGGAAGAACGCCTCCCGCACCGCGGTGAAGCGGGGCTCGCAGTGGCCGTCGATGGTCAGCATCGGGCGCCGATCCTCCTCATGCGTCGTAGCCGGCCGGCTTGCGGTAGCCGCCGATCTCGCGGGCCAGCAGCGCGGCGAAGCGGATCGGAGTGAGGTCCTCGAGGTACGGGCCGATCACCTGGAGCCCGACCGGCAGCCCCTCGCGGGAGATCCCCACCGGGATCGCGGTGGCGGGCTGCCCCGGCACGGTGGAGAGCGCGGGGTAGACGAGGCCGTGCAGGTACGGCTCCGCGCGCCCGTTGACGGTGAGGGTCAGCGTCTGGTCGCTGTCGTCGAACGGCCACGCGCGCTCGATGTGCGGGTAGGCCAGCACGTTGATGGCGGGAGCCAGCAGCACGTCCCACTCGCGGAAGAAGGCCCGCCACGCCGCGCGGTGCTGCTCGCGGCGGCCGTTCCACACCAGGTAGTCGCCCGCCGAGCCCTCGAGCCCGCGCGCGGCCCCCAGCGAGAACTCGTCGCCCGCCTTCTTGAATACCTCGATCCGCTTGCGCCGCGTCTCCTCGTCGACCCGCGCGCCGGTCACCGCGGAGAGCAGGGTGCGGTAGAAGGCGTGGTACTCCCGGTGGTCGCCGAGGCCCTCGGGCTGCATCTCCTTGACCACCGCGCCCATCCTGGCGAGGCGCCCCGTGAGGTCGGCGAGCGCGGCGGTGATCTGATCGTCCACCGCGAGCCACGGGATCGACGGCATCACCGCCACCCGGAAGTCGGCGAGGCGCCCGCGCCGCGCGGCGGGCAGGGTGACCCGCCACGCCACGTCCTCGCCCACCTCGGGCCCGGCCAGGACCGAGAGGGCCAGCTCCAGGTCCTCCGCGCTACGCGCCAGCGGGCCCTGCACGCCCATCACCACCGCCGAGTTCGGCAGCGGGGGAATGGGGAACTGTCCGCTGCGAGGCAGCAGGGTCTCGCTGGGGCGATGACCGTAGACGCCGCAGAAGGCGGCGGGAACGCGGATCGACCCGCCGATGTCGGAGCCGACCTCGAGCGCGCTGAGCCCGGCCGCGATCGCGGCCGCGCTGCCGCCGCTGCTGCCGCCCGGGGTGCGCCCGACGTCCCAGGGATTGCCGGTCTTGCCGTAGACCGGGTTCGCCGACTGCCAGTCCGCGAGCATGGGCGGCACGTTGGTCTTGCCGAGCAGGACCGCGCCGGCGGCCCGGGTGCGGGTGGCGGCCGGCGCGTCGTGCTGCGAGATGAAGCCCTTCCAGTCCGGCACCCCGCAGCAGGTGTGGAGCCCGGTGACGTTGATCGATTCCTTCAGGGTGATGGGGACGCCTTGCAGCGGGCGGGTCTCACCGCGCGCGCGGGCGTGGTCGGCCCCGACCGCCTCCTCGCGGGCACGGGTGAAGTCGCGGACCACCACCGCGTTGAGCGCGCGGTCGTGACGCTCGATGCGGCGGATGTAGAGCTCGGTCAGCGCGGCGGCGGTGACGGTGCCGGCGCGCAGCGCGGCGGCCAGCGCGGTCGCGGTCGCGAACGGATCGATGTCGGCCATCGCTCGGCCTCCTTCCAGGTCAGCGCACCCAGCCGCCGTGGACCGGGTGGTGCGAGCAGAGGAACTCGACGAACGCGGGTCGTCCCTTGGCGTTCTCGTCGAAGGCGCGCCGGAGCGCGGGGATGATCTGGGATGGCTGGCTCACGTCCTCGGCGTGGAAGCCGACCGCGCGGGCCATGTTCGCCATGCAGGCGCTGCCGTGGTCCGACACCTTCCAGGTGTAGGGATCGTGGCCGCCGCCCCAGAACCCGGGGCCGTAGCCGGAGTAGCCGCCGTTGTTGATGTGGATGGTGGTGATGCCGATCTTGTAGCGGGCCACCGCCTCGAAGTTGCCCATCATGTAGCACACGCCCGCGTCCCCGGTGACGTGCACGCACTGGCGGTTCGGGAACGCGAGCTTCGCCGCCACCGCGCCGGCCAGGCTGAAGCCGAGCGTGGAGACGTTGCCCCAGCCCAGGTAGCCGCGCGGGATCTGAGCCTCGTACACGGTGGAGGTCTGGTCACGGGTGTTGCCGGAGTCGGCGGTGAGGAACGAGCTCCTCGGATCGAGCACCTTGGCCAGGTCGCCGAAGACCCGGTAGGGGTTGATCGGCGTCTCGTCGGACTCGAGCCAGGGCCGGAACTTGTCCTTGAAGACCTGGCGCTGGCCCCGGATCTCCTCCAGGACTTCCGGCCGCTTCATCGGACCTTTAGCTTCGAGCTCCGAGATCAACGCCTGTAGTGTCAACCGGGCGTCGCCGACGACCGCGTGCCGCGTCTCGTAGCTGCGGTTGATGTCGAGGGTGTCCACCGTGCACTGCACGATCGTCTTCTTGTGCGCGTCCGGCACCGTGTGGCTGAACCGGCCCGGGAAGAGGCTCGAGCCGATGGAGAACAGGAGATCGCACTTGCGCAGGAAGTGGTCCGCCATCGTGCCCCGCACCCCGACCGAGAGCGGGTGATTCTCCGGGAACACCCCCTTGGCCTTGAGGGTCGTGAGCACCGGGATCTGGGCCGCCTCCGCGAACTGCAGGAGCTCGGCCGCCGCGTCCGCGTAGCACACGCCCTCGCCCACGTGGAGCAGGGGGTCCTTCGCGGAGAGCAGGGCGCGGATCGCGGCCTTCACGTCGTCCGGATCGGGCCCGCTCCGCCAGCCCTTCACCGGCGCGTAGGGATGCTCGTCCGGATCGTACTCCCCCAGATCGCGCGGGATCAGGAGCAGCACCGGCCCCGGCCGACCCGAGCGCAGGTGGGTGTAGGCGCGGCGAGTGTACTCCGGGATGAGGTCGGCGCGGTCCACCTCGCCCACCCACTTGGTGACGGACTTGAAGGCCTCGCCCATGTCGAAATGGGTGTGGCGGCTCGCGCCCACGCCGAGGCCCTCCGCGATCACCAGCAGGGGCGAGGAGGGCTCCCACGCCTGCGCGATGGCGCCGTACGCCATCTGGATGCCCGCCGCGTTGAGGCCGGCCATCACGGTGCACACCCCGATCTGCTTGCCGTTGGTCACCCGGGAGAAGCTGTCCGCCACCGCGACCGCGAAGCGCTCCTCGCCCATCATGAGGATCGGCATGCCCTCCTCGCCGAGGGCGTTGTTCACCGGGCTCGTGGGGTAGCAGCTCACCCAGGGGGTGCCCTCGGCCTTCAAGATGCGGGCGAAGCCGTTGACCGCCTTGATCTTCATGGCCGCTCCTTTGGGTTGCGTAGCTCCGCCACCGCGGCCGCGTACCCGGCGCGCAGGATGCCCACGTCGGAGGAGTAGTTCACGATGGTCGCGCCCTGCGCGATGACCTCGCGCACCAGCTCGATCGTGTCCACCGCCATCGCCACCGCCTTGCCGTGCTTGCGCGCGGCCTCCGTGAGGCGCACCCGGTGCTCGCGCACCACGTCCTTCTGCGCGGGGGTGCCGAGCACGCCCAGGTCCTGGGCGAGGTCGGTGGGGCCGATGGTGAGCGCGTCGATTCCGGGCACCGCCGCGATCTCGTCGAGCCGGCGGAAGGCGTCGGCGCTCTCCAGCATCGCGGTCACGTGCACGCGCGCGTTGGCCGCCGCCATGTGTAGCGCGGGCGGGCGCACCCGGAACGCGGTGTGCGGCCCCGAGCCGTACATCCCGCGCGAGCCCAGCGGCGCGTAGCGGGTGGCCGCCACCACCGCGGCGGCCTGCTCCGCGCTCTCCACCTGGGGCACGTGCAGGTTCCACACCCCCGCGTCGAGCAGGCGGGTGATCCACTCCCGGTTGCCCTCGGGTGGCCGCACTACTAGAGGGAAGTCGAGCGCTCGGGCGAGGGTCGCCATGTCCGCCACCGTCTCGATGGAGAACGCGGAGTGCTCGAGGTCGAGCCGCGCGTAGTCGAGGCCGGCGGACTGCAGCAGCGTCAGAACGCTCGGGGTGCGGATCATGGTGATCCAGGTGCCGATCTGCACCTCGCCGCGCTCCGATCGCGCGCGGTAGGCGTTCTCGGGGGGCCCGCTCTCCGCGCTCATCTCACGAGCCCCAGGAGACGCTCTCCCCGCCGTCGACGATCAGGGAGACTCCGGTGATGAAGGAGGCCTCGTCGGAGTGGAGAAAGAGCGCGGCGTGGGCCACGTCCCAGCCGGTGCCCATCCGCCGGCCGAGGGGCACGCGGCGATCGCGCGCCGCGACGACCTCCTCCCGCGGGGTGCCCGCCGCCACCCGCGACTCGATCGCCATCGGGGTGTTCATGAGCCCGGGCAGGATCGCGTTGGCCCGCACCCCGAACCTCGCGTTGTGGGCGGCCAGGTTCTCGGTGAACGCGACCACCGCGGCCTTGGTGGTCTTGTAGCCCACCAGCGGGTAGGCGTTGAGCGCGGCCATCGAGGCGATGTTCACGATCGACCCGTGGGCGTCGCGCAGGGCGGGCAGGGCGTGCTTGCAGGTGAGCCAGGTGGCCTTGAGGTTCACCGCGAGGCTCCGGTCGAAGGCCTCCTCGGTGAGCTCCGCCGCGGGGGCGTCGCCCAGGGCCAGGCTCGCGCCCACGTTGTTGTGCAGGATGTCGATGCGGCCGAAGCGCTCGCGCGCGGCCGCGACCAGGGCCGCCACGTCGGCCTCCCGCGTCACGTCCGCGGCGTGGGCCCACGCCGCGCCACCTTCCCGTCGGATCATGTCGGCCGTCTCCTGAGCCGAACCCAGGTGGCGGTCTACGATGCACACGTGCGCCCCTTCCCGTCCCAGCACGACGGCGGTGGCCCGCCCGTTGCCGATGCCCTGGCCGGGCGTCTGGCCGCCCCCCACCACGATGGCGGTCTTGCCCTCGACGCGCTTGCCCATGGGAGCGAGGCGGCTACTGCGGACGGAAGCCGGAGGCGCCCACCCAGCCGGTCTCGGAGACGTCGAGCATGACCCCGTCGGGCCCCGAGTACTTCACCTCCACGTTGGCGTTCCGCACCTCGCCGTGGCCCACCCCGAGCGCGTCGTTGACGTCGTCGCGGCGCGGCGCGCCCGCGGTGGCCAGGCGCAGCGCGATCTCCTCCAGGCTGTCCACCTGGAAGCCGATGTGATGGAGGCCCGAGAAGTCCTTGCCGCGCTCGACCCCCGCCACCGCGTCGTTCTTGAACTTCAGGACCGCCACGTTGAGGTCGCCGTCGGTCAGGAAGAACCCGCTCACCGCGGGATGGTCGACCCGGCCGATCTGCTTCAGGCCGAAGACGTCCACGTAGAACTTCGCGGTCGTCTCGGGGTCCTGGGTGGACAGCGCGATGTGCCTGATCTTGGGCATGGGGGGCCTCCTCGGCCCCTCCCTTCTACCGCGCCCCCGCGGGCAGTGCAAGCCAATCCGGGCCGGCCGCGGCGGCATCTGCGATACACTACCGCCGCCCGATCCCACGCCCACCTGCTGAGGAGGAGATCCGATGCCCATCGTCACGAGAGTGCTGGCCGCGCTCACCGCGGTCCTGGCCGTTGCCACGCCCGCGCTCGCCCAGACCACCACCCTCACCCAAACCACCCTCACAATGTCGTCGTGGGTCTCGCCCCAGCACCACCTGACCAGCGTCG